>ENA-OPCN01000093-OPCN01000093.1-human-gut-metagenome-genome-assembly--contig:-NODE-93-length-86255-cov-7.385058_pt1 | contig 86255 bp, 100 predicted proteins | sample MGYA00241567_ERZ501485 | MGnify/ENA primary metagenome ERZ501485 (study PRJEB25962, sample SAMEA2042579) | human gut metagenome | biome: human gut; feature: human-associated habitat; material: faeces...
ATCTAATCCGATTCCGTTCATCGTCATCCTCCCATTCCGCGCTCGTTGACATTTGCCAGGCAAAGCGCTATAATGCGGTTAGCATTTACTAACCATAGCAGTTTACAGCACAGTTGTCGATTGCCACGGCAACATGGAGGTATCTCATGAACCCAATTACTACGGTGATGCGTCAGTGCCGCCTGTTTGACGGCATCCCGGAAGAGAAATATCAAAATGTACTGGCCTGCCTTCGGGGAGAAACCAAATTGTTTCGTAAGGATGCCATCCTCCTCCAGATCGGCGAGTGCCAGAAGCGGCCCGGCGTTGTGATGGATGGGACGCTGCGGATCTCCCTGTATAGTGAGGACGGCAATCTGGTCACCATCGAACGGCTGGGGCGGGGGCAGGTATTTGGGGAGACTCTGGTGTGCTCCATGGCGGAGGACAGTCCCATCCAGATCGACGCGCTGACCGATGTGCAGCTTGCCGTGATGTCGGAACTGCCCGCCACGTTCACCACCGCCGAGGGAGTTGCCATAGCCGGGAAATGCGGAATGGCGGAACGCACCTTCAAGAAATTCCTTCGCGACAGACGGGGCGTTTTCTTCACCCGCGATGCCTACGGCTCTTATTCCAAACTTTGAATTTACCCCATGCACACCTTGCACTTTTGCACACTCCCGACCGTGCAAGAGTGCAAGGAATGCACGGGGGTTATCCCTGAATTTGAAATGATGACAACAGAGTTTTTTCCCGGTGTACCACTATACCCGTTACAGTGGTTTACCGCCCTGCGACCCATATCCGGGGAGCAGTTCCATCCGTGCTGCCGCGCACGGAAATTACAGCCATGCGGGAAATTCCTTAGCATATTAGGGAATTTTCCGAGCCGCATATCGTTCCGATACGCTGAAAATGTCCCCAATATGCCAAAGAGGTCAACCCCTTTGGAAACCCCGGAACGGCTTATCAGAAAGCCGTACACTCCGATTGCTCCGCAACTTAAACTCGTCCGCCTATGAGCTACGCAGTGTTACACATCATCAAGGCGAACTCGTCGCTGAACTCGATAGCCAGGCATATCGAGCGCACCGCCCATCCCGAAAACGCGGACCCGGCGAGGACGCATCTCAACCGCTACAATCTGGTCGAATATCCCGACGGGATAACGGGGCTTGCAGCGGCAATCGAACACCGCATAGCCAATGCCGGAATTACCCGCAAAATCTCCGACAGACAGGTCCGGTGCCTCAACTTGGTAATGACCTCCGACAACGAGGGTATGCAGAAAATCATCGACAGCGGCAAGCTCGACGAGTGGATTGCCGACAACATAAAATGGGCGCGCGACACATTCGGCGGCGACAATGTTGTCGGAGCCGCACTGCACATGGACGAGCGCACTCCGCATCTTCACATCGCCGTCGTTCCGATAGTGACCGCCGAGAGAAAGAAGAAAGCGAGGGAGGCGACAGCAAAGAAGCGTTACCGCACCAAAGCCGCCAACCGTCCGAGGCTGTGCGCCGACGACATAATGGAGCGCGGAAAGATGAGCCGCTATCAGGACATCTATGCCGAGGCTATGGCGAAATACGGTCTGGAGCGTGGCATCCGTGGCTCAGAGGCTCGCCACATAGGGCAGCACGAATATTACCGCGACTGCATGGTGAAGAAGAAAGGTCTTGAAGATGACATCGGCAATCTCTCCATTGAGAAAAGGAAACTCGATAAAGAGAAAAAATCTCTTGAGAGCAAGGTGGAGAGCCTTGAGTGCCGGACAACCGCCCTCGACACCAGGAAGAAAATGCTCACGCAGGTAAACGAGGAGATACGGCACCAGAACAACGAGCTGTATTCCGAAAACTCCCGGTTGACCGAGGCTAATTCTTCTCTCGCCGCCGAAAACAAATCGCTTGCGGCAACATCGTCAAAACTGTCTGATGATGTCGCCCGGCTCCAAATGCGGAAACTGAGCAACGAGGCGGACGGAGATTTGAAGAAATACAAGGCTGATATTGCCCGATATTTCCCCGACCTTGAAGATTTGTTGAATTGGGGACGATACTGCACCCACATCGGATTTCCCGACCGCTTCACGCAGCGCATACTTGCCCAAGAAAAGGTGGGATTTGCCGGAGCCCTTTTCTCGTCGGAACACAATCAGACCTTTCGCACGGATGGTTCGGTTGCCAAATTGGAAAGAGACCCCGAAAACGAACACCGTTTCATCTTGAATATTGACGGTGTGAGCGTCTTTCAGTGGTTCCGTGATATGGCTCGCAAACTCCTTGAAAAACTCGGTTTCAAACCAAAAGAGCCAACGCAATCCCACGGCATCAGACGCTGACATTACCACCACAACTACAATGGCTATCTCTCTACAATTATCTCAATCGGAGAGATAGCCATTATTTTATCACGCCAAGATGCCTTGACAGTCAGAAAAATTCATTAAATTTGCATATGGACATCCACAATAAAATCATAGTAGAGGTTGGAAGTGCGACCTTTTCACCACACGGATTTTTCCAAAAGGGGAAATCTCGGACATGGCTATACGATTGTGGATATTATGTTGTTTTAATAGAATTTCAGCCATCTGCATATACTCGTGGGTCTTTCTGCAATGTCGGAATAGATTTTTTATTTGATACTTCCACTCCCTTATATTCAACACTATCTTTTTCTTATGGATGGAAACGGATACACATTAACAAATGTGAATTTGTGGAATATGTCGGTGACGATAGTTTATTTCGGGAGAAAATATCCAGATTAGCAGCTTCGGCATTAAGATACGCTAAATCACTAATTAGATTTCAATCGCTTAGTTATGCCAATTGGGAATTCACCAAACTAATGTGGCTTAATTGGTTTAAGGCATTGAGAGGAAAATGGAATGGTTCTGTTTATGACTATTATTATGCCGCTATGATTAAATTCTTGATTGGCAATTATGATAGCGGCATTAAGATATTGCAGATGTGGAAATTGAAAAATGGAACGCGGGATGAATGGATGGAAAAAATTTATATGATATTTTGCGAAAGCAACCTTACGGCATATCAAGCAAAATCTATTGTTGTAGAAATGGTTAATAAACGACGAAAATTATTTCAATCAATGCCATCATATAAAAAACTCGAAGGCGAATTCTCGTTGTAATTTCATGCTGTATCGTTCCAAATATCTAATAATTCAGAGCTTCAAATCTAAGACAACTCCGAGAAAAAGAATCGAATTAAATAAAACTAACGCCTCTTAAAAATCCCAAAGTCGTTGCTTTGGTTAGCCTTAAAATTCAAGAATAGTACACATTTAGTACACTGAATTGGTTATAGATGCCTTGTAACTCAGCTATTTAACTCAATATGCAATATCATGCAGAAGGAGCGTTTCCGCTTCTTTATCAAGGTGCCGGAACTGGCGGCGTTTTACAATGAAATCACCGATTACCGCACCGCAGAGGATGTCGGTGTTGACCGCCCGGAGAAGAATGAAATAATGTGCAACATACCGCCGACGCCGGAGCAGGAGGAATTTATCCAGAAACTGATGGTGTTCGCGGAAAGCGGTGACGCCACTGTTCTCGGACGCTTGCCCCTGTCGGAGAGCGAGGACAAGGCGCGTATGCTAATCGCCACCGATTATGCCCGCAAGATGTCACTGGATATGCGCATGATTGATCCGGCATACGGTGACAATCCCGGCAACAAGGCGAGTATCTGCGCCGCGCGCATAGCCGAGTATTACCATCGCTTCGACGAGCAGAAAGGCACGCAGTTTGTTTTAACACATACTCGCATAGGTACATATTACTAAGTAAATGATATATAGCTATATACACATATCATCTTCCAAAATAGCCAAAATATATTTAATTATATTTAACATTTAAGGCTCAACTTCGTAACTATAAATAACCCCTTCTATGAGTATCTAGAGCCATATTTCTTTTAATTTATCCGTTTTTGAATTTTCAGATTCAAAAATCGTGAAAATGTCGGGGGGCTGTGGTTTGAAGGCTCTACCCCATAAAATTTTACCCCATACCCCTATAAAGTCTAATATCCCCTCTCTAGCTATCTAGGTAGTACATATCATTACCTTCTTTATCTTCCTTCATCGGCTCTAGGTCTGGAGCTAGGGTAGGCTTCATCATATAGTAACTTCTTTCTATCTCTATCTAGAGTTAGTATCACACTCTCTTATTTCATCAATCAAATTAGAAAGAATCTCATTAATCCATATACAAGCAGCTACTATATCACACTCTTCCTCATAGTCAAATACAGTTCTATCTATCATTCCACTCACTAACCACTCTGTAAAGTCCTCTTCTTTTAGCTTATATTCCTTACCTAAGAAGCCAACTCTTCCAGTATCTATAGTATAATCAAAGGCACTACTAGCTTTAGATGAATCATAGCCAGAATGAACATAAGAGCAGCAGAACTTATAGAGCTTCTGTAGTCCAGTGTACTTCTCATCCAGCCATCCTATTAGCTTCCCATAGCTCAAAGATTCCCCTTTATAATCAAACTGATTAATAGCTCTTCCTTTGCTATATCTATTCAGATATACCTTCTTATTCTCATATATGGTATAAGCATATAGGAAGGCTGCTATATCTATCAGATTCCTTATAATCACAATCGGCACTAACCGCTTACTCCTATAGCCATAATCTATACTCATTAAGTCTATAAAAGAAGTGTTAAGTTCATTGATTATTTTACAATTCGGATATAATAGCACATTCTCTACTGAATCCATATAGCCAATTAAACTATCTATGCTATGTGTACCAGTAGCTAAGTCAATACCTTTATACTTATAAGAAGCCAATTCTTTCAGCTTCTCTTCCAATGCCGATTTCGGCGTTATCTGTTCTAATATCTTCTCTAGTAGTGCCATAGTTAATACTTAAAAATAAAAGACGGGGCAGAGCTGTGATAACTCTTACCCCGCCTTCCAGTAGAGCAGTGAGATTACTCACCGAGAGCGGCTAAAGCTGCTTGAAGTGCTTCCTTCGGTACACCAGCCAGAAGCTCCTGCTGGCTTGCAGCTTTCAGAGCCTTGCAGTTCTGAATCCACTGCTGATATACCGCTATGCGACCATCACACCACGATACCAAGTCTGAAGCCGTAGCTCCTTCCTTGTACCACATACCGTACTGCTGTGCCATCTTAGCACGGTTAGACACTTCCTTAGCAGCCTCTACTGCATTTGCATTTACATTCTCGTTCATAGTGAAAAAGTTTTTTGGTGAATAACCCCTATACCTTGTGGCATAGGGACTCGTTGCCGAGTATTCAGCGGTGAGCCACCTAGTAAATGCTCTGCAAAAGTACAAAAAATATACCATTCTACAAAATAATAGAGCTGGATTAACTAAAAAAGGTGCTAACTTCACAGCCAACACCTTCCAGATATTTATATGCTCAAAGTTTATAAAATATTATTTATCTAATCTCTAATATAATCTCTTCACCTCTATCTATAGCTTCTTTCATCTTCTTATAAAGTAACTCAAAGTAATACTAGCTGTTAGTAACTCCACCTACTACAGTGTTCTTACCAACTATAATACATCCTGCACTACTATCAGCATTAGAGCCTTTATGTATTAGGATTCCTTCAAATCCCTTTACATTCATAATTCTAGGCATCTTCCCATTACAGAAGCTCTTATAATATGCCTTCTTACTGAATTTAGGAGATACTATATCCATTCTTACTTTATAAGAGCCAGTAGGAATAGCAGTCTTAGCATAAACTTTAGTAGCCTTTATCTTCTCTAGAGAATCAGCCTAACTTAATCCTCTATCCTTATCTTCTACAGTGTCCGAGAAATAAGCACCATTTATATAGAGCTTTCCGATTGTATAAGTAGCCTTCTTATACTTCCTATCTAAAGTTAGTATCATTCGTGAAAATCATCTTTATGCTTATTAAAAGCATCCTCTATCATCCGTTCTATCTGCTTAGTTACATTACTGCCATACTCACCTAGCTTACTCTTAAAGTAGATGCTAACACCAAAGATACCTCCAGCAGTCATAAAGGCTTCAGAGATATAAATAAGTGAGCCAGTAGCAATAGTAAAAGTAAAGGCAAAAGAGATAAAGGCTAGAGCCATACCAGATACTAGAAGTAAGATAGCCATTACATACTAAATCTTATCCTTAATACCTAGTTCCTTCCATTTCTTTTCAATCATAGTTTCAAAGATATTTTATTTTAATTCAAATAGATAACCTATTATAGTAATATTAATGGCTCTGATTCCACCACCATCAGCACCCCAATAATCACTACCCCAGCTATCATTATTTCCATCTTTCTAGTGAAATTCTCTAATCTTAATAATCTTTCCATCCTAATATGCTTCAAACCAATGCGCTCCGTCATTTCTACCATTTATAGTAGCACTTGAACTATGAGTAGATTTAGTGGTTGTATCATTATTAGCAGTATCTCCACTCATTTCCTATGTAACGTGAATGGCACTAATATAGAGAGAAGTATTATCTGCATAAGCAGGGGTTACAGACATTGTACCGCCATCTATACTAATAGCAACATCGTTAATAAATTCAGATTTACAGCCTTCAAAGAAATAATTTGTAGATGAACTGGAATAGTTATACTTTCTGATTCTTCCAGATAGTAGAACTATTGGATGTTGGTAATTCCCATATTTAACTACTTTCAACTCATTCTAAAGAGCTTGAAGTGTATTATTGATTTCTGATAGGTCTATGCTTCCCAAATCACTACCAATGCCTTCAACAGTCTGCTTTAGTTTTTCTATCTCATCTGCATTAGCCTAGATATTTGTAGTGTTAGTAGCTATGTTGGTAGTGTTATTATTAACCTTAGTAGTTAGGCTAGTAATATTACCTTCATTAGCTGTAACTCTTCCATTAAGAGCATCTATATCCGTCTTATTGCTTGTAATTCGGCTATCATACCCTTTTAGAAGCTCTACTATATCAGTCTTAGCTTTAGTGGAAGGATGCGGAATGTAGAGAGTTTTCTAAGCATAGATTTCATTAGCTTCAACCTCATTAGCTGTTACCTTTAACTCTACATTAAGATTACCACCGCCTTCTTCTGCTTCCTCCGATTCTCCATCATCACTATCATCATCTTCATAAGTAGGTGGAATGATACACTTAATATTAATATCTCCGTTTACTGTCATACTTCCATCAATATCATCACCAACATCATTCTATCCCCAAATCTGCCTATCTAATGATACTGATTCTCCACCCCTAGTAGGAATATCACCACTACCGCTAGAAGAGCTACCACCACCCGTTAGAATGGCTTTAACGCTCTTATCGCTAACTCCATCATATTTAATTAGTCGTATCATATTTATCAGTTTTTTCAATTAATTCAACAGTAGAAACTCCATAGCGATAATCATTACTGATAGTTTGAACTATGTACTTCCTTCCGCTAATAGTCTTATTGGTTAATACTGAATATGGCTTAATATCAAGCTCTCTTTTAAGATTAAACTCTAGGATTGCTCTAGGCTCTGAATATTGATTAGCCAGCTTATATACTAAATGGTGTTCCTGCCTTAGATTCTTTCCAGTGGCTTGATTGTAGGTTAAATCTAAATATTGGCTCTTACCATTGTTATCCAGATAATCTACAGTAGAATAACTGGAAGTCTTATTATCAAAGGTACATATCTTAAACTTTATTTCATCCATTTGCCTTACATTATCTTCAGTAGAGCTATCAGCACAATAGAAAGTATCAGCAGAAGCAGCATCTTCATTCATAGCATCATCAGAATATCCTACAGTAATATCCAATCCCTTAAATAATACTACTTTTGGTGGATAGCCACTATAGCTATTTTTCTTATCCTTTTTGTTGTTTCTAGCCCATTTGCCCTTAGTGTCCTTATTGGCAAATACAGTTAGCTCAACTTCTCCGTTTAAGTTTCCGTCTGGTGGAGTAGGCACATAGTAGCCTTTTTCATCCACACCCCATAAAGAGCCACAGTTATTATAAAACTCACAATCCTTATCCTGCCAATCATCTACTCTATGCTCTGCCGTTGGGTCGCCATAGAATATTTTGAAGTATGAAGGAGTAGTAACCCAATCTCCCATAGTCTTATAATCACCTTCATTCTTCCAGTAGTGATTACCCCATTTAAGCTATGCCCAGAAATATCCCTCATTAGCATAGATAGAAGTTTTCTTTGTGTCCTTATGCCTATATACTGTACCATTCATAGGAAAAGGAGCATTATACATATAGTGTCTAATCAGAGTGCCTTTAATAACTATATAGCCACCATCACCACCAAAGATAGTAGGTACTGATTTCTTAATCTTAAAGAAGGGATAATCAGTAGTCTTATCGTGTTCAATATGGTTAGTGTCTTGATTAAGACAAAGAATGTAATTCACCAGCTTCTTACTTCCGATATTGGCTATATTGGCTAACTATCCAAACTGCTTTAATTTAGTGTCCTTACTCTAACCATCCCAATTAGAAGTAATATCGGCTCTCCATTGATTGTATTTGCTTCCGTCTATCTGCTTAGTGAATAATCCCACAACAGTAGCACCTTTACCGCTCCATAGCTTAGAATACATCATATTACTAGAAAACTTACTTTCATCTAGTAATGAAGGATAGTTGTAGTTATGGCTATAGTGCTTAGTTTCTATCATTGGATTCTTATAGAACTTACCTACCACAAAGAATATTTTACCATCATCAGCCTTAGTAAGAGTAACAAAGAAACTTTCATCTACTCCAGCCTTATTCTTTACAGTGAATACTTCCGATTCTAAAAATCTATCATCTTTCTAAAACCAGCTTTTTAAGTCATTATCATAGCTAGCAGTAATGTTAGTGTAATTCTTACTACTATCCAATCCATCCACCAAGCTATCTATCTCATAAAACTCATCTATAACGGTAATCTGATTAAATATCTCATCAAGCGTTATCTTTGCTCCGTTTTCAGCGTGTGAATCTCCTTTGATATATTTAGATGAAGATAGTGTAACATTGGTAGGAGTTCCGATAGTAGAGCCAGTTAATGAGTATTTGAAGTATTTAGTTCTACCTTTAACTAGAGCATCATAATCTAAAATATATACATCCTCTCCATAGCTAGTAATAGTATATCCCATATACTACATTATCTCAAATAAGACATCGTAACAATTCCAAGCTACAGAATCATCTGGCTATGCTTCACTATCTTTCTTATCAAAGAAGTTAGCTTCTGATATTCTTAGCTTAGACATTATGGAATCAGTACCGTTAGCCTTAAATTGTACGTTATCTGTAACATAGAGATTCTTATAGCATCCAGCACGTTTAAGGCATTTGAACACTACATTTAAGAATGTATCTACCTCTTTAGAATCAGACCTATAAGGCATATCCTTTAATGCTGCTATACCATCCACACATTCAATCTCTATAACTTCTTTCTCTTCATCTAATCCCATATCATAGGCACAGGGCGTTACATATCCTACCCATTCAACCACATTAGCGGAAGTATTGGTAACAGTAACTTTAACTCCCTTAGTTTTACCACTGTAAATATCAAAAGGCATATCAGAAGTAAGCATTTCTATAGTAGCACCAGTAGATTTAATTGGAGCATAGATAGTTTTCCCATCATTATCCATTTCTGTTACAAATGGTGTTCCACCTAAAACAAATTTCTCCGTTTTAGTACCCTTTTCAGTGGCTATTTCTATTTTATAGTTCACTCCATTTACTGAAGTAAACTCACTAGTATATTTAGACATAGTTTTTATATTATAGATTCTGCTTGATAACCCTATATAGTTCATATAAGATTATCAAACAGAAGTATTTATTATTTCAATTTAGCCATCTTACTATCATAGTTCCTAAGTGTACCCTTCAAGTTAGAGCCACTGATTTCAAAGGTTACTTTACCTCCCAATCCACCAGTAGCACCACCACTATCTAAGGCATTAAAGAGATTGCTCTGCTGTTTAGGATTCAGTATCATTTCACCAGCATTTACCCTAGCTAGCATCCTATCACCGTGAAAAGAGCCACTACCACCGATAATACCACCATCGGCAAAGCTACCAGCAAAGGAAGCAAAGAGAGCAGTAATAGTAGCTATGATAGAAGCGATAGCAGCAATATTAGCAGGGAATGGAAGAGCAGCAGCGGAAGCAGTACCACTAGCTAGAGCTTCACCCTATTTAGCACCAATTAAAGCCACTATCTAAGGGATAATCTAGGCTACAGCTTGTGCTGATTGTCCTGCTAACTCTAACATCTTTCCACCAGTGCCACCAATAGCCTAACCTAATCCACCAAAAGCAGCACCTACAGAATTAGCCACACTTGTAATATCATCCATCTTCTTCTAATAGGCTTCAGCAGCTTCAGCAGCTATTTCAAATTCTGGCTTAACTCTAGAAGCATCCACTTCTAACTGAATAGTGTGCTGTTGTTGTACCAAATCAGCTATCTCTTTCTGAAGATTGTTAAACGCTTCACTTCCTACTACCTCTAGCTTTAGCTGATTCTGTTTAGCGGATAATTGATTTTGCACATATCCTAAAGAGCCTTCTTTTGCTTCTGGCTTAACTTCTTTAGGTGTTTCTACCTTCTCTACCAGTAATCCGTTTCTGATTTTAATTTGCTTAATCTGTTCCTATAATGCTTCCTTCTCCTTATTGATTTCAGCTAATCTTTCATCAGATACCACTGTGTTCTTTAGCTCATTATTTAAGGCATTATAAGCAGCTTCCAAAGCAGCTACACTTCCTGCTTCTGGTGGAGTTTGAGTAGATTTAGAAGTAGTACCTTTACCACCTCCACCAACTTTAGGAGTTTTGGTAGTAGTTACTGTATTAGTAGGAAGGGTAGTAGTTGTGTTAGTATTAGTGTTCTGAACTGGAGCGTTCTTTATAGGAGCTGGAGTAGATACTGATTTACTTTCTAGTCCGAGCCACTGTAAAAACTCATTCCATAGCTTCTTTACCTTACCAACTATTTCAACCGCCTTATTATAGATAGTGTTCCAAGCATTAGCTATATTCTAAGCAAAGGCGTTATCAGTCAGAGTACCTTTAAGTTCATTCCACTTATTAGCGATTCCATTAGCCACATTAGTAGCTAAGTCTTTAATAGCATTGAAGGCTTTAGCAGCTACAGCCACTACTATCTGTAGGACTGTTCCAATACCCTTTATGATTTCAGATAGACCTTGAATCTGAATCTTAGATATATTGCAATTATCAGTAATATTAATTTCAAATAATTGGAATGTATCTATAATATCCGAGATTACCCCTATAATATCATTCAGTAATCCCATTATATCCATTACTCCATCTGCTATACCCTATAATACTCCAGATTGTCCTAGAGTTATCATCAGAGCATCCCAAGCAGATTTAAGTTTAGTAACTGCTCCTTCAAAGTTATCATTATTGATAGCCATTTGTTCATAAGCAGTATTAGTATTTGCTAATGATTGGCTATATCCTTCAAAGGTACTTCTTCCATCTATAAGGGTTTTCAGCATAGTTACATTAGATTCTCCAACTAACTTAGCCATTTGTGCATCATCCATCTAAGCAGCAGCCAAGTTATTAAGAGCTTCCTACATACCAACTACAGAAGGCTTAAACTCATTGCTAGCCTTCATAGATAATTGAAGTAGTGTCGATGCTAATTGTGAGCCAGCCACATCAGCGGAAGAGAATTTAGGTGCAACAGTTTCAACAGCAGCAGCTAGTTCTACATAATTCATACCAGCGGAACTAGCAGCAGTACCAGCCTTTTCAAATGCCGTATTTAGATAGGCTACATCTGCTGAACCCTGCTAAGATGAAGCTGCCAAAGTATTGATAATATTAGTGGCTTCACTTGCTGAAACTCCCATCTGATTCATTACAGTAGTAATACCCTTAGCAGCATCCACTACTTCTATCTAAGCAGCTTCAGCGAGTACATTAGCAGCCTTAGTAACTTCCATCAGAGCATCTTTATCAGATAGAAGTTCTGGAGCTTGTGAGCCTATAAGTTTCATAGCATCTACTATATCACTAGCACTACTCTTAAATTCTTTACTCATTTCTACAGCTCCATCACTAATAGCCTTCATAGCTCCATCATCTAGACCGGTCAAAGATTGAAGGCTATCTAAGTGTGTTTCAAATTCAGCAGCAGCCTTAGCAGCCTAAACACAAGTAGTAGCAACAGCTCCAACTGCAACAGCAGCAGCTCCAGCAGGAGTAGCAAAAGCTCCTAGATTCTCTACTAAGCTACCTAATCCAAATTTATCTGCTACACCTTTTCCAGTGTCCTTTAATATATCTTTGAATGATTTACTTTCATTTTCAGCCTTTTTAAGAGCGTTTGAAACAGAATCAAGCTAAGACTTATATTCTGCTGCTGCCCTAGCCATATCCTTAAAAGCCTAAGAATTTGCACCACCCGCAGCAGCTAATCTTTCCATCTCTGCTTTTACATCCTTCAACTTCTTTCTTAGTGGTGCTGAAGATTGTTCTATGCGGTTAAATCGTTGTTGTATTGCGTCTAATCGGTTAGCACTACCACCCAGTTCATTTAGGCTTCTTTGAGCATTTCTAATAGTTCCAGATAGATTATCCTAGCCTTGCAAACGCACTATATAATCATTTGCCATTATTTTCCGAGTTAAAAGATTGTTCGTATAGTTGAGCCTTCTATTTTAATCTCTCTACATCCTCATTAGAAATAGAAGTATCTACCTCATCCTCCCAATTAAATTTAAGTATATCAGTTAGCTTTAACTTATTTGTGCTATTGGTCTATGCAATAAGATAAGAGATTAATCTAGCCTATTCCCATCCATCTTTATAGGCATAATAGGCATATTCCATTACTGCCTTCACTTCATACATTTCCATCTAATCTAGAACATAGTTAGGCGGATAATGAAGCCTAAGAGTTAAGATAGCATATAGTTCCGATACACTTAACTTTTTTTTTCACCGCTTTCCGATACCTCATTAAACAGCTCATTCTTTTTTTGAGAATCGGCTATTACCTAGTTGAGCTAGCTTATAAGGGTAGTATCATTATCTACTGCATCTATAAATTCATCCCACTCTAAAGGAGTATCTGGATTATTGGCTAGAAGCATAGAATAAAAGAATAGGTAGTTATCTATAGTAGTCTTAATTTCAAAGGCTCTACCAGTAATTTGTTCAAATATGAATAAAGCTCTGATAGTGTATTTTAGCTTGAAGTCTTTATTATTAATCGTAATATTCATAGTGTTAGTATTAAAAAGTAAATCCCTCTATACCCTCTAGACAAAGGTATAAAGGGATATACTTATATTTCAGTTAGTTTCTTAGTGGTGCAATTTTTCTTCAAAGCACTCTATATAGGTATTGGAAAAATCCACCACTTTGAAAATTTATATCTAATCTTATTCCTTTTGATTCGGTTGAGCTATCTTATTAATCTTCAATGAGATTAGCAGCTTTAGCTCCGCTTACCTTTTTAAGTTCGCCCACACCAGTAAAATCTACTTTCATAGTTGCATTTTCACCGTTAGGAGCGTTCATTTCCAAGTTGGTAATAACCATCTATCCAGTATATCCATCACCACTTTTAGCAGTCCAGCCAGTAGTAGGAGCAGCACCAAGTTTTCCCTCTGCATAGTCTGTAGAGTTTCCTTCAAGTGCAAACACACCAGTAATAGGCTTTCTAGACATCATCATCGCAAATAGCTCATCATATCCGATACCAGCCATAGGATTACCCATAAGATTCTCACTAGAGCAGCTCCAGCTTAACATTCCTACTTCTGAAGTCTGCCAAAGTCCACCACTATCTTTAGTAGAAGTTTCCTTAGTATCTGCACTGATAGAAAGTGTGTGATTAGTGGCAAAAGCGATAGACTTGCCACCAACAAAAAGCATTAAATCGCCACCTTTTGTTACAGCCATAATATTTTAATTTTTAGTTTATTGTTAAAGTTAAATTACAGTATCTCAATATTAAAAGTGAGTTTCTGTATATAAGCATCTTCTATATAATCTTCCTCTGCACTAATCAGTTTAATTTCTGATATGCTTATATCATTGTATAGTCCTCTAGTATGCTCCAGCTTATACATCACTTCTCTAGCCAACATAACACTTTCCTCATACTTGTTAGAAGCTACTACTACTTCTACAGTAGCTAGTTCCTAATAGTTGTATCTATCTTTAGTGTTTGAGTGCTGTAGGCTAGTTCTCCGATATATCACAAAGGGATAAGTAGTACCCTAATCAGCTACTAGTGGATATACATTTTTGATTCCTTTGAGTATGGTAAATATTGCTTTACCTATTTCTAATCCGCTCATTGTTCAATACGCCTTAATGATTCTGTTATAGAGTTATAAATAGTATCATCTATATCCTGCTGCCTAGCTTTTCTAAAGAAGTTCATAGCTCTTATAGAACCTCTGTTAGCTCCACCTCTTCTAAGCCTTCTTTGTGCCGTTCCTTTCTCAAAGAACTTTAATCTAAAATCTCCCAATATACTTACAGATACTTCACAGTAATCCTTATCAGCTTTAAGCCTTACACCGCTTTCCATTGTCTTACCGTTCCATCTGTTAGGAGAAGTAGCAGCAGAGCCTAAACTGGCTCTAAGTTGGGTCTTAGTTTGTCTAGCTAACTTCTATCCACCTTTCTTTAGAGCAGTAAATAGAATCTTCTTTGTAGAATCAGCGTCAAGAGCATTAAATAGATTTTGTACTGAAGTATCATCAATTACTACATTACTCATTGATAAGCTCCGTTTTAATAGTCAGTGATTGTAGCTACTTGTTTTCTTCAATGGATAGAATCCGATACTTTTTATTCTTCCAGATAATTCTCATTCGTTCATCTATCTGGTGATAAATTCTCACTGTAAACACAACCTCATAAGCAAAGATTATTTCATTATTCTCATTGCTCCTATTACCACTTGTATAAGTAACTTGTGCTTTAGTCTTGCCTATGTGTGTTATCCATTTTATAGGCGTAGCTCCATATTCATTATTTTCTACAGTAGGCTTCTCAACAGTAATAACTTCTGTCAATAATCCAGCTCTCATAGTTAAGGAATGTAGTAGCGTTTATATAGTCCAAGTAAATACTCTAGATTATAAGGCACTTTAGAAGCGGAAGTAAAACTAACTGGCTCTCTATTAGCATAGAGATTACCAATCATAAGCAGGATAGTATGAGTAACAGCTTTAGGTAGTATGCCGTTCTATAACAAATCAGCTAAAGGGGCATCTAAATGTTGAGCTACAGCATCTTCAGCCACTTGTATAAGGTAGATAATGTAGCTATCATCATCCTTAAAATCGGGGTCTATTTGAAGATGCTTCTTCACATCCGATACAGTTACATACATAGCTTTCCAAGTTTAAGAGTTGAGATTTAGGAGTAGGCTTTTATACCTACTCCCTTCTCAAACATTAATAAACACTATTTATTACTCAACTACTCCAGCTACAAAGGCTTCAGAGCGTCTAGGTTTAGCATCAAAATAAGCGTTAATTACAAGTCTTACCTTGCCATCAGCAGCCTTAGTATAAGGGTCAACAGTCAAATCAATAGCTCCCCACTGTGCAATTACATATTCAGAGAAGTTACCGAGTACAATACCCTTAGAAGCAGAAGTACAAAGTACCTTTATTCCGTTTACTTCTCCATCCTCCATTACAAAGCCATTTTCACCTTTCTTAGCCTTGCGAAGAGCAGCCTTAGCTTTAGGAGATACAATGTAGGTATATTCACCATATACATTAGCTTCCTCCAGAGCTTCCTCCATATCTACAGTAGAAGCATAATCGAGAGTAGCAGCAGTAGCACCATTAAAGATACCAGCAGGCTTCTTAGCTGTTCCAGCAGCATCACCCAAAATAGTAGCTTCAAGTTCATTAGAGATAGCTTTTACAATATCATTGCGAAGCATATCCTCTGCATTTACGGAATCTTGAATAAGGAACTGCTTAGATACCTCAACTACAGCAGTAAGACGTTTAGGAGCTAACTCTACTTCAGAGAATGAACCAGCACCATCAGCAGCAGTACCTACTTCACCTTCCCAACCTACAGTAGTACCATCATACATAGGGATAGATACATTACCAACTAAGCCAGTCATAATAGTAGCTCCAGCTTGTGCCATTACTAAATTAGCTCTAAGTGGCTCTAGAATATTAAGTTTATCTGTTGCAACTGCTTCAAGTCCAGCAGTAGCTACTGTAGCTTGAACATCAGCACGCTCTTCAATAGGAAGCTGAATCTGTCCGCTGTAAGAAAGTCCAGATTTACGCATTTCAGCAACACCAGCGTTTACTACCTCTGCACTTCTTTCGTCAAGTTGTTTGTTGTTTGCTATGTTATTAATAGCTTTAAGTAAAGAAAACTTTTCCATAGTTCTTTTATCAATTAAATTATTATCGTGTTTATTGTTATCATCTTCGGTATCATCTTTATCCGTTGGCTCATCAGAAGGATTATCGGTAGGCTCTTCTGTTGGCTCTTCATCTTTAGAAGGCTCTTCATCAGAAGGCTTCTCTTCCTCTAATTGCTTCTCCATCTGTTTAGCCTTTTCTATCAGTTCATCTACTTTCTTTTGTTGAGCTTCTGCTTCCTCTTGCTCCTTAAAGGCTTCTAAACCTCTACAATCCACTTTAACAGAAGTAGCATCATAAGCAGCTCTATACACTGGAGATACATCAAAGAGTTCATTAATACTCTGGATAGTTCTAAGATAAGTGCCATCCTCTCTTTTACTCCAATTATCAGAGCCTACTGTGAAGGCAAAAGAGCTAGTAGAAATATCACCTCTTCTAAGTCCTTCTAAGAGTTCATCCCCTAGAGCTGTGGCAGGAGCTTCAAAGGTATATTTCAATCCAATGTTATCTATTTCTAAGGTCAAACTACCTTCTCCTTTATTGCTTCTGGCTAATACCCCTCTGTCCTCATTGTGGTTAAGCAAACAAAGCACATCAGATTTCTCAACTACACCAATAAGGGCATCTGGGTTAATTCGCTCTATGAAGCCACCTAAATCATTAGAATCCGAGTTAAAAACTATTGCATATCCGCTAACAGTTCTGGATTCTGGTAAAATAGGTGTTATTTCGTTATTTGAATTTCTAACTTCTTTCATCATTATTTTTGTTCTCTATTTACTAATATACAGTAATTTGTATCACAAACTTATCATAATATAGCATTATTAATCTTCATCCGAGATAGAAGCATACTCACTACCATCATACTTTTCAGCCATCTATCTTAAAGATTCAAGTTCATCAGCTATGAATGATAGTTTTTCAAGCTCTAGAGTATCATCTATAAACTACAAATAATCAGTTTCCATAGTAGATAGTAATAACTTCTCCCTCTTCTAGATTCTCTATTACATTAGATAGATGCTCTGTAGAACATACCATATTCTAGGGAATGGAATTACCTAGCTTAGTATATAATACTCTATCCTTAGAAGTGGAATGAAAATAGAAGTAATCATAATTCTTTACCTCAAATCCATCAGTTACTACCTCTGATACATTCTAAGCATTTATATCAGCTATCTTTACATCAGATATATAACGCTCATCTATTCTAGCAACTGCATCCCTAGTAAACTTATCTATAATCTCATATTCAACACCATTAATTACAATCCTACTTATTTCCATAGTTAAAAAGTATATGTTATTTCACCATCCCATCTAACCAGCCAGTTCACAAATCGGAATAGCTTATACTGCTTTCTACTTCCAGAAGGAAAATCAATAGATACAGTAGTATAACTATCCTGCCATCCGTTGAAGCTCTAACATCCACCAGAAAAAGAGTATAAGCCTTTATGAGTAGCAGGAACTAGGATAAAGAATGTTTTATTAGGCTCATCCCCTATAGCTAGCCATTTGTGCCTAACCTTTATAGGCTTATCTGTATTAGCAAACACTTTGTTATTGGTGTTATCTTTAGCCAGAAGTGAAGTAAGATACTCATAAGTAATAGGCTTATCTTTATCGGTTTCATCCATAGCACCGACAAATATATTATCTTCATTGAAGTTAGTTAGCTCTACTACATCAGCAGTCTTATTCTCCAGTTCTTTTATCCGATTAAGGAGCTGATTAACTACTATTTGAGCATCAGCATCCTTAATCTGATATTCTTTACCATTAAGAGTAATCCTAGTAATATCCATCATTCAACCTCTATAATATAAAGTTTTCCCTGATTCTGTTCCAGTTCAGCTACTTTATTTTTAAGAGCATCAATTACTTGCCTAGCATCCTTATCTTTAATTTGATACTCTGTACCGTTTACAACAATTTTATATATATCCATATTGCTCAATTTTAATTATAATAATCAGTTCCTTTATTCTACTGTTATCCACTGTATTTTATTCTGATTTTTCTCTAATTCATCTACTCTCCCTTTAAGAGAAGTAACATCAGAACTTATAATAGATAGTATCTGTTGAGCTTGCTTATCTGTAATCAGATATTCTTTTCCTGCTAGTATTACCTTTGTTATTTTGCTTTCCATAGTTGATTAGTGTTGTTTGTTTTGTTCGTTAATAATCTCATTGGCTTCCTCTTCCGTTATCTCTTTCCAGTTAGAAGGAGAATCATTTACAGCTAGATACACCTCTTTACTAAGTACCCTCTGCATAATATCTACTTCCCCTGCTTGTGTAATATAGTGTCCTTCCTCTGGCACTAGTACCTTAGTTATATATGTAGATTCTTTCATACGATTGTATATCCTTTAGAAGTTATTTGTGCTTTCTCTGCTGAAGTTAAAGCGTTCTTTGTATTTGTGGATAGGTAGATACTTAAAGACTTAGATTCTCCAGATTTATCCTTAGCATTAGTAATCAAAGTATCTACTAAGCTCTTTTTGGCGTTCTTATATGTAGTGTTATTTATACCCCAATAATTCAACTGTCTAAAATCCATAATATTGAACCTTGTAAAATCTCCTATATTCAATATAGTTAGCTCTCTAATATCTGGTATAACCTTATTACCAAACAATACCGTATCCACTCTATAAGAATTTGCATTTGTCGGATATGTAACAGATTTAATTACTCTGATACTAGGGCATTTGCAGCAAATATTATTTACTTCTTCATTCGGAATATTTATGTTTTCTATCTCTGTTAAATTGGCACAATCATAAATAATTCCTTCATCCAGATTATGAGCAGTAACCTTAGAGCCTAGAAAATCACCTTTTAACTTAGTAAAAATTCCAGAAATAGAGCCATTAACACATTCACTTACTCCACCAAATAAGCCATCTAAATCAATAGAATCCTACTGGATATTAGCGATACTACATTTATCATCCTTAAAAGGATAGTTCTTTTGGAAGTAGTAAAAATGATTCTACTTAGTAATATTAACTGTAGTAGGATATTTAGAACCAAAACTATAAACCTTAGTAAAGGCTAAAGAATCATTGCTATCCATATCATTAATGCTATAAGCAGTGCCATTAGGGATAAAGGTAATGATATATTTTCCAGTGTCTGAATAAGTGTGCTTCATAGGATTCCTAGAAAAAGTAGCTGAAGTTATAATTACATCCTCTTCAGTATCATCACCCCAATTTACTTTACCTAGATTAGTATTAGAAGCTCCACTAATCGGAAGATATACAATCTTACTATAATTAGTATCTACTTCAAATACTACATCATCATAATTAAAAATAGGCTCATCAGAAGGCTTACACCATACTAACTTTAATCCTTGATATATGGAGCTAATAGGAGTGCTTCTCTTATACACTCCCATTAGTTCCTTGCTTGTTCCATTCATCACTCTTCAGTTATATAGTAGAATGTGTTAGTATCTTTATTTGTTATTGCATCATATTCGGCTTGTGTACCTACCCAAAAAGAAGGAGTAGCAGCCAGCTTATTCTTTTCGGCTGTTGTATAGTCATTTGTAGAAAGTCCTTTACCAGATACCTTATCTACTTTACCAGATATATCTTGATGCTGTGTTAGGTATTTAGTATGGTCTATAGCTTCTAGGGTAGAGATTCTAGCCTTTACAGAAGTATCATCATATTCAGCAGGAAGTTCCGATTTAAGAGCATAATCTTTAAGCTGTTCAGTAACATCTATATTCTCTACAGCAGAATCTACTTCAGCCTTAGTATAGTAGTTATCTAATGATTGATGCTCTGTTAGATAAGTACCTTTTGGCTGATACTTAGAAGCAGCTCCTTCTTTAGTTTCAAAGGAATCTAGGTTAATGCCATCAACCTTACTATCAATGGCATTAACTAGATTATCTACCTCTGTTTTATTGTATGTGTTCTTCTGGAGTTCTGTAATCTTACTTTGAGCATCTTTATCAGTAAGATTATACTCAACTCCGTTAAGATTCATTTTATTAATATTCATAAGTCATCAGAGAGTTATAATAAGTGTTTCATTCTCTACTTTCATACTGTTCTTTAGAGCAGTTCTAAGAGCAGTTACATTATCGGTAATATCCGATTCAGCAGCTTTAGCTCTATTGGCTTCAGCGGTTACTTCTCCCTTTGTTGCCAATCCGCTTATATCTTGATGCGCTGTTAAGTAATCGCCTTTAGGCTGGTACTTAGCATCTGCATCAGCTTTAGCCTTATTAACTTCATCATCGGTATAGTGTTTGGCATCTTCCAGAGAGTGAGCCACAGAGCCAACAGTGGAAGCATCCCCATTAAGTCTATCAATCTTATCAGATAATACCTTTTCAGCGTCAGTAGCTCTAGATACTTCTGCATTGATAGCAGCAGTGTTAGCAACATCTGCATCAGTAGAGCGTTTAACCTCTGCCTTAACTGCATCAGCCACTTCTTTCTCTGCTGCCTTAGCTCTGTTTACTTCAGTAATCAAATCAGCAGAAGCAGCCTTAACCAGATTCTCTACTCTAGCTTCCTCTGATTTTGCCCTGCTTGATTCAGCAGTAATATCAGAATTGATAGCTGTAACAGTAGCATCCATTTCAGCCTTAGTATAGACATCAGCACTATTAGCTTTACCACTAAGAACACCATTAATAGCATCAATAGCATCCCCATTACCATTAAGAACTTCTGCTATTTCTCCGAGTGTGTCTAAGGCTTCTGGAGCAGTACCAATTACATCCTTAATCCTGCCATCTACATCAGCCTTAGTAGCATACTCTTTAAGAGTGTTTGTAAGGTCAGTAGAAGTAGATGCTTTAATTTTGGCTATCTCATCATCTGTATAATGTTTGCTATCCTCTACAGCGTGATTAATAGAGCCGATTCCTTCACCATTGATTACATCTAACTTCTGATTGATAGTATTGATAGAAGTAGCATTAGCTTTAACCTCTGCATCCATATCAGATACAGCCTTAGTAAGTTCAGCATCCTTATCGGTAGAGCGTTTTACTTCATTAGCTACAGTAGTAGTAAGAGCATCCACAGAAGCAACTATATCGGCTTCTTTAGCAGTAGCTCTAGATACCTCATTAGAAACAGCAGTATTAGTAGTATCAATACTGTTTTTAAGTTCATTCTCCTTAGCTGTTGCCCGGCTTATTTCACCATCTACTTTATCAGAAAGAGCTGTAGCTGCTTGATTGATTCCAGTGATAGAATCTTTAATAGCCTTATCCTCATTGGTAGAACGTGTAATTTCTGCATTAAGAGTATCATTAAGAGCTTTCTCTTCACCTTTCGCTCTAGTAACCTCATCAGAGATAGCAGTATTAAGTTCATCAGCCTTATCAGTAAGAGCCTTCTCTGCTGCTTTTGCTCTATCCGATTCTGCTTTAATGGAATCAGTTACTTCTGTGTTCTTATCGGCTACAGAAGTTTTAAGAGCCTTCAGAGCATCAGTAATATCCTTCTCTACAGTCTTAGCACGTTCAACTTCTGAAGTGATAGCACCAGTAAGAGATTCCTCTTTAGCCTTAGCTCTATCCACCTCAATAGTAAGAGCTGTATCTATTCTATTCTCTTCTGCTTTAGCTCTGTTGGATTCTATATCAAGTTCCTGCTTATGCTCTCTATCCTTCTCTAATGAGCGTTCAATTTCATCCCCTAGATTCTCAACCAGCTCATTAACCTTACTGTTTATACTATTCTCTTTTTGTATGGCTCTATCAATTTCAGCATTAAGAGAATCAGTAAGTAGTTTTTCAGCAGCCTTAGCTCTGTTTGATTCGGATTCTATACTATCTCTAGTAGTAGTAATTTCAGCAGTTACCCTATTAATTTCAGTAGTAAGATTAGTAGCTATCTCATTCTCCTTAGTAGTGGCTCTAGATATTTCATTATTAAGAGCTGTATTAAGGGTGTTAGTAGCTTCATCAATCTTATCAGATGCACCTTCCTTATTCTCTTTAATGAGTTTATGAAGCTGCATATCCACTTCATTAGAGCGTCTTATTTCCTCATTAAGTTTATCCTCTATAGCCTTATCAGCAGAATCAGAATCGGCTTTATTGGCTTTAATAAGTTTGTGCATTTCTATATCTACCTCATTGCTTCTTTTAATCTCATCAGCTAACCTATCAGTATATTCACATTCTACATAGTGCTTTAGCTCTCCGATAGCCTTAGTTCTCTTTATTGATTCATCCTCTATCAAGTCCTTCAGATACTCTAAAGTTTGATAGTTAATAGGGTTAGCTGGAATCTCATTATAATTACTGTTCACCCAATTAAAATCAGTAACCACTTCCTTCACTTTGTTATACATACAATCAGTATGCTAAAAAGCAGAATCCCTAATAGCATAATCATAAGTATAACATACTACACCAGTTTCTAGGGTGTTCATATAGTAATCTGGGATAGCTACTCTATCTACATTGCCATTAAGTAGTAAATCCCTCTTTTTGAATGTTAAATAATTATTTCTGTTGGAAGTCCATACATATAGCTTAAAATCTGCTGTATCAGCTACCCTAAGTGGCTTCCCTTTAATATCCTCAATATGGAGAATAAGTATTAAATCACTACCTTTCTTAATTTCCATAGTCCTTAATTATTTTGATTTTCGTTTATGTTTTCTTTTATCGTATTGGTGTTATCTGGAGTAGATGAAACAGCTCTTTCTAAAGTCTTGATATTAACCTATACAAAGGTATTATCTCCACCTTCTATAGCAGGTAAATCCAACTGCTTTCTAATATCATTAGGACTTACTACACCGATATTAAAGAGAGTATTATAATAGGCTGCTAGAGATTGCTTATCGGCTCTAAGTAAAGTGGCTGTATCAAATCTAACATCTATAGAATCCTTCTCTGAAGGCTTATATAGCTTTCTCTCAAACTCCAGCTCTATCTTCTCTAGAAGTGGTGATAGTGTTTCAGTAAGGAATGATAGGTTAGTGGCTTCAACAGTTGAATAGCTTGATTTAGATAAATCAAAAGCCTTCACTGGAGATACCCCAAAGAACCTACATATATCTACTACATTGAACTGCCTAGTTTCTAATAGTTGAGCATCAGCAGGATTCACTGTAATAGGCTGGAAGTCCATATTTCCCTCTAAGATAGCAACACCATTAGGAGTACCAGTAGAAGGACTAAAAGCCATTTGCCAACTAGTTTTAAGTCCTCTCTTCTATGCTTCAGTAAGATTACTTTCAACCTTTAACACTCCTGCCAGATTAGCACCTCCCTTAAAGAATCCAGCAGCGTGAGCTTCACTATCTACAGCTAATCCTAGTGTGTTCCTAGCGTGTCTTAGTGTCGATACACCTTCAACCCCATCATAGCTAAAATTAAGAATATGTATCATATCCTTAGATTCTACCTTACCTAATCCTACAATAGAATAAGATACCGATTCTCTAAGGCTCTTAGGTCTGATTACTGTTACAAGGTCAGCAGGGATAAAGTGTAATCCAATAGCATCACCTTTAGCATCCCTATCTATATAAGCATATCCATTACCCTTTAATAAAGTAGATACTATCAGAGATTTAATGAAGGTGAATCTAGTCATTCTAGGATTAGGCTCTTTATTTAATAGCTTGTAAGTAGGGTGAGAAGTTAATTTGATTTTATATCCTTGACTATCTATCCTATAAGGCTCTAATGGTAGTTGAGCCACTGAATCCGATACTACCTCTATACATCGGTAAACAGTAGATAATAGCATAGATTTATCAGTGCTGTAAGCGGAAGCACTATTATAAGTCAGATAATCAAATAATCCATTACTTCTTTCCTCTACCTAAGTCTGTTCTTTTCGTTTATTTCCAAAACCAAACATAAGTATTTTATTTATAGATTATTATATTATAAAAATTTCATTGGAGTAATGCGGAACTTGAAGATACATACCTAGAGCTTGAATCATAGCTATAGCACCATCTATCTTTTTATCCTTAACTCCTTTATTCGGCTTAACATTGCCGTTATGGTCTGATTTAAGAGTAACATTCTTAAAGCACCATCTATTAATTTCATTGTTATCTATGATAGCTCTTCCAGATAAGATTAATCTTTCCATTTCTCTAGTAGGCTTATTGAAGTTACCTAGCGTTTGTGGATATTCCTCTAATGGAAGTCCTAGCTCTGTAGCGTGAATCGCCCACTAAGTAGCATTATACTTATCATATCCGATAGCTCTTATAGATAGCAGTTCACTAGCTTTAACTATATCATTAGTAATATAATCATAGTCAGTAACATTACCCTCTGTAATCTTTAATAATCCCATCTGCTTCCAATACTTGTAAAGCTCTCTATCTGGCTTCTCCTTTAATGCCGATTCTGGTAAATAGTAATCAGTCTTAAAGTAGTATTTGCCATCCTATTCAATCAGATAAGATACTGCTGTTAAGTCAGAAGTAGCAGCTAAATCCACTCCTACATAACATACACAGTCCTTAAAATCGGATAGCTTGACTGTTTGGCTATTTCTAACTATGTAAGATTCTGGAAGCCATACAGAAGCAGTATCACACCATAGATTAAGGGTCTTAGTTTTTACTCCAACCTCTTCAGAAGGATTATTAATAGCGGATTGTACCTATTCCTTAATGTACTTCTTAGTAACAGTAACATCTAGGTTAGGAGTACACTTTATCCAGTTCTTTTCATCAGTCCAATCATCTTCTTCATCTAAAGAGTAGATAGCTACAAATAAGCTATCATCTTCTTTTAATCCGTTCAGTATTTCAATCGCTGTAGTTCTTAGCTTGTAGCAGGGTAATGTTTTATCAAATCCAGCAGTAGTAATAGTGCATAAATGCGGATTCTACCTCATTCCCATAGAAGATTTAATAACATCCCTAACCCTAGAGTTCTTAGCAGAGTGGTATTCATCCACCAATCCAAAGCTAGCGTTAAATCCATCCAGCTTACTATCATCAGCAGCAAACACTTTCAGCTTAGAATCATTTGCATTTAATAGGATGCTATCTCTATAAGCCTTCAGATATTTTGCTGAAGGGTCTAACTGTTTGGCAAAGTTTGAGCAGAAGTTAAATGCTATCTTAGCCTATTCCTTTGAATTTGCTGCTAAGTCCACTTCAGCACCATCTTCACCATCTGCTATAAGAAAGTACATACATAAAGCAGCAGCTAAGGCTGTTTTACCATTCTTTCTACTAACTTCTATGTATGAGCTTGTAAAGCGTCTATTATCGGTATCTTTCCAATAGAATCCGAGAATGTTAGCTATTATAAACTATTGCCATCTTTCTAGGATAAATGGATTACCGCTACTCTTTCCTGCAAAGTGTTTGAGGATTCCGATAAAGGAAATAGCATTATCCACTACATCCTCTCTAAAGTCTAAATCATTCCTTTGTAAGTCAGATAGAAAACGCTTACAAGCTAGTTTAATATTATCACAGCATACCACTTTACCCTCTACCACTTCTACAGCATACTAATAGTAAGGTTTATTCATTGTGGTATTCACAGTAGTATTTTTTATATATTGTTGGTCTATGTTTTATTTTCGGCTTGTATTTCAAATGAGAAGTAATATTACCAGTCTTACAACCTATGAAGTTAGCTGCTTCAGTTGCACTATCACACTCTTTAAGTAGTTCATCAGTTTCAGCATCATAGACATCTACAGCCTTTTTAAGCCAGTCCTTACTTCTCCCTTTCTAAATATAAGGCTCTGGGTGTTCTGGCTTGTATTCAACATCAGGACTTGTAAAACGGTACTATTTTTTCCACACTGTTTTAGTTCTTCCTTTTAGATTATTTCTAATTGTAGATACTGGTATTCCAGTTTTCTAGCTAGCTTCTAAAGCTGAATCAAATGTGCCGAGTAATGAACCACTCTTATTATCGTACCAGAACACTTTAGTTTTCCGATTAGTAAAAGGGTGTTCTCCTTCACTTGTAAAGTAAACATCACCTCTTATCTCTCTACCCTAAATGCTCTTTCTTACTGTTTCAACATCTATATCATATTCATAAGCAGCAACAGTAATAGAATCAAATACCGATACTACCTCATTTGTAGCCTTATCAATGGCTTTAACTTCTCTACTTATCATACATTATCTAACCTCCTTCTTTTTACTGTTGTTTTTCATAAATGCTTCAAAAGGAGTATCAGCACCAGTATTAGCTTCCAGTTTAGGTAGCTTAGTTCTAGCCTTAGCAGTCAATCCAAATTCAGCCATTACCTTCATCGCTTGTGTTTGTGCATCCTTTGCAATTTTAATAGCAGGGTGAGCAGCCATATTACCCCTATCAGAGATAACAGTTAATCCATCCTTTTCTAGCTGTTTGGAAGCCTTTATAAACATAGAGTAATTTCTAGCCAGCATAGTAAGAGCTGCTGTATCTACATCCTCCATTACTCCATTAGATTTAAGCATATCCAGCACATCCTATATGTACTTCTTAGCTTCATCTTCTATATCCGTTGGAATCTTAAAAGTAGTGTTCATAATACATTTATAGTGTTTGAGTAATAAATAATTCGTGTTTAATGTTAATTATCTTTCGGATAGCCTTTTAACCATCCTTTTCTTTTAATACTATACAGTAATTTGTGATACAAAATCTCTCTATCTTCAAGTTGTAGAATCTCTGTGATACACATACTCCCCTTTAATTTGAGCATCAGATAGTTAAATAAAGATTTTTTAATATTTATTTTGGAGTGTCTGGAAAAAGTATTATCTTTGTATATAATTAAAAACCAATAAATTAATATCTTATGAAAGACAAAACTACTAACAAAGAAGCTCAATTAAGAGTTAGATTAACTCCACATCAATCTTTTATGTTGGATGAAATGAGCAGAGAATTAGATATTACTAAATCTGCATTAATGAGATATATTTTAGATTAGTTCATACAGCAATATGAAAAAACAAATGGTTAATTACTGGAGCAGTTATAAAAGGAAGTTCGTAAACATAGAGAAGGCTGTTTATAATATAGAAGTAAACCAGCTATTAACCTAGCACTATCAGTACCTTCATTCTCTCTTAGTAAAGACAGAGCAGGATGAAGATACTTTTAATGATACATACTTAAAGCTAACCTATCTTTATGATAATACTAAGGACTTTATAGAGTAGTTCAAATATTACTTCAATCTCCTAAAAGGAGCATATCTAAGGGATGATAGAGTAGCCAACTATTACCTATCAATAGGGGAAGTGATTAATAAAGGAGAAGAGCCTATAGATTCCGATTTTGAAGCTCCAGAAGATAAGCCAACTATGTAGAACCTTAAAGAAAGTATTAAAGCCTATGCCAACACTCAAAAAAGCTACAAAAGAGCCAGTAAGAAGGCTTAATAGGGAATAGAGATAGAAGATATATCAGAGCCAGAAGTGGAAGGATTTAAGAACTGCCAAACTAATGGAATAGCCATTATGTGAGATATGCCTAGCTAAAGATAAGATTACTTTGGCTATTGATGTTCACCACAGAGATAGCTTTATGAATTATGAAGGTATATAGAGATTAGCTAAAGCCTATGATTACTCTAACCTATTATCAGTATGTAAAGAGTGCCATAGTGAGCTACATAGAAAAGGTACTACTCACGGATAAAAGAATATGGCTCTAATCCTATTATAAAGTCAAATATTAAAGTTTGTGATAAAATTATTTTGGTGCCTATCAGAAAGTTAGTATCTTTGTAGTATCAAAATTGGAGCTACAATCTAATACTAGTTTTGGTGAAACTTTCATAAAAAATTAATGTTTAAGGAGATTCTAGGGGTAGAGATACCCCTAAATTTCTCCCTGCCGAGTGCATTAATTCTTCAAAGCATCCTATACTAAGGAAGGAAAAAGTAACCTATACTAGCCAGCTTACTTCACAGCCTTCTAAGGCTCTGAAAAACCTCCGATAGTACCGCTCCGACTGCCGAAAATGAAGCTCACAGAGCCGTAAAAACTTTTTTAGGAAAAAGTGATATTTTTATTTTGGAATCGGTAAAAAGTTGTGTATATTTGCATATAAGAAATTAAGAAACAGAAAATTAGTAAAATTTGCAACTATCATATCTATTCTCTCATATTTCTGTAGGGTGCTTAACTAACACCCTACTTTCTCTGAAAATTAACGTCTGTCATTATAAATACTTAGAAAATCGTGAGCTACTGGGCAGGTCTAGTAGCTCAAATTAGGGGATTTAGTATAAAGGTAATACGGTAGTATGGCATACTACTAATATCAGTTCGATTCTGATAATCTCCACTACATCTACTCTACTATTGTTTGTGGTGTTGTGTAATTGAAACATAAAACTGTATTGACCCATTTATTATTTAGGTACTTAGTAAAGCAACTAAGCGGAATATTAGGCGTTGTGATAACGCCTATATTTTGCCTTCAAAGGTGCAATTTTTCTTCAAGTGCCTATATATAGGTAAAGAAAAAAGTAACCGATAGTAGAAATAAAGATAAACATAGATTTTTCAGATGATAATTCAACAAACATTAAAAACACTAATTTATTATGAAACAAACTATTATTAATGGTGGAAGCCATAGATACCTTAGTGAGCTTCCAGAATTTGAAAATGGCTTACCCTTCGGAGTAATTAACAAAACTAAAACAGATGTAGGTGGAACTTATGTAGCTGCTAATTGTCAAAGTAACTATATAATTGTTTGTCCGTTCAGAGATTTAGTAGATAGTATAGCAGCAGATAAGAATAACAGATACAATATCTTTAAGTGCTATGGTGGAACTAGAGAATATGAGTTTAAGAAGTACATTAAAGAGAATGAAGTATATAAGGTAGCTGTTACTTATGATAGTTTACCCAAGCTCCTTAGATGGATGGATAATACTGAAGGCTGGAAGGTACTGGTAGATGAATACCACCTAATCTTAGAAGATATGGATTTTAGATATAATGCTATTGATGGATTACTTAATGAGATTAAGAAGTTTGAACACTACTCTTTCTTATCCGCTACTCCTATAGATTTTGATTTTGAGATTGAATTTATAAAGAATCTTCCTCATTATAAAGTAGAGTGGGAAGGCTTACAAATGATAACACCCATTAGATATAGAGCCAGCTCACTTACAAAGGGATTAGCTAGGTTTATCCAGATATTCTTATCAGAAGGCTTTAGAGTTCCAGATATTAACGGTGAAGTTAGTGAGGTGAAAGAGCTTTATATATTCCTCAACTCTGTAACTACAATCAAGCAGATAGTAGATACATTGGAACTAAAGCCAGAAGAGGTAAAGATATGCTGTGCTACTAGAATCAGAAATACTAAGATTCTAGGAGAAAATTATGAGATTGAATCGGTTAGTAGTCCTAATAAGAGAATAAACTTCTTTACAAAGAAATGTTTTCAAGGATGCAACATCTTTACTAATAATGGTCTAGTAGTTGTGGCTTCAGATGCTTATAAAACTCAAACACTAGTAGATATATCCACTACCTTAGAGCAAATAGCAGGAAGGATTAGATATAACAATGAGTATCAGAATATCTTTAGAAATACTCTAATACATCTATTCTCTACCAATCGGAATATTATGGATGATTCTGAATTTGCTACTGAAATGGATGCTAAGAGAGATAGAGCCAATATCCTTATAAGTGGATATACAAAACTCAATAAGGAAGAGCGTGAACTATATGGAACTAAGTTAGGAGATAGCATAGAAACAGAGTTAGTATCTATTATAGATGGAGAAATGGTATTTAACAAACTCAAAGAGCAGAGCTTTATCTATAAGCAGGAACTTAGAAAGAAATATAAGGATGGAATCAGCATCTATAAGGCTTATGATAAATCAGAGAAGTTTACGCCAGTAGAAACCAGTGTTTGGGATGATTTCAACATTAAACTAGCAAAGGCTGTTACAATCAGCTATGAGCAGTTATTAAAGGACTATCTAGAGAATCCTTCTGATACTTATGAGTTAGAATATCCAGAATTTAAGGACTTCAGAAAGTACCTTAAAGAATCGGAAATGAATACTCTTAGATGGAATAAAGAGAAGATGATAAAAGCAGTGGAAGATAAGAAATAGATGGATGCCGTTTATATGGCTGTATTTAGTGAAGGCTTTATAAAGAATCCAGAACTTAAAGCTAAGTTTGCCAGTGAGTTCAGTAAGCGTAATATGAAGATAGCAGCTAAGGCTAGTCTTATAGAGAATTGCACATTATATAGGGTAGATAAAATAAAGAAAAAGATAGATGGAAAAACAGTTAGCGGATATGAATTACACAAACCTCAATTTATTCTAAAATTTTAATACTATGCTTTACTTAATTGAATCAAACGGATTTCTTAAAATTGGATATACTAATAACTTAGATAACAGAATGGCTCAATATGGAGTAGATAACCCACAATATTATCTATTAGATACAGCCATAGGAGATAGAGCAGATGAAGCCTACTTACATAAACTACTATCTGATTATTCTTATAAAGGTGAATGGATGATATACAGTGAAGAGATAGTATTTAAGTGGTTTCAATACAAAGAAGATAAAGGAGAAAAGATAAGGATGGATGAATATTTCTTATGTAGCGATTCAGATGGCGATAGGATTCAAAATCTTGTAGATATATGGCTTAATAGAAGGGAAGATATTGAATCTATTTATATGGAGAAGTGGAACACATTAAAAAAGTTACTCTAGATTAGATGATATACCTTATATAGAAGCAGGATAGATTAGCCTTAGTAAAGGAACTGATTAGTAACTGCAAACTGCTAGCCTTATGTGTTACCGATTAGCCTTTAGAGATAGAGCTAACTACTAATCACAGCCAAGTTATAAGGCTGTTTAATATGATTGAAGGGAATAAGATGATAGTTGCAGATTCGCTACTCTTTTTAGATGATACAGTGAGTAGTATTTATAATGTACTTAATTATTAACCAATAGCTTAAATGAACTATGATACTTGTAAAATTTGAAATGGAAATGAATATGAAGCTAGATAAAACAGAGAGAATTATATGGATAACTTTGAAAAAGCAGAATAGAGTGGTAGAGCATTGTTTAAGAGCCTATTAGAGTAGTGCAATATCACTGAATACTTAGAAACAGAAGATAAATTTGATACAATGGATATGTAGTACACTCTGAAGGGTCAAACTACTGGAGTAGAGATAAAGAAGAGAGCTGAAGAGTATGAGAAATATGATACTTACCTAATGGAAGTTAGTAAGTTTAAGGCTCTGGCAGATAAGATAAAAGCAGGGATTATAGATAAAGCAGCCTATGTAAACTTTTTCGGAAATGATACTGTATATATCTTCTCCATAAAAGCCATAGCCAGAGCATACAAAGAAGGTAAAATAAAGATAGAGAATAGATATTGCAATAAAACTACAGCAGTTTATAGTGGCAAAGTATTGAAGGCTACACTGCTGCTTCCTAAATCAATAGCAATAAAGATAGTTAGAATTAACAATAAATGGATTAAGCAACAATGATACTAACAGTAATACACACAATTCTTATTATTCTATGCGTCTTATCAATAATCAGATTATTCATTACCGATTATCTAAGACAGAAAGAAACAGATGAAACTAAGGCTCTCAAATATGAAGTAAGCCAGAATGGATAGATATTTGATACACTTCTACTAATAATCTTAACCTTAATATTCTAAACACTATGATTACACTATTATTACTCCCATTATTCGTTTTACTAGCCTATAAGTTCTACACTAAGGCTACCAGCAACATCAAAGAAGATAAGAGCATATTTGAAGATAATGAATTTACTACTTTAGGCTTAATGATAATCACTATAGTTACAATCTTAACAGCTTTAATTACTATACTATGAAACGGATGCTAATACTCTTAATCACTCTTATAATCGGATTCAGTGCTTTTGCTAAGTCCGATTATAAGAATCCAGTAGAATCAGAGAAGATATATACAATGGCTATTTATCCTACTCCCAATAGTAAGGTAGAAAGAGAGCTGTTTATATGTACTGATAAGTATGAGAATTACTATCTAAATATCAATGTGAATTACTTTGTAAAGAAGGGCAAAGATAAACTAGAGATTACTCTTACTAATGATAGTACCTATACATTAAAGCTAGGAGAATCATTTAAGCAGTTAGCCTATACCTTCTATAGTGAACACTCCGAGATAAGGGCAAACACAACAGTTAGCAGAATCGGAAATACTACCTTTGTAAACACTACAGTAGGTGAGTATAGACAGAAGTACAACTACCATAACTTCTATAGTGCATATCCTATCAGCATAGAGTTATATGAACTTATAAAGGAGATAGGAATTAAAGAGATAAAGGTAGAGGGGATTTATAAAATAGAACTTCAATAAAATCAGAGCTAGACTATTAAGTTAGTCTGGCTCTTTTTCATTTAGGTAGTCTAGATATTTCTGATATAAGCCTTTTGCCTTCAACTCTCTTTTATATCTTCCTTTGATTTTAGTAAGAGTATCAATAATCCAATTATTCAGCTTTATCATATCAGAGTAGCCTTTTTCATAAGCTCCCTCTAATGGTAGTGCTGTTCCCTGCAAATAGTTCGGATGAATGAAGTAATGGTAACTATTCCATATCTCCCCAAAGTCCTTATAAGCCTTAGCTACTTCATCCCTTATATCTTTAGGCTTTATCTTTTCTCTTTTCACTCTAATATCATCCAGTTCCTTCTCATTAAGATATACCTTAGATATTATTCTTTCTGGATAAAGTAGCTCTGCATAGAGATAAACTAAATGCTCTGATAGCACTCTTACAAAGGCTAATGCTGCTGTTTTCTGGTGATTATTCCATAAGGTTAAGAAGGCATCATTAGAAGCTATTACAGATGATTGAAATGGAATATACTCTATAGTAGCAGTACCCTTTAGAATATGCTTCAGATGAAATATCTCTAAGGCTAAATCTCCTAGAAGATATTTATAGGCTCTGTGTTCAAACTGTTCTTTATTCATAGAAACATATATGCTACCAATATCAATTAGAAGAGTATTGCTATTAATTCTTTTCAAATGCTTCTCTAACTCTATTATCACATAGTTCAATCAAAACATCACTCATACAAGCAGGGCAAAAATAGTAAGGAAGTGGAGATTTACCACTAGAAACATAGCCATAGCCATCCATTTCAATGCCATTCGTTATATGTTGGCAGTCTAATGTAGAATGATAGATTACTTTATAATACTTTAGGATATGGTCGTTTACTCCACTATCTTCTACTATTTCGCTATAGAAATGATTACCATTCCCTTTAGGATTCTCCATAGAAGTAACACCTCTATCATATCCAATAAAGTAGCCTATTAAGGTGGATATGGTAATACCTACAACTATTGCCAAGCAATAGATAAGGCTCTTTCTAGTAATTTCTATTTTCATTCCTCAATCAGCTTTAGAAATTGATTAACTATATAGTGATACTCTTCTTTATTCTTTGAGAAGGTGTAAAGCCATCCATATAATTTACCATTATAATAATGAGCTTCTACCACAAGCGGAATATTATCTACTCCATTAATTTCAGTATAGTATTTACTAAGTTCCTTTTCAGAAATGTAGCCTATCTTCTTATCATAATCTGTATAGATAGCAACAGCCTTAGAGTTAAATTTATTGTTTGGCTCTAGTTTGGCATATCCAAATGATACAAATGGAGAAGTTACATATCTTTCTATCCCTGCTATCACATATCTACCATTATAATAGTAGTCATATCCAAATCCAGAATCAGCCTTAGAATAGGTAAATTCTCCTTCTGGAAGATTCATCTTTTCAACTCTCTTTAATATAGAGTTTCTAAAGGCTACTGCATTAATCCATTCTCCTACATTGGATAGGAAAGATGTTACATATCCTTCCAGAACTTTATCCTTATAAACAGTAAGCCTAACACTTTCCCCATCACTATAACCTAGCCACTTTAAGCCATCAGTAGTAGCTTCCTTTTCATATTGCCTCCACTGCTTTCTATCAAGTTCTACTAGTAGTGAATCATCTGGAAGGTGGAAGGCTACCGCTTTAACTCCATTCCGATTAGTTTCACCAGTGTATTTAGTATAGCCATAATATACGCCTACTGGTATTTCAACGTGAAGGATATTGAAGTTATATCTATCTTCAGTTCCTTTTACATTGTTCTTATAGAGCTTCCCAAAGAAGGCTCTTATATTGTCTATCTCTCCTTCATAAGAGATAGCTTCAGTAGGTTTTGGAGTAGGTATAGTAATCTTTACCACCTCTTCAGCAGGAATAGAATTACTTGCAGCAGGGGTAGTAGATTCAGTATTATTAGATTTCTTTCTAAATAGGTCAAATAATCCCATAAGATAAGTATTAGATTACAAAGTTAGCTAATTTCCTCTGATTTAGGAGCGTAAATTCAAATAAAATTATTAACTTTGCAGTTGGAAATAGAGCCGAAGAGTTGGCTCATTACATCTGAAAAGGTGTTATTTGAATTATCTTCTTTTAGTAAATTCTCGCAAAATTCGCTAATAGATAGAAAGATAAATGCAAGTAACGCCTACATCGGTAGCTAGTATCTACCCCTTTGGGGGTATCTGCATAGCTTTATCGGTGTGGGTTTGCTGCAATACCTCTATCTAAGGCAATGCGAGAAGCCTACTAAAAGGGTATGCAGAGTACAATCCCACACCTTTTCTATATCTAATAGTAACGCTTTATAGGGATTGTGAAGCACCACAAAAAGCAAATGAAGCAGATAAAACTTCTAATTCTAATGCTTATAGGGGTACTTGTAAGCATTAATCTATCATCCTGCGGAAGCAATGATGATGAACCCCAGCTACCGTCTGAAGATGAAATTTATAAGATGTGGCTAGAGGAAGCTACTAGTGAGTACGATGTTGTAAAAGACCAAATGGCATACAACATCTACGATGGAAAAGCAATGTTGCATAGTGTCAACCCAGCTATCTCTGGTGCTATATCAATCCCCTCTGAAGTGTACTATGAAGGTACTGGTAAAAACTATCCCGTTACTTATGTAGAGTTCAATCCAGATATTACGTTCAGTAAAGTAACTTCTCTATCTATTCCTTCATCAGTTGAAGATTGTAGGATTGGGTATCTAAGTATAACTAAAACACTCTCTATCCCTTCTTCTGTAACATATCTAGAGATATACGATTGCCCAGAATTGACAACAGTATCTTTAGCGGAAGGAGCAGATAACTTTGGTATCACTAACTGTCCTAATATAACTTCTCTCACTATTCCTCAATCTACAAAGCAATTTAGATTAAAAAAGTTGAGTATTAAAGAAATAACAGTACCTACTGGTATAGAGTTTGTAGAGTTTCAAGAGTGTGGAAAGTTGGAAAAAGTAAATAATCTTGAAAATTCCTCATTGAAAGTATTAGGCTCTAGAGCTTTCTATAATTGTACGGCTCTAAAAGAGCTATATCTGCCGAAAACTACATCTTCCATAACCTATGGATGTTGTGAAGGCGCAACCAGCTTAAATAAAGTCCACTGTTTAAGAACTACACCACCATCGCTTAAAGATTCTAAGTATGGTGAACCATTCTCTGTAATGGATAACCTCTATGTTCCAAAAGGTTGTAAAGACGCATACAAAGAAGTATATCCGTGGAATCAGTTTAAGGAGATAATTGAGGAATGAAGCCAACAGACATAATGCAAATATGCAAAGGTAAAATCAAACTATAAAATGATTAAAAGCTCCAACTGATTAGGCTGGAGCTTTTGTTTTATTCATTCATTCTCTCTTCTCTTTGTCTAAGAAGTTCCTCTATCATCGTTTGTTTAGCAGCTTCATCTGTTACTTGTATTGAGGATGTTTCTGGCTCTATTATCTTTCCATCCTTATCTCTTTCAAGTCTATCTGCATTATAGGGAAGATAGCTGTTACCCTCACTATCTGTAAAGGCATATCTAAGCCTTTTATCCATCTTACCCCTTTTGTAGATAGCACATTTTCTATTCTTAGAGAAGTAGTATAGAGTTTCAGTAGTACCATCATAGAAGTAGAAGGTAAGTATAGAGCATCCTTTACCATCAATAGTAGTACGGTTAAGAGTAACCATTTTGATATATTGGTGTACTAACTCATACATTTCTTTCTCATCATTCATACTAGATAATGAAGCTGTGAGTTTGAGGATAGAAGTATAAGATAGTTCAGCCAATGAATCTAATTGGCGTTGAAGTGCTATATTCTCATTCTCTAGATTAGCTATACCATTTTCCGCTTCAGCCTTATCTTTAGTAAACTTAGCTAGATAACGCTCTCTTTCAGCTTCTGTAATCCTATCAGAGTAGTAATCATCAATTACCTTAGCTCTTCTTTCATCAGCCTTTACTAAGATAACTCTATGTGCTGCTATCTTTTGAAGATTAACCTCTATCTGCTTTCTGTTCCTGCCTTCAGTAATATCTTTCTCTTTAAGCAGGAAATTCAGATGTTTCTCCTTAGTTAAGCTCCATAGCATACCATCAAATACAGCAGTTTTAATAGTGCTGTTGTTATCACAGCTCTCTAATCCCTGCTGCTCTAATGATACCTTATGGTGATTCCGCTTACATCTGTATTGGTTTCCATCCGTAGAGAAGTTATGATTACACCTTTCACATCGTAGCAACTTAGCACCTAGATAGTAGTGCTTAGTACCTTTATAAGTACCAACTTGATTACTTACTAATACTTGTTGAGCCTTCTCCCATATCTCCTTAGAGATAATTTGCGGATATTTTCTAACCACACCCTTAAACTCTGAATAGCCTAATACAACGGTGGACTTTATAAACATTCTAAGGAAATAGTTGGTAAACTTCTTACCTCTGTGGCTATATCCTCTTTCATTCAGTTCAAGAGCCAATTTATTAAGGCTATACTTTCCGCTATTGTGAAGTTCAAACATCAATCTAACTACTGCTGCTTCCTCTTCATCAATTATAAAGTAACCATTAGCATCTTTCTTATAGCCAAAGGGGATATTTCTAGCACCTCCATTAGCCTTACCTGCTTCTGAATTACGTTTTTTTGCTCTCATAAATCTAGCCTTCTTTTGCTCCATTTCTTGTACCGCCATTTCAGCAAAGAGAGAAAAGGCTAAACCGATACCTCCATTTTCGCTACCATCTGGATTTAGTAGGCGTAATTCTGGATTCTTTATAATGAGCTGAATCTTCTTACTTATAAGAGTTTCCCTAAAGCTATTTAGCATAGTTCGATTTCTGCCTATTCGGTCAATCGCCCACGCATATACAGCTTCTATAGGCTCATTCTCTATAAGCTCAAATACTTTATTTATATTTTTTAGGTATGCTTCATCCATCTTAATAGCTGAAGCTCCCTTTTCACCAACCACTTCAATCTCATCAATAGAGTAGCCATCCGAAAGAATTAGTGATACTACCTCTTCTTTCTGGCTGTCTATTTCCTGCTGAATAGTGGATGTTCTTATAAGTGCTATTACTTTCTTTTTCATACTGCAAAGTTACTACATTCTAGCGACTTTTGCAACGATAATAGGTAACTTTGCGTGTGTTTGTTTTCAGCGACATAGGCACATACAAACCGGGAGAGTGGAGCGTGTATTCCGAAATCAAACGCAAACTCATAGAAGACCACGGCATACCCGCCGGGGAGATACGCTTCATTCAGGAGTGCGGCACGCCGAGGGCCAAAGACCGCATGATTGCCGACATGAACGCCGGAAGAATCCGTGTGCTTTTCGGCTCGACATCCATGCTGGGAACAGGTGTCAACGCCCAGCAGCGCGCCGTCGCGGTACATCACCTTGACTGCCCTTGGCGACCCAGCGATCTGGAGCAGCGCGAGGGCCGTGCCATACGCAAGGGCAACGAGGTTGCGAAGCTATACAACGACAACAAGGTGGATGTCATCATATATGCCGTTGAGCGTTCTCTCGATGCCTACAAATTCAACCTCCTGCACTGCAAGCAGACTTTCATCTCGCAGCTAAAGCGCGGCGCGATGGGGGCGCGCATCATCGACGAGGGCAGTTCGGACGAAAAGACAGGCATGAATTACTCCGAGTATGTGGCGGTGCTTTCGGGCAACACCGACCTTCTTGAAAAGGCGAAACTTGAAAAGCGGCTTGCAGCCCTTGAAGGTGAGCGACGCTCATTCAACAAGGGCAAGGGCGACTCCAACTACAAACTCCGCGAGTTGCTTGACGAGATAGGCAAGAATGAGATAACCATCGGAAAGATGCAGGCCGATTACGACCGGTACATCGCCGCTCTTGTCCGCGACAGCGAGGGCAACCCTGTCAACGCACTGCGTCTTGACAATTTTGAGTTCACCGACGAGGAACGCATGGGCAAGCGTTTGCAGGAACTGGCGGCGCGCACAAACACACACGGCGAGTATGTGCGCGTGGGCGAGATCTACGGTTTCCCGATAAGCATAATTTCGGAACGGTGCATAAAGGATGGCGTGGAGTCAGTTCAAAACCGCTTCGTGGTGGAGGGTCAGTACAAGTATAAGTTCAACAACGGATACATCGCCATGAGCGACACCCATGCCGCCTGCATGAATTTTCTCAATGCGCTTGAACGCATACCCGGCATTATCGAACAGCATAAGGAGCGCAAGGCGAAAGCCGAGAAGGATGTTCCGGCATTGCAGGCGATTGTGGCGAAGGTGTGGGGCAAGGAGGACGAGTTGAAAGCCCTCAAAGCCCAGCTCACCGAGCTTGACAAGAAAATCACCGCCACCCTCACCCCGAAGGAGCAGGCGCAGGTTGTTACCCCCGCTGACGCTTCCGACACTCCGCTGCAATCCCCGTCCACAACTCCACAACCCGACCAACCCACGGTGGATGTCGGCAAGAAGCCAATGGTTGCCGAGCCTACTACTATATATAATAATGTAGGTACATTTCATCGCGGAGCATATCGTCCGGCAGGTCTATGAATTATCCGACAAGGCGGTCAACAATGGTGTTGGCCGCTTTGTCTATTTCTTTTCATTGAAAATGATACTATTCGCGCCCTGTCAAGCGTTTATCTCAATAAAAATCGCTAACTTTGTAATATGAAACGCCTTTTCAATACACATATCGAAGGTATCGACCTTAAATTTTTGCACGACTTGATAGAAAGTCGTGGTAGGCTCGTTACGTTCAATAGATATGAAAGCATGAAAATGTCTGCTTTCAATCTTGTTTAACATTGGAATAGTTCATGGAGAAATTTAACACATACATCAATCATATCGAACCGGAGTTTTGGCGTGAGTTGTGTGTTAAGGAGGGCACGTTGCGCCACTTTGAGAAAGGTGAGGCTTTTGTCCTCGTCGGTCATGTGGCGCGATATATTGGCTACATCCAGTCCGGCACCATGAAGTATGTTGCTTACTCAGCAAAGAGCGTGGAGCATGTTGTCGGGATGCAATCTGACGGTGAATTTATCGCTGATTTTCCGTGGTCGCTATATGGCAGAAAGGCGAGAGTGTCAATCGTGGCCGTGAAGCCAAGTGATATTTATTGCTTCCCTACAACGAAACTTAAACTGATGATGGATTCAGACCCTGAAATGCAAGCAAGGGTGATGCACTCGACCGAAGCAATCCACAATACCCTCTACGACCGCTATCTTGACCTTCACTGCAAATCGCCTCAGCAGCGGTATGATGAACTTTTAGGGACCTATCCCGACATCTTCACATGGTTCTCGCTCAAAGACATCGCTTCATTCCTCGCCGTCACCCCCACACATCTTAGCCGACTGAGAAAAAATTCCAAAATTCAGTGATAAAAATGCCCACTCTCAACATTTGTTGAGAGTTATGTCGTTGTTTCGTTGTAATTTTGCCGAACAGTGATAAACTGCAACTGCAAAATATTAAAGCTGACTATGAAGATAATCAAAACGGTAATTATAACAGTATTTGTATTGGCTGTTTATAAATCAGCTAATGCACAGGAGCAACCGGACACAATAAAGTTACAAGAGCTGAATGAGGTCGTGGTGCAAGCGCCGAAAGTTATCCGCAAAGCCGATATGGATGTTTATCATCCCTCGCAGAGTGCCGTAGAGAACTCCAAGAACGGTATGCAACTGCTCACCAATCTGATGATTCCAACGTTGACGGTAAATGATATACTCGGCACTATCACCACATCAGGACAGAGTGTGCAGGTGCGCATAAACGGTCGCATTGCCACAATCGATCAAGTGAAGCAACTTTTGCCAGAGACTATCAAGCGCGTAGAGTGGATTGACAATCCGGGGCTTCGATACAACGGAGCCCCGGCAGTGCTCAACTTCATAGTGGCCAATCCTGCAGTTGGAGGTTCGCTTATGGTAAACGCTATGCCTGCTCTCAATGAAGCATGGGGAGTATATAGCGGCTCGCTCAAGCTCAACAATGGGCACAGCCAGTGGGGAGCGACCCTCAACTATAAAAACACTAACCATGTAAAAGCTCGTCGCGATTATTACGAGACATTCACACGCCCGTCCGGCGAGTCTGTCACCCGTATCGAAAGGCCAATATCAGGCTATGTAAGCGATAATTTCGGAGGCCTTCAACTCGATTATAGCTACATAAAGCCCGATACCACAACCTTTTGGGTGGCAATACACGGCTTCAAGCAATGGCCTGAGGCCACGCTCTACAACAGCCGCATGTCGCTGAGCAATGGGAGCGAAGACATCTTGCTTCGAGACTATTCGGCTAACGAAGGCTTCACGCCAAGTTTCAAAGCATATTTCCAACAGCACTTCAAACACAATCAAGTAGTGGCCATCGATTTCAGCGGCTCGTTCTACGACGGCAATACCATTCGCTCATATTTCGAGAAATCTCCTGAGAATATGGCGACTATCACCAATGTCAGCACCTCAATAAAAGACCGCAATCAGGCCTATGGTCTGACGGCTGATTACATCAAAAAATGGGATAACTCTCGTTTGACAGTTGGCGCTTCCTACACGGCCAACCGCAATCGCTCGATGTATGAAAACCTTGATAATGCATTGTTTCATCAACGCCGAGATCAAACTTATTTCTATTTTGAATATTTTCAGCGACTCAACTCGTTTAGTATCACTACCGGACTGGGAACACAATACACCTCATTCCGTTTCCTTGAGACCAACCAAGGAAACAACTCATGGAATCTTCGTCCACAAGCAACGGTGACTTATCGTCACGGCAATGCCTCATCCTTAGATATCAACTTTTCGTCATGGCAGTCTGCTCCATCATTCGCCGAGACCAACGTCGTGGAGCAACAGATTGACGCATTTCAGTGGCAAAAGGGCAATCCTAATCTAAAGACCTCATCATCATATATGCTTACTTTCCGCTATAACTACACTTCACAGAAAGTGTCGGGACAGTTCGGCGCGCGAGCATTTACGAGCCCTAACGCAATCACGCCTTTTTATCAGTGGAAAGGCGACAAGCTATTCCGTTCGTTCGAAAACAGCGACGGCTTGAGCAACCTGAGCTTTTGGCTCGCTCCTGAAGTAGAGGTAATTCCCGGATGGTTTACAATCGAGGGTACGTTGCAATATCGCGTTGACCGGATGAAAGGCTCAGGCTACAAGCTCTATAATCACAACTGGAGCGGTGACGTCACCGCAATGCTCACGCATTGGGGATTCGTCCTATCCGTGCAATATCGCAAGGATCAGAAAAAGCTGTGGGGCGAATCGCTGACATGGGGCGAAACATTATCGTTTATACAACTGCAATATAATTGGCGAGACTGGCAATTTGGAGCCGGAATGCTTTGCCCTTTCACAAAATACGATCAAGGCTCCAAACTTCTAAACCGCTGGAATACCAACGAAAGACATCTTCGCATGCCCGGACTTCAGCCGATGACATTCCTCAGCATCAGCTACAACCTGCAGTGGGGTCGGCAGAAGCGCGGCATCAACAAGCTCGTCAATGCCGATTCAGAAGTACAGCAATCATCCGCAGCTGGTCGCTAATAGTTATTATAAAATACTTGCTCTATGAGATGTCACACCCACACATCTTAGCCGATTGAGAAAAAATTCCAAAATTATGGGATAAAAATGCTCGGTCTCAACATTTGTTGAGAGTTTTGTCGTGGTTCTGTTGTATTTTTGCTGAATGGTAATCTAAACAATAATAGCGGCATGAGACCAATAGTTATAATAATCCTCTTTCTTCTCCTTTTTTCTTCTTGTAATCTCAAAAAGTGTGTAAATGTAACGACAAAAGGATACGAACCCTATCGAGAAAATGTGCAAGGACATAATATTATCGGGTATTTCAAAAACGGATATATTATTGATACTCAGTATAATATAAGTGGCACATATCATAATGGCTTTATGGTTGGCAAAGATGAAAAAGTCGTAGGAACATATCGAAATGGTTACATTTTTGATACCAATGACAGTATTATTGCAACGTACTCAAATGGATATATAATGAGAGTTTACCAATAAATCAACTACTGAGTTGAGATTTAATTTGTTGATAGTTATATTGTGATGATTCGCTATTTTCGCATATTAAATTCTTCATTAAAGAAACCATGATCAATAATTATAATTCTAATAATGGTGGCAGGACTCTACGTTATGGTATGTTAATGCCATTTGCACTGATGATTGCATCGTTGGTATCGAGTTGTTTTTCGTATTCTAACGCCAAACAAAATATCACTGACGATTTGAACGAAGCTATGCTTGCGTTGGCAAATGAAAACAGTGAGTTATGGACTCGACAGGACACCATTGCAGCATTGCGTCAGATGCACGAAATGACACACAAGCCCGTGATATATCAGGCTTCAGATGTGAATTTCAGAAATGCCGCACTCAAAGAAGATGCCTACTTTACATTGGCTTTGGTCGATAGAAAGAGTTCGGCACCAAAAATTCAGGGCCATAAAATTGCCTCCGATTCCATCATGCTTGTACCTGAAAAAAACGTTGACGGGCCTGTCGTTAAAGTACAGGGGTTTGCAGACTGCTCTATGGCATCAGTTTTCGCAGTATCCGACCAGACATTGCCGGGTGTTCTTTTCACTCTCTCCATACTTTCTATGGCAAGCATATTTGTTTTGCGTAGGACAGAGACCGATCAACCGGAAGTAGTTGTTGAAACGGATGCGCAGCCTTCAATCGACGGTATCAAGCTGACACCAATGCAACGTCAGTTTGCTCAAATGCTTCTTGACGCACCCGATATGAAAGTGGATAAAGCCACGCTATGCACTGCCTTATGGGGCAATAAAAATAATGCCGAAGAGTCGCTTTACACCCTTGTACGACGCACCAAAACGGCTCTTGCCAATGCCGATATTGAAATTGTATGCAATCGAGGCGACTCTTATGAATTGCGCATAAATTCTTGATATACTGTATTGTCAGACAAATGTCAGATAAATGTCAGACAATTTTGAGGGCAATTATGATGAGTTTTTACTTGCTTTGCAGAAAAAACCACATCAGCATGAAAAATTTACTTTTCACCCTCGCAATGATTCTGCCGCTTTTGGCATATGCTCAACAAGAGGTAGCGACAGATTCTATCTCCACCACTCTTGACGAAGTGGTGGTTACCGTCGAAATGGTAAACCGTTTCTCTGACCATAAGGATTATATCCTCTCTCGGTCGGAGAAACAGCAGTTCCCGACGGCAATTCAAGCCATACAGACGTTGCCCAAAATTCTGGTATCAGATTTGACAGTCAGTTCGAGCGATGGCAAAGGTGTTAAAATTTTGATTAACGGTGTTCCATCGTCATCAGTTGATCTTGCATCTATTCCGAGCGACAACATCTCAAAGATTCAGTATTATTCACAACCTCCAATCCAATATTCCAATATGGGGTTAGGAGCTGTAATTAACGTGATTACGAAGAGGCAGACAGGCGGCTCATTAATGCTTAACACGCTTAATGCCGTGACCACCGGATTCGGAAACGATGTGGCAAATCTGAAATATAATTGGGGCCGTTCAACATTCGGGGTTATGTATAACATCAACTACCGCAATTACAATGACCGTCGTCTTGATGAATATATTTTCTATCCAGGGGAAGGAACAGTATATTCCAAAACGAGAACAGGGCGCAAGAGTCCGTATGCTTATGAACAGCATCTGGCAGAACTGTCCTATTCCAATGTTAAGATGGATGATTATGTGTTCAATGCAAAGTTCTCTCTTGGTTCATTGAACCGCAGACGTTCATCTGTGCAGGATTTGGTGATGAACCGTTTTGGAGCCGATATTGAAGGAACTGCATCAAGCCATGACAAGGATAAATATCTTAACCCTTCTTTGGATTTATATTTCAACAAAATGTTTGGTCGTCATGAACTGACATTCAATGCCGTTGGCACTTACTATAATTCATCATACAATTATGATTACACCGAAAATGGAATTGATGACGGATTCTCTACTAAAACCGACATTGAGACAGATAAATATTCAATCATCGGTGAGGGATGGTATGGTTATACAGTAAGACCTATGACGAAATTCCTACTGGGAGTAAGGTATGCCTATAATACAGCCTCTCAGAAATATTCGGAAGTATCAACCACTACCAACGAATTTTATGCTTATGCCGGTTTGAACGGTATGCTCGGACAGAAATGGAACTATTCACTTAGCTTGGGTCTGAACGGGAACTATTTCAAAGACCTGAACGGCAAGAGCCATGATTACTATTATTTCCGTCCTCAACTCAACATGGCATATTTCATTGACAGGTCATCAGAACTGACATTGAACTATGAGGTCAACACTCTCAACCCAACCATATCACAACTGACATTCAATCCTTATTACAAGGATATTGACTATTTATACGCTGGTAATCCCAATCTGAGACCACAAAATTCACATACTATCAGCCTTTCTTATTTCAAGGGCTTCAAAAAGTTTATAATCAATCCGGAAGTATCATATACCTATGGAAAAAGTCAGATCGCCCCGGTTTTCAGCGTTTCAAATGGAACGATAAATGAGACTATTGGTAATCTTAAATGGATGCAATATTCCAAAGCAAGCCTGTTTATGCAGTGGATTCCATTATCCAACAATTACCTTCGCCTACGGTTGTATTCTGAAGTTATGTACACTCGTAATAGCTACATGGGGAAAGAATGGAACCATACCGGCTACACGATTGCTCCCTCAATATATCTCAACTATAAAAAATGGTCAGCAGAAATATTTTATCAAACAGAGACAGAAATGCTGTCCGGCCAAATGCTCACGACACGACCCAGTATGGCAAAGGTTGAGGTATCATATCGCCCGATACAGACTATGACTGTAGGTATAGGAATACGTTATCCGTTCTATGATTCATGGAAACAGACTCAAAAAACTTTTGGAACAGATGTTATCTCCACTTCAAGTATTGAGAGAATCAAGAACAACGCCAATATGGTGTATGTGAATTTCATCTATAACTTGCCATTCGGCAAACCAACGAAATCTCCCAAACAAAAGATAAATAATACTGATAAGGACTCAGGTATTTTCAATCGTCTATAATAAAAAACAGTTCTTCATACCAACTCGTGACACCCTGCGGCTCCCGGCAAATGTCGGGAGCTGTCGTTAAAAGATATTTCTAACATAAAGTTTAACAACCAAAAAATCAAAACAATGAACAAGATTTTGATTGTAGATGCCTCCGCATCCGACGGTAGAATCATGTCAGGTCTGCTTACGCGGGCCGGATATGACCCGATTGTTGTGGAGGGTATCGAAGCCGGGAAAGTTGAGGCGTCGAAGTTGCCCCCCGGCGCGGTCATCGTCACGGCAATGCGCCTGAACGACGGCACCGCATACGAGTTAATTAATTGGCTGAAAGCCGAGGACTACAAGTTTCCGGTAATAGCCATAGTGGAAAACCTCAATACTTCGGACGCTGTCAATATTATGCGTGGCGGCAGAGCGATGGATGTTGTGCAGCGTCCTGCCATAGACAAGCAACTGACGGAGATTGTCGGGCAGTACGCCCGCCCGGAACAGGTTGTGCTACAACTCGACAACCAGCTCATACCCCGTATCAGTGGAATATGGAAAGGGATTGACGAAAAGGTAGCGGCAATCGCCGCCACAAACGCCAACGCAATCGTGTTCGGTGAATGTGGCACGGGCAAAGAGCAGATAGCGCGGCAGATCTACCGCAAAAGCTCCCGTGAGCAGAAACCGATAACTGTGATTGACGCGGGCAGTGCGCCGTTCATCGGTACGCACGACCCGACATCTGACCGCAGCGAGGTGTATAACCGCATCAAGAGCTATTTCGCTAAATCGGCAGGAGGCACGATGATCATCAAGAACGTGCATCTCCTTTCCTTTGAGAAACAATCGGTGCTGTTGCATATCCTCGAAACCGAACATCCCGATGTGCGGATGATATGCACCGCCGAGCCGGAACTGTTGAGAATGGTTGCCGACAAGACATTTCGCCCCAACCTGTTCTTCATGTTGAGGCAATCCGACATCGCAGTGCCGACCTTGAAGGAGGTTACGGAGGACATTCCAGCCATCTCCGATTTCTTCCTGAAACAGTACGCAGCCAAGACAAGCAGACAGCGCAAGCGGCTCGACGCATCGGCGATAAAGGCACTGAAACTCTATCCGTGGCCGGGTAACGTGCGCGAGTTGAAAGACATCGTTCTTTTCGCCGCCTTCCATGCCAAAGACGAAACCATATCGGCCGCCGACATCTGCTTCAACCTTTCCGAGCCGGAAACAGTGGACGAGCTGACACGAAAAAATCCGCGTCAAGAGAAAGAAAATATCATCAAGGCGTATCAGCGCGCCGGCACATGGTCAGGCGCGGCAAAACTTCTCGGAATATCCGAAAGGGCTCTACTTGAACTCCGTAAGAAGTTCGGAATCGGCAAGAACGGCGAAATCACAACTTGACAACCTCGCCAAAAATTCGTATCTTTGCAGCGAAAATAGCAAAGATAGTACCTGAAGAGTCAGGCACATAGACATACAACATATCATAACACCGCAAAAGTTTATAGTGAAAATCTGGTAAATAGCAACTATGAGAGCTTATGCGTGATGCTTATGCTATGCCTACCGCATAGCGTGCATTTACGTACTCTCATATAAGGCAATACCAGAGCCGTCACTATAAGTGCGTGAATTGCACGCTATTTTTCTACCTTTACAATACTTGAAAAACCCGAAGTACAATTCCGATTATCTTACCATTCCTCCGGGTTGGCCATTTTAACATCTGATTTCACACTCACTCCAATATTCACAATCTTAACGACTTACAAATTTAACGTGAGTTAAATCACCAAAATTCAAATCCACTCGGTTATAATTTGCGAAAGAGGGCTAATCCTCGCAAAACTTAACAACACAACCGAATGGAAACAAAAACTCCACCAAACACAACCGGCTTCAATAAAAAGCCCAACCGAAAGTCAAGACACACCGCCCGCAACGGCAAATCCGCCAAAGCAAAGAAGATGGCGGCAATGTCCAATGACGACAACGCGCACCGTGCCGTATGCTGCTTTCTGCTGATGTGTGCAGCCGAACTGATTGCTCCCGTGTTTCCTGATAAAAACGGTTTTATCCCGACCGGAAAGTAAGTCATGGCACAACCGGAAATGAGCGACGCGGATTTCAAGACCGCTGTGATGGCGTATCTGGCGATAAGCGACACGAGAGCCGAAAAGGACAGCAACGTAAGGGCACCTCCCGCACTGTTCTACAAGGGTCAACGGATTATCCATCTCGATGATTTTGCTCTCGCACTGCACCTGACGAAGAAAACAATCAGGAAATACCGTGACGATGGACTGCTTGAAATTTTCGAGAGCGTTACCGGCAGTGGCGCGTTTGTGACACAAGACGCTCTGGACGATTTCATAGACACCAACTTCATCAGCTCCCGACACCCTGACTATCCCAAACTGAAAAAGAAAAACAACAAATCCGGCACAAATACCGGGGAAACAAACACCACTAAATCATAATTCATTATGGACCAGACTCCAGAAAAAGAAGAAGTGCTGATTGCCCGCAACAACGAGACAGGGCAGGTAGGCGCAGTAGTCGGGCAGAATCCCGACGGAACACCCAAGATCGCCGATGTAAAATCGGCATCGTTGAGCGACCTCGTGAAGTTCAACAAAGGGCAGAACCCCCTCGAAGCGTTCATGTCAAATTTCATGCGTCAGGCCGCAAACCCGTCAACATTCGGCCTGTTCAAACTCAATGCCGAGGACTACGAGGTAATGGCGGAGCCTATGGCGGAAATGCTCCAAGACCCGCAGGCAAACAAGGAGATGCTCGACAAATACCGTGTGGAAATGCCGGAGAAGAAAGAGAGCCGCACACAGCAGGTTGACCCCGAAAAGGTGGACTGGGCTGCAATCGAAAGGGACTGGGGCATAACCCGCAACGAACTGAAAACCTCCGGCGCGCTCGACCAGATGATATACAACCGCAAGTCACCCCAGCTTTTCACGCTCAAACCGACACTGGGCGGCGAGCAATTTGAGATGGAAGCCCGCCTGTCGTTCCGCACCAACCCCGACGGCACATACTCGCTTATCCCTCACCCGGTCAAGCGCGCTCCCCAGCTCGACCAAGAGTATATGGGCGTGAAGTTCTCCGACGACGACAAGGCGCAGCTACGCAAGACCGGCAATCTCGGCAAAGTTGTCGAACTCGCCGATCCCGGCACGGGCGAGGTCAAGAAAAGCCTTGTCAGCATAGACCGCCTTACAAACGAGATTGAGAGCGTGCCTCTCGACAAGGTCTATATCAAGCAGAAGGTTGCCAACATCGACCTCACGATGAGTCAGGTGAGTTTCCTGAAATCGGGCGGCCTCATCAAGGAGCAGTTCATACAACTGCCCAACGGACGGCAGTTCACCGCCGACCTGCAATACAACGCCTCCAAGCGCGAGGTGGAGTTTGTCAATTCCGACCTCTACCGCAACCGGCAGGGGCAGACTAACGGGCAGGCGCAAGACCCGGCCCTGCAATGGCACAACCCCGACGGCAGCATCAAGCGGCTTGAACACTGGTGCAAGCACCCTCTGAACGAACAGCAGCAGGCGGATTATCTCGCCGGAAAGAAAGTGCTTGTAGGAGAGGGCAAGGACCGCTTCGGTAACGACTGCACCATATATTTCCAGTACGACCCGGAGAAGAAAGCCCCGCAGACCACGAGGGTGTATCCCGACCAAGACAAGGTAGTGGGCATCGCCGAGGAAAACAAGACGCAGGTTGCTGTCAATAATGACGGCAGGACAAACGAGGCCACCAAAAACGTGAAAGAGCCTCTCGTCACCGGGCAGACCCAGCCCAAGAACGAGGCGCAGCAGAAGGTGCAGCGACCGAAAGGCCCCAAGATGTAGCCGCCTTCCACCTCATCAGGATCCACAATCATACCTATGACGCGATTCACTGACTGACCGCCGGATTATACTGCAATTCCGACCACTGAATCCGCAACAATCCAAACAAATATCCCGCCCCGTCGGACAGTCAGACACCGACAATGTATCCCCACACAGGCACGGGGATGGCATCGGCCTCCCCGTGCCTTTACAATTCACACCAACTAACTCCACAAAACAATTAGAAAATATGACACTTATAATCTGCGATAAATATCGCGTGGCATCGGCTGTCGCAAAAGCAATGAAAGCGACACGCAAAATCGGATATGGCATATATGCCAACAACGAAGTGACGGTTGCGTACATCAACCGTGGTTTCATCTCGCTGACTTCGCCCGGCGTGTCGGCACAGGGTCAGCTCCCCCATATCCCCGTCAAATACAAAATGCGCGTAACGGACAAAACCACCGACCGCAGGCTCAAACGCCTTTTCCGTCAGGCAAAGGAGGTGGTGTTCGCATCAGCCGAAGGCGCGGAGGCGCAGGCGCGCTTCTTCAACATCTGCCGCCATTTCCGCGTGGGGCAGCCTACGAGCCGAATGTGGCTCACGAGCATTGACAGCGAGGCGATACGTCATATCTTCGCCCACCGCCAAAAAGGTCGTGTGCTTCACGACCTCGCGCAGTCGGGACTTGTGGTGGCAGGAAAGGATATGCTGTTCGGCTACAATTTCGGCGGTGTACTCAACCATTGGTACTACGACACCGAGCCACTGACAATTCAGGAAACCATCGCAATGGCGTATCTCGGACGGCTCATGCGTATCAGCCGAGAGCGGGAAGCCGCAAAGCCGAGATACCGCATACGACTCCAGAATAAAAGCGGTCTGCCGCTGGTGTCGGTACAGTCATGGGAGTCGGAGGCCGACTGTGCCTATTCTGCCTCGGCAATCAACCACGGCGATACCGTCAGGGCAACAATGACGGTGGAGGACACCACACGCCCTGCGTTGCCGCTCCAACGTATGCTCACACTCCAGATGGACGCATTTGAAAACCTCGGTTTCATGCCGTCGCAGACCATATCGGCAGCCACGCGCCTGTTTGAGCGCGGGTACATATCGTCGCCCTTCACCGACGACACCGACAATGGCATCATTATACTAAAACCAATGTCGCCCACCTGTCGCAACCGCGCGGAGTGTCAACTCTACAATCTCATAGCCGGACGCATCAAGGCGACGGAAATCCCACCTGTCGAGCAACAGACCGCCTATTACTCGGCGGTAATAGAGGGTGTCACGTTCCAGACCGAATGGAACATAGACGAGCCGAAAGCGGAATATATCGGCACATCGTCGCAGCTCTACACTGTCAGCGACATCAGCGTTATCTCCGTGAATGAGCCGTGCGGTGTCAGCTTCGACTTCTCCACGGTGCTGCACAACCTCTACCGCTTATGCACATCGCTACTCGCCACTATACCCGGCACTCCGTATTGCCGATATACCCACGAGTGGGGCACAGCACTGGAAGGACTGTGGCGTAAAGGCTTCATCTCGGTGGAGAATGGAGAGATTCGGCTCACATCGGAGGGCCAACGGCTGCTCATCGACATGGAGCCGTATCATCTCGACCGCTTGTTGCTGTCCGCGTCATTCGACCCCGGCCGTGTGCTTCTCGGCGACCTGAAAGGCCGTAAGGCAATGGCCAATTTTGAGAAATGGCTGTCAGCAACCATCGGAGATATGATGAAATTCGTTCCGAAAGAGGACGCAATCACGCCAAACCCCGCGAAATCAGAGGATTTTACGGAACTTTCCGACAAATAGCCGCCTGACCATAGCGAGAAATCCAATAAAAATCGCTAACTTTGCCACTGAATCGCAGTCATAATTTTATTTTGATTGTGGATTTAGTGGTGGCAGGCGGGAGGGATACCCGCCTGCTTTTTTCAAAACCTATCCCACCCACCACTTAATCCACAAATCTATGGAAGTATTACTAATTGAAAAGAACACATTAGATTGTATCCTTGATGAACATGAGCTTCTGTGCGATATGATAATCAATCTTTCGGCAAAACTCCGCAATAAAAGCCCCGAAGAACTATTATCGGTTTCAGAAGTCTGCGATTTTCTTCGCATCGGTCCTACCACTCTCCAGTCGCTACGCAATAATGGCAAGATTGGTTTTGTAAGGGAGGACAATAACAGTATCGGTTATCCTTGTAGCGAAGTAATCAGTTATTTGGAACGTAACGGTGTAAGACCTAATCCCATTGCCAATGGCGGATGAAATCATTGACAGGACTGACCGGCGCATAGTTTCCGTCCGTGAGAAAACAAGGCTTGCGTTTGAAGCAGTCGGCATCATTCGCGAAAGTCATCACCCGATACTGTCAGGAATAAGTTTTCTTATTGATGAGGAAGTCGCACAATTTATGAAGGTGACACGACGCACTATTCAGAATTACCGCGATTCAGGTCTTATCCCTTACTACAAGATATGCGGCAAATGCCTTTATCCCGAACATGAGATAAGGCAGTTGATTGAAGAAAACTATCATCCGCGCTACAACGAATAATCAACAGCACTAACTGAAAGGGCGACAGCCGAGTGTTAAAACTCGATTGTCGCCCTTGTTCGTGTGAGCTTTGGACTACTTTATCTTTCGTGGTCGTCCACGTTTCGGAAGAGGTGTCGGCACAAAGGTTGTCGGCGTTTCCGGCAGTGGCTTTATCTCCACCGGCATAGTGTCAAACTTCGCCCTCATACGGCCCATATCCTCCGATACGGTCTGATCCAACATCGTGGCATAGATTTGGGTTGTGGCAATATCGCTGTGACCGAGCATTTTTTGCACCGTTTCCAAAGGAACGTGGTTGTTCAGCGACATAGTGGCGAAGGTGTGTCGGGCGATATGCGTTGTGAGATGCTTCTTTATACCCGCTTTCACCGCAATTTCTTCGAGGTATGAGTTCATGCGCTGGTTGGAGATTACGGGTATCACCAGATTCTTTGCAACGGCTTTGGGATGGTTGCGGTACTTCTCCGCTATCCTCGTGGGGATTTCAAGCATAGGGATAACGCTCATCTCGCTCGTCTTTTGGCGGGCCTTGCGTATCCACATCTCACCGTTTCCATCGGTTTCTATCTGGTCGTGGGTCAGCGTTGAGATGTCCACGAAGGCAAGGCCGGTGAAGCAGCAGAACACAAAGGTGTCGCGCACGAGATCAAGGCGCGGGAGTGAGGTCAGGTCGAGGTCTATTATGCGTTTCAGCTCCACCTCGGTAAGTTTCTCCCGTTCTGATTTTGTGCGGGTATAACGCTTTCCGACAAACGGATCATCTTCAATCCATTTGTTCGCTATACCTACACGCACCACATTCTTGAGATAGCGTATGTACTTTACCGCGGCATTGTTGGCGCAGCATTTCTTCACGCGGAGGAAATGCTCGAAGTCGTCAACCATTCCCGATGTGAGTTTTTTCATAGGGATGTCCTTCACCCCCTCTTTGTCGAGTAGGAATTCCTCAAGATACTTAACGCATCGCTCCCAACGCAGCAAGGTTGCCTTGCATACATCGCCGCGTTCCTCTTTTTCACGCACTTTCTGATTGACTTCGCGGAAAGCCTCACAAAGCATCTTCGGCTTCTCCAGTTTGCCGAGGAAAGCGCGCTTAAGAACATCAGGATTAACCATCTCGTCGCGCATGACAAGCTGATTGTGAATCTCGCATATCTTTGTGCGGATAGTGTCAAGGTAGCGGTTCAGTTCTTGGTCTTTCTTGCTCTTGCCTTTGGACTGACCTTTTGACGAGTTCCAGTTTTCAGGCGACACATACCTATTGGTATATATCTCCGCACGTTGTCCGTTCATCGTGATGCGAAGCACGATAGGAATTTCGCCCTCCTTGTTAGGGCGGCCTTTCCTTGCCATGAAGTTCAAGGAAAAGTAGCTTTCGTTGGATAATTTCATTGTCTTGTGGCTTTAATGGTTACTTAAAGATACAAAATAATTTTCATTTTCTCAAATGCAAATCATTGAAAGACAAATGAAACATCGGGGGTTGAGGTGGCAAAAAGGGTACTTTCGCAGAAAAATACTGAAAAGCCACCTCAAATTGCCCCCTTTTTTAACACTTATAAACTGAAAATTTTTCGAGCAAACCGTGTCAAAAGCCGTGTAAAGCCATTGTGGTACACTTTTGGTACACGTTGTGGTACACCCAAAGTATGTGTACCACGAGCGTGGATACAGCCACCAGCAAAGGCCTCTGAGGTGGCAGTTTTCAAAGTACCACCTTATGTGCAAATCATTGAAAAATAACGAAATAAATTCCTAAGAGGTGGCAAAATCTGGTGGAAAATTTACTGCCACCTTTTTGCACACTGGATATTTCAATATTTTGCTGTGATTGGGGGATAGAGGCATAAAACAAAACCTCTGAAAATCGGTGATTTTCAGAGGTTTTCGTCGGTTTGATAAACCCTTTTGTGATCCGCCTGGGGCTCGAACCCAGGACCCCAACATTAAAAGTGTTGTGCTCTACCAGCTGAGCTAGCGAATCTCCGTTTTTTGTGCTTGAACGGGTTTCTCCGTTTTTGCGATGCAAAGGTAGTGACTTTTTTTGGACTGTGCAAATTTTGGAGCCAGTTTTTTAGCATATATTAGAAAATGGTCTTTGGAATGGCGTCTGGAGATGTTGGTTTGTGTGATTGAAAATATTGGGATGAGGAAATATGAAAAGCCTCCGGCTGCTGTATGGGGCAGTGCCGGAGGCTTGATGGGGTAGGGTGGTGTGATTATTTCACGAACACTTTGCTGACCTCGTTGCCCTGACGACGGATGTAGAGACCGTTGGCGGGGTTGTCAACGCGTACGCCCTGAAGGTTGAAATATTCTACGGGGGCGTTCTCGTTGGCTATCACATCGCTGATGCCGCTGACGGTGATGTCGCCGGTAAGTTTGCCGGAGATGACTACCTCTGACAGGCCAATCTGCTTGTTGTTGGCGAGATCGTATGAGTGGAATGTGACAGCAAATGTGCCATTGCCGGAGATGGGGAGGAGTGCCTCGTTGACAGTGCTGAACCAGTCGTTAGCTTCGTTGTTGCGGTTGGGGTGGAAGCCTTCCTGAATCATCTCGGTGGAACCTGCCCATGTGTAGTCGAGATTGTAGACACCGCCGTCGGTACCAATCACAGATCCTTTGTATGCGAAGGATGTGGGCTCGAAGGTATAACCCTCATTGGTGGTGAACTGGAAAGATACGGTGTGACCCTCAGTGGGCTCTTTCACCTTGTCAGAGGGCTGGAAAGTAGCGAATGGAACCTCGTTGATGCCGCGGGCCTGTTTCCAGATTATCTCAGAGCCGAGTACGGGCTCGCCTGCGGTGATGTATGTGGCCAGGCCGTCAGAAACGACGGGGGAGAGTGCATAGTCGTAGACGGTCTTCATTGTGGGGTTTCCGGCCTCGTCAAGGATGGGGTTTCCGGCCTCGTCTACAGCGGGCTCCTGATGTGAGGTAGCCATGGGCCAGGTGATTGTCATGTCCACTGTCTGCACATCAGCGGAAGCGTTTGCGGCCATAGCGGCCACTGCAAGAAGAGTAAAGATTTTCTTCATACGGTTGATTTAGGGTTATTGATTATGGTTTGTTTTTTGGATTGTCCACACATATCTTTGTGGCTAAATCCTCAGCAAAGGTAAACAATTATTTAACCCTGCACAAAGAGTTTAACATTATTTATACAATAATCATCGTTCTCAAACCATATTTGACCACCGATTGTTAAAGATATATGGCAACACCAGATCCCACATCATCACGTCACACATCGCTTCCGTCCTCGCCTGACGACTGGAGGCTATGGGAGCTTCCGCCTTCAATCTCCCTGTTTGCCATTGCGGGTGGAGTAGGGCTTGTGATGGGTGTGATTGCATGTCTTCTGAAGCATGCCGTGCACTGGGTCTCGCTGCTGTTGGTGAGTCATTTCCGCCCCGACAGTCCCAACTGGGCTTTGCTCGTGATTCCTGTAATAGGCATTATGCTTGTGGTCGCGTTCCAAAAGATAGTCGTACGCCGTAAGCTCGGGCATGGAGTCGACCAGATTGAGGATATGGTCAAGGATGGCAACTATGATGTGCCCACAGTTTTCTCGTGGGGACCCCTCGTCGCGGCACTTGTGACCCTTGGTTTCGGCGGCTCGGCTGGAGCAGAAGGTCCTATCGCGTCGTCAGGCTCGACAATCGGAAGTCTTGTGGCACGGCGGCTTGGATTGCCCCCGAGACTTGTGAGGATTCTCATAGGATGTGGGGCCGGAGCAGGTATCGCCGGTATATTCAAGGCGCCTATCGGAGGAATGATGTTCACTGTCGAGGTGATTGGAATGGAACTTGCCACGGTGCCTCTCGTGGCTCTGGTGATAGCCTGCCTGGTAAGTGGTATGACATGCTATGCCATGACCGGCTTCACGCTTGACGTCCCGCTGAAAGATGTACAGACGTTTGACCCGTCGATGAGCTGGTGGATAATAGTGCTCGGGATCTTCTGCGGCCTATATTCATTATATTATACATTTATAGGCACGTCCTTGCGTCAGTTGTTCAGGCGCATCCCGGATGTTTGGCTCAAGGGGTTATGCTCGGGTGGTATACTCGCGATATTGCTCTTCATCTTTCCGGCGCTGTATGGCGAGGGGTATGACACGATGGCGAACATAATCGACGGAGATATGGATGCCCTTATAAGGTATAGCCTGTTCAATCATTCGGGAGTCGCTCCCGATATCGGGCTTGCTGTCGCAGTATGTCTCGGCATTGCCCTGTTCAAGCCGATGGCGTGTGTGTCGACCAACAGCGGAGGCGGTGTGGCAGGTGATTTCGCGCCCACGCTCTTTGCGGGATGTATGGCCGGACTGTTCTTTGCAGGGTCGCTGAATGCATGGGCGGGGCTCGGACTCCCGGCCAATAACTTTGCTGTCAGCGCTATGGCTGCCGTTATGGCCGGGGTAATCCGAACCCCGCTCATGGCTATATTCATTGTCATCGAGATGACCGGCTATATCGGCATGACATTTCCTGTGATGCTTGCGGTCGGTTTCTCGTATGGGACGATGCTTTTAGGTCGTCATTTTCTCAAGCGTTAGCCGCATTTAGAGGTGCCGCACGATGTGCAGAGAAGACATCCCTCCTGATATATCAGTGTCTCCTGTCCGCAATGGGGGCATTTCTGGCCGCGTGCCGGAGTGCCTGAGGGCAGGTATTTCTTCAAGGCACGCTCGACACCCATCTTCCATGTGTTGATGCTCTGCGAGTCGAGCTCGAGGCCGTTGACCAGCTTTATTACCTGATCTATGGGCATCCCGTAGCGCAGGACGCCGGAGATGAGCTTGGCATAGTTCCAGTATTCGGGATTGAACTTGTCTGACAGTCCCTCGATTGTGGTCTTGTATCCGCGCTTGTTGATGAACTGGAAATCGTATCTCTTCGAACCGCTGGGGTCGACAGCCTTGATTATCTTGCCTTTTGTGACGGATTTGGGGCAGAAGATACCATCATCGTCATCGGCAAGACCGGTGAAGATCTCGTAGGGGCGTCCATCCTTGAGGCCGACGAACGCAATCCATTTCTCTTTGTTGTTCTGGAATCTCACCACATCCGCCTCAAGCTCTGTGGGGCGTACTATCACACGCGGTTTGTCATTCTGGGCCTGTGCGGCTTTCTCTTTTTTCTTCTTCTCGTCGTCTGCCGACACGAGGACGCCGGCGCGTGACCCGTCACGATAGATGGTGCATCCCTTGCACCCGGCTTTCCAAGCCTCGAGATACAGGCGGTTGACAAGCTCGACCGTGACGTCAGACGGAAGGTTGATTGTCACGGATATGGAGTGGTCCACCCATTTCTGTACGGCGCCTTGCATCCTCACCTTCTCAAGCCAGTCGATGTCGTTGGCTGTGGCCTTATAATAAGGAGAGCGTGCCACAAGCGCGTCAATCTCTTCCTGAGAGTAGTCATTGCGTGGCTCGATGCCCTGAACCTTCATCCATTCTACAAACTTGGGGTGATATACCACAAACTCCTCGAACTTGTCGCCCGACTCGTCCACAAAATCCACACGTGCATCGACGTCGTTGGCGTTGACCTTGCGGCGGCGTTTATAGACAGGCATGAACACAGGTTCGATGCCTGACGATGTGCGTGTCATCAGCGATGTCGAGCCGGTAGGGGCTATGGTCAGACAGGCTATGTTGCGGCGTCCATATTTCTCCATGTCCTCGACGAGGGCGGGTGCCTCCAGCCTCAGGCGGCTTATGAAGGGATTCTCCCTCTCTCTGTCGGCGTCATACACCTCGAATGCGCCACGCTCCCGGGCCATCTCTACGCTCGACCCGAATGCGGCGACTGCGAGCGCACGGTGCACACGTACGCTCATATCCGTGGCCTCGGGGGTGCCGTAGCGCAGCCCGAGAGCTGCAATCATGTCTCCCTCGGCGGTAGTGCCGAGGCCGGTACGCCTTCCCTTCAGTGTCTTTGCCTGAATCTTTTTCCATAGGTTCAGCTCGGTCTGCTTCACCTCGGGCATCTCCGGGTCGGCCTCTATCTTGTTGATGATAACATCAATCTTCTCCATCTCGAGGTCGATGATGTCGTCCATGATGCGCTGGGCTTTGCGTATGTGGGCCGCGAAGAGGTCGAAATCGAACGATGCGTTGGGGGTGAAGGGATTCCTGACATACGAGTAGAGGTTTACGGCCACCAGTCGGCAACTGTCATAGGGGCATAGCGGAATCTCGCCGCAGGGATTGGTCGATACGGTCTGGAATCCAAGATCGGCATAGCAGTCGGGAATCGACTCACGCTGTATGGTGTCCCAGAAAAGGACGCCGGGCTCTGCCGATTTCCATGCGTTGTAGACAATCTTACCCCACAGTGCGCGTGCGTCGGTGTCGACGGTCACCTGAGGATTGTCTGAGTCGATGGGGAACTGACGTACATAGTTCTCGCCTGACTCGACCGCACGCATGAACCCGTCATCAATCTTCACCGACACGTTGGCGCCGGTAATCTTGCCCTGCTCGAGCTTGGCGTCGATGAACCGCTCGGAGTCGGGATGCTTGATGGCCACCGTGAGCATAAGTGCTCCGCGGCGCCCGTCCTGTGCGACCTCGCGTGTGGAATTTGAATATCGCTCCATGAACGGCACCAGTCCTGTCGATGTCAGGGCCGAGTTCTTGACAGGCATCCCTTTGGGGCGCAGGTCGCTCATGTCATGGCCTACGCCTCCGCGTCGCTTCATCAGCTGCACCTGCTCTTCGTCGAGCTTTATGATGCCGCCATAGGAGTCGGGATGGCCGTCGAGCCCGATGACAAAGCAGTTGCTCAGTGAGCCTGTCTGGAAAGTGTTGCCGATTCCGGCCATGGGGCTCCCCTGAGGCACTACATATCTGAAATCGCGCAGCAGCTCCATCACCTCGTCAACGGACATGGGATTGGGATACTTGTTCTCTATGCGGGCAATCTCTGAGGCCAGACGCCGGTGCATATCCTCTGGAGTAAGTTCATAGATATTGCCGAACGAGTCCTTGAGCGCATATTTGCTCACCCAGACTCTTGCGGCGAGCTCGTCGCCATCAAAATAACCGACCGAGGCCTTGAATGCCTCGTCAAAGGTATAGCTTTTTCTTTCCTGGTTCATGTGAGGGATGGAGTGATTCTGTTAAACGAAAACCGGGTGCAAAGTTGACCATTTTTCCGCCAACCGCCAAATTTTGCGCTCCGAAATTATTAACATTCGGCTCTGATGCCCTCAGAGCGTGGTACCCGGTGTTTTTGGTAAGTTTTGAGGTGATTTGTGTTATGTAATTTCATGTTTTTGGAGTAAATTTGCAACCGATAAATAAACCGATTCATATTTCTGAAAACATGCTGAAAAATATTAGGCAGACAGTGGCCGTCATCAGCATTCTCGCTGTCACACTGCTGTTTGTGGATTTTACGGGCACCCTGCACTCCTGGCTTGGCTGGATGGCCAGAATCCAGTTTGTCCCCGCGCTACTGGCGCTTAACGTCGGGGTCATTGCTGTCCTGGTGGTCCTTACATTGCTTTTCGGGCGTCTCTATTGCTCTGTGATATGCCCGCTCGGTATCATGCAGGACGGCTTCGCTTATCTCGGCAAGAAGGCCCGCAAGAACCGTTATAGCTATTCTCCGGCCAAGAATATTCTGCGCTACATCATGCTTGCCGTGATGGCTGCAGCCATAGTCGCTGGCGTCGCGGCTGTTGTCGTGCTGCTCGACCCGTATGCCGCTTATGGGCGTATCGCACAGGGCATACTTGCCCCTGTGTGGCAGTGGTGCAACAATCTCCTTGCCGGCGTTGCCGAGCACTACGGGAGCTATGCCGTCTATGAGGTGGATGTATGGATGCGCGGGGGTGTCTCACTTGCAGTCGCCTTGGTCACGCTTGTCATCCTCGCCGTGCTGGCATGGCGCAACGGGCGCACTTATTGCAACACCATCTGCCCTGTGGGTACATTGCTCGGCCTGATGTCGCGCTATTCGCTGTTCCGTCCGGTGATAGACCTGTCGAAATGCAACAGTTGCGGACTGTGTGCCCGAAACTGCAAAAGCGCCTGCATAGACAGCAAGGCGCATAAGATAGACTATTCGAGATGCGTCGCATGCATGGACTGCATCGGCAAATGTCATAAGGGCGCTATATCTTATACCTACCGGCGCGACAAGATTGCGAAGGAGGCTGATACGTCGCGCCGCGGTTTTGTCGCTGTCGCCGCTACGGTTGCCGCCACGGCTGCGGTCAAGGCCCAGGAGAAAACCGTCGACGGGGGACTGGCGGTGATTGCCGACAAGAAGATTCCGTCGCGCAAGACCCGCATTGTTCCTCCCGGTGGTGTGAGTCTAGCCAACCTGTCGTCTCACTGCACGGCATGTCAGCTCTGTGTCTCGGCGTGTCCCAACGGAGTGCTTCGCCCCTCGTCAGACCTGGCCACTTTCATGCAGCCTGAATTGTCGTATGAACGCGGATATTGCCGCCCGGAGTGTACACGTTGCTCGGATGTCTGTCCTGCCGGGGCAATACGTCCGATCTCGACCGAAGACAAGTCGTCAATCCAGATAGGGCATGCCGTGTGGGTAAAGGAAAACTGTGTGCCCCTGACAGACGGTGTGGAGTGCGGCAACTGCGCGCGCCATTGTCCGGCGGGAGCCATCACGATGATTCCGTCTGACCCTGACGACGAGACATCGCATAAGATTCCGGCGGTCAACATCGAGCGTTGCATCGGTTGCGGAGCTTGTGAGAATCTCTGTCCGGCCCGTCCCTTCAGCGCGATATATGTCGAAGGACACGAGAACCACCGTTATATATGACAACATCAAAAGACCGACAAGAATGAAACAAGACAATATAGACCGTCGCGGATTCCTGAAACGGCTCGGGCTCGGTGCCTCAGTGACAGGACTTGCGCTTGCTGGATGTGATTCTGCAGCCGAAAAGGTGTCGGGGGCGCATGCGGCCTCCGCCGGGGCTGTCAAGGGACAGATGACATACAGGACGAATCCTAAGACAGGAGAGAAGGTCTCGCTGCTCGGATACGGCTGTATGCGCTGGCCTACGATAAGTGGCGGAAGCGCCCGCGACCAGCAGGACGAGATTGACCAGGAGACCGTGAACCGGCTTGTAGACAAGGCTATGGAGTATGGCGTCAACTATTTCGACACATCTCCCGCCTATTGCAAAGGGCGTTCGGAGCATGCCACGGGGATTGCGTTGAGCCGTCATCCGCGCGACAGTTATTTCATCGCGACAAAGCTGTCTAATTTCGCTCCGTCGACCTGGAGCCGCGAGGCCTCTGTGGCCATGTACCGCAACTCGCTCAAGGAGCTGCAGACAGGTTATCTCGACTATATGCTGCTGCATGGTGTCGGCATGGGCAAGGACGGCATGGAGGAATTCGAGAACAGATATATCAATAACGGTGTGCTCGATTTCCTGCTCAGGGAGCGTGAGGCCGGACGGATCAGGAACCTCGGATTCTCATATCACGGCGACATCAAGGTGTTCGATTACCTGCTGTCGCGCCATGACGAGTATAAATGGGATTTCGTGCAGATACAGCTCAACTATGTCGACTGGCATCACGCCAAAGAGGTCAATCCGCGCAACACGGATGCCGAATACCTGTATACGGAACTTGCCAAGCGCAACATTCCGGCCATCATCATGGAGCCATTGCTGGGAGGACGTCTGTCGAATGTGCCCGACCATATAGTGGCCCGACTCAAGCAACAGGAGCCCGAGCGCAGTGTGGCATCGTGGGCGTTCCGCTATGCCGGGACGCATCCTGATGTGCTGACAGTGTTGAGCGGCATGACCTATATGGAGCATCTCGACGACAACCTGTCGTCGTTCTGTCCCCTCAGGCCATTGTCAGACGACGAGATGAAATTTCTCTATACCACTGCCGACCTGATGATGCAATATCCCACCATACCTTGCAATGACTGCAAGTATTGTATGCCGTGTCCCTATGGTCTCGACATCCCCGCGATATTGCTCCATTATAATAAATGTGTCAATCAGGGTAATGTCCCCGAGAGTGCCCAGGCTGAGAACTATGCTCGTGCCCGCAAGGCTTTCCTGGTCGGTTATGACCGCTCCGTGCCCAAATTGCGTCAGGCAGACCATTGCATAGGCTGCAATCAGTGTGGCCCACACTGTCCGCAGTCAATCGACATCCCTGCCGAGCTGCACAGGATAGACCGTTTTGTCGAGGACCTCAAACGAAACAGAATCTAAGTCCATGACACATGCCGGAGCTATAGAGATGCTGCACAGCGAGGGGTGCTCGTGTGTCATCGTAAGGGGCGATGAGGTCACGCTTTGCCGTCAGCGCGGTGTCAAGGACCTTTTCGGATTACTTACAGACACGCCTGATGCCCTGAGGGGAGCCTTCATCGCTGACAAAGTTGTGGGCAAGGGCGCCGCGGCACTTATGGTCGCCGGAAGGATAGAGGCGCTTTATGCCGATGTCATAAGCCTGCCTGCGCTCAGCCTGCTGGGAGGTCACGGCATCCCGGTCGGGTATGGCGACCGTGTACCAAACATTATAAACCGCTCGGGTACCGGGATATGCCCGGTCGAGACCCTTTGTGCCGACACGGATGACCCTGCCGAGTGTGTGGCACGCATAAAACGATTTCTAACTGAAAAAAACAGATAAATAATGCAAGCAACTGTCAAACTACATTCGCTGCCTTTCGACAGCGCAAGGACATACCTTTTCGCGACCCTGTTCATGCTCGGCAACATCATCGTGCCGCAGATGTTCCATCTTGTGCCGCAAGGTGGTGTGACATGGCTCCCCATCTATTTCTTCACGCTTGTCGGAGCCTACAAATATGGCTGGAGGGTAGGGCTGCTCACCGCCCTTCTCTCACCGGTGGTCAACTCGTTCCTGTTCGGCATGCCTGCTGTATCAGCCCTTCCGGCCATCATGCTCAAGTCGGCGCTCCTCGCAGTCATGGCGGCTGCGGTCGCTGTGCGTTTCCACAGGGCCACCATAGCCATGCTCGCGGCTGTCGTACTCGGCTATCAGACCCTGGGGACATTGGGAGAGTGGGCTATGAAGGGCGATTTCTTCATGGCATGTCAGGATTTCCGCATCGGCATTCCCGGAATGGCGCTTCAGGTCATAGGAGGATGGCTGTTCATCAACCACGTCATACGGAGAGGGTGATATATCGGCTTCCCGGAATATCACGGCGGCACATCCTTCGTCCATGACGGGGATGTGCCGTTTAAATTTATCGTTATTTTTATGTAAAAAAGGACGGGTTGTGCTGAAAAGATTTGCATTATTCACATTTTTATGTTAATTTTGGCCTCAAATGTTAAAACGGTTGAGAAATATTTGTTAAAATTCACAACAATTAGCGGTTCGGAAGTGTTAACATAAAGTAGGCTCCCCTTCGGGAGGGCACATAGGAATTCAAGATATGAAAAAGTCGACAATCTGGTTTCTGACAATAATAATGGCGCTCACCTTCGTCGGGTTGCTTTATGTGCAGATAATGTATATGAACAACATGAAGAAGATGCGTGATGACCAGTTCAACGAAGGGGTCAAGCGCTCGCTCTATGCTGTGACCACACGTCTGGAACAGGATGAGACCAAGCATTTTCTTGAAGAGGACATGGCCCAGATGGAGATTCAGCCATTGACACGGGGCGGTTCCGATCAGTCCGTGGGGATAACAAACAAATTCTCGACCCCCGAGGGCATCAATTATGACCTGACACTCAAGATGAATATCGACCGCCGCTCGGCCACTCCGTCGATGAAGGAGCTGATGCGCGGCAAATATCTCTATCAGAAAGGTTTGCTTGATGAGGTTATACTCAGCATCATCAACCAGTCGAGCAACCGTCCCATACTCGAGCGTGCCGATTCGGCAGATGTGGCCCGATACCTCCGTTCGGAACTTGATAACAACGGACTCAACCTTCCCTTCGAGTTTGCTGTGGTCAACAGGGTGGGGGCGTTCGTCTATCACTCGGCGGGATATGCTCCCGACCTGAAAGACCAGTCTGGAATGTTTGTGCAGACCCTGTTCCCCAACGATCCGCGCAATAAGACATATTATCTAAAGGTGTATTTCCCTACCAAAAGCGATTATATCTTTGACTCGATACGGTTCATGATACCGTCGTTCATCTTCACATTCATACTCCTTGTCACTTTCCTCTGCACCATCATACTTGCGTTCAAGCAGAAGAAGCTCACCGAGATGAAGAACGATTTCATCAATAATATGACCCACGAGTTCAAGACCCCCATCTCGACCATATCGCTTGCCGCGCAGATGCTCAATGACAATGCCGTGCTGAAGTCACCCTCGATGCTTGCGCATATCTCGACGGTCATAAACGACGAGACCAAGCGTTTGCGCTTTCAGGTCGAGAAGGTGTTGCAGATGTCGATGTTCGACCGTCAGAAGGCGACCCTCCGGCTCCAGGATGTCGACGCCAACCAGCTCATAGCCGGCATCACATCGACTTTCAAGCTCAAGGTCGAGAAATATGGCGGCCATATCGAAACGGTGATTGGTGCCAGGGATGCCACCGTCAATGTCGACGAGATGCATTTCACCAATGTCATATTCAACCTGCTCGACAATGCGGTGAAATACCGCCGCGAGGATGTGCCTCTCGAGCTGAAGGTTTCGACCCGCGACATCAAGGCACACGGCCACGAGCTGTTTGAGGTGACAATCAGGGACAACGGCATCGGTATACGCCGGGACGACCTGAAGAAGATATTCGAGAAATTCTATCGTGTCTCGACAGGCAACCGCCATGACGTCAAGGGATTCGGCCTCGGACTGGCGTATGTCAAGAAGATGGTCGACGAGCTCGGCGGCCAGATTGCCGTGGAGAGCGAGCTCGGCATAGGAACGAAATTTATAATAACACTACCAATAACTCAAAACTAAGACTATTATGGAAGAACGTTTGCGCATACTACTTTGTGAGGACGACGAGAACCTCGGCATGCTGCTGCGTGAATACCTGCAGGCAAAGGGATATAACGCCGACCTCTTTGCCGACGGCGACAGCGGCTACAAGGCATTTCTCAAGGGCAAGTATGATCTTTGCGTCCTTGACGTCATGATGCCCAAGAAAGACGGTTTCGCACTCGCTCAGGAGATACGTACCGTCAACTCTGAGGTGCCCATCATCTTCCTCACCGCCAAGTCCCTGAAAGACGACATCCTCGAGGGATTCAAGATCGGTGCCGACGACTATATCACCAAGCCGTTCTCGATGGAGGAACTTGTGTTCCGCATCGAGGCCATCCTCCGTCGTGTCAAAGGCAAGAAGGGCAAGGAGATCACCATGTATAAGATCGGCAAGTTCACTTTCGACACCCAGAAGCAGGTGCTTCTCATCGACGACAAAGTGACAAAGCTGACCACAAAGGAGTCTGAGCTGCTCTCGCTGCTCTGCGCACATGTCAACGAGATTCTCGAGCGCAATTTCGCACTCAAGACCATCTGGATAGACGACAACTATTTCAACGCCCGCTCTATGGACGTCTACATCACCAAGCTGCGCAAGCATCTCAAGGATGACCCCTCCATCGAGATCATCAACATCCACGGCAAGGGCTACAAGCTTATCGCTCCCGACCTCGAGACTGCATCCTGAGACATTGACAGCACTCACTCATCACCCCCCAAAGACTTGCCTGACTCTCCCTGACGGGAGGGCCGGGCAGGTTGTCTTATGTATTGCGGATGATGAATAATGCCGTGCATTATGCCTCTCGGTTCGGAAAATTTTTGTAACTTTGCCACTTGAATCATAAAAACTGAATATCAAAACCAAAAAATCACAATACAGACACAATGGCTACCCAGGAAGATGTATTCAAAAAGATTGTGAGCCACGCCAAGGAGTATGGCTTCGTATTCCCCTCGAGCGAGATATATGACGGCCTGTCGGCTGTCTATGACTACGGCCAGAATGGCGTTGAGCTCAAGAACAACATCAAGCGTTACTGGTGGGACTCGATGACCCTCCTCCACGAGAACATCGTGGGTATCGACTCGGCCATCTTCATGCATCCGACCATCTGGAAAGCCTCTGGCCATGTCGATGCGTTCAACGATCCACTGATTGACAACAAGGATTCGAAAAAACGCTATCGCGCCGATGTTCTCATCGAGGAGCAGATTGCAAAGATTGACGAGAAGATTGACAAGGAGGTGGCCAAGGCTGCCAAGCGTTTCGGCGAGTCGTTTGACGAAGCCATGTTCCGTCAGACCAATCCCCGTGTGCTCGAGCATACTGCCAAGCGCGAAGCCCTGCACGAACGCTTTGCCAAGGCTATGAATGACGGTAATCTTGACGAGCTCCGTCAGATAATCATCGACGAGGAGATTGTATGTCCGATTTCCGGCACCAAGAACTGGACCGACGTGCGTCAGTTCAACCTCATGTTCAGCACCGAGATGGGCTCGACCGCAGACGGCGCCATGACAGTATATCTCCGTCCCGAGACAGCTCAGGGCATATTTGTCAACTATCTCAATGTGCAGAAGACCGGCCGCATGCGCATCCCGTTCGGCATTGCCCAGATAGGCAAGGCATTCCGCAATGAGATTGTGGCCCGTCAGTTCATATTCCGCATGAGGGAGTTCGAGCAGATGGAGATGCAGTTCTTCGTGCGTCCCGGCTCTGAGATGGAGTGGTTCAAGAACTGGAAGGAGTTCCGCCTGCGCTGGCATAAGGCTCTCGGTCTCGGCGACGAGAAATACCGCTATCACGACCACGAGAAGCTGGCGCACTATGCCAACGCCGCTACCGATATCGAATTCCAGATGCCTTTCGGCTTCAAGGAGGTCGAGGGTATACACTCGCGTACCAATTTCGACCTGAGCCAGCACGAGAAGTTCTCGGGCAAGAAGATACAGTATTTCGACCCCGAGCTGGGCGAGAGCTATACCCCCTACGTCATCGAGACCTCTATCGGTGTTGACCGTATGTTCCTCAGCGTTCTCTGCTCAAGTTATGAGGAGCAGGAGCTCGAGGGTGGTGACAAGCGTGTCGTGCTTCACCTGCCTGCACCTCTCGCCCCTGTCAAGTGCGCCGTCATGCCTCTGGTACGCAAGGACGGCCTGCCCGAGAAGGCCCGTGAGATTGTCAATGAACTCAAGTTCGACTTTGCCACCCACTACGAGGAGAAAGACTCGATCGGCAAGCGCTACCGCCGTCAGGATGCCATCGGCACCCCGTTCTGTATCACTGTCGACCATCAGACCCTCGAGGACAACACCGTCACCCTGCGTGAGCGCGACTCCATGGAGCAGACCCGTGTCAATATCGCCGACCTCCACACGCTCATACACTCAAAGGTCAGCATCAACTCGCTGCTCCGCAAGCTGGGCTGATGACAGACCCCATGATACTCTCCGTCAAATCCCCAAATAACTTTAACATGATGACATATTTTCGCCTCATTCTTCTGGTCGCCACCATGCTTCCGCTGCTCAGTTCGTGCAACTACAATTCGCTTGTCGAGCAGAAACAGGGTGTCGAGCAGCAGTGGGCCGAGGTTCAGAACCAGTATCAGCGCCGCGCCGACCTGATACCCAATCTGGTAGCCACTGTCAAAGGTTATGCCACACACGAGAGTGAGACTCTCGAGAAGGTGACACAGGCCCGCGCAGCCGCGACATCGGTCAATATCAATGCCGACGACCTGAACGAGGAGACACTTGCCAGATTCCAGTCTGCCCAGAATGAGCTGACCGGTGCGCTGAAATCGCTCCTGGCTGTGAGCGAGGCCTATCCCGACCTCAAGGCCAATGAGAATTTCCGCGACCTGCAGGTTCAGCTCGAAGGCACTGAGAACCGTATCGCCACCGCCCGTGGCCGATACACCGAAGCTGTCGCCGGATACAACACCGCAATCAAGAAATTTCCCACCGTCATATATGCCGGATGGTTCGGTTTCCAGCCCCAGCCCCAATTCAAGGCCGATGATGCCGCACAGAAGGCACCGGAGGTGAAATTCTGAAAAAGAAACCAAGATCAGTAATGACCAGTTTGACTATTGTCAAGACCCGCATCCTCATCCCGGCCATGGGCGCCCTCGCGCTCGTGGCCTCGATGACGGCTTGCAATGACGACGACAACACCGACACCTGGGAGCGTTATGCCGAATGGCGTGATGCTAACAATGCCTTTTTCGAGGAACAGCAGTATCTCATAGTCGACGGACGCAACTACTATACCACGCTCTCACCGGCATGGAACACCTCGGCTCAGATACTCATACGCTATTTCAATGACCGTAGCAAGACCGAGGGAAATCTGTCGCCTCTGCTCAACTCGACCGTGGATGTAAAGTATATAGGACGCCTGTATAATGATGTGCCTTTCGACTCGTCATATACGAACCACACTTATGGCGACAGCATCTTCCGCACCCGTGTCAACAGCGTGATAGACGGCTGGACCATCGCTCTGCAGGACATGAGGGTGGGAGACAGCGCCAGGGTCGTGATACCCTATACACTCGGATATGGCGCGCAGTCTCTGTCGGCCATCAGGCCTTATTCGACACTTGTTTTCGACATCAAGCTTGTAGACATACCTTATTACGAGGTTCGCCCCTGAGAGAATGGATTATAAAGTAATAGCGACAGCCGAAGGGTCTGACGCGCGTGCCGGTCTCATCACCACAGACCACGGCACCATCGAGACTCCCATCTTCATGCCGGTAGGCACACTCGGGAGCGTCAAGGCGGTGCACATGCACGAATTGCGCGATGATATAAAGGCTCAGATCATACTCGGCAACACCTATCATCTCTATCTGCGTCCTGGCATGGATGTGCTTGAGCAGGCCGGAGGTCTGCACAGGTTCAACGGCTGGGACCGTCCCATCCTCACCGACAGCGGCGGATTTCAGGTGTTCTCCCTTTCGGCCAACCGTAAGCTGACCGAGGAGGGAGCGCATTTCCGTAGCCACATAGATGGTTCCAAGCATCTCTTTACTCCCGAGCGTGTTGTGGATATCCAGCGTTCGATCGGCTCGGACATAATGATGGCACTTGACGAGTGCCCTCCGGGCACCGCCGATTTCGAGTATGCGCGCAAGTCGCTACAGCTCACCAAACGCTGGCTCGAGCGTGGATGGAAGCATTTCAACTCGACGGAGCCCCGTTATGGTCATCGTCAGGCATTCTTCCCGATAGTGCAGGGTGTCACCTATCCTGAACTGCGCCGCGAGGCTGCGAAGCATGTGGCCGATCTCGGCGCCGAGGGAAATGCCATCGGAGGCCTTGCAGTGGGCGAGCCCACCGAAGTCATGTACGAGATGATAGAGGTTGTCAATGAAATCCTCCCCAAAGACCGTCCGCGCTATCTGATGGGCGTCGGTACACCCGCCAACCTGCTCGAGGCCATAGACCGTGGCGTCGACATGATGGACTGCGTGATGCCTACACGCAACGGCCGCAACGGCATGCTGTTCACACGGCATGGCATAATGAATATGCGCAACCTGAAATGGGCCAGGGATTTCTCGCCCATCCAGGAGGATGGCCCGAGCTATGTCGACCGGGCATACTCGCGCGCATATCTGCGTCATCTGTTCATCGCCGACGAGATTCTGGCCATGCAGATAGCCTCAATCCATAATTTGGCATTCTATCTTTGGCTGGTAGGGGAGGCCCGTCGCCATATCATCGCGGGAGACTTTAAGAGCTGGAAGACCGAAATGGTCGAAAACGTCACACGGCGTCTCTGATATTAGGAAGTGAAGATACTCGACTGGTACATAATACGCAAGTTCCTTGGCACCTATCTGTTTGCCATAGCCCTGATTCTTGCAATCACGGTGATGTTCGACATTAACGAGAAACTTGACGCCTTCCTCAAGGCGCCGCTCAAGGAGACTGTCTTTGACTATTTCCTTAATTTCCTTCCGTATTTCGCCAACCAGTTCAGCCCGCTCTTCACGTTCATAGCGGTCATTTTCTTCACCTCAAAGCTGGCGGACAACAGCGAGATAATAGCCATGCTCTCGACAGGCATGAGTTATAACCGCCTGTTGCGTCCATACATGATAAGTGCGGCGGTGATTGCCGTCGCAACCTACGTATTAAGCGCATATATAATACCGCCCGCCAATGTCAAGCGTATCGAGTACACCAACACCTATGTCAAGAACAAGCGTGTGGACTATGGATCGAATATCCAGCTCCAGGTCGCCAAAGGGGAGATAGCATATATGTCGCGCTATGACAACCTGCAGAAGACAGGCTATAAGTTCTCGCTCGAGTCGTTTGACGGCAAGAGGCTGGTCTCGCGCCTCACGGCCCAGTCGATACGCTGGGATACATTGTACAACTGGACTGTGCGCGATTATATGATACGCGATTTCGAGGGACAGCGCGAGGTTATACGTCGCGGACAGCGCCTCGATACCGTAATTCCTTTTGAGCCGAGAGATTTCCTCATCTCCAAGAATGACCACGAGACCATGACATCGCCCGCGCTGCGCGAATATATCGAGCGGCAGAAGGCCCGCGGCGTAGCCAACATCAAGAGCTTTGAGATCGAGAATCACCGCCGCTATGCCATGACAGCGGCCGCCTTCATCCTGACAGTGATAGGCATGGCCCTGTCATCGCGCAAGGTCAAGGGAGGCATGGGCGTCAATATAGGCATCGGGCTTGTGCTGAGTTTCAGTTATATACTGTTCATGACCGTGACCTCGACATTTGCCGTCTCGGGAGCCGCCTCTCCCATGGTGGCAATGTGGATTCCGAACATAATCTATTCTGTCATAGCCGTTGTGCTGTATTATCGGGTTTCCCATCGTTGATACAATATCTGTTAAAAACCTCACGGTTTATTTCATAGCTCCTGCGATTTTTGTAATTTTGCAGGTTGAAACGACATCATTATGGAAAAAGATTCTAAGATTTATGTCGCTGGCCACCGCGGAATGGTGGGCTCGGCAATCGTACGTGAGCTGAAGCGTCTCGGCTACACCAACATCATCACGCGCACACACTCCGAACTTGACCTGACCAACCAGCAGGCTGTCAAGGATTTCTTTGCAGTCGAGAAGCCTGAATATGTCTTCCTTGCCGCAGCTAAGGTGGGTGGAATTGTGGCTAACTCATCGGCTCTGGCCGATTTCATGTATGACAACATGATGCTTGAGATGAATGTCATCAACGCTGCCTGGCGCAACGGTTGCAAGAAGCTCGAGTTCCTTGGCTCGTCGTGCATCTATCCCCGCATGGCCCCTCAGCCGATGCCTGAGAGCTGTCTCCTCACTTCCGAGCTCGAGAAGACCAACGAGGCATACGCCCTCGCCAAGATTTCGGGTCTGAAATATTGCGAGTTCCTCAACCGCCAGTATGGTACCGACTATATCTCTGTGATGCCCACCAACCTTTATGGTCCCAATGACAACTATCATCCCGAGCACTCGCATGTGCTTCCGGCTCTCATCCGCCGCTTCCACGAGGCCAAGGAGCAGGGCCTGACCGAGGTAACCTGCTGGGGCGACGGTAGCCCTCTTCGTGAATTCCTTTATGTCGATGACCTTGCCAACCTCTGTGTGTTCCTGATGAACAACTATTCGGGCAACGAGACCGTCAATGCCGGTACCGGCAAGGAGCTTACGATCAAGGAGCTGACTGAGCTTGTGGCCAAGACTGTAGGATATGAGGGCAAGATACTGTGGGACACCACACGTCCTAACGGAACTCCCCGCAAGCTGCTTGACGTATCGAAGGCTGCCGCCCTCGGCTGGACATACAAGACCGAGCTTGCCGACGGCATACGTCTGGCATACGAGGATTTCCTCTCGAACCCCATGCGCGCAGAGCGTTAAACGACAATCAATCAAGCTGCCACTATAAAGCATAATATGAAAAAGCTCAATTTCGGCCGAGGCATAATCGCAACACTCTGGACACTTTTCGTGCTCGGAGTGATCGGCGTGTTCCTGTTTCTCTTTCTCGTCTATAACGGCGTGATAGGTTACATGCCTCCGGTCGAGGAGCTTAAGAATCCTACCGACCGATATGCCTCTGTACTATACTCGGCTGACGGCAAGGAGATAGGACGCTATTTCTCAGGTACGGGTAACCGTGTCTATGCCGACTTTGACGAGGTGTCACCTCACGTAATAGATGCGCTCATCTCTACCGAGGATGTGCGTTTCGAGGAGCACTCCGGCATAGACATGCGTGGCCTGGGCCGTGTGCTGGTAAAGACCCTGATCCTCGGCAACAAGAATGCGGGTGGTGGCTCGACCCTGACACAGCAGCTTGCAAAGCAGCTTTATTCTCCTTCCAGTTCCGGCTTGCTCACGCGTGCCATGCAGAAGCCTATCGAATGGATGATAGCTGTGAAGCTCGAACGATACTACTCCAAGGAGGAAATCATCAAGATGTATCTCAATCAGTTCGATTTCCTCTATAATGCCGTGGGTATCAAGAGCGCCGCGCACATATATTTTGGCAAGGAGCCCAAAGACCTCTCTATCGAGGAGGCTGCCACACTTGTGGGTATGGTCAAGAACCCGTCGTACTACAACCCCGTGCGTCATAACGAGCGCACACGCCAGCGCCGCAATACCGTTTTCGCACAGATGGTCAAGGCTGGGAAACTGTCGCAGGCACAGGCTGACTCGCTGTCGGCTTTGCCCTTGACACTCAATTTCCACCGCGTGGATGTCAAGGACGGTATCGCTCCGTATTTCCGCGAGGAGCTTCGCCGCATGCTTCGTGCCAAGCGCCCCGAGCGCTCCAACTATCGCGGCTGGGAGAACCAGAAATTCATCGACGACTCGATAGCGTGGGAAACGAATCCGCTGTTCGGCTGGATCGAGAAGAATCCCAAGCCCGACGGCACGAAATATGACATATACACCGACGGCCTGAAGATCTATACCACCATCGACTCGCGTATGCAGAAATATGCAGAGGATGCTGTGGCAGAGCATCTTGGAGGTGATTTGCAGCGCGCTTTCTTCCGTGAGAAGCGTGGCACAAAGGGCGCGCCCTATACCACCGACCGTGCCGAACTCTCGGAGATAAGGCTGAACCACCTCATACGCAACGCCCTCAAGAACACAGACCGTTACCGCAACATGGTCAAGGCAGGAGCCTCGCGTGCCGAGATTGACAAGGCTTTCAATACTCCACGCGAGATGAAGGTGTTCTCATATAACGGCTCTGTCGATACTGTGATGACGCCTCTTGACTCCGTGCTTTATCACAAGCATTTCCTTCGCACGGGATTCATGGCAATGAATCCTCTCAACGGCCATATCAAGGCATATGTGGGTGGGCCGGATTTCTCATATTTCCAATATGATATGGTGTCAACCGGACGACGTCAGGTCGGTTCGACAGTAAAGCCGTTCCTCTATACATACGCTATGGAAGAGGGCTACACTCCATGTGATGTGTTCTCGAATACTCAGCCTGTGCTTACAGACGAGAACGGGAAGGTATGGGCTCCCCGTAATGCCGGAAGCGCAAGGGTCGGGGAGATGGTCGACCTGCGATGGGCATTGACAAACTCCAATAACTGGATTTCGGCCCGTCTCATTTCGCAGCTCTCGCCTCCCTCGCTTGTGCGTACCATGCATAATTTCGGTATCACCGCTTCCCTCCCTCCCGTGATGTCGCTTTGTCTCGGTCCGGCAGATGTGTCGGTCAAGGAGATGGTGACTGCTTACTCGGCATTTGCCAACAACGGCATGAGGGTTGACCCGATGTTCGTGACTGCGATTGCTGACAACAACGGCAACATAATTTCCGAATTCTCGCCCCGTCATACCGAGGTCATATCCGAGAAGGCGTATTACCGCATACTCTCCATGCTGCTCAACGTTGTCAATGAGGGTACCGCACATCGTGTGCGGTCACGCTTCGGCCTGACAGCCGAGATGGGAGGCAAGACAGGTACGACCAACTATAATGCAGACGGATGGTTTATGGGCTTCACTCCCGAACTTGTGGCAGGAACATGGGTTGGCGGAGACGAGAGGTTCATACATTTCAATACCATGGCTTACGGCCAGGGTGCATCCATGGCCCTCCCGATATATGGCCGCTTCATGAAAAAAGTCTATGCGGATCCATCGCTCAATTATTCCCAGTCGACAAAATTTGATTTCCCCGCAGATGTAAACCTGTGCGAGAAAGAGTTCTATGGTGTCTATCCTGAGGAGGTTGACAGCGACAGTGATGCCGAGGAGTCGTCGCTCGAAGGGGTGTTTGATTGAGCCCTGCTGCCGAAAAAATGCCGGATGGTTTGCACAGTCATATAAAAAATGCTAAATTTGCATTGCGTTTCCTCTCCGATGCTGCAGAATCAGTAGCCATGACATAGTCGCGGCAGATTCCGGAATGAAGGCTAAACGACTGACCGACACGTGAAGCCTTTTATTAAAAATGATAAGCCTCTGTTCTATTTACAAAGCTGACCATGTCAAGCCATCACATCAACTATCTATGCTGCGCGCTCACGCTGCTCTTCACCTTAGGTCTGTCGTCATGCAAAACGCCTAAGGACATAATCTATTTTCAGGACGTGACGTCGCAGGGCGTTATTCCCATCGAAGCCAAGCAGATTGTGATAAGGCCGCTTGACCGACTCTCGATTATTGTAAATACACGTGATCCGCAGGTTACAAACCTTCTCAATCTGCCATATGTGACTCGCCAGCTTGGCTCGAATTACGGCAACTATTATTCGGAAGGGGTCACGGCATATAATGTCGGCAGTAACGGCAACATAGATTTCCCGTTTCTCGGCGAGGTACACGTGGCGGGTATGACCCGTGATGAAGCAGCCGCTATGATCAAAGGCATGCTTATAGCCTCTGATATAGCAAAGGAGCCGATAGTCACTGTCAATTTCGTTAACGCACAGGTAGTGGTGCTGGGCGAGGTCAAGACTCCGGGACGCTATGTGATTGATTCTGACGATATGACAATCCTGGATGCGCTCGGGGCAGCCGGTGATCTCACGATCTATGGACAGCGTGAGTGTGTCAAGGTAATACGCAAGAATGGCGATAAGGATGAGACATATATTGTCAATCTCCTCTCGGCCGACGAACTTGCAAAGTCGCCGGCATATTATGTGCAGCAGGATGATGTCATATATGTAGACCCCAATCCTACCAAGATGAGGCAGTCTACAGTTAACGGTAACACAGTCCTCTCGTCTTCGTTCTGGATATCAATTGCGTCTGTAGCCATAACGCTCGCTGCCCTGCTCATTCGCTAACACACCTTATCGAAATTCATCATGACAAACGACAATAATAAAGAATCTGAGTATATGGCCGGACGGCAGCAATGGCCCACGGCTTTTGCACAGGATACTTTCTCGCGAGAGATGGCTGACGAGGAAGAAGGAATCAATCTCCGTGATTTTTTCGTCAAGTGTCTCAGCCGGTGGCGTTGGTTTGTTGTGTCCGTCGTCATATTTCTCGGCCTTGGCGCATTCTATATTCTGAGGACACCAAAGGTTTATACCAGAGTTGCCTCTGTCGTTGTCAAGGACGATGAGAACACTACCCAGGATGTAGCTTCTGCCCTGTCAGATATAGGTCTGTTCAAGACCTCGACAAATGTATCGAATGAGATTCTTGCCTTTCAGTCTCCCGCGCTTTTCGGTGACGTCATTGCCCGGCTCGGTCTCCGTACGGATTATACATATACGCGCCTTTTGCGGAAAAATACCCTCTACGGCGATTCGGCTGTAATCCTCGCATCTATGCCGGATGCTTTGCCCAATGACGGTTTTTCGTTTGAGGTGAGGCTTGAGGATGGAGACAGGGCTGTCATTTCTCGGCTGAAAAAGTCGGAAAAAAGGATAGAGGGCGAATTCCGCACTGCCATAGGAGATACAGTCAAGACGCCGATGGGACGTATCGTGCTTAGCCGAGGACGCAATTATGACCCAGCATTCAAACATGCAATTACTGTGACTCTCTCGCCGATGACATCGGCCATATCCTCGTATTCAAAAAAAGTGACTGTAAGTCTTGCCGATGAGGATGCTTCGGTGATAGATTTTTCTATGAAGGATGTGTGCATAGAGCGAGAGGTCAATTTCCTGAATACTCTTATTGAGATATATAACGAGAAATGGCGTCTTGACAAGGAGCAGATGGCCGTCGCCACATCCCGTTTCATAAATGACCGTCTCGGTGTGATAGAGCGTGAGCTCGGTAGCGTTGACTCGGATATTGCCGATTTCAAAGGCGAGAACCTGATGCCCGACATAGAGGCGGCGTCGTCAATGTTTATGGCTGATGCAAATGAGAATACCAAGCGTCAGATGGAGGTGAGCACCCAGATTGCCATCGTCAAACATGTCATAGATTATCTTCATTCGCCCGAGAACGCGGGTATGCTTATTCCCGCCAATGCAGGTATCGAGAGTCAGTCCATTGACCGTCAGGTATCCGAATACAACACTCTTCTGCTCGAGCGTAACAGGCTCTTGACCGCGACAGGCGAGAACGGCCCCATGATAAAGGATATAGATTCGCGTCTCGCCGGAATCAAGTCTGCACTTTTCGTAGCTCTCGACAACCAGAAGACAGCTCTCAACACGGAACTCAACACGTTGATACGCAGTGACCGCGCTACAACACAGAAAATTGCATCGTCGCCTACCCAGGCAAAGTATCTGCTCTCTGTAGAACGGCAACAGAAGGTGAAAGAGTCACTGTATCTCTATCTGCTGCAAAAACGTGAGGAAAACGAACTGTCGATGGCATTCACTCCCGGCAACCTTAGGATAATTACCCCGCCTTGGGGCGAGAACAAGCCTTCGTCGCCTGTGTCACGAAATATCATACTCATCGCGCTTATAGCAGGACTCATTATCCCTTCCATCATAATCTTTATTGCCGAGTCGGTTAATACCCGTGTCAACAGCCGGGCTGACCTCGAGTCGCTGCATGCTCCGTTTATCGGTGAGATTCCCGAAAGCGGCCACAGCAGTCAGGCTATGCGCCGATGGAGACGGCGTTGGCGTGACATCTCCGGCAAGGAGTCGAGCATGGAGGAGGCTCCAAAGCTGCTTGTGCATGCACATGGCCGCAGTGTGTTGAATGAGGCTTTCCGAATGGTGCGCTCTAATCTTGAGTTTGTCACCCGCAACGGAAAAGACCGTGTGGTGATGGTGACATCATTCAATCCCGGCTCAGGCAAATCGTTCATCTCTCTCAACCTCGGTGCTGCCCTCGCTGTGAAACGAAAGGAGAGCCGCATCCTCATAATTGACCTCGACCTGCGTCGTGCGTCGCTGTCTCGTATCGTGGATAACCATTCCCGTGGCATATCAGACTATTTGTCTGAGGCCGTCGATGACGTGATGCCATTTATCCAGCCTACGGATTGCGAAGGGCTCTTCCTGCTGCCGGTAGGCACAATCCCTCCCAATCCGTCCGAGCTGTTATATTCAGACCGTCTCCAACAGCTACTTGGAATGATGCGGGCGGAATACGATTATGTGATACTTGACTGTCCTCCGGTCGAGATTGTCGCCGACACAACCATTGTGACACCGCTTGCAGACATCACTCTGTTTGTGATGCGTGCCGGCCTGATGGACCGCCGCCTACTCCCCGACCTTAATTACATATATGATACCCACAGGTTCAACAACCTGCTGGTTTTGCTTAACGGAACAACTGCTGCCGGGGCTCCTTACCGGCGCTATGTCTATTCCAACTATTACTCTTCCAAGAAGGAATAACTATGGATCAAGACCTCAAGAAACAACTGTCGCAGGACCCGGATGGGCTGCTCACCTACGAGTATATCGCCAACCATATCGGCCAGTGCGACGACATCATGCCGGAACTCGTGGATAACATGATTCTTGTCGACAAGACAGGCCAGTTCGTGGCATCGGCTGCACGCTATCTGAATGCCATCGACCCGGAACGGTATGCCACGTGCATAAACACCCTTGTCGGCGCTGCCATCGAGAAGGACCGTGACCGGCTATATCTCGCTAATCTTGTCGAAAGTCTCTATGGTACCGACTATGTGCTTCGGGCTGCCGAGCTGTCTGAGACTGATGACAATTTCAGACGCATATACAAGCGGCTTGTGCCGCCACGCGGCCTTTGAGCCTGATATATGTCCATTATTTCTCCGGCACAGGGGTGGATTCGAAATGCCTGTATGCCGGAGAATCTTTGATTTTATGGTCGGAAGGACATAATAATTGCGATAGGGAGAACGTTGTGTCTTTAGTGAATTAGTATCATTGTAACAAAACACAGTATAATAATGAAAATAAAAGCTCTGCTGACCGGGTGTCTGCTGGCGCTAATCATGGGCTCATGCTCAAGCTCCAAATCATCGCTGCCTTATTTTATGGATATTTCCACGATAAAGGAAGGCACTCTTCCACAGGGTGACTATATGTCGAAGATTAAGCCAGACGATGAGCTTTTTATCAGTGTAAACTCACTCAATCCCGAGGCTACAGCCGCATATAATCTCGGAATGGCCAATCCATCGACAAAAGAGCAGTTCCCGATGGCCCAGACCCCTTCACAGAGGACTTACATAGTCTCGACCGATGGAGACATCGATTTCCCTCAGCTTGGACGCTTGCATGTAGCAGGCCTGACAACAGAACAGCTTGCAGATGAACTTGTCAAGCGTATAAGCGCCGATGTGCAGGACCCCCAGGTGTATGTTCAGCTTGTGAATTTCGTGGTCAACGTGGCAGGAGAGGTGAAGAATCCAGGCCAGATTCCCGTGAAACGTAACCGTATGACAATTCTCGATGCGCTTTCGGCTGCGGGAGACCTGACGGAATATGGCGAACGCTCAAATGTATTGATAATACGCGAGGAGAACGGCGAGCGAAAATTCGCACATCTTGACCTCAATTCTTCAGATCTGCTCACCTCTCCATACTATTATCTGCAGCAGAACGACTATATCTATGTCGAGCCTAACAAGATACGTGAGGCAAACTCGAAATATAACCAGAATAATTCATACAAGCTCTCGCTTACATCTACAATCGTGAGTGCTGCATCTGTCATCGCGTCTCTTGTAATTGCGCTGACTGTAAAATAATCATCACACCCTAAGCTGCCACACAATATGTCCACACGCAAGAATGCCGCAGACTATATAGATTTCAACGCCCTTTTAAAAAGTTATCTTTCGAAATGGTACGTATTTGCCATTTCGGTCATACTGTGTCTTGGGCTTGGCTATCTCTATACCCGCATGAACAACAGGCCGATGGAGGTCAAGGCGAATATCCTTATTTCACAGGAAGATGACGGTCCGTTTGGCGTCTCATCTTCAAGCCCGGCTGCTGCGTCTATGGGAAGCCTTTTCGGCTCGAGTGCTTATGTAGAGGATGAGATTTTTGTAATCACATCTCATTCGCTCTATTGCAATGTGGCTAAGTCTCTTGGGCTTGACCGTATGCACTATGTGAGTCCGGCATTCCTGAAATCATATCTTGCATATCCTGATTTTCCCGTTGATGTTGTAGGACCAGCAGGCATTGCCGATACATTGACAAGAGGACTCACATTCAAGGTGAACGTCAGCAAGGACGGACTCGCGGACATCAGGGTGAAGAATCATAAGAACAAGACTATCGTCAAGGCCAATGATGTCAAGTTGCCATATGTAGTCAAGACGGACATCGGTGATTTCACTGTCAAGGAAACCCCTTCGTTCCCAAAAGGTGAGAAGGTCAAGACCCTTATAACAGTCGGCAGCTATGACAGTGCCGCCGAACAGTTGACACGCGATGTTGTGGCAGATCTTGCGAGCAAGAAGAGCAATGTCATAACACTCCAGCTCAATACTCCGAATACAGATTTTGGTTCTGATGTGCTCAACAAGATTCTTGAGAAATACAATGAGCGTGGCATCTATGAGAAGAATCTTCAGGGAAAGAAGACTGCTACATTCCTGGAGGACCGCATAGACCTTATGGGAAAAGACCTTGAGACTGCCGAAATCGCGATTCAGAACTATAAGCAGTCGAACGGGATTACGGATCTTGAGGTAGAGGCAGAATACCGATATAAGACAAGCGGTTCTCTTGAGAGCCAGCTCTACAACATGGAGACAGAGCTTGAGCTGCTGCGTATCACACGCGAGTTTTTCATGGATTCGATTCACTCCAACGAGCTTGTCCCGACTACTGTGTCGACAGCTTCAGTACAACAGGGCATAGGAACATATAATGCCATGGTGCTTGAACGTCTTGACCTGCTCAACAATGCTAAGGGTGACAATATCGCGCTGCGCCGTATCGACCAGCGTATGGCTATGACACGTCGCAATATGCTTGCCACAACTGACCGGGCCATCGAGGCTACTGCTTTGAGGATTAAGGAACTTAAGGCACAACAGGGTGACAATAGATCTATGCTCAGCCGTATCCCTGTCCAGGAACGTGAGTATATAAATATGAAGCGTCAGCAGGAAATGAAGCAGGAACTCTATCTTTTCCTTCTCCAGCGTCAGGAGGAGAACACGCTGATGCTTTCTAACGCTATTCCGAAGGGCAAGATTGTAGATGAAGCTTATGTCATCGGTGACCCTCTCGGTATGTCTAACAAGGTTATTATGTTGGCCGCTCTTCTGGTGGGTCTGTTCCTTCCGTTTGTAGGATTGTACCTGTATAAGATCATACGCAATAAGTTTGAAGACCGTAAGGAGGTTGAACGCCATGTATCGGCACCTATTCTTGGTGAGATGTGCGTAGACCGCTCGGGACGCAAAATGGTCGTTACGGCCGATGACACATCTTCTGCCACAGAACTTTTCAGGCTGATGCGTTCGAATCTCCAGTTCATGCTGAGTGGAGATTCGGATAAGGTTGTACTTGTAACCTCCACAGTATCAGGTGAAGGAAAATCGTTCATTTCATCGAATCTTGCTGCGTCTCTCTCCTTGCTCGAGGGCAAACGAGTCCTCCTCGTCGGTATGGACATACGTAATCCGCAGCTCGAGAATTATCTTGACATCCATCCACGCTTCGGTCTCACCAATTATCTGTCATCATCGGCAGTTTCTCTTGACGAGATTATAGTGCCGCTCGCCGGATATAAATCTCTCGATGTCATTGTGGCCGGCCCTGTCCCTCCCAATCCTTCGGAGCTGCTCGCATCCAGGAAGGTTGATGAACTTTTCGCTACTCTGCGTACCCGCTATGACTATATCGTGGTAGACAGTGCGCCTGTCGGTATGGTAAGCGATACATTTACCCTCGACCGCATAGCCGATGCGACTGTCTACGTGACTCGCGTAAACTATAGCTCGCTCAATGACCTCAGGTTCATAGAGGAAATCTATGATGATAAGAGGCTTAAGAAACTCTCTGTCGTCGTAAACGGAACCGCCTCTAAGAAGGGTTACGGCTACGGCTATGGACGTGACCATAAAGGAACCAAGAACTAATACGCTCTGCTTATATGGTAGAGAAATACAAGATATATACCGGTTTTCTCTTCAGCTCGTTCTGGCTGCTGGTGTGTCATGGGTTCATCTTTGATGATTTTTTCCCTGGCCTTGAATTCCTTAAAAGTCCCATTAGGATATTTTGTGATTTTGTATTTCTGACATTAGGCCTGATATCACTGAGGACTCGTCGTGATATCATTATGACGGTGTTGTTAGCTGCTATTATTTTGGCATCTAAAATAGCCAATAGCCAGACCTGGGTAGAAACTCTAAATGGATTCAGGTTCTATATCCCATTGATGGTCAGCATACCGATTCTTAGATATATGCTTGTGTCCAAGAACGTATGTAGGTTTGTGAGATCGATGGATTTACAGTTGCTGTATTTTCTTTATATTCAGGCTGTAGTTATGACGTTCCAGTTTCTCCGATATGGGGCAAATGACAATGTCGGAGGCTCCTTTGGATTTGGCGGTTCCGGACCCGTGTCCACCCTTATCTATGTGATTTCATTTTATCTTCTTAATAAGCATTGGGATTTCGAGAAAAGCTGGGTAGAGAATTTCTCGAATAACAAACAATATATCTTTCTCCTTTTCCCAACATTCCTTAATGAGACCAAGATAAGTTTCATATTCATTCTTGTCTATTTTTTATTATTAATCAAGAGAGACAGAAAATTCATCATACGTATTGCATTTCTAAGCCCCTTGGCTGCAATCATTGTGTGTGCGCTTGGATTTGTGTATCTTAAGGCCTCCGCGCAAAATGCGGAAGAGGTATTTACAATAGAAAATATAAATACTTATCTGACAGGAGGAGAAGATGCTGAGGAGCTTGTGGATTTGGCTATCATGATTCAGTATGAAGGTCTTGACCAAGATGATCAAAGTATCTGGGCACTTGACCTTCCACGATTCATAAAATTATATAAAACCCGAACTGCTCTGAAAGACAGTAAGGGCGGTATTCTATTAGGTGCCGGGGTAGGGCAGTTTAAAGGAGGAACTATCATTGGTAAAACACATTTTGCCAGAAAGAATGCTTGGCTTCTAAAAGGTAGTATAGTCAGCCTTTTTTGGATATTGATAGAACTTGGACTATTGGGGGCGATATGGCTTCTAGTCACCCTCGTATATTTACTCAGACTGCCATTGAAAGGCGCGATGGGAATAAATCTGAAGATTTATCTTTCTATTATCTGGGGACTTATTCTTATATATGATACTCAATTTTCGACAATGTTCACCGTCTTCATCACTACCTATGTGGCTATGACGGGATTGCAGCCGGAGTCATGCCAACGGGTTACGGCATCGGCCTCAGACAACAAAAGACGTGGATGATTCCACGCCTTTTGTCATATTCGGTATGACAGACAGCCGCTCAGAATGAGACTCCGATTGATACCGTCACTCTATTCAATCCATGTATCAGGGTATCGGCCTTGTCGCCATAGAATGTCATAGAGTTGTAGGTATAGGCCAACAGGAGATATGAACTGAAGGATTTGCCTTTGGCCAACTCTATGCCAATGCCTGGCTGGATGTAGAAATTTGCCCTGTCCGGCACACCGTCTGTCTGATTGTACGCGATTCCGACTCTAAGGTCTCCGAAAAGCAGTTTGGGCTTGTTTGAGAACGAGGTGCGGGCCATGGCATAGATAGGGAACGAACGGGTGGAATTGCTCAGCATGACATCAATTCCTGCGCCGATTCCGGCAAATCTGATCCAGTCATTCCTGTATCCGAAGGAGGCATGCAGATTAAAGGTAGTCATGTCATCACCACCCATGTCTATGCCGGTTCCGGCCTCCGCTCCCCATGCGAATTGTCCGCGTGGGCTTGCTGTTTCTGCTGGAGCTTCTCCGGCCATAGAGACCATAGGAAATGAGCATAGGAGAATCCCCGTGATTATGTCTCTTAATTGCACTGTGTGGATAGAAATTTGATGATTGTAATGCAGACGGTTCAGATGGCAGGGAGTATAATCCTAAGAGATGCCCAGCGCTCCATCACGGTGTGGTCGGCATACTTGAATCCGAGTGCCTCGGCTGTCCTCATTATCACAGGAATATCATCCTCATAAAAACCGCTGAGAATCATGCTTGCGCCCGGGGACATTGTGTCTGCATATGCGGCCATGTCCGCAGTGATGATGTTGCGGTTTATATTGGCGATGAAGAGGTCGACATCCCTTATGGTCGCAAGTGTCGAAGCATCTCCCAGATGTACGGTGACCTTCTTTGCATCATTAATGCCCACATTCTCGACTGCATTCCTATATGCAAAATCGTCAATCTCGATGGCGTCTACAGAGGCTGCTCCGCGCATGTCGGCAAGTATGGCCAATATGCCGGTGCCGGTGCCCATGTCGACAACTTTGAGTCCACTGAGATCTGTCGACAGGAGACGTCTCAATATCAGTGTGGTCGTGGCATGATGTCCTGTGCCGAAAGCCATCTTGGGATCTATCACGATGTCATATCGGCATACCGGTATGTCTTTGTGGAACGACGAGTGTATGACGCAAAGGTCGTCGACAACGATAGGCTTGAAATAATTTTTTTCCCATTCGGCGTTCCAGTCCCGGCCCTCGACAGTAGAGTGGCTTTCTGTCATGGTTGTTTCAAGCGGGAAAGATTTTATCACTTTGTCGAGTGCCTGATGCTCAAAAAGCTCTTCCTTGACATAAGCTGTCAGGCCGTTGGCATCCGGCACAAAACTTTCATATCCTTCGTCGGCCAGCAGGGCGGCGAGGACATCGGTCATGGTTTCGGAACAGGGAGAGAGGTTTAGCCGTACTTCGATGTAGTTGTTCAATGTGATGGTTGCTATGTGTTGGACTAATCAGATGAAACTATTTGCGCTTGATGGTGCGGAAAATCCTGAATACGTTCGAGCCAAGTTTCCACGCTATGATGGCCATGTCTATGTAGCTGAATGCTCCGAGCACCTTGCCTATCATTCCTGACGGTGCGATACCTTTTTTCCCTTCCTTTGATACATTGCGGATACGCGAGGTGAGCCTGTCCCGGTTTATCTCGATACGGGCGGCCGTATATGCCCTCATGTATCTGAGTTCATCGAGGGTATATCCACTCCAGTCTGGCGACTGATGGGGTAGTTGTTTGGCTTTTGTCATGATGTCATTTCATAAATAATGTTGACACGAATCGTGCGATCGGGTTGACTATGGCCTGCCGACGCAGCGCGAAAAGCAGTATCAGGAGCACGGCATATATGCCTGCCATAATCATGCATGCTCCAAAGATTCCTGTAGAATGTGACAGAAGCACTATCATCGCGGCCGAGATCAGGAAAATGACAATCGACACCAGGATAATGGCAACAAAACCGATGACACACATCGACAGGAGTGTAGCAAGTTTCTCGGCTCCTGTCAGCCTGGCGTAATCCAGGTTAAGCATGACAGTCTCCTTGATTTCGAGCCAGATGCTGCCTATCTGATTTTTTAACTCTGACATAAACGGATGAATAGAGACGGGGGCGTCAACAGGGTGTCAATCTTCCATGACTGTCCGGCCGACGTCCCCGGCTATTGTGGGGATTGGTAGATATTATAGCTTGATGTTGACGTATCAGTCTTGTCAGTCGTCAATCTGGGTGGTGAGCTGCTCAACGAGGGCGTCGATTTCATTGTCCGAGCACAGGATACCTTTTTTGCGGAGTATCTCTGAGATTCGGGCACGGATATCCTCGCCTTTCTCGGGGGCGAAGAGCAGAGCTGCACCGGCACCGACAAGGGCACCGCCTAAGAATGCATAGAGCAGGGTGGGGGTTGACATATCGTTTGGAGATATTTATGTTTATAGACTATGGACGAGTTGAAAGCGAGTGGAGGTAGAGGGGAGAACGGGATGGCTGTCAGGCAACATCATTTGCCAAGCTCGTCAGCGATTTCATCGGCAAGTTCCTCGAGTTTTGACTTGTGGAGCTTGATGCCCTTCGATTCAAGATACTTGACGATGTTCTTGCGGGTGTCTTCGCCCTTCTCGGGGGCAAGAAGGAGACCGACGGTTGCTCCGGCGATGGCGCCGCCCACGATAGCGAGCACAATGTTCAATGCTTTCATAATGTATAAGTGTTTCTATTGCGTTGCCCTCGGGCACACGCGGGGTTGATGAAAAAAGTTTATACTATAACAAACCTTCGAGATGGAAAGTTCAGTTTACGGGGCTAAAATTAGCACTTTTTCCCGGCGATTGCAAGTTTTATGGTGAAAAAGCGTCAAAAAAGCCCAATCGGAAAATTCCAATAAGAAGTGCAACGGACATTTCCTCACTCCTCCT
>ENA-OPCN01000094-OPCN01000094.1-human-gut-metagenome-genome-assembly--contig:-NODE-94-length-85176-cov-6.387143_pt1 | contig 85176 bp, 75 predicted proteins | sample MGYA00241567_ERZ501485 | MGnify/ENA primary metagenome ERZ501485 (study PRJEB25962, sample SAMEA2042579) | human gut metagenome | biome: human gut; feature: human-associated habitat; material: faeces...
TTATTTTTGGTCATTTAAACAATATCATTTTTGGTACTCTCTTTCAATATTTTTTCAATCTGTTTGTGACATATCTATTTTAAACCTATATTTATTAAAAATTGTAAAATTAAAGTACTTCGTCTAAAACCTTTGCTAAGTATTTAGCACTTGTTTCGCATTCTTCTAAAGTGTTCCCTGTTGCTCCTATTTCTATTATGTTAGCTGCTTTTGATAGGTGTTGATTGTATCTTGCATTTCTTAATAGTATTGGTTTGAATAAACCTGGATATAATTCATTTGCTTTTTGCTGTACTTTCATTGCAAATTGTAAGTTTTGTTGCCAATTGTCGTGTGTTAATCCGCTTCCATTCGTGCCTATTACAAACATTATTTGTGCTGCATATTCATCTCCTATTTTTACTTTTGGTGCATATGAATCATCTCCTATTGCATCTCTGTGTAGGTCTATTACTACATCTGTATCTTTATTTTGCGATAATATGCCACTCACTGTTTTTAATGATCTACCATATGAACCTGTGTATGCTGGATAATCATGAAATGTTTTGTTATGTATTACATTGTGTCCATATGATGTTAAATACTTTTGTAGCTCATCTCCAACTCGTACTACATTATGATTTAAATCTGTTGTTCTATAATTTCCTGTTGATTCATATTTATTTGCATCTGTTTGAGTATAACTTTCACATGTATGAGTGTGAAATATTAATATGTTTTTGCTATTTACTGTTATATTAGTTGATAAATTCATATTTGCTAAATCATAGCTTGTTTCATTTTTTATTTTAATTCCGTTTTTTTCATAATTATATGTATTTTTATATTTTGAAGCAACAGTTTCTGTCTGTATATCAGTGCTAACTTCTGTAATATTTGATGTATCAATATTTTCTTGATTAGCAGAGTCATCTGTATTATTTGTAGTACTAATATTTCCTGCATTATCTTGATTTTCATCTTCTTCATCTACAGATGTTATATTTCTTGATGATACAGTTGTTGACATTCTAAATTCACTTTCTAACATACTTTGTGGTTTTATTTCAAAAATATTTGGTTTCTTTAATTCTCCCATTTCTGTTATTTCTTCAGTTATGTATGAAATACATTGTGTTGTATTTATTGTTTTAGTTTCAAAATTCTTTTTTGAATAATTGTATATTTTTAATATTATAAATAAAGCAGCAACTATAACGCCGAGTTTTATTATATATTTCCAAATATCTTTTGTAGAAACTACAGATACTTTTATCATATGCGTCTCCTTTGTATGATTTATAAAAATTCAATGAATATAATTTTCATTAATTGACCTTATTATAAATTATATGCTAGATATTGAATATTTATGATTTTCTATATATAATAATACTACTTTAAGGAGGTGATTTTTTGGAAGAATTAGATAGTAGAAAAGTCCTTTCAAAAACATTCTTTTGGATGTTTTTAGGATTACTTGGTACAGGTTTAGTTGCTTTTTACACTTATAGCTCTGGATTGTATTTATCAATTTTTACTTCTGTTAGCTCTTTGGCAATTTTAGCTTTAGTAGAGGTCGTTGTTGTTATAGTATTTTCTCTTTGTTTTAGAAAGCTTTCACCTACTGTTGTTGGAATACTGTACTTTGTTTATGCATTTTTAAATGGATTTACATTTTCTAGTATTTTTGCAGTTTATGAAATTAGCTCTATAATGTATGTATTTTTATTAACATCTATTTTATATGCAGTTTTAGCCTTTTGTGGTTATAAAACTAAAATTGATGTTAGTAAATGGAGTACTATTTTATTTGTAGCTTTAATAGTTTCATTAATTGCATCTATTGTAAATTTATTTTTAGGAAACACAATGGTTGATATTGTAATAAGCTGGATAGTTATATTTATCTTTGCAGGTTACACAATTTATGATATGCATATATTAAGAGAGCTATCAAGTGACCCATCTATAAACCAAGATAAAGTTTATATTTATTGTGCTATGCAATTATACTTAGATTTTATAAACTTGTTTATACGATTACTTCGTATATTTGGAAAAAGCAGAGATTAAAAAGAATGCAGATCTAAAATCTGCATTCTTTTACTATTTTTTCCCAAGGCAAGTATTCTTTGCCAAAGTGACCATAGTTAGTAGTTTTCTTATAAATTGGTTGTTGTAAATTTAAATATTTTATTATTCCGCGTGGAGTTAGGTCAAATATACTGTATATTTTCTTTGATATTTCTTCTTCTGGTATACTGTTTGTTCCAAATGTATTTACATATATTGATATTGGCTTGGCTACTCCAATTGCATATGATAATTGTATTTCACATTTCTTTGCTAATTTATTTGCTACTACATTTTTTGCTAAAAATCTTGCCATATATGCAGCTGATCTATCCACTTTTGTTGCATCTTTTCCTGAAAAAGCTCCTCCTCCGTGACGTGCATAACCTCCATATGTGTCTACTATTATCTTTCTTCCAGTTAAACCGCTGTCACCTAGTGGGCCACCTATTACAAATCTTCCAGTTGGATTTATATAATATTTTGTATTTTCATCTAATAGCTCCTTTGGAACTATTTTATTTATTACTTCTGATTTTATATCTCGTTTTAATTTATTTAAATCTGCATCTTCATTATGTTGAGCAGAAATTACTATTGTATCTACTCTTTTTGGAATGTCATCATCATATTCAACTGTAACTTGTACTTTTCCATCTGGTCTAATGTAATTAATTATTCCGTTTTTCCTTACATATGATAATCTTTCTGCAAGTTTATGTGCTAATGAAATTGGCAATGGCATTAGCTCTTCTGTTTCATCACAAGCAAAACCAAACATAATGCCCTGATCTCCTGCCCCTTCCGATATAATACCTTTTCCTTCTTTTTGCTCTAATGATTCATTTACCCCTAACGCAATATCTGGAGATTGTTTTGATATATTTAAGTGGATTTTGCACGTCCTATAATCTATATCTAAATTAGCATTATCATATCCAATTTCTTTTATTGCATTTCGTACAATTTTTTCGATATCAATTCCATCCGCCTTTGATGTTATTTCGCCTGTTACTAAAATTTCGCCTTTACCAGCAACTGTCTCACAAGCCACTCTTGAATTTTTGTCTTTTTCCAAATAACTATCCAATATACTATCTGATATGTAATCACACAATTTATCAGGATGCCCTTCTGTTACACTTTCTGATGTAAATAATTTTTTCATAAAAAAAACCCTTCTTTCTTTATATTTTGTATTAATATGTTTAATCAATTTTATGATAGCTTGTGAAGCTTTTTATTATTATTTACATTATATCTTATAAAAATACAAAAAACTCCTAGCAATCATGCCAGGAGTAATAACTTTGCTCACAAAAATCATCATTCAAAGCACTTTTTGCTTTGTCGGTATTAGCACCTTATAAAATACAGGTTGCTGTGGAGTCATTAAGCCGATTCTTTCGTCCACTCTTGATAACATATTGTAATTATTATAATTATTTAACTTTTATTTGTCAATATAAATTTAATGTTCTGCATCTGTTTTTGTTAAATGAATTGTTCCCTTTGGATGTTGTGGCGGTGCATAAATTGAAAATAATTTTATTGGTTCATTTCCAATATTAATTAAATTATGCCATTTTCCGGCAGGAACTACAAATACCATATTTTCACTTACCTTTTTTGAAAAATCTAGATTATTTTGTGCATCTCCCATTTTTACCATTCCGAATTCCTTGATCTATTTGTATAAATTGGTCTACATTTGGGTGAATTTCCAATCCCATACTTTCATTTTGAGGAATGTTCATTAACGTTATTTGTAAATTGTTTCCAGTCCATAATGTTGTTCTAAAAGCTTTATTTAATCCAGCTAATTCTTTAATATTCACAGCTAAAGGCATTGGTCCATAATCTTTTATGTAATTTGTATTTTCATTTTGTTGATGGTAATAATTACCATAATTTCGATAAAACCTATTCATCATATTTTCTTCCTTTCATATATTATTATATATTTTAATATATGAATTTAGGTATATTTTGTGAAAGGGGGACAGTTTTCTTTTCCCACCTTTCCCAACCGTCCCCTTTTCCAACCTTTCCCATTTTTTAATTAATTGCATTTCCATTAACATATAATTTGTATCCGTTAAAATTTATATTACTGTATGATGTATCAGTGTCTTCTAATGATGTAACATATGAATCACCTGTTAATGTTATTTTTGATGTTGTGTCTAGTTTTAGAGATACATTTTTTGCTGAATTATCTGCATTTATTGTTCCTATGTATTCTGATGTTTCTTGTAAGTTCATTGTTAATGTTGAAATATTATCTAATTCAATATTTCCTTCTAATACTTGTTTTGTTGCATTAACAGTTACATTTCCACCATTTGAACCACTTGTTCCCCATTCTGATGTTCCTTTTGCACTTATTAAAATGTTGCTACCATAAACTAATTTTGTATTTTCTAAATTAATTATTGCATCTGTATTTGTTATAAAAAACATAGGTGCTGTTTTGTAATAGTTTGAACTTGATTGTATTTGCAATGTTTAATTTTTTGCTATAAAGTTTCCAGTTCCAACTGATGCATCTCCAGACATTGATTGGTAAATCATTACACCACAATTATCTAATTACTTGAATTATCTCCATTTCCTTATTTTTTTAAGATTACTACTTGATTATTAAAATTACCTTAAATTTTTTTACTTTTTTTGCTAGTTTAAACTCTTGACATATGTATTCTTTAGAAATATAATTTTCGTATAAATTTTATAAGGAGGGACACATATGAAAAAATATTTATGTGAATTTATTGGTACTGCAGTTCTTGTATTATTTGGTTGTGGAACAGCAGCAATAACTGGAGGATCATTACTAATAACAGCATTAGCTTTTGGTTTATCTATAGTAGCTATGGCTTATGTAATTGGTAATGTTTCTGGATGTCATATTAATCCAGCAGTTTCTTTAGCAATGTTAATAAATGGAAAAATAACATTAAAAGATTTTGTGGGATATGTTATAGCACAATTTTTAGGAGGTTTTGCTGGAATTGGACTTTTATTTGCAATAATGTCTTTTACAGCATATGATATTACTACAGTTGGATTTGGAGCAAATGGATTTGATACTGCTTCATCTCTTCAAATTAGTATGATTGGTGCTATAATTGTAGAAATTATTCTTACATTTGTATTTGTTTATACTGTATTAGGTGTAACATCAGATGAGAAAAAATCTTCAGTTGCCGGAATAACTATTGGTTTAACTTTAGCTTTTGTACATATTTTAGGAATTCCATTTACAGGAACTTCAGTAAATCCAGCAAGAAGTTTAGCTCCAGCTGTATTTTCACAAATATTTATTGATAACAGCGAAGCTTTGTCACAAGTATGGGTATTTATATTAGCTCCATTAGTTGGTGCAACAATAGCTGCTTTTGCATATAAATTTTTAAATAAAAAAGAAGCTTAAAATCAAAATATTATTTAGAAAAAAGAGATTTGAGTTAACATTACATTAACTCAAATCTCTTTTTATTAAAGTTCAAATTGTGAATTATATAAGTCAGCATAAAATCCTTTTTGTGCTATTAGTTGTTCATGGTTTCCTTGCTCTATTATGTTTCCATCTTTCATTACTAGAATTAAATCGGCATTTTTTATTGTTGATAATCTGTGTGCTATTATGAAAGATGTTTTTCCTTCTGTTAACTTATCCATTGCTTTTTGTACAAGCTCTTCTGTTCTTGTATCTACATTTGATGTTGCTTCATCTAATATTAAGAATGGTGCATCATGTATCATTCCTCTTGCAATTGTAAGTAATTGTCTTTGTCCTGCTGATACACTATCATTATCTGATATTTTTGAATCATATCCATTTGGTAATGTTTTTATAAAGTGATGTAATCCAACTTCTTTACATACTTTCTTTACCATTTCGTCTGTAACATTTTGTCTGTTATATATTATGTTTTCTTTTATTGTACCATTAAATAACCAAGTATCTTGTAATACCATTGTAAATAAATCATGTATATTTTCTCTTGTTAAATCCTTTGTTGAAACTCCATCTATTTTTATATCACCAGAATTTATATTATAAAATTTCATAAGAAGATTTACCATTGTTGTTTTTCCAGCTCCTGTTGGACCTACTATTGCAACCTTTTGTCCCGGAAGTGCTGTTGCTGTAAAATCTTTTATTGTTGGCCTATCATTATTATCATATTGGAATACAACATTTTTAAATTCTATTTTTCCTTTTACATCTTTTCTATCTAGAGTTTTTGTTATATTACTTTGACTTGTCATTTCTTCTTCATCAACAAACTCAAATACTCTTTCACTTGCTGCAGCTGTTGATTGTAATGATGTCATTGCTTGTGCAATTTGAGATAATGGTGATGTAAATAATCTTACATATGTTATAAATGCAACTATTACACCAAATGAAATACTTCCATCCGCTGCTAATAATGCTCCAACTATACATACAGCTACATAACCAAAGTTACCTATAAAGTTCATTATTGGCATCATTAATCCAGAGAAAAATTGACTTTTTCTATTACTGTCACAAACCTTTTGATTTAATTTATCAAATTCTTCATCAGCCTTTTTTCTACCATTATATGCTTTTACAACATTTAGTCCAGAATATACTTCTTCTATATGACCATTTAAATTTCCTAAATTTTCTTGTCTTGCAACGAAATACTTTTGTGATTTTTTTAATATTAAAATCATTCCAATAAATCCTATTAAACTTGCTACAATTGCTGTAATTGCTAATATCCAATTTGTAACAAACATCATTATAATTGTTCCTAAAAATAATGTAACGCTACTTACCAATGTTGCAAGTGATTGGTTCATTGATTGAGCTATTGTATCAACATCATTTGTTACTCTTGATAAAATATCACCAGTTTGATGTCTGTCAAAATATTTTAATGGTAATTTATTTATTTTTGTAGAAATTCTACTTCGTAAGCTTTTTGCAAATTTATTTGCTACTATAGTCATTGATATTGATTGAATATATGTGCATAATGCACTTGCTAAATAAATACATACTAATATTAAAGTTATCTTTTTAATTTTATCTATATTCATAAATGGTTTAACAACTTTTTGTATAGATTCTGGCATTTTATCTATTTTAGCATATAACTCGCTTGCACTTGTTCCTTCTGTTAAAGTACTCATTTCTGTTATATATTTATATTGATCATCTGTAGAAATTTTTGTGCCATCTATTTCAAATTCAGAAAATAAAATATCTTTCATACTTTCAGGTATTGTTATATTTGTATTTTTTTCACCATCTTGCATTTGTGAAATTAATGTTAATAATTCTATTTTATCTTTAGAAGAAATTTCTTTTCCTTTATATGTAGAATCTGATAGAATTATATTTAAAATGCTTTCTGGTAACTGAGCAATACTTTTAAATAATTCATCTTGCTTTTCTGATTCGCTTGATTGTTTAATTACATCTTGAAATTTTTGTTTATCTTCTGTACTAATGTCTTGTGATGACATTATTTGTGTAATAGAATCTTTTGATAAATTCATTTGTAATATTTTAGGCATTACATCTGCCATTTTTTCTTGACTAAAATTTTCAGTTATTTTGCTTGAAAGTTCTTGCATATTGTCCTTATTAACTACTAATCCTGTAGAAATTTCATCTGTTAAATCTGATAATATATTTGGTGCACTTATTGATAAAATTGAGCCAGCTATTGCTAAAATTAATGCAACTAATATAACTGCTTTAAAACCACGCAATTCACTAAACAATCTTTTTATTGCACTATTAAAATCTTTTGCTTTTTCACCTGCACCAGCTCCTGGACCTCCCATTGGTCCTCTTGGCATTCTTCTAGGAGTTTTTTCATTATTATTTTCTATTCCGCATTTTCTAATTCCTCCTTTGATAATTGTGATAGTGCTATTTCTTTATATACATCACAGTTTTTTAATAGCTCTTTATGTGTTCCCATTCCTACTGAAACACCATCTTCTAATACTATTATTTTGTCTGCATTCATTATTGTTCCAATTCTTTGTGCTACAATCAAACTAGTTGCATCTTTTGTGTATTCTTTTAATGCTTTTCTTAATAAAAAATCTGTTTTATAATCTAATGCTGAAAAACTGTCATCAAATATATAAATTTCTGGACTTCTTGCTATTGCTCTTGCTATTGCTAATCTTTGTTTTTGACCACCAGATACATTTGTTCCACCTTGTGCTATATGAGTATCATATTTTTCATCCATTTTTTCAACAAACTCTTTTCCTTGTGCTACTTCTATAGCTTTTTTTATTTTTTCTTCAGATATTTCACCTTTTCCATTATCACCATATGCTATATTTGAATTAACAGTACCATTAAACATTACAGCTTTTTGTGGCACATAACCAATTTTATTGTGTAAAAATTCTTGTGTATAATCTTTTACATTAACTCCATCAACTAAAACTTCACCTTCTGTTGCATCATAAAAACGAGGTACTAAGTTAATTAATGTTGATTTTCCACTACCTGTTGAACCTATAAAAGCTACAGTTTCTCCTTTGTTTGCTTTAAATGAAATATTTTTTAATAAATATTCATCAGCATCTGGATATTTAAATGAAACATTTTTAAATTCAACAGTTCCAACTTCATTTGTTTTATTTGTATTTATATTTCCATCTTTTATTGTTATGTCTGTGTCTAAAACCTCATTAATACGGTTTGCAGATACTTGCGCACGAGGTGACATCATAAATATCATAGCCAACATTAAGAATGACATTATTACTTGCATTGCATATGAACTAAATACAACCATATCTCCAAATAGACCTAGTTTATTAACCATTGAAGCATCTCTTATTAAATATGCTCCTATAAAGTAAATAGCTAAAGTTAAAAAATACATTACTAAATACATTACTGGTTGCATTATAGCAAATTTCTTTTGATTGTACATTTGTTGGTTTGTTAATTTTGTATTAACATCTTCAAATTTATTTTCTTGATAATTTTCTGCATTAAAGGCTCTTACAACTCTAATTCCGGTTAAGTTTTCTCTTGTTACTCCATTTATTTTATCTGTCAATTTTTGAACAATTTTAAATCTAGGCATTACAATTATTGTTAATATTGAAATTACTGTTAATAAAATTAAAACCGCAATTCCAGTTGTCATACTCCATTGCCAACTTTTATTTAATATTTTTGTAATTGCCCATATTGCTGTAATAGGTGCTTTTATCATTAATTGCAATCCCATTGCAACTAACATTTGAACTTGTGTTATATCATTTGTTGTTCTTGTAATTAAACTGCTTGTAGAAAATCCTTTTACTTCGCTCATTGCTAGGTCTTCAACCTTATCAAATAATTTTTTTCTTACTGATTTTGAAAAATTAGCCGCAACTGTAGCAACTAAATATCCAACAATTACTGCAGATACTAAACTTCCAAATGCGCAACCTAGCATATATGCACCATTTTTTATAATATCACTCATCTGACTTCCTTCAGTTTGAACTAATACAGTAATTTCTGACATATAATCAGGCATTTTTAGCTCTAACCATACTTGAACTATAATTAATATTAAACTAATTAGAGCTAAAAACCATTCTTTTTTTGTTAAATTTTTTAATAGTTTTATCATAATTTCATCCTTCCTATATATTAAATATGTAAAATACAAACATTATATTTATATTTTTTTACAAACGCTTTCTGTTCCTTCAGACATATTTTCTATATTTTCTTTCATTTTATCAATTACATTAGAAAAAATTTTTAAATCTGTTTTTGAAATATCTTTTATTACTATTTTTTCCAATTCATCTAATTTTTTTTCACTTTTTTCAAATATTTCTTCTGCATTTTTATTTAAAATTATTTTTTTAATTCTCGTATCTTCTTTGTCTGTAATACGTGTTATAAAACCATTTTTTTCCATAGTTTTTAAAACCCCAGATACTGTTGCTCTTCGTAATTTTAAAACATTTTCTAAATCTCTTTGATATATATCTTCATTTTTATGTTTCAATATATATGCTATTATTTGCATTTGTGTAGGCGTAGGAAATATTTTTTGTTTTTTTAAATTACATTGCTCTGGAATAAATTCTTTTTCGTCAATAAACAGCCTTATTATCATTTTCTCTAAAGACCTTATTTTATATAAAGTCTCATGACTTTTCATAAAATCCCCTCTTTTCATTTTTGTAAGTTGCCTTACGTTATATCTTATTATCTTTTTTTAAAATTGTCAATTGCCTTACAATTTTTTCACTAAAAATTCACATTTAGAGCAAAATAAAAAGCCCTCCTCGAAGAGATCCTGATTCAGGTTCTTCGAGAAGGACAGTCTGCCAAGCTGGTTATCTGGTTATTTACTTGTCTTTTACGATGGCCTGAGCCATCAACATAGTGTCCATCGGAATAAACGAAAGGGAAATTCCAATAGTTACTGCATTGGCCCAGTGCAACAGGGAACTAACATCTGTAATGAATATTTGATCCATATACTGAATCATAAAGAAAGATACAAAAGCTCCTCCAATTAAAAATCCTACAGTCATTCTCTTGCTCTTCTTGAAAAAGAAAATAACTGCGATCACTGTCCAAAACAGTGCTGTCAACCCCCATACGAGGTTTACAATTGCAACCAATTCATTTGTTGTCATAAGATCACCTTTCTGCCACAATACTGTGGTCTTTTTTTGACATGTTTTTTTGACTTTCTATATGTAAACACTCAACCACCGGCTTGGCAATTGGGCGGATAAAAAAGATTAAAGGCATTCGCCTTATCCCCTCCCTTTTGAATAAATTATTTTGTATAAGTATATATATTGCCATATTTATGTTAATTTGTCAAGTAACATCTGATATTCCTTCACAAAAATTCACAAAATCCCAAAAAAGCATTATGCTAGTGCTAATGCTTTTTTGGGATTTCTTCATTTAGTTTCTTTATTTAATTTCATTTCTTTAGAATCATTTCTTGCTAATTCCATTAACTCATTTATTAGTTTTGTCAATCGTTGTGTTTCCTTTAAAGTTGTGCTTATATCTTCTGCATTATCTATTATTTTGCTTTCAGGTCTTTCTAACAAAGTTTCTTGTTTTGATTTTATTATTGCAAGTGGTGTTCTAAGTTCATGTGATGCATCTTGTACAAATTTAGTTTGTTTTTTCCATGATACAATTATTGGTTTCAATGTTCGTTTAGATAATAAATAGCTTGCAATTACTATAACAATAATACATATTATTATTGTTACAATTAATGTTTTCTTAAATTGATTTGCAATATCTTTTTCAGCATCAACATTTATTAACACTTGTCTATATGTTCCATCTTCAAGTTTATAATTTATGGCTCTATATGAATACTCCTTATTTATATTTACTTCATATATTGTGCTTAGTAAATCTTTATTAAAATCTACATCTTTAAATATTTCACTTACATTTGAATCCTCGTTTATAGTACCATTTTCAGATCTTTCAATAAATACTAATCTTGGATTTTGAAAATCATGATTATCTCCATTATCCTTATTATCAAACTCCTCATTTGATGGTTTAAGATTATCATTATCTTGCTCTGGCATATTTATTTTCATTTTTTTCTATAACAGTAATAATAATTTCACTATTTTGAATTTGATTATCTTCTGTATTTTCATTTGTATTTACTTCATTATCTACATTGCTATTACTGTAATTTTCTACTTGTGCATTTAACTTAATTTTACTTCCAATTTTTGCATCACTTGGAACTGTATATAGTAAATTTATTTTTTCTACACTATTATTTGATTTACTTGTTATTATATAAAATTTGTTATTTTCAATGTTTGTACTTACCGATTCATCCTCTACTTTAATATCATCTATACTTTCATTTGATGATAGTGAAAATTTAAAATCATTGTATTTTATCTTAAACAAGTTTATACTCATAGTAATAGTTTCACCTGGATTCACTTCAGTTTTATCAACTGAAAAAAATCTTCATTATCATTATTTGAATTTTTTCTCCACCATTTAAACCTGATGTTACTTGTACATATGAATCATTTGAAATTCCTGTTTCGATATTTACATTTTTTGTACTTCCATCATCTAGCACAACAACAACATATTTTTGTTCATTATTTGTTTGTACTGCATTTATTGGAACAGCAATACAATTTTCTGCTTTTTCAACAACAATTGAACATGATGCAGACATTCCTGGTTTTACATTCCCGTCATTTTCAAATTCTACTATTGCCGAAAAAGTTGTTCCACTTGATTGATATGTTCCAACACTACTTACGCTTTTTATTGTTCCTGTATAGTTTTTGTTTTCTATTGCAGAAAGAGTTATTGTAACTTCTTGATTTTCTTTAATTTTTTCTTTTTCATAATTCACCCTCCAATTTTTATTGGATTTAGTATAATAAACAAATCTTAAAATTTTCTTAAAAAGCAAAAAAATTCACTTCAATGAGAAGTGAATTTTTTTAACTATTTTATTTTATTTCTTTTTCTACGAACTATTATTGCAATTATTACTGCAGCTCCTGCTACTATTAATAATATATTAAACTTTTCACCAGTTTTTGAAATTGGACTTGGTGAAACAGTATTATCTCCAGGCCAAGAATATTTTATATCTGTTTTAGCTGTATCACCTGTTCCGTTTTGATAAACTGTAATATTTGTATCTACATTTTCACCTTTTTTATATGTTCTTGTTATTTTATGATTATCTGTATCAGGTACTATTGTCCAACCTTCAGGAATCTTATCTGGATCCATAGGTAAATTTGTTGTTACTGTTACTTTAACTTCTTTTGTATCATTTGTTGGTGTTTCTGGATCATACGTTTTGTCAATTATTCTAAATGGCCATTTTATTGAAACTGTTTGTTCATCTTTTCCACCATTAGCTCCAGTTAAAGGTACATTTTTTTCTGTTACCATTCCATTAAGTGTTGAATTATTGTATGTTTCAAATAAATATTTTTTAGCAATTTGTTTTTTATTATCAACATCAATATAATACCAACCTTTTTCATTTGGTTTACCTTCTTTATCTAAAGCTACACCATCAACAGCTATAATATCTTCATCTGTTTTAGATTTTATTATTGCTGTTACATCAGCATCTTTTTTTATGTCTGATGAATCATAATTTGGTTTAAAAGTACCATTTTCTGTTGTTCCACCAACATCTTTTGTTCCTATAAAAGCTTCATATGATAAATCTGTAGAAAAGTTTTTATCTGCTTTTTTATCTGTTATTAAATATGCATTTACTTTATATCTTCCTTCAGTTGTTTTATCTGATGTATATCCAAATACTAAATAATATACTTCATTATTAGCATTTATTTTTATTGAAGCATTATTCATTAAATTTTCCATTGATGCACAGAAATTATCTATTACATTATCAGCTTCTGTTGCTAATGTTCCACCTGCTTCTGTACAGATTTTTTCATATATTTGTTTTTCTCTTTCGGTATTATCTGTTGCAGTAATACTTGATTTATATTGAACTGCAAAAGAATTACTTGAATTATCTTCAACTTTTGCATTTAATGACTTACCATTTTTTGTGTTTAATGATATTTCCATACTAAAAGAACTTAAATTTCCAACTTTATTTGCAAAAAAAGATTTTAAATTTGCATATGCTGTATTTTTTAATCCTCCAGTTTCATTTAATGCTAAAACATTAAGAAAATCTTTAAAAATTGCTACATCATCTAAATCTAACTTATCATCTGCAAATTTACTAAAATTTGTAGCATTACTAAAGTCTATAATCTCACGATTATCTTTTTTCATTTGATCAACATTTACTAATTTTTCTTCTACATAACTATTAAATTTTGCTACATCCTGTCCTGCTGCATTTTTTGAATATTCATACATCATTTGAATTGGATTGTATGAATTTGGTTGTACCACATTTTCTTCTGCATATGCTACAAATATATTACTCATTAAGCTCATACATAGCATTGCAATAATTGTCATACTAATTATTTTTACTTTTTTCATAATCTTCTCTCCTTCTTTCTTTAGTATTATTTTCAATATTACTAAATAAAATTCATAAAATCAAGATAATAGCTCTTATTTTTTAAAATTTAATATTTTTGTAATGTTTTTGTAATATTTTTGTAATATTTTTATTGTAACACTTTTTATAAAATCTAATACTATAAATTGAGGTGATTTTAATGGGGTTAACTTCAACATCTACTGGAAATAAATTAATTACTAATATTTCAGCCTTCACCCAACACGATTTTATTATTGGCTTAGCCGGAAATCCTAATGTTGGTAAATCTACTATATTTAATAGTTTAACTGGAATGCACCAACATACTGGTAATTGGCCTGGAAAAACTGTTTCAAATGCTTCTGGATATTTTGAATATAATAATAAAAACTTTTTAATTTTTGATATTCCTGGTACATATTCTTTAATGTCTAATTCTGAAGAAGAAGAAATTGCTAGAGATTTTATTTGCTTTCAAAAGCCAGATGCAACTATAGTTGTTGTTGATGCTACTTGTTTAGAAAAAAGTTTAAACTTAGTATATCAAACTATGGAAATTACTCCTAATGTAATTGTTTGTGTTAATTTACTTGATGAAGCAGAAAAAAAAGGTATTGATATTAACTTAAGTTTATTATCAAAAGAGCTAGGAGTTCCCATTGTTGGAACAATTGCTAACAAAAAACATACTCTAGATAAGTTACAAGATGTAGTTTTTAAATTTTGTATGAATAAAATATATTCACAACCCATTTTAGTTACTTATCCTGATAATATTGAAAAAAATATTTTAGAAATTTCTAATAATTTAAAAGATATTTTACCTGAAAAATATGCATATCTTTCCAGATGGATTTCTTTAAAAATTTTGGACTATGATGATTCTATAATACAAAATATAAATGATAAAATTTTTAACACTAATGCTATAAATGTAAATTCTTTGAACCCATCTAACGAAAATACAAAAAGTGTAATTGTTTCTTCTATTGTAAAACAATGTGAATATATTTCTAAAAAAGTAATATCCTTTACTCGTAATTTCAAAAATAATGATAGAAAAATTGATAAAATTCTTACTTCAAAAACATTTGGTATTCCAATAATGTTACTTTTTTTAGGCATAATTTTTTGGATTACAATTATTGGAGCTAATTATCCATCTCAATTACTTTCTACTTTTTTTAATTTTTTACAGGATAAATTAATAATCTTGTTTAATAATTTGAATATACCAAGTTTTATTACTAATCCACTAATTTATGGTGTTTATCAAACTACAACTTGGGTAATTAGTGTTATGCTTCCTCCGATGGCTATATTTTTTCCAATTTTCACACTATTAGAAGATTTAGGATTTTTGCCAAGAATTGCTTTTAATTTAGATAAATGTTTTAAACGATGTTGTACTTGTGGAAAGCAAGCATTAACAATGTGTATGGGATTTGGTTGTAATGCAGCTGGTGTTGTTGGTTGTAGAATTATTGATTCAAAAAGAGAAAAAATTATTGCAATGTTGACTAATTGCTTTGTTCCTTGCAATGGTAGATTTCCATTTTTAATTACAATTGCCACAATTTTTGTTGGTGGATTATTTAGTGGTGTTTTTTCATCTTTGGTAGCAACTGCAACTGTACTTCTTATTGTTTTACTTGGAATTTTTATGACAATTATTGTTTCAAAATTCTTATCAAAAACAATATTAAAAGGTAAACCTACATCTTTTGTATTAGAGCTCCCACCTTATAGAAAACCACAAATTGGAAAAGTAATTGTTCGTTCAATTTTTGATAGAACAATATTTGTTTTAGGTAGAGCTTTAGCTGTAGCTGCACCTGCAGGTTTAATAATTTGGTTATTAGCCAATTTACATATTGGTGATATAACATTATTATCATTTGTAGCAAATATTTTAGACCCATTTGCAAAACTTATGGGATTAGATGGACATATTTTAACAGCTTTTATATTAGGATTACCAGCTAATGAAATTGTATTACCAATTATTTTAATGTCATATCTTGGTGATAGTGCTCTTGTTAATTTAGAAGACACTTTTTCTATTGGTAATATTTTAGTTCAACATGGATGGACTTTTATTACAGCAATAAATGTTATGATATTTTGCTTATTACATTTTCCATGTAGTACTACTTTAATTAGCATAAGAAAGGAGAGCCGGAAGCTTAAAATGGTGCATACTTGGTTTTGTAATTCCAACTGTTTGTGGAATATTTTTGTGTATGTTTACTAATTTAATTTGGAATTTTTTTGTATAAAAAAATAGGCAAAAGAAAATTATCTCTTTTGTCTATTTTTTTATTTTATCTTTTAATAAATTTTCCAGTAATCATTTTTACTATTCCTTTATTCATTAATATTGCATATATAACAGTCAATAATAATGCAATTGCTTGGAATATTACATTGTTCGAATAATATGATACAAATACTACTAATGTAATTAACACTGTCATTATTAAATCTTTTGAGTGTTTTAATTTTACAAACTCTTTCATTTTATTTTTTCTATACCAATATAAAAAGATTGATGATAATAATGTTGATAAAGCTGCTGCATATATTCCTATAAATTTGATTAGTGCTATATCTATGGCAAGATTAATTATAGCTGATACTAGTGTTGTAGTTCCGATTATTTTTGTTCTTTTGTATGCACTAAATATTCCACCATAAAAACTTGCCATATTAGAAAAATATACAGAAAATACTAGTATTGGAATATATAAATATGCTTCTTTATATCCCCCATTAATTAAAATTCCAAATATAAATGGAACTACTGCAATAACTCCTACTGTTGCTGAATATACTATATTTTTTAATGATGTATATATTCTATTATAATATTTATTACTATCATCTTCATGAAGTGCCTTTGCTGCTGATTCTTTCCATGCTATTGCAAAATAATTATATACTGTATTTATTATTGTTGGGAATTTATTTGATACAGCATATATACCATTACTTGCTGGACCTAAAGCTGATGTTATTATTACTCTGTCTGACAAATTTATTATTGTCCATGATAAGCTGTGTGGAATTAATGGTATTGAGTATACAAGCATTTCCTTCATTAATTTTTTATTTATTAATTTTACATCAATAAATTTTAATAAATGAACATTTGCTGATAAAAATACAACCATTATCATATTAGCAATAATTACTGATAATAGTAAACCATCTACTTTTAAATTTGTTCCTAATATAAATACTATATTTAGAACTATTGTTATTACACTTAAAATAAAATTAGATAAAGAATATAATTTTATTCTTCCTAGACCCCTTACTAAAGCATTCATTAATGCCATAAGTACAACTGCTATAACATATGGTATAAACAGTTTTGTTGTATTAATTGAAAATATTCTTATTACTGCAAATATAATTACACATGCTATTGCAAGTGTTGTAAGTATTGTTATTACAGTTTGCGTTATAATACTTTTTTCTTCTTTTTTATTTTTAGCATCTATTAAAAATCTAAACATAGATTCTTCTAATGTTAATGTTATAAATGGTGTTATAAATGTTATTATTGTTATTATTAAATCATAATTACCATACTGCTCTGTTGTTAATTTAGCTGTATATAATGACACTAATAAAAAAGATACTATTTGAGTACTAAACTTTCCAATTGCTATTATAAAAGTATTTTTTATTAATTCCTTTTCTTGTTTCATTTACAATCCTTTCTCCTTTCAAAATTAACCGCCTAGGCAAAATTTTATCATATTGAATTTTAAATTACAATAAAAATTATATAAATAAAATGTATTTTGTTTGCTATTTTTATTGTAAAAAATTGTTTTTTATGTAATAATTGTAACATAAAATAAATAAAGGAGGATTTTTTATGAAAAAAGCAATTATTATAATTGTGTCAGTCTTGGTTGTAGCTATTGCTACTTGTACTTGTTTATATTTTTTTACAGATGTTTTTAATTTTATAAAACCAGCAAGTGCTAACTTTTCAAGCCAAGCAAAAAAATTATTAGGAACAGATAAGGATAACAAATATTCAGATTATGAAGCTATGTTAAAGAAATTAAAAATATCAGATAAATCATATACTTCAAATGCTGACATTAGTATGAACGTATCTGTACCAAATTCAATTGTTGACTCTTCAACACAAAAATTAATCAACTCATCAAAGATAAAATACAATGGTAGCTATGATGCAAATTCAAAAGCTATGTCAAACAATGTTGGATTGTATAAAGACAATAAAGAATTTTTAACACTTCAACTTGTTCAAAAAGACCAAACTGTAAGTGTAGGATGTAAAGACTTATATGATAAAACATTAAATTTTGATTTATCAAAATATGATGAATTCTGCCAAAAGAATAATATTACTGCAGATGAAGAAACAAAAGCTTCTATTGATGCTTTAAAGTCTATGAAAGATTCTAATTATACTGATTTTCTATATGATCTTTTATATCTTTCAGAAGATGATTTTAACTCTTTAAACAAAACTTATGGAAATTTATTATCAGACCTTATAAGTAAAGATAATTATTCTACTAAGAAAAACGAAAAAATTACAGTTGGAGGAGACGATGTAAAAACTACAGCCTACTCTTTAACATTATCTGGTGAAGATGCATACAATTTTATTAATAAATTAGTAGACTTAGTAAAAAAAGACGATACTACAAAAAAATTAATTATTGATAAATATAATATCTTAAAGAAATACAATACTTCATTAATTTCAGCATATGATGAAGTAGAAGATAAATCTGCAAACCAAAATACTGAGCTTCCAGATTTAACTGTTGATAATATAAATTCATTTTTAGATGATTTAGTTAAAGATTTAGAAAAATCTAAAGATGATTTTACAAATTCAGATAAATGTTTACAATTTACTATATATTCTGACAAAAAAAGTGAACCTGTAAAATTTGAAATATCAGTTTTAGATGATAAAAAAGATAAAGAAGGAACAACAATATTTACAGAAGAGCTATCTGATGGAAAAACAAAATACACTATTGATATAAAAAATATTAATAAATTATCTAGTAATCAAACTAACGAAGACGATGACGATGATGATACATATTCAAATGTACTAAAAAATTCTTCATCATATACAAATGCACTTAATACAACAAAATCTACAACATCATCTAATAAATCCAAAACAAGTTCTTCATTATCAACATCATTAGATGAACTTGCAGATTCAATTTCTGAACTTATAATTGAAGATTCTTACAAAAAAACTGATGATTCAAGGAAAGGAACTATAACAATATCTGCAAAAACTTCTAACTCAAAACAAGAAGTCTCAAAACAAGAAATGTTAAAAATAGATTATGAAAATATTAACTCTAAATCAGAATATAAAACAAGTTTCTCTATTTCTAGTCCATTACAATCATATGCCTCACTTGACTATACTTATGATATAACAGGACTTGATAAAGATACTCAAGATATAAAATTAGAGCTATCTGGAAAATATGCTTCTTTATATTCTGCCAAAATATCAGCAACAGGTTCTATTACATATGGAAAATCAGATATTCCAGAGCTAACTGCTGATACCTCTGTAGATGTATTTAGTTTACCACAAGCTGATTTACAAAAAATTGCTTCTGATATAGTTACAAAAGCTTCTGATACTTTACCTGCAAAATTATCACTTTATAGAGTTACAGTAACAAAAGAAGATATTTTATCAATATTACCAGCAAATACAGCAACACAAGATGTTGCAACACCAGATGCAGAAACACCTGTTGTAACTCAACCTGCTGCTTAATAAAATAAAAGAAAAATCTTCATGATGAAGATTTTTCTTTTATTTTTTATTATTTTCTTCTCGAACACCATTATACTCTTTTATAAAATACAATGGTCTATTTTTTGTTTCATTAAATATTCTTCCTAAATATTCTCCCATTATTCCAAATAACATTATTTGAATTCCAGCAAAGAATAATACTAATAATATTATCGCTTGAAAAGCTTGTATTGCAACATGTTGTGTTACACATTTCACAATTACATATACAAAATAAACTACTAATGCTAAAAATGTTGGTATTGATAAATATGTAGATATTCTTAATGGAGATGTTGTAAATGATGTTATTCCGTCTATAGCTAAATCTATTAATTTTTTATAATTCCATTTCGTTGTTCCTGCAACTCTTGGATCACGATCAAATAAAACTTCTTTTTTATTATATCCAATCCAACTAAATATACTTTTTGAACATCTTTGTGTTTCTCTTAATTGCCTTAATGCATTTACGCATCTTCTGTCTAACAATCTAAAATCACCAGTATCTTTTTGTATTTCTACTCTTGTTAAACTTTGTAATACTTTATAATACATTTTTGATGTAAATTTCTTTAGGAATGTTTCACCTTTTCTTGATTTTCTTCTTGCATATACATCATCATATCCCTCTTCCCAGTATTTTATTAATTCTGGAATTAGCTCAGGTGGATCTTGTAAATCAGCGTCTATAAAAATTACACAATCTCCTTTTGCATAATCTAAACCAGCTATCATTGCAACTTCTTTTCCAAAATTTCTTGAAAAATCAACATAGCTTATTTTTGAATCTTTTTCTCTTAGCTCTTTTATTATTTTTAATGTATTATCTTTACTTCCATCATTTATAAATAATAATTCGAATTCATAATTTTTTAAATTTAATATTACTTTACTCAACCTATCATATAATAAGGGTAATGATTCCTCTTCATTGTATGCAGGTATTATTATTGATATTTTTTTCATTTTCTTCTCCTTTTTATACATATTTTATATAATAGCATATTTTAAAGGATTATTCAATTTTTTCACAAAACTTTCATTTATTTAATTATAATTTATCTAGCTCTTCTGGTGGTAATATCTTTAATAGCTCCAAAGCTAAATCTAATGTTTGATTTATATCTCTAAATTCATATTTACCTTGATTTATAAATTTTTTTTCAAACTGTTCTCCAAATTCTAGATATTTCTTATCTTTTAGTGTTAAATCTGCTTCACCTAATACTTTCGCCAAAGCTCTTACCTCTTGAACTTTAGAGTATGAAGCAAAAATTTGATCTGATATTTTACTATGGTTATCACGAGTTACACCTTTGCCAATTCCATCTTTCATTAATCTTGAAAGCGAATCTAATATATTAATCGGTGGTGTAATACCTTGTTGATACAAATCTCTACTTAAAACAATTTGTCCTTCTGTTATATATCCAGTTGTATCTGGTATTGGATGTGATATATCATCATTAGGCATAGTCAAAATAGGTATTTGTGTAATAGACCCATCTTTTCCCTTTATTTGACCAGCTCTTTCATAAATTGAAGCAAAATCACTATACAAATACCCCGGATAACCTTTTCTACTTGGTATTTCCCCCTTTAAAGTAGAAATTTCTCTTAAAGCCTCTGCATAAGCAGTCATATCTGTCAAAACGACCAAAACCTGCATGTCTAAATCAAAAGCCAAATATTCAGCACAAGTCAAAGCCAACTTAGGAGTCAAAATACGCTCAATAGAAGAATCATTCGACAAATTTTCAAACATAACAACTTTAGAAAGAACACCATTCTCCTTAAAACTTTTCTTAAAAAACTCCGCAGTCTCATACTCTGCTCCCATTAATCCAAAAACAATGGCAAAATCACCACCATCTGTTATATCAGATTGTCTAATAATTCTTTCAGCAAGTTCATTATGATTAATACCACTACCAGAAAAAATAGGTAACTTCTGACCCCTAATCAAAGTCATCAAACCATCAATAGTAGAAATACCAGTTTGAATAAAATTTCTAGGATACTTTCTAGAAACTGGATTAATAGAGCTAGAATTAATATCACGCTCAACACAAGCTTCAATTTCACCTAAATCATCAATAGGATTACCAGTACCATCAAAAATTCTCCCCAACATGCTAGGAGACAACTTAAGCTTCAAAGGCTCTCCCATAAAAACAGAGCTAACCTCTTTAGTATCAATACCATTAGTACCCTCATACACCTGGATAGTAGTAATATCATCATCCAACCTAATAATATTACCAAGCCTACGCTCACCATTCTTTAAAATTAAAGTAACCTTCTCCTCAAACGACACATCCTTAGGAGTCCTAATAAACACCAAAGGGCCATTAATCGAATCAAGTCCAACATACTGAATCTTCATAAACCAGCACCAAGCCTTTCTCTAATTCACTCTTCCCCCTACCAACTTCTCCTCTCAACCAGAGCCAAAAGCTCAAAGCCTCAACACCACACACATAAGCAAAAAATGCCGAAGGCATTTTTAGATATGCTCCACATACTCATCTTCTAACTTCTTAAGCCTATTCTTAATCCTAGAATTAAGCTCACTAAACTTTCCCAGATCATCATTAGCCACATTCATCTTAAGCTTAACATACTCCTCAAAAAATCCAAGTTTCTTAATCTCAGAAAGTGGAATTCTCTTTTCAATAAGTTTAAGAGCCCTCTCATACAACAAAATAATAGTTTGCATCATTTTATATTGCTTAATAAGAGGTACCTGACTATCAATATCAGACATAGCATTTTGTTGCAAAAATCCAACCCTAATAGCCTTTGCTACTTCCAAAACTAATCGTTTATTATCAGACAAAACATCTTGTCCAACAACTCTAGCAATTTCCAATAATTCATTTTCTTCTTCCAAAATTGAAACAATTTTTTGTCTACACTCTAAAAAGTCTACATCAACATTCTCCTCATACCAGCTTTGCAAATTATCAAGATATTCACTATAACTAATATTCCAATTAACAGCTGGATAATGTCTTGAATATGCTAAATCTCTATCCAATCCCCAAAAGGTATGAACAAATCTTTTAGTATTTTGAGTTACAGGTTCTGAAAAATCTGAACCTTGTGGAGAAACAGCACCAATAATTGTAACAGATCCCATTTTTCCGCTATAACTTTTTACTAAACCAGCTCTACCATAAAACTCTGAAAGTCTAGATGGTAAATAAGATGGAAAACCTTGCTCAGCTGGCATCTCCTCAAGTCTACCAGAAATTTCCCTTAATGCTTCTGCCCATCTTGAAGTTGAATCCGCCATGATAGCAACATCAAATCCCATATCTCTATAATATTCAGCAATAGTAATACCCGTATAAATAGATGCTTCTCTGGCGGCCACAGGCATATTAGAAGTATTAGCAATAAGTACAGTTCTTTCAATCATTGGCATACCGGTTCTCTTATCTATTAAACGAGGAAACTCCTCTAAAACATCAGTCATCTCATTTCCACGCTCTCCACAACCAATATACACAATAATATCAGCATTACTCCACTTGGCAAATTGATGTTGAAGCATTGTTTTACCAGTACCAAATCCTCCTGGAATCATACCAGTACCGCCTTTGGCAATTGGAAAAATAGAATCAATTACCCTTTGCCCAGTAACAAGTGGTGTATTTGTAACTAAACGCTCTTTATATGGTCTAGGTTTTCTAACAGGCCATTTTTGCATCATTGTTAGCTCTACAACACTATTACCAATTTTTATTTTAGCAATTGTATCAGTAACTTTGTATTCTCCTTCATTTGCAATTTCAACAACAATACCATCACCATCAAAATAATTCAAAATTTTATGAATAATCAATTTGGTTTCTGGAACTTCACCAATTATTGTATTAAAACTAACTTTATCACCAATTAAAACTTTTGGTCTAAAATGCCATTTTTTTTCAGTACTAATTCCTAAAGATTTTGTACCTCTTTTTAAAAAGTCTCCATCTTTTTTTCTTAAATCCTCAAGTGGTCTTTGTATTCCATCAAAAATATTTCCCATAAGACCTGGTCCTAATGTAACAGAAAGTGGATTTTCATCACTAACTACATCTTCGCCAATTTTTAGTCCTGTAGTATTTTCATACACTTGAATTGTAACAATATCTTTATTAATTTTTATTACATCTCCCAATATTTGCTCTTTACCAATATACACAATATCATGCATAGAAAAGTCGCCATCACCTTTTGCTAAAATAACAGGTCCATTTATTGAAATAATTTTCTTAGTTTGCAAAATATTGCACCTCCATTTCTCTTACGTGCTTTTATTTTATATTTCATCTAAATTCGTTTTTAATGTATTATCTATAATAACACCTAATTTATCATTTTTTAATTTACAACCACCTATAAAATCATTATCTAATACATCTATTTTTATATTATATCTATTTAAAACTTCTTCATATTTTTGTTTATCATTATTTGTAACAAAAATTATAGAAGAGCTGTCATTATTCACAACACTTAAAGAATCATTTATTGTTTTTATCAAATATTGCAAATATTCTTCTTTTTCAGTAAATATTTGTAACTTTCTTTTTACTTCTTCTTTTAGCTCTTTTTTTATAATATTCTTAACATTTTGAACATTTTTTTTACATTCAACTTCATACTCAAATAAAGCTTTATTATAATCTTTAACAATTTTTTCACACTGTTTTTTATATGAAACCTCTTGCTTTTTTACATATTCAGTTAGCTCTACATTTATTTGCTCTTCTATTTCTGTATTTATTTTTTCATTAAGTTTTTCAGCATCAATTTGAGCAAGTCTTTCACAACTTTGCTCAAATTTTTTTATCTTATTATCTAAGTCCATAAAAGTAAAATCCTCCATTTTAAATTTTAACAATTAAAGGCAAATTTTTATTATTTTTTATATAATCCAACTTTTCATTTGCTAAATTATATATTTTTTCTGTTACAATTAAAATTCCAATTTCTTTGTCTTTTACAACCTTTTCTATTTCTAATTCAATTTCTTCTTTGTTTTTTAAAATTACAGATTTTATTCCGGTTAATTTCAATCCAACAGCTGTATCAACATCATCACTAATACAATATAATTTCATAATTTTTGCCTTTCTTACTTTAAATTTTACTTAAAATCATAATAGAAATTATAAGACCATATATCGCAATACCTTCGGCTAGACCTGCAAATATAACTGTTTTACCTAATAAACTTGGATTTTCGCTTATTGCTCCAACTGCACTTGATGCAACTACAGCAACTGCTATACCAGATCCAATTGCAGCTAGTCCAACTGCTAATGCTGCTGCTATCATTCCAATTCCTTTATCTTTTGAATTTTCCTCATTTGAAGAATTACTTTCTGTTGCAACAGTATTTTCTGTTGATGTTACTGTTACTTCATCTGCTTTTGAAATTTTAAAACCTCCTATGCATATTACTAGACAAAAAACCATTATAAAAGTTATTTTTAAAAATACATTTTTCATTTTTCTCTCGTTCCCTTCTTTTAAAATTTTTTACTCTTGTATTTGTTTTTTTATTGATTTAAATTCTCTACCATTTCCTTCATAGAATCTACTAAATAGTTCGTAATATTCTAGTCTTAGTACCTGAATTCCTACTATAAGACCTTCTAAAGCAATTACTACTATGTTTCCTATTATTGCAATTGCTATATTTCCTACTCCTGATGACATATCAGCTAATAGGTATACTGCCATACATAGTCCAACATGGTTTATTGCAAATGCTGCAAGTCTTAAAAAAGATATTGTATTACTTGCAAATGATAGTGTCATTTCTATAATTTCAAATATTTTTTCTACCATCGGAGTTTTAGCTTGCTCTTTTTTCTTTTCCAATTTTGATGAAATTGTATCTCCAAATAAAATTAATAATATCAATATTATTGAAACTATTACAATTACATTAATAGGAATTAACATTTGTCCTTTTAGAAAATATACTGCTACATCAGCTAAAATTAATCCATATAATAAAAATCCTGAAATTCCATTTTTATCAAATAAACATTTTTGTAAATCTTTATTTTTTATTCCATTTATTATATTAAAGATCATTGCAATTAATATAAATATACTTCCTACTGCAATACCCGATATAAGCATTGTTTGTATGTTATTCATTGGACTTATTAGTATTGGTTTTATTATATCTTCTTTTCCAAATACACTTCCATATAAAACACCAAATATAATAGAAGATATTCCTCCTATTGCAAGAACAGGACCTAAAGATGCTTTTCGTTTAGCTAAAATTAAACCTAATATAAAAATTACTAATCCATGTCCAACATCTCCAAACATAAATCCAAACATTATAAATGCAGTTATTGCTACAAGTCCAGTTGGATCAATTTCTTTTGAATTTGGAACACCATACATTTTTATTAATGTTTCAAATGGTCTAAATATTTTTATATTTTTCAGTTTTGTTGGTGCTTGTATATCTTCATCATCATCAAAAATGTCGTAATCTACATTTTTATAATTTGACAATATAGATTTTATATTTTCTACATTATCTTTAGACACCCATAATACTATATAAAATGTTCCATTTTGATCATGTACTATATATTTTTTTAAAATATTAACATTTTCATATAATAATAATTGTTTATATGCACCTATCAATATTTCTTTTGCATCAATTCTTAAATTTCGTAATTCTTCTTTTTCTTTATCAATTTTTGTCAAATTTTCTTTTATATTTTTTTCAATTTGATTGATAAATTCCTCTGGTGTTCCGCTTGCTTCTTTTGGTAACCAAATTCTTTCAAAGTCTTGTACATTAAAAAAACTATCAACTTTTCCTAAAAATTCTTCTGTAGTTAAATATAATATCCATGTATATTCTTCTTCTCTTTTTAATTCAAAATATATTGCATCTATATTATCTATTTTTCTATTTATTTCTTCTAAATTCTTAGTTGGTACAGTTCCATATCTAAACTTCATATACTTTAAATTATATAAATTTTCAATTTTTGAATCCACAGAAACTAAATTTTTTATAATATCGTAATTTTTTTGCATTAATTCATTTTCTTTTTCTAAATCAACTATTTTGTTTATATACTCAGTATATTGGTTATTAATATTATCAATTTTTTCTTTTATTTCACTTACTGAGTTTATTATATTATAATTCCAATAATCATCATCTTTTTCAATTTGTAACTCATCAAGTATTTTTTCACATTTTTTTATATACTCTTTTACAGTATAATCATAGCTAAAATACTCTAATTTCCAACCTTTTTTATATACTTTTTTTGCATCTTCTATTTGTATATCTAAATTTATTATATTTTTGGCCAAAAATTTTTCTAGATCAGTATCCTTACCTGTTATACTTAAGAGCTTCATTTTCTCAACAGCCATCTTTTTATCATTCCTCCTAAGTGTATCTATTATAAAATTAAATTTTATTTTTATCTAATTTATCAATTTTTTAAGTAACTTTTCTTTATCAATTCCATATCTTACAGCTTCTATTATACTTATAATATCTTTATTTTCAAGCTCTACTAAATTTAAATATGAATATATACAGTTAATACTTAATAAATTTGATTTAAAGTTTTTTATATATAATCCATATAAATATTTTTTCATATTGCATTCTAGCTCATAAATATCATCTGTTGCAATATTTGAATAAACCGTTCTTTTCAATATTTCATTTAACTCTTCAATATTTTTAGCTTTTACCAATAACAATATTTGATTTTTTTTAAGTGCATAATTTATGTCTATTATTGACTTTTCAATTTTATCTTCTGAAAAATTATAATATTTTTTCATTCTATATATCCATAAAATATTTGTAAAATCGATTTTTGCTCCTATCATTTTTTTTAAGTTTTTATTATTACCTGCTGAATTATATATGCTTTTTAAATACATTTTATCCAGTTCATTTTCTATCTCAAAAATACTATATTCTGTATCCTTATTTTCAAAATATTTTTTTAATATTTTTATATATTTTGTATTATTAATAATTTTTAAAAATTCATCAATACTTTTAATACTTTCAAGACCTTTTAAATCTGTAAATATTGTATTTGTCCAAATTTTTATATTTTCATCATACTCATTTTTTGAATATAATAATTTTATGGCTCTTTTTATACATCTTATTTCATATTTAGAAATTAATAAATTAAAAATTTGCGTATCATTTTTATCTAAATATTTTACAATTTTTTCTATATCATATATAATTTCACCATTTAATACTTTTTCAATTTGTTCCCTATCTGCATCTTCTGATAATACATTTAAACTTGAACTTTTATTTTTTAATATTGCTACTGCACTTTTCAAATTATTTTGTTTTGCTAAGTCTTGTAAGTCATCATTTTTTAACCTTTTAGAATACATTCCTTTTAATTTTGCATTGATACTCGGATATTTTATTGCTGAAATTGACATTTTTTTCACCTCTCTAGTCTTATTAATGTCTAATACTACTATTTAATAATTTATCTAAGTATTTTTTCTATCATCTCGTTTATTTTTTCATCTTTTTTTTCATTATAGTCATTTTGTATGTCTTGAATCACTTTTTTTGTGTTTTCATCTATTTCTTCTTTTTTATTTGAAAAATCTTTGTCACATTCTGATTTCAAAAAATTTATTTTGTATTTATATTTCGCATTTATTTCTGCTTTCCTTTTTTCAAGCTCTATTGTTACATAATTATCTAAATTTTCTTCTTTTTCTTCACATTTGTTTATTATTGCTCTTGATTGATTGTCGATATCAACTAATTTATCAATTGTATCTTTCATTTGTAATATCTCCTTAAAATTTTTCTTTATTATATATCTATTATTTATTTTTAACAACAAAAAATTCAAATATTGTATAATTTATTCTAAAATTAATTTACATTTTTATATAACAAATCAAGCCAACAGATACGGCATATATCTGTTGGCTTGATTTGTTAGAACTTTGAAATAGACTCTTTAGTCTCTTCCAAAATAAATTTTGTGAACTCCTTTTCGAACATCTTTGTTTGGAAGGTAATATCATAATTGCCTTCTTGGTCGATGGCAATTGTGGATTGATTCATTTCCATCCACTCTCCATGTGGTCCTTCTTGTTTCAATGTAAACCGAAGTATAAAATATGGTGGCATTAACTGCACCCATTCTCGTTCAGTTTTGAAAGTTATATGACCAACTTCGTATATATTCATTGACCATTCCTCCTCTACATTGTAGATGACGTTTGTGTACATTCGAACATATTGTTATAATATCACGCATTATTAATTTTTTCAATATTTATCTGTTTTTTTAGTTAAATAGTTGGTATTTTTGTGGCTTTTAATAATGATTCTCTATTTTATATAAAAAAATATCTTAATAATCAAATTCAATGTTACAAAAAATAGAATCTAGTTAATACTAGATTCTATTTTTGTATTAGATTTCATTTTACTAATTGCTAAGCCATCTCCAACTTCTAAAATTTCAGTTTCTAAATTTGGATTTTCTGTAGTTTCTTTTATATATTCTCTTAAATTTCTAACTGCAGTACGTTGCTTGTGCTTATTATAATCACTCATAACATATCCTTTATATAATATATTGTCTGCAAATATAATTCCATCTTGGTTTAGCATTCTAAGAGCTTCTTTTAAGAAAAATGGATATTTCCCTTTAGCTGCATCAATAAATACGACATCATATTTTTCATTAAGTGTTGGAAGAATTTCAACAGCATCTCCTTCGTATAAATTGATTTTGTTTTCAACTTCTACTTTTTTAAAGTTTTGTTTAGCTTCTTCTATACGCTCTTCATCTCTTTCAATTGTATCTATTAATCCATCTTCTGCTAAATATTTTGAAAAACACATTGCTGAGTATCCTACAGCTGTACCTATTTCTAAAATTCTTTTTGGTTTCTTTTCAGTTAAAATTTTTGCAATTACTTCTAATGTATCATCCATAATTATTGGTATGTGATTTTCTAATGCTTTTTCTTTAATTTTTTCTAATTCCAATTCATTCATATTTTTATCATCTTCCATAATTTATCTTTCTTTATTTTCTCTTTGTGATTGAATTTTATTTAATAACATTTCCATTGTAGCATCTGTTATAGACTCTGGATTTATGTTTAATTTAATAGCATATAATCTTGATTTTATACGAACCTTTTCTTTGTCTTCTCCTTTTTTTAAGCATTCAGTTGCATATTTTAATACAGTGGATCTCTTTTCAGCTCTTTCTAACTGTTTTCGCTGATTTATTATTGTTGTTGTGATACCATTTTAAATACCTGGTTTTCTTGATATTCCACGAACTGCTCTAAAGTCTTCAGCATTATTTTTTCTTACTCTTGCCATACTATTTTCCCCTTCTAGCTTCTCTTTCACGAGTTTTGCTATCTAATATTACTTTTCTTAATCTAATATTCTTTGGAGTAACTTCAACTAATTCGTCTTCTGCTATAAATTCAATTGCTTTTTCTAGTGACATTTGTAGTGGTGGAACTAAACGAAGTGCATCATCTGATCCTGAAGCTCTTGTGTTTGTTAAATGTTTTTCTTTACATACATTTATTGCAATATCTTCATTTCTTGAATTTATTCCAACTATCATTCCTTCATATACTTCAACACCTGGTCCTATTAGTAATTCTCCTCTTTCTTGTGCATTGTATAATCCGTATGTTACAGATACACCTGGTTCAAATGCTACTAAAACACCTCTTGTTCTTGATGATATTTCTCCTTTGTAAGGTTCATATCTATCAAATACACTATTCATTGTTCCTACACCTTTTGTATCTGTTAAGAATTCTGTTCTATATCCAATTAAACCTCTTGCTGGTATATCAAATTCTAGTTTTGTATGTCCAGCTTCTGCTGGTTCCATATTATTCATTTCAGCTTTACGTCTTCCTAATTTTTCAATTACAGTTCCAATTGCATCATCAGGTACATTACAAACTAATTTTTCAATTGGTTCGCATTTTACACCATCTATTTCTTTGAAAATAACTTTTGGACGAGATACTAATAATTCAAATCCTTCTCTTCTCATTGTTTCAATTAATACTGATAAATGAAGTTCTCCACGTCCACATACTTCGAAGCTATCAGCTGAATCTGTTTCTTTAACACGTAGACTTACATTTCTTTCTAGCTCTTTAAATAATCTGTCTCTAATATGTCTTGATGTTATAAATTGTCCTTCTTTTCCAGCTAAAGGTCCATTGTTTACACTAAATGTCATAGAAACTGTTGGTTCATCAATATCAACAAAAGGAATTTTTTCTGGGTGATCTATATCACATATTGTATCACCTATATTAACATCTGCAATTCCAGATAATGCTACTATATCACCAGCTTTTACTTCATCAACTTCAACTTTTTTAAGTCCCATATAAGTAAATAATTTAGCAATTTTACCTTGAACAACTTTTTCACCTTTGCATATAGAAATTGCCATACCGTTTTTTATTGTTCCCCTTTCGATTCTTCCAACAGCAATTCTACCTAAATAATCATCATAATCAATATTTGAAACTAACATTTGAGCTGTTCCATCCATATCGCATTTTGGTGGTTCTATTGTATTTATTATAGTATCAAAAATACAATGAACATTATCAGATTCATCATCTAAATGCATTTTTGCAATTCCATTTTTAGCTGATGCGTAAATTACAGGGAAATCTAATTGTTCATCAGATGCATTTAATTCAATAAATAATTCTAATACTTGATCAACAACTTTTAAAGGATTTGCTCCTGGTCTATCTATTTTATTAATTACAACTATTGGTTTTAAATTTAATGCTAGTGATTTTTTTAGAACTTCACGAGTTTGAGGCATTGGTCCTTCAAAAGCATCTACTAATAACAAAACACCATCAACGGTTTTTAAAACACGTTCAACTTCTCCTCCAAAGTCAGCATGTCCTGGTGTATCTACTATGTTTATTTTTATATCATTATACATAACAGATGTATTTTTTGAAAGAATTGTTATTCCTCTTTCTTTTTCAATATCATTTGAATCCATTACTCTTTCTGCAACTTGTTCATTTGCTCTAAATACATGACTTTGTTTTAATAAAGCATCTACTAATGTAGTTTTTCCGTGGTCAACGTGTGCTATAATAGCTATGTTTCTTATGTTTTTATTATTCATTTTTATTACTCCTTTTATATTCATTTTTTATTTATCAAAAATCATTTTGATGGCAGACATAGAATTTTAATGTCTGCCATTTATTTGCATGCAATTTTTATTGCATTAATCTTTTGTTATTATTTCTTTGTTGTTATCTGTATTTATCATTGATTTTTCTGTTTCTTTAGTTGTTGTCATTCCTTTTTCTTCATCTTGTACTGCTACTGATTTTTCTTCATTTACCATTAAGTCTGTATCTTGGCTTGTGCCTTCTATTTCTCTTATTGATAATTCTATTTTTTTGTTTTCTTTATCTATGCTAATTATTTTTGCATTTACTTTTTGTCCTATTTTTAATGCATCTTCAGGTTTTGCAATTCTTCTTTCACATATTTGTGATATATGAATTAAACCTTCTATACCTTTTTCTATTTTTACAAATGCACCAAATGGAACAAAGTGTAGTACTTTAACTGGAATTACATCTGATACTTTATACTTTTCTTCTACTTTTTCCCAAGGATCTGGACCTTTTTTGTCATAAATTAATTTTAATCTTTTATTTTCTTTATCAACTTCTTTTACTTTAACTTTTATTTCTTGTCCAACTTCTAATATATCTTTTGGTTTTTTATCTCTTTCCCATGTCATTTCTGATATATGTAATAATCCTTGAACTACTCCGTTTATATCAACAAAAGCACCATATTCACTTAAACTTGTTACTGTTCCTGTATACATTTTTCCAACTTCTACATTATTCCAGAATTCATCAAGTTTCGCTTTCTTTTCTTCATCAGCTATTTGTTTTATTGATCCTATTATTCTATTTGTTTTTGGATTATACTCTATTACTTTGAATTTTACTTCTTTTCCTTTATATGTATGTGGATCTTCGTTTCTATTTATTCCAGATAATGATAATGGTATAAATATTTTTATTGTATTAAAGTTTGTTATTAATCCTTTTTCATTTACTTCTGAAACTATAGCTTTAAATATTGTATTATTATTTACTTTGCTTTCAAATTCTTTTTTATCAATTTCTCTTCTTGCTCTGTTATATGATAATAATACATTACCTAATCCATCATTTAATTTTACAATAACAGCAGTTACCCTGTCACCTAATTTAAATTTTTCTTGTACTGTTTCACCAGCATTTAAAATGTATTCGTTTGCTGGAATTATTCCATCAGCTTTATATCCAATATCTATAAACACTTCATTTTTAGGTGTTATTTCAATTACTGTTCCTGTAACAGTTTGACCAACTTTAATTTCTTTTAAAGTTTGATTTAATAATTCTTCAAATGTAATATTTTCATTAATTTTTTCCATAAATTTCTTACCTACCTTAACATTTTTTTATTATATATTATTTATCTTTATTTGTCAACATAACTATATTATCCATAATAATATTAGTTACTTTTTCTAAGGCTTCTTTATCTTTTTCTTTGCCGTAGTATTCTGAAAAATCTAGTGGCTCTCCAAAAACTAATTTTACTTTCGTAAATGGTTTAAATGAACCTTGAATTCCCATTGGAATTACCTTTGTTCCTGTTTTTAAAGAAAAGAATGCAGCTCCACTTTTTGCCTTTAAATTTTTTGCCATACCTTTTCTTGTCCCCTCTGGAAATACTCCTAATACTTCGCCATTTTTCAATGCTTTTAAAGATCTTTTCATTGCTTCAATATCATTTTTTTCTCTATTTATTGGTATCGTATCTGATAGTTTAAGAGCCCATCCCAAGGCTTTGTTTCTGAACATACTTTCTTTACATATAAATCTAACTTTTCTCTTACATCCACAAACAACAGCAAGAGCATCTAACATATTTACATGATTTGCACATAATATATATGCTCCTTCATCAGGTAGGTTTTTTTCATCAACTTTTTTTATTCTATATACTAATTTATAAAATACATTATATACTATAACTTTAGTAAGCTTTAATCTAAATCTTTTAACAGCTGTATCTGGTGTTTCTTCATAAACTTTTTGTTCAAGTCTTTGCTCTTTTTTAGTATCTTTTATTAATTTTACAATTTTTTTAGTAACTTGTTTTATTGTCATATTTGTTGAATCAATCACTATTGCATCTTCTGCAACTTTTAATGCACCAAATTCTTTATTTTTGTCATTTTCATCGCGATTTTTCATATTTTGTAATACTTCTTCATATGTTGACTCTATATTTTTTTGCTGATTTTGTTTAAATCTTCTCTTTGCTCTTTCTTCTACATCTGCATCTAAATAAATTTTTACATCTGCTTTTGGAAATACAACTGTTGTTATATCTCTACCTTCCATTATTATGTCTTTATTTTTAGCTATTGCTCTTTGCAAATCTACAAGTTTAAGTCTTACTTCTTTTATACTTGAAACCTTTGACACAAGTTTAGTTACTTCCATACTTCTTATTTTCTCAGTAACATCTTCTCCATTTAAAAATACTTTTTTGTTTTCTTCATCTAAATTTATATCTATATTGTTCAATAGATCTTTTATTTTATCTAATTCATCTAATTTAATATTTTTATTTATCATATCTAATGTTACACATCTATACATAGCTCCTGTGTCTATACATTCTAAGCCTAATTTTTTGGCTACTATTTCTGTTATACTTCCCTTTCCGCTTCCTGCAGGTCCATCTATTGCAACTACAAATGACATTTTTACTCCTCCTTGTATTATAATTGAACCAATAGCTTGATTAGTTATTGGTTTCATCCATTATTATAGATTTTACTAAGATTTCTATTTTTTGAACATTCATTGATGTCAATCTTTCAATTTCCTTTTTTACCTTGTTTTGAAACTTTTTATGACATTCTTCTATATTACAACCATATTTTACTATAGATTGCATATAAATTGACATTCCTTCACCATATTTATCTATTCTTATTTTTGAAATTTTAACTATGTCTTTTTCCTTTTTTACTAACATTTGTATTATTTGTCTAAATACTGTATCTGAAATTGTAAAATTTCCTAAATAACTAAATGTAGGTCTTATTATTGATTTTTCCGCAATATATGGATCTTGACCTCCACCTTTCATTTTAAATATTTGCAAAGGATCTAATAAAAATCCTGAAAAATCTTTTTTTATTTCAAATGTAGGCACTGGTATAACATGTTTACCTTGTGTTACACGAATTCTTCTAGCTTTTTGCATTTCTTCTTCTGTTGCAACATCTGATATATAAATAGTTTTACTTATTGGTGGTAATTCTAAATTTTGAGCAATTTTTGATACCATTCCATCTGATGTTCCTAATATTAAAATAGATTCTGGCTTATATTTTTTTATAGCTTCAACAATCACATTTTTTTCGTCTTCATTAATAAAAAGAGCATGCCTTATTGTTTCTATTTTAGTTGGTGCTTTTTTCGCTGATGTACCAGCAACTACTTCATTGTCATTTACAAGTAATCCGTCATCTATTATGTATTTAATATTATTTTCACCCGCAACCATTTGAGCTCTATAGCTCTTTCCTGTTCCTGATGGTCCAACAAAAGCATAAACTCTTATTGTTTCGAACATAATTTTATTCCTCCTAAAACATTTGTATGTATTATATCATTATTGTTTACAAAGAAAAAGGGGTTTTTTAAATTTTTTCATATCTACAAATTGATAATTCTATGATTTATTCACATTATAAAATAGACTAGAATAGTATTTTAAAGGCTTAATTAATATTACAATAAAAAAAGCAAAATCATTAAATAACAATTTAACAATTCTGCTTAATATATTTTATGACAACCTTATTTTTTACATTGTCTATAATTTTTTAGTTTAAAGGTCTTCTATTTTCTTATCATCAACATGGTCTATTTTCTTCCATTCTGTGTCTCTTTTGAATAGACATTTTATATTTATTAATAACCATGATCCCATGAAAATTGGATATGTTAATAATCCTTTTATCATTGGTTTTATTGGCTTTTTTTCTAAGTATAATACTACTAATCCCATAAATGGTAATACTAATAATGTTGGTATAATATATTTTAACATTTGTATTGTAAAGTCTAATCCTGTCATTGCTCCTGTTGCAAATAACACTATGTTTACTATTACTAATACTAAAGTTAATATTAACATTGGTGTTGTTCCTAACATATATAATAAACCGTCAAAATTCATTACTGTTTTATTTTTTACTACAGCTTCAGCTAATGGTTTTGTATATTCTTTTAGGCATTGCATATGTCCTACTGTCCATCTTGATCTTTGTGTCCATGATTGTTTAAATCCTACTGGTTGCTCATCATATACTATTGCATCTCTTGCCCAACCCAATTTTTTACCTTCTATAATTCTTTTTAATGAAAACTCTATATCTTCTGTTAATGTTTTTGTGTTCCATCCTTGAGGTTTTATTACATCAAATTTTACCATAAAACCTGTTCCATTCATTAAAGGTGAAAGACCTATATTATATCTTGCTAAATGATAAAATCTATGCATTGTCCAATAGAATATTGCATATCCTGCAGATACCCAACTGTCTGATGGATTTTTTATGTCTTTATATCCTTGAACAACTTCTTCTCCTTGACACAATTTTTTATTCATTACTTTTAAGAAATTTTCATCTACTATATTATCAGCATCAAATATACAAAATGCATCATATGGTGCATCTTCTTCAATTTTTTGAGCTAAAAACCATTGAAGAGCATGACCTTTTGTTTTATGAGCTTCATCAAATCTTTCATATACTATTGCTCCTGCTTTTTTTGCAACTTCTGCTGTTTTGTCTGTGCAGTTATCTGCAATTACATATATGTCGTATAAATCTTTTGGATAGTCTAATTTTTTTAAACTTTCTATTAAATTTACTACAACTTTTTCTTCATTATGAGCTGGTATTATTGTCATGAATCTGTGTTGTTTATCTTCTTTTAAAGGTTTTTCTTTAATTTTAACAAAAGAGCACAAACTAATTATGAATTGATATAACCAATATATAGTTACAATCCAAATAAGTGCCTGTTGTATTATATATAAATATTCCATCTTTTACTCCTTAATTTTAAATTCATATATATTATACTTACTTATATTCTTTTTTTCAACATTTTGTTACTTTTTTTTATATTTTCACAAATAATTCACAAAAAAGCCCCTTATTTTTTGATTATTTTCAAAAACAATAGTATACTAAAATATACTATTGTTTTTGCTTTTATTTTATTATTTTTCTTCTTTGTTTTCGTCTTTATTTTGAGCTGTAGATTCTAGGTCTTTCATTGTTAAATTTACTCTTCCTTGAGAATCAATTTCAGATACTTTTACTCTTATTTCGTCTCCAATTGCTAATACATCTTCTACTTTTTCTACTCTTTTACTTGATATTTTTGAAATATGAAGTAATCCTTCTTTTCCTCCACCTAAATCAACAAATGCTCCGAATGGCATTATTTTTGTTACAACACCATCATAAATTTCTCCTGCTTCTATTTCTCTTGCTATATCTTTTATCATTTTCATTGCTGTTTCTGCATTTTTTGAATCATTAGAATATACACATACAGAACCATCTTCTTCAATGTCTATTTTTACATTTGTTTCAGCAATTATTTTGTTTATAACTTTTCCACCTGTTCCAATTACATCTTTTATTTTGTCTACACTAATTTTTGTTGTTATTATTTTTGGAGCATATTTTGAAATTTCTGCACGTGGCTCTGCTATTTGTGGTAACATTATGTCATTTAATATATACATTCTTGCTTTTTCTGTTCTTTCAAAAGCTTGTTCTATTATATCATATGTTAATCCATCTATTTTAATGTCAACTTGTATAGCAGTTATACCATCTTTTGTTCCACCTACTTTAAAGTCCATATCTCCAAAGAAATCTTCAATACCTTGAATATCTGTTAACATTACATATCTATTTGGATCATTTTTGTCTGTTACTAATCCTGTTGATATTCCAGCTACTGGCTTTTTAATTGGAACACCTGCATCCATTAAAGCTAATGTACTTCCACATATACTAGCTTGTGATGTTGAACCATTTGAGCTTAATACTTCTGATACAACTCTTATTGCATATGGGAATTCTTCTTCTGATGGAATTACTGGAACTAATGCTTTTTCAGCTAATGCTCCATGGCCAATTTCTCTTCTTCCTGGTCCTCTTGATGGTCTTGCTTCTCCAACACTATATGATGGGAAGTTATATTGATGCATATATCTTTTTCCTGTTTCTTCATCTAATCCATCTAATAATTGCTCTTCACTTTTCATTCCTAAAGTTACTATTGACATTACTTGTGTTTGACCTCTTGTAAAGATAGCACTTCCGTGTACTCGTGGTAATACTCCAACTTCACAAGATAGTGGTCTTATTTCATCTATTTTTCTACCATCTGGTCTTTTATGCTCTTCTAGTATCATTTCTCTTACACATTCTTTTTCTAGATCATGAACACTATTTGCAATATCAGATTTCTTTTCTTCTGCTGATTCTTCTCCATATTTTTCTATAAAATAATTTGTTATATCTTCAGTTATTTTTTCTATATTTGTATCTCTTACAGTTTTATCAACTTCTTGAACATCTTTGTACATTCTTTCTTTGAAGTTTGATTTTATTTCTTCATATACATCTTTATCTGTTGCAAATGATTGATATTCAAATTTTGGTTTTCCTATTTCTGCTTGTATCTTTGATATAAAATCACATAATTTTTTTATTTCAACATGAGCATCTTTTATTGCTTGTAACATTGTGCTATTTGGTATTTCATCTGCTCCGGCCTCAATCATTGTTATTTTTTCTTGTGTTCCAGCTACAGTTAAACGTAATCTACTGTGTTCTCTTTGCTTTTCTGTTGGATTTATTACTATTTTGTCATCTACATATCCTACATTAACAGCTGCTGTTGGTCCTCCAAATGGAATGTCTGATATTGCAAGTGCTGCTGCTGTTCCTATCATTGCACAAACCTCTGGTGAGTTATCTTGCTCTACAGATAATACTGTTGCTACTACACATACATCATTTCTGAAATCTTTTGGGAATAATGGTCTTATTGGTCTATCTATTGCCCTCGATGTTAATATAGCTTTATCTGCAGGTTTTCCTTCTCTTTTTGTAAAACTTCCTGGTATTTTTCCTACAGCATATAGTTTTTCTTCATAATCTACTGATAATGGGAAAAAGTCAATTCCTTCTCTTGGCTCTTTTGATGCTGTAACATTTACCATTACTACAGTATCTCCATATCTTACCATAACACTTCCATTTGCAAGCTCTGCAATTTTTCCAGTTTCAATTGTTAATTTTCTTCCAGCTAATTCTGTTTCATAACATTTAAACATATACTTCTCTCCTTTATAAATTATTATTTGCCTAAAATTAGCTGTAACCTCGATAAATTACTTTAATTTACTTTTATTTAATATAATTTTTTAAAGTACTTTATCCAAGCTACTTACTAATTTTTAAGCATTTTTAACACCATTTAATTAAAATGGACGTTTAGCAATTTATTTATGCAAAACGTCCAAAAGTTATTATTTTCTTAATCCAAGTTTTTCTACGATATCTCTGTATCTTTGAACATCTTTTTTTGCTAAGTAGTTAAGTAAGTTTCTTCTGCTTCCTACCATTTTTAAAAGACCTCTTCTTGAATGATTGTCTTTTTTATGAACTTTTAGATGTTCTGTTAATTCATTGATTCTTTCTGTTAAAAGAGCTATTTGAACTTCTGGTGAACCAGTATCGTTTTCATCTCTTTTATAAGTAGCGATTATTTCTTGTTTTCTTTCCTTTGTCATTTTACAATGCACCTCCATTATTATTTTTTATCCTTAAACTGAGTTTAAGTGGTGTTAATTATCCTTGAACTAAGTATAAGGTTTTTGTATTTTTAATACCTTGATATTTTATCATATAATTTTAGTCATTGCAAGGAAAATAATTGCTTTTTTGGTAATATTTTTGTTTATTATGTTGCAATTACTTACTTTATTATCTTATCATTTTTCTACTTTAACTCAAAATTTATACTTCCTTTTCCATTATCATAGCATATTGTTGCAATTGCACCATTTATTATTGTCAAACATGGCCCTTTATGTGATATATCAGTATCATATATAATTGGAATGTTTAAATTTGATATAACGCTATCTTGTAAAGCTTCTTCCATTGTATATCCTATACACGATGTTTCTTCTCCGTTTCTTCCAAATATAATTGCCTTTGCATATTTAAAATAATCAAGTTCATTTAGTTTCCATATCGTACGAATTAGCTCTTCTTTTGATAACTCACAATTATCAAAATACCAAATAATTCCGTCATTTTTATATCTTTTGTTAAATTCATTTGTACCATCATATTTTGTTCCTGCTATTTCTGATATTATATCTAAACAACCACCAATTATTCTTCCTGTTACAGTTATTTCGCTATTATTTAAGCTTTTCCATTCGACCTTTTTTGTTAAATTATAGCCTTCTAATCCTGTTATTCTTTCTGCTCTTTCATCCTCGAATAGTTCGTAATTTTTTTGTTTTATTATATTGCCTGTAATTATTTGAATATTGTCAAGTATGCTTTTATCATCGCATTCTGCACCATAATCACCAAAATTATTTCCATATATTGTTGCTATATCATATTTTGTGGTTACTGGAAATAGTATACCTGTTGGATCTGAAAATCCTTGAATAAATTTTGGATTTGTTTGTATTTTTTGCAAATTCACATATGGTAGCATTTCTACTAAAAATTCTCCACCTGCTGCACAAATAATAAAATTAATATTTTTATTTTCTATCATTTTATTTAGCTCTTCTGCCCTTTCTTTTGCAGGTGCACTACGCATTTTATATGAATTAAATATATTTTTTGATAATACAACTTTATAGCCTTTTTCTTCTAGTTTTTTCTTTGCATTATTATATCTATTATTATATAAATTGTTATATGCTCCACTTGATGGTGCTGGAACACCTATACAACTTCCTTGCTTTAAAAAATCTGAATATATCATTTTTCTTACTCCTTTTTCATACTTCAAAAAATATTAATATTTTTGTTTTTAACAATAATTCTTAACTATATTATGTAATTGCAATGTCACAAAAATGTAGCCATCCGTATTCAATACCAATTATTCGTTGCCTTCTCCTCCAATTCTTTTTCTTGATGAATATTTTATTATATTTTTTATTTTAGCATTATTTCCTTCAATATCCTCTAAATAATAAGATAAGCAAAAGCCTACTAAACAGCTTAAAATTGATACCGCAGTTTTTATATCTAACATCATTTTACAATTTTCATTTAATACATTTGGAATTATTGATATAAATAATCCAAATATAATTGAAAATGTTGCTGTATAGAATCTTTTTATTAATTTGTTTATTATAAATGAAATTATAAGAGCACCTATTACTAGGCCAAATCCTGCTGGTATTAATACACTTAAATTAAAGTTAGCTAATGAACTTACATATAATTCATATAATCCTAGTGAAGATAAAATTACAGCACTATCAACACCTGGTATTATTGATGATCCAGCTACAGCTACTCCTAGCATAATAGATTGTATTAAATTTGGATTTTCTATTTGTGGAAATGCTCCTTTATTTAGTGAAAATAATAGTAGTCCAGCAATTGCAGATATAGCAATTAAAATATAATATTTTTTTGAGAATCCTTCTTTTTTTACTTCTTTATAGAACAGTGGTATTGTTCCTATTACTAGCCCCAAGAATGCAAATCTTGTTTGCATTTCAAATGTGTTTAATAAATAATCTACTACTTTGCTAAATAACAATACACCTACTCCAAATCCTAAGAATAATGGTACTAAAAACATTATATTCTTTTTGAAGTTTTTAAATAATGTTCCAATAGCATTTATTGTTTTTTGATATAATCCAAATATTACAAGTAAAACGCTACCACTTAGTCCTGGTGCTATTCCTCCAATTCCAACTATTATTCCTTTGAAAAAATTTTTCATAATAAAATTTTCCTTTCCTTGTTATAAAAAGTCTACGCACTTTTAACTTTTTATTTTTAATTTTGAGTAATTATATATAATTTTATTCAATAAGTCAAAGAATTGCACTATAATTTATTGATTGTATTTGTAATTTAATATATAATTAGCAAGTCCTATCGGACATTCCCTCTAAGAAGGGAGGTGTTCACTAATTGAAAAACTTGCTAAAAATGTTAGCTCTTATTATTGTTTATATTATATTAAATGATAAAGACTAACAAAACAACAAAAAGACTAGGAGTGCGATTCCTAGTCTTTTTTTGTGTTCTAATTAAAAAACTTGCTTTGCTTAATGCTATAGATATTATAGCATTTGTTTTAATATATGTCAAATAAAGATTTTTATTCTTCATTTTTTAGTTTATTAAGCTCTAAAAAATTATCTTTTGCTGTTTTTAGTAATGCTGATACTGTTTTTAAAAGCATTTTTTTGTCTTCTGCATCTATCATTTTATATGATTTTAAAATTGTTGTTATACTTGATATTCCGCCTGCTTTTATATCACTCATTGTATCCATTTGTGTTGAATTTATTACTTCAAATATTATATCAATCATTTGCTCTCTTTGTTTTATATCTATTTGTTTAAACCAATCTTTTATTGATTTATCTATAATTTTACTACCATTTGTTACTTCTTTTAAACATTCAAAATTTTTCCCTAGTAATTGCCATGAATACACATCATGTTGCATAACGCCTTTTTGTGTACTTCTTACTACTATATATTTTTCTTTATGATTTAGTAGCATTCCAAATATAGATTCTTGAGGAATATATGTATTTACTTTTGTTATCATTTGTTTGTAATTATCTGATTCTGATATTTCATCATCAAATCCTGGTCCATCGTTATTGTATATTTTTATAATTCTATTTTTAGTTTTTTCTGTTGCAAAAACCGCAGAATATACAGCTAAATTTCCCCCTTTTGAATGACCTCCAATTCGTATATTATTTTTTGGATATTTATCAGCTATTTCTTCTAAATATTTTACAGAATCAATTTGTGCTCCAACATGACTTTTAAAGCCCATATTAAAGTCTTCTTTCCATCCAACAATTGTGTTATCAGTTCCTCTATATGATATAAATATCGTATCATCTGGAACTAATATTGTTATTGCAGAAAACTGAAGCTCTTCTTCTACATTTAATTTATTTGAATATTTTGTTGCTTTCATTTCGCCAAATCTTTTTGAATTTCCCATTAATGGAAATAAATTTATATCATCATCCCATAAAATATTTATATTGTTTTTATCTTGTTTTTGAAATCTTTCATTTAGCTCTCTTATTGTTACAACTTCATTTTCTTCTATTATTCCATCAAATGGTAAATATGAAAATCTAGATAAAATTAAACTATCTATTTCATTAAAAGGATCATTTTGTATTGTTAAATCACCTCTCCATTTAATGTAATCTAATATATTTGACATTTTTTCTTCCTCCGTTTTTATATTTATTTATCATAATTTAATAATGATAGTTTTAGTTCATCATACCCTTCTATTATTTGAGCCAAGCACACCTGCTCCTATTATTAATATTTTCATGAGAACCTTCCTTCTTTATGATAAGTCAAATTATATTTTTCTGCAACAATAAAATCATTTTCTTTATAATCTTTAATTATTCAATGAAAAATTTTTCTTATAAAATTTATAACTTTATGATAAAATCTTTCTTTTTTTACTACAACTAATGATTTTTCATCTTTTATCTGTTCTTTATATACTTTCTCTTTGTCGTCTTTATTATTTTTAAACAGATTTTCTGTATTATATTTTTCCTCTATTGATAGCCTATCATTCTTTTTAAGCTCATATCTTTTTTTATCATCCACTAAAAAATCTCTATATATCACAGAAAGCATTACTTTTGTATCATATATAATATTCCATTTGTTTATGTTTTGATTATAATCAATATTTACATTATAATTTAAGTTTCGATTTTCTTTTATTATTTTAATAAATCTTTTTGGAATTTTATTTCTTAAATCTTCATCCATATGACAAATAATATCATATACTTCTGAAAAAACATTATTAATCGTATTCGCATTTATACTATTTTTCCATTCCACCTTTATCGTCTTTACCACCTTTTCCTGATTTATTTTCATTTATAATATTTAAAATTTTTTTTGCTACACGACCATAATCGCCTTTTATTGCTTTTTCTTCTTCTCTTTTATTTGCATATTTCCCCGTTTTCATCACCTTTTGCCTCCTTTTCTCCTCTTTGTTTTTCCATTATTTTTTTACAAATACAAAATGCTTTAAATTTTTTTAACAATTCTTCTCTATCTTTTGGATCTATCAGTACAAAAATCTCATTAAGTTCATCTATTGTTACTGTTCTTTTATCATCTTTTTTATCATATTCTTGTATATAACTAATATCTATATCACTCGCAAACTCAATATTTGTTTGTTGATTATTCCTAATTTTCTGACAAATTAAATCTGCCTTTTCCTTTGATGGGCTTATGTTAAACTCTTCTATCATTTCAATAACTAATCTTCTCTCGGTTTCTAAACATTTATCTTGGTCAACAATCACTATTGGTAAAGCTTTTCCTGTTGCTTTTTTAAATTGTTCTGAAGCCATTTTTGCTTCATCTATATTAAAAATTTCTCCATTTTCTCTAAATACAACTATATAATCTGGCTGTTTTTTCTTTCCATTTTGTATTCTTCTAAAATCCATTTCATTATACTCTTTTGTACAATTTATTTGCTGATCTGGCGATAAATATCTTTCTTCTGTGCATTCAGCTTTTGACACAAATTCAGAATCAGAAGAAAATATATCACGACTACCTGAAAGCATTAAGCTATCGTCTGTTATATTACTAAATCCATAACAAAAATGCCAAATATTAGCTTTACCCAACATATCTCTTCTTATGTAACTTGCACAAAAATGTTGCGAACCTATAGCTGGTCTATTCCAATCTTCGTAAAAATTTTCAGATTTATTTGTGAAAAAAGCTGCTATTGATGTGATAATCATATTAAAATTAGTAATATTACCATTTTCATCAGTAGGAACTTCGTATATATTATCTCCTAAACTTTCACACTTTTGAGCTTGGATTATTGAAAATAATCCATCATTATATAATTTTCCATATTCATTTTTCAAATTTCTTTCCATTAAAATACTATTAACATTTTGTACAGGCTCAACTTCATTAAATATATGATTAAGTATCTCTGGGTCATTAATTGATAATAATTCATCTACAGCTCTTATATAATATTGTAAATCATTGTCTTTTATATATTCTATTCCTTCTGCATATTTTTTTATTAATTCTTCAGTCTCTGATTTAGACTGTCCAAATTTTGAAATACATATAGCATTTATTTTCTCTTCTATATTTCCATTTTTAAACATCTCATCACATTTCTTTTGTTTTATACTTTCAAAATTTCTCACATCTTCAATACATTCAATGTCTAAGTAATTTTCCTGCAGTAGAATTATTATTAAATCATCAATATCTTGGACAGATAATTGATCAATATCTTCAATTGTTTCAAGCAGTCTACTATAAGTACCAATATTTTTTAATATTCTTTCACATAAAGGTGTCCAATCTTCTGTTTCATTATTTTTTTCATAAATTTCCAAGCATTTTCCTAACAAATTTAGTTCTGTTTCACTTAAATTTAATATTTTCTCTACATATTCTGGATAGCAAGATATTTGATTTATTTTATCTTCTCCTAATGCTTGTAAATATTTATTATCTAATATTTCAAAATTTACCTTTACTATATCATTGTTTTTTTTGTACATTCTTTCTATAATATCTTTTTTTTCAGTCTGCTTTTCTATTTCTAAAAAATAATCTAAATATTTATATATAAGTTTACAATCTTTTATCTCTGTACGATCAAACCCCATATTATAAATAAACTGAAAATTATCATCATTTGATGTTTCGTTGATGAATTGAAAAGCAATATCTGGTATCAAACCCCACTTTCTTATATTTTCTGGCGTCAAATATTTTTCTATTTTTCCGGTTTTCACTATTAATTCGCAAACTTGATATGAATCCAAACCCCACTTTTTTATATTTTCTGTTGTTAGATATTTTTCTATTTTTCCTGTCTCACTTATTAGCTCAAAAATTTGAGATGAATCCAGTCCCAACTTTTTTATATTTTCTGTTGTTAAATACTTTTCTATTTTTCCCGTCTTTCTTATTAACTCACAAATTTGTGATGAATCCAGTCCCCATCCTCTTATATTCTCTGTTGTTAAATATTGTTCTATTTTTCCTGTTTCTATTATTAACTTATAGATATCTTTTGAATCCAATCCTAATTCTTTTATTTTTTCGTCTGTTAAATATTGTTCTATTTCTCCTGTAGTTTTTATAAAAACTGTATATATCTCACTTTCCAAGTTATTTTTTCCATTAATTAAAGTTTTAATTTCATCTTTATCTAATAATGCTGATATAAAGACAGCAATAATATCTGGGTCGTATTCATCCTCTAAATAAATCGCTTCTTTCAACTTTTCTTTTTGCTCTGGTTTTATATAAATCTTATTTTTGATCCATATTGCCATTTTTAAGTAATCAAATTGCTCTTCCTCTCCATACCCACCTATTATTTCCTCTAAATGTTCTTCGTCTTCGTTTTTTATCATATCTAACAATTTATCTACATCTACTTCACGCATCTTTTGTACCTCCACTAGAAGTTACTTTTCAAACTATATTTTATAATTTCTACATACTTATATTTATATTTTAGTTTCTAAAAATAGCTTCCTGTTCTTATAATTTATAAAAATTATAACAAAACCGTTATCATTTATCAAGCATATTTTACTTTAACTATTGTGCCGTTTGTGTCAAGTAAAAGTAGACAAAATTTTATGTTCATTTTGCCTACTTTAATTTTACACCAACGAATCTTTCTATAGTATTTGCACGTTTTCTATCTCTTTTGATAATAAATTCCACTCTTCATCAAATTTAAAGTATGCCTTTATTTTTTTACCATCAAGTATTAACGGAAGCCAATATTTATCGTCTGGTAGCATTTGGTTAAATGGTAATTTTTTTATATCAAACCACTTTGGATTCATTTCCTCACTTTCACTTGGATTTCCTTTCCATTCATATACCATATATAAGTGTAGTATTACATGCTCTTTATTGCCTTTGTAGTACTCATCGAAATTAATAATTCCAACCTTTTCGTATTTTATTGGAGTTACTTTTATTTCTTCTTTGGTCTCACGAATCATTGCTTCGTCTGGTGTTTCTCCCTTTTCTATTTTTCCTCCAATACCATTGTATTTTCCAGAGCCAAAACCTCTTTTTTTCATTGCTAACAAAATTGAATTATCTTTTTTTAATAGACATAGTGTTGTTTCCATATTATGCCTCCTTATTATTTAATTCATTATTCCTTAATCTGTTCAGTCATTTGCATTTCTATTTCTTAATTAATTGCCCATATTTTATCATTAAAAAGTAAAAAAAGAAAGCAATTTTTCATGTTTATACTATTTAAAACCCACAATTAAAGCAGTTATTATTTCATATTAATAACTGCTTTGTAATACTATTTTCTATTCTTTTCCCAAACAGTTCTTACTAAATTTAAAGAAACTGTTGATAATGTAAATCCTATTACTGGAACTAATGAACTTAACCATATATTATAAGTTGAGAAACGGTTGACATTTACAACATTTTTCTTTTGTTTATTTGCTATAATCCTTGATTTTTCAATGTTAAAACCATTATAGTTTCCACATGTGATGTAAACGGAAACATATCCACTGGCTGAACTTCCTTTATCTCGTACTTTTCCTCCATCATTTTCAAATCTCTCACCATAGTTGCTGGATTACAGCTTATGTATACAACTCTTTCTACATTCAATTTCATAATATTTTCAATTGTATTATTATCTAATCCTTTTCTTGGAGGGTCTACTATTACTACTGATGGTTCTACTTTTTCCTTTTTAATTAGTTTATCAAATGCTTGCTCCACATCTCCGCATATGAATTCAATATTGTTTACATTGTTTAATTTTGCATTCCCGTGTGCATCTTCTATTGCTTGTTTTACTATTTCAATTCCATATACTTTTTTAGCAAATTTTGATGCAAATATTCCTATTGTTCCAATTCCGCAATATAAGTCGCATACCACATCATCTTTTGTAATATTTGCTTTTTCAATTGCAATGTTATAAAGAGCCTCTGCTTGTATTGGATTGACTTGATAAAATGACATTGGCGATATTTTAAAAATATAATCACCTAATACATCTGTAATGTAACCTCTTCCAACTATTGCTTCATTTTTTTGACCCATTATTACATTTGTATTTTTTGTGTTTATATTTTTTACAACTGTTTTTACCATTGGAAATTTATCAATTATATTATTAGCAAGAGTTAGTTCATGTGGTAGCTCTTTGCCGTTTATTACAATAATACACATAATTTCATTTGTTTGAATCCCTACTTTTGTTACAATATGTCGTACTAATCCTGTTTGCTTTTTTTCATTATATACACTTATGTTATTTTTCTTTATATAGTCTAAAATATAGTTTGCTATTTCATATGATATTTCTTTTTGAATTTTACATTCTTTTATTGGTATAATTTCATGTGTTCTTTTAGCAAACACACCAAAAACTTTTTCTCCATTTTTATTTGTGCCTACTGGATATTGAGCTTTATTTCTATAATTATATGGATTTCCCATTCCTAATGTTTTTTCTACTTCTACTTTTTTAGTTAGTGTTTTGTTTATTAAATTTTGGACTTTTTTTTGCTTTATGTTTAATGTTTCTTCATAATCAATATGTCGTAAATTGCATCCACCACATCTTTTATATGTTTCACAATCTGGAGTACATCTTACAGGAGATTGCTCTATTAGCTCTAATAATTTTCCAAATGCATGTGATGATGTTATTTTTACTATTAATATTTTACATTTTTCGCCTTTTATTGCACCATCAATAAAGATTGTAAAATTATCTATTTTTGCAATCCCTTCTCCTTCAAATCCATTATCAATTACATCAACTATATATTCCTTATTTTTTTGTATAGGAATTTCCATAATCATAAGCACCTTCTTTATTATTTATTATCTTTTTTCTCATTTTCTTTAGCATCTTTTTGCTTTTTATCTTCATGCTCTTTTGATTCTTCTAATATCTCATCCATATTTATTTTAAATTTACTTAATATATCTTGTCCATCATCTAAACCAAGATCTTCAAAATACTTTTCTCTCATAATATTTTCTCCTATCTTTTTGTTTACTTTTTAAACATTATATGCAATTTTTAGCTATTTATTTCATTATTATACATATGTATATATTTGTATATTTCACCCCAATTGTGAACTTCTGTTATGTGTGGATTATTTTTTATTTCTTTTATTCCTGCATCTCTAAAATATAATGTTTTTATATTTTTTTCTGCTATTTCTAAGCAATTCATGTAGTTGTCATCTATCATTACATCAATTTTTTCTTTTACACATACATCTGCTTTTCCTCTCTGAGCCCAATAATATTTGTCAAATTTTAAGCCTTCTTTTTCAAACTTTTCTTCTGCTATTGCTCTCATTTCTTTTTTGTCACGACCTCTTGCTGTTATTATTATTAGGTTATGTCCTTCTTGTTTTAACATATTTAATACTTCTTTTACACATGGCATGAAATTTGAAATTTTTGAACATTCTATAAAATATTTATCAGCAAATTCTTGTATCTCTTCATCAGTCCAATTGTATTTTTCTTGAACTCGTGGTTCATCATATGCTCTTATTGCTCTGTCATTTAGTTCTATTGTGTTGTACAAATCAGCTACTGTTCTAAATACTTTTTCACTATCTAATATTACACCATCTATATCTATTCCTATGTTCATAGATTTCCTCCTATTATTTAATTGTGGAATAATTATATCATATATGAGCTTATTCGTCTATTGCTGATTTTTATTTTTAAAAAGTAAAAAAAACTATTGACAAAGGACAGTAATTTGTGCTAATATTTAAGAAGTTTCCAAAAACATATGCGGATGTGGCGGAATTGGCAGACGCGCTGGTCTTAGGAACCAGTGTCAACGACGTGGGGGTTCAAGTCCCTTCATCCGCACCAAAAAAAGAAGTCATGCGACTTCTTTTTTTCATTTTAGCTATAGCTAAAGATTAATTTGAAATTTCTATCTACCTAGTTAGTAATAAATCCATTTTTTAACATTGCTTCATAGTATGTGTCATTTTGTTTACACATTTAAGTATACTTGATTTTTTAATTAAAATGTTGTCAAAAAGAACCGTCCCCATTGACACCCATTGACAGCTTGTTTTCTAAATATATAGTTTAATTATCGCACAAATTTCCCCTGTTTCAGAATTTTTTAGAGTTACAACATGTGATGTATTTTCTGGCTCTGCATAATAACATTTTATAATATCACCATATTTAATTTCTTTCTTGTACATAATTTCAAAATTGCTACAATTATTACTTTTTCTTATTTCTTCTGGTAATATCATATCTGCTAATTCTAGGTAATAAATATTATTCATATGATTATTAACATCAATCCAATTTAAATCAATTTTATAATCAATACAATTTAAATATGTTTCTGGCTCTTTTAATTTTTTCAATTTACGTTCATTAAAATTCGTTTTTTCAGGTTCTAATTGATATGCATCTATAAGCTGGTCTGTTACTTTTTCAATTTTTTTACTTTTTAAATTTATATGTACCCAATTTGAAATTCCTGTAATTAATAGCTCACCCGCTTCTGATTTTATTTCAAATTCTCTTGAAGCAGTTATGTTTTTTATTTCAGTTCCCCATGTATATACATTAACTTTATCACCATATTCAGGTCTTTTTATTATATTTACTTTATATCCTGTTAGTAACCACGTTGTTTCTGAAGTTTTAAGTCCTTCTCCTGCTTGGGTTGCATGCATACCTGATATATCCTCAAAAATGTTTAGTATTGCACTATTTTTTATTTTTAAATTTGAATCTATGTCTCTATATCCTATATAGAATTTTTCTGAAAAAATCATTGTCTTCCTCCTATTGCAACTTGTTTTATGTAATTTTTATTTTGATATTTTTTCTAATATTTTTTTAGCTAAATCTTCATTTATTCCTTTTACACTTGTTAGCTCTTCAATACTTGCCTCTGATATTTTTTCTACACTACCAAACTTTTTTAATAACATTGCCTTTTTAGCTGTTCCTATTCCTGGTATTTCATCCAAAGCTGATTTTATCATAGATTCATCTCTTAATTTTCTATGATAACCAATTGCTGTATCGTGAACACTATCTTGAAACATTGTAATAGCATTTAATAAACTTTGTGATATTGTAAGTTCATTTCTATTTTCGTCCATTAAAGCTCTAGTTTGATGTTTGTCATTTTTAACCATTCCAAATATAGGAATATTTAAATTTAAATCATATAAAGCTTGTTTTGCAGATCTTATTTGTGTTATTCCACCATCTACAAAAATAACATCTGGTAGAGCCCCAAAACCATCATTTCTTCCATTAATTGAATGTTGCAATCTTCTATATATTACTTCATTCATACACTTAGGATCATCTTGATTATTAACTACAGATTTTATTTTAAATCTTCTTGATAAATTCTTTTTTATTACCCCATTTTCCATAACACACATTCCAGCAACTATAAAGTTACCTGAAATATTTGAAATATCATAACATTCAATTTTTCTTGGATATTTGTCTAGTTTTAGTACTTCTTTTAGCTCTGTTAAAACGTTGTACTTGTCTTTTTCTTTATTATTTAAAGTTATATATGCATTATTTTCCGCCATATCTACTAATCTTAACTTTTCACCTTTTTGTGGCAATTTTATTTCTACTTTATGCTCTGCTTTTTGAGTTAACAATAGCTCTATTAGCTCTTTATCTTCAATTGTTTCTTTAACCATTATTTTACTTGGTAAAAAATCTTTTTCTAAATAATATTGCTTTATAAAGCTTGACATTATTTCAGACTTTTCTTCATCCTGTAGACCTTTAAAAAAGTAATGTTCTCTTCCAATCATTTTACTTTTTCTTATAAAAAACATTTCAATACAAACTTCTGTATCATTTCTTGCCAAACCTATAACATCAATATCATTTTCACCCATATTAGAAACTTTTTGACGTTTTGAAACATTTTCAATTGCAATAATTTTGTCACGCAAATATGCTGCTGTTTCATATTGCATATTTTTTGAAGCTTCCTCCATTTCTTCTGTTAACTGTTTCAAAATTTTATCAACTTTACCTTCTAATAAATCGATTATTTCATCAATTTGCTTTTTGTAGTCTTCTTTTGAAACATATCCCATACATGGAGCTAAGCATTTTTTTATATGATAATTTAAACATGGTCTATCTTTATATTTAAAATTTCTGCATTGTCTAATTTTAAACTTACTTTTTATCAGATCAACCATTTCTTTTGCACTACCTGGATTAGCATATGGTCCAAAATATTTTGCACCATCATTTAATTTTCTCCTTGTTATATATACATCTGGGTAATCTGTTTGAACTGTAATTTTTATGTATGGATATGTTTTATCATCTTTTAATAAAACATTAAATTTTGGCATATTTTTCTTTATTAAATTACATTCTAATATTAAAGCTTCAGCCTCATTTTCGGTTACAATATATTCAAAATGATCTACTAGTGAAACCATATTTTCAATTCTTTTTGTTTTATTATTTTTTCTAAAATATTGTCTAACCCTATTTTTTAAAGATATTGCTTTTCCAACATATATAATTTTGTCATTTTTATCATGCATTATATATACACCTGGTTTGGCAGGTAGTTTTTTTAGCTCTTTTTCTATGTCGAACATTAATTTACCTCCGTAAAATATTTAAATAAGACAAATGGTAAAACCATCTGCCCTATTTATCTTTTCTTTTTGATTTTTTTTGTATAACAAGTTCAGTATATTCTTCTTTTTTTGAGCATCCTATTATTGGAAAAAATATTGATGGGAAAAATGCCATAAAAAATGGTAAAACTGCACCTTTTTTATAGCAATATCCTAATCTTACTGCTATCATAAAACGGTAACATAAAAATCCAATTAACATTATAATAAAAGTCCAACTAACATCTCTTCCTGCATAAAAACCAATAATTGGTATTAAAAAATCTAAGTATAAAACAACAAGCCAAGGTGATAATTTGCATATTTTTAATAATTGTATTTGATTATAAACTGGAACTAACGATTTCCATTCTGATATGCCAGCTTTTGAAAAAATTCCCCATTGACCTATTTTTTTTATTAACCCCAATATCATACAAAAACATACTACAATTGATACTATAATTGCTAAATACAAATATATGTATGAAACTTCTACTCTCATAATTACTACTCCCTTCTTGTTTACTTTTCTTTATAATATTTATTTGTATTATACTTATATTTTTTTTACGTGTCAAATAATATTTTTGTAAAAATTAATATTGTCATTTTCACAAAAAATTCACTTGCAATTAAAATATTTTTGATGTACTATATCCCCATAAAAGATATACTAAAAAAATATATAAGGAGGTTACATTTTAAGCGCCAGAGCAATATTATATATTGCTGACGAGGTTAGAGTTTATCGAAAATTCGGCGGATGCTCTATGGCAAGTGCTAGTCATTAAAATATTTACAAAAATCAATAGTAATATTGATTACAAAATAATATTTATAGCATAATAATCCTGTATATCTTTTAATTAATTTAATAATTAAAAACGAAAGGATTGTGATTAATATGTGTGGAATAGTAGGTTATATTGGAGAAAAAAAAGCATGCCCTATTTTATTAACTGGGCTTACAGCATTAGAATATAGAGGTTACGATTCAGCTGGAATTGCCTCCATTGAAGACGACAAAATTTGTGTAATGAAAGACAAAGGCAGAGTTGCAAATTTAAATAACATAAGAGGCATAAATAAATTATCTGGAACAATTGGTATAGCTCATACAAGATGGGCAACTCATGGAAAACCATCAAAAGAAAATGCTCACCCACATATGGACAATAGTGAAACTTTTGCTGTTGTACATAATGGTATAATAGAAAATTACACAGAATTAAGAAAATTTTTAACAGATAATGGATACAAGTTTTTATCTCAAACAGATACAGAAGTTATTCCAAATTTAATTCATTATCACTTTTCAAAAGATACAAATGATGATGAAAATAAATTTTTAAGATCTGTACAAAGTGCAACTAAAGATTTAAAAGGTAGTTTTGCTATTGAAGTTTTATGTAATTTATATCCAGATAAAATGGTTGTTGTTAGAAAAGATAGCCCTCTTGTTATTGGAAAAGGATTGACAGGATATCATATTGCATCTGACATACCTGCTTTATTAGAATTTACTAGAAATTTTTACTTATTAGATGATTATGAATTTGCTTTAATAGAAAAAAATTCTATAAAATTTTATAATTCAGATTTAGTAGAACACTCTAAAGAACTAAAAAATATTGAATGGGATTCATCTGCAGCTGAAAAAAATGGTTATGAAGATTATATGTTAAAAGAAATTTTTGAACAACCAACTGCAATAAGAGAAACAATCGGATCTCGTTTAAAATTAGGTGAACCTTGCAATTTTAGTGATATAAATATTACAAAAGAATATTTATCTACAATAAACAAAATTTTTATAATAGCTTGTGGTACAGCAATGCACGCTGGTTTAACAGGGAAAAAATTTATCGAAAATCTTTGTAATATCCCAGTAGAAGTTGATATTGCTTCTGAATTTAGATATAGAAATCCTATAATAGATGAAAAAACTTTATGTGTTTTCATTAGCCAATCTGGAGAAACTGCAGATACAATTGCTGCTTTAAAATTATCAAAATCAAAAGGAGCAAAAACACTAGCTGTATCAAATGTTATAGGAAGTTCAATAACAAGGGAAGCCGATTATACAATTTATACACATGCAGGTCCAGAAATTGCAGTTGCTTCTACTAAAGCTTACACTTCACAAGTTGTACTTTTAGGAATTTTAGCTATATATTTCGCAGAAATTTTAGAAAGTACCGATTCTGAAACATTGGAAAATTTGAAAAAAGATATATTTGATTTACCAAAGAAAATTGAAACATCTTTAAAGACTAGTGATGAAGTAAAAAAATTCGCTAAAAAGATTTCAAAAGAAAAAGATGTATTTTTCATCGGTAGAGGAAGCGATTACAATGTTGCTTTAGAGGGCTCTTTAAAATTAAAAGAAATTTCATATATTCATTCAGAAGCATATGCATCTGGAGAATTAAAGCACGGACCTATTGCTTTAATAGAAAAAGGAATTACTGTAATTAGTATTTTAACAGATAAAAATTTGTTAGAAAAATCTATAAGCAATATTGAAGAAGTTATCACCCGTGGTGCTAAAACATTTATTGTAACAAATCAAGATATAGAAAATTCTAATTTTGACAATGTCGTAAAAATAGAAGATACAAATCCGCTTCTATCCCCTATTCTTTCTGTAATACCTTTGCAATTACTTGCATATTATATTTCAAAAGATAAAGGATTAGATGTTGATAAACCTCGTAATTTAGCTAAGTCGGTTACTGTAGAATAAAATAAAATGTGGATGGAGCAAAAATTTAAGCTTATTTAAATTCTTATTCCGTCCACATTTTTAATATAACTTCTGATATATTCCATAATCCCTTATTATTTTTCTTACATAATTATTGGTTTCTTTGTATGGTATATTTTCTATGTCTGAGCCATCTTTTTTTATTGTGCCTTCTTGTATCCATTTATCTACTGTTCCTATTCCTGCATTATATGCTGCTACTGCTAGGTAATAGTTTCCGTCATATTTTTGTAATAATTCTGATAAATATTTTGTTCCTATTTTTATATTTGTTTTGGCATCAAATAGCATGTTTGATTCAAATGTTGTATCTGTTATTATATTGCTTGCAACTTCGTCTGCTGTTGAGTCCATTAATTGCATTAATCCTTTCGCATTACTGTTTGACACTACATCTTCTTTAAAATTACTTTCTGCTTTTATTACTGCATATACTAATAATGGATCTACATCATATTCTTTTGAATAGTCTGTTACATATTCTGAATATGTTTTTGGGTAGATTTTTTTCATTATCTTTTCTGGGACATTAAATATTTTTACTGTACCTATGTATGTTACCAATATTATTAATATAGTAATAATAATTGCTTTAAGTGCTTTTGGCATACTATCTTCCCTTTCTTTTGTTTATTTTAAATCGTACCAATTATGTGCACATGATACTTCTACTTCTAGTGGTACACTTAATTTTATTGCATTTTCCATGCATTGTTTTAATATTTTTTCAACTTTTTTACATTCTTCTTCTTTACATTCTATCATTAATTCGTCATGTATTTGAAGAACTATTTTTGCATCTAATTTTTGATTTTTTAGCTCTTTATATAAATTCACCATTGCAATTTTCATTATATCTGCTGCAGTTCCTTGTATTGGTGTATTCATTGCTGCTCTTGCTCCAAATTGTCTTACCATATAATTATTAGAGCTTAGCTCTGGTATATATCTTCTTCTATTAAATAAAGTTTCTACATATCCATCTTTTTTTGCTTGTTCTACAATATCTTTCATAAATTTATCTATTCCATTATATTTTTCAAGATATTGCTCTATATAATTTTTAGCTTCTTTTTTTGATATTCCTAATTGCTCTGATAATCCAAAGTCACTTATTCCATAAACAATTCCAAAATTTACAGCTTTTGCAGAACTTCTTTGCTCTTTTGTTACCTCTTCTATTGGAATATTTAATACTTTTGAAGCTGCCTGTTTGTGTATATCTTCCTCATTTAAAAATGCATGAACCATATTTTCGTCTTGAGAAATATGTGCTAATACTCTTAATTCAATTTGAGAATAATCAGCATCTACATATATATATCCTTGTTTTGGTTTAAAAACTTTTCTTAATTGTTTTCCCAAATCTAATCTTGTTGGTATATTTTGTAAATTTGGCTCTGTACTACTTATTCTTCCAGTAGCAGTTATTGTTTGATGAAAATATGAATGTATTCTTCCAGTTTTTTCATTTATATATGGAAGTAAACCTTCTACATATGTTGAATTTAATTTTGTTAAACTTCTATATTCAAGAATTTTTTCTATTATAGGATGTTTGTTTTTCAATTTTTCTAATATATCAACATCTGTTGAATATCCAGTTTTTGTTTTTTTAATCACTGGTAATTGTAGCTTTTCAAACAAAATTACACCTAACTGTTTTGTAGAATTAATATTAAAATCTTCTCCTGCTAAACTGTGAATTTCTTCTGTTAGTTCATTTAATCTTAATTTTAATTTATCACCAATTTCAATTAATTCCTCTTTATCTGCATATAATCCATTAAATTGCATTTCTGCTAATACTTGTAATAATGGCATTTCTATATTATTAAATAAATCAACACTATTGTATTCTTCTAGTTTTTTCATTGTTTTTTCATATAAATTTCCAATTACATATGCATACATTGAAATTTCATATTTTTCATTATCATTTTCTTCTACAGAATCAAAAAAGTTCATTTGTCCACTTACAGTGTCTTTATTCTCATTTTCTTTTTCAATAAATTCGTTAATATCGATTCCTAAATATTCCATTGACAAATCATTTAATTTATATTTATTTGTTGGATTTATATCATATGCAGCAATTTCTGCATCATAATAAATATTTTCTGGATTTATTCCAAGCTCTTTTAGTAAAACATAGTCTTCAACTAATTTATAGCCATATTTTTTTATTGATGTATTTTCAAATATCTCTTTAAAATACTTAACCAAATTTTCAGAATTTATTTTACAATAATAAACAATTCCTTCTTTTTTATTATATATACTAATAGATTTTACAGTCTTTTTTATTATATTTTTACTATCTTTGTCATCATTTTTATATAAATAATATATCAATTCTTCTTGTTTTTTTATAATATCAGCTATTTTATTTAACTCAACATTTTCTTCAATTTTAAATAAATCTTTTAAATCTTTTACTGATGTTTCCTCTCCTGATAATTCAAATCTATCTATATATCTTTTAAAATTTAGCTCCTTAAAAATACTATATACTTCTTCTTTATTCCATTCTTTAATTTTTAAGTCTTCAACTGAAATATCATCAATTGGAACATTTACATTTATTGTTCCTAAAGTTCTTGATAATAAAGCCAAATCTTTATTTTGTATTAAATTTTCTTTTAATTTTCCCTTAATTGTTTTTGCCTCATTTTTTTCAAGCAAATCATATAAATTATCAATTGTTTTATATTCCTTTATTAATTTGTATGCTGTTTTTTCACCAACACCTGGAACACCTGGTATATTATCTGAAGAATCTCCCATTAAACCTTTTACTTCAATTAATTGTTTTGGTACTACTTCATATGTGCTTATTACTTTTTCTTTATCAAAATCTTCAATTTCTGTTTTTCCACCTTTTGTTCGTGGAATATGAATTGTTACTTTATCTGTTGCAAGTTGAAATGTATCTCTATCTCCAGAAAGAATTGTTACATCAAGTCCAGCTTCTTCTCCTAATCTTGCAAATGTTCCTAATATGTCATCACCCTCGTAGCCTTCTTTTTCAATTATTGTTATATTCATCTTTCTTAAAACATCTTTTATAATTGGCATTTGTGCAGCAAGTTCATTTGGCATTCCTTTACGATTAGCTTTATATCCTTCATACATTTTGTGTCTTGCTGTTGGAGCTTTTAAATCAAATGTTACAGCCATATGATCTGGTGATAAATCCTCCTGTGCCTTAAACATTATTGCTAAAAATCCATATACAGCATTTGTATATGTTCCATCCTTTGTTGTAAGCATTTTACTTCCCATTATTCCATAAAATGCTCTATTTAATATGCTGTTTCCATCTATCAGTAACAATCTACTCATTATTAATCTTCTTCCTTTCTTATCATTGGCTACATTGCAATTTTTTTAGTTATCTTTATAAACTAATTAATAGTTTGTAAATACTCGTTTTGATTTTATTAGTATTTTACTATATGTTATTAAATTTATCAAGGATTATTGTGTTTTATAAAATCAATTGTTTTAAAATTTTATTTTAATTTTTTTGAATAATCTATACTTTTTTTCACATAATAATTACAAAAGGAGGATATCTATTTATGAAATTTTTAAATTATTTAGTACTTACTCTTGTTGTTATAGGTGCTCTTAATTGGCTATTAGTTGGTGCTTTTGAATTTAATCTTGTTGAAACTTTATTTAATGGATTTTCTATAGTTTCACGAATAGTGTATATTTTAGTTGGTATAGCTGGTATTTGGGCAATTAGCTTTTATAATAAAATAGGTGAATAATAAAAAGAATAAAATGAAGCAGTAAATTTCATTTTATTCTTTTTTATTACATTTTTTCGTTTAAATTTTTTGAATAATATATCAGATCTGTATAAACAAAATTTCCGCACTTTATTTCTTTGCTATAGTTAGTTATAAAATAATCTTTTACTGTTTTTTCATATTTATCAAATCCTAATTTTACATAAAATGGAATATTGTTTTCAGTTGTTCCTACTAACATTTTTTCATATTTTTGTTTATAGTTTCCACACAAAGATTTTAATATTTTTTTAGCGTATCCTTTGTTTCTGTATTCTTGCTTTGTAACTAAAGCTTTTAGCTCTATTGTTTTTTTATTGCTTTTAAAAATAACAGCCAAAGAAACTATCTCATCTCCACGTTTTAATCCATAACAATCTGATTCCTGTAAATACTTTAAAATAATATCTCTTGACGGAATAGCTTCTAATAATAAATCAATATATGCCTCTTTATTTTCTATTTTTTTTAGCTCTAACCTCTGTCTTTTTAACTGTTCATAGCCTTCTGGTAATGTAGGTTTTGATATATTACGATTGAGATATCTATCTTCTTCTGAAAAAATACATCCACAATATTTTTGCATATATAGACCTTGTTCTATTGCTTTATCGTGACCTATCCAAAAACCTTTTCTAAAATCTATATATAAAAAATTTATATCAAATTCTTTGCTTAGGTCTTCCATTAATTTTTTTATATATTCATGCTTTTGGTAAATGCTATATAGCAGTGTTGTTGTTACTGTATCGTATCCATTTTTCTTTGCATATTCAAATGTTTTTCTTAATCTTATTGGATAACAATATTCTACACATCTAGCATTTATATTATCTGCTACATTTTTACAAAATTCATCCAAACCATACTCTTCATTAAATATAGTTTTTACATTAATTATATTTGCATATTCTTTTAAACAATCCCTTCTTGCTATATATTCTGTATAGGGATGTATATTGGGATTATACCAATATAATGTTGGCTCTATTCCATTTTTTCTTAATTCATCTATACAATACACACTACAAGGAGCGCAGCACGTATGCATTAATAATTTCATTCTATTACCTCACTTTTTATACCTTTTATTTTTATATTCACGCCATTTCCCTTTTCATATATATCATAAACACCAACTTCTCCAATTTTATTAAAATTCTCTCTTACATATGTTATTACACTTTGTGGTGTTTGCCAATTTTGAATGTAATCTTCTCTTAAAATCATATATCTAACATTTTCTTGACTATTTATTTTATCTATTTGGCCATTCTCGCCATCTTTTCCAAAATTTCCTTTTTGAAACATATCAAAATTTTTATTATATCTATCAATTGGTATCATATATAATGCTGCATTTGAATCTAATATATATACATCCTTTTCAGAAGTTAGAATATATTCATCTGTTCTTTCTGTTAAATTTAAAATATTTTTACTCACTATAATATTATTAAAATGCTTTAATGCTTTATATTTACTTAATTCTCCCAATTCATTTCTATATTTTATTTCTGTATATCCTGTAAAAATTATTATAAAAACAAATGATATAATTTCTATAAATTCAAACAAATATTTAAGATTTATAATTTTAAAACCTTTCAATAATAACTTTATTTCATAAATAAACAATATATACATCGGTACTATAGATATAAGAAAGTGTATGTTGTCTGAAATTGGATATGACATTGTAAATATTGGCAAAGAATATGCTGTTAATAATAATAAAAAATTTTTTCTTTTCTTCAATAATATAAATATTATATTAATTGCTATAGATATAATCAAAATAATTGGACTTATTATGCTTAATATTTTTATTGTTATATCTTCAGATGTTATTAGTTTTTCATATGGCATACTATTTGAAAATGTTTTTATTCCCCAAACACAATAACTAAAGAATTCAGAAAAAGCCCCTGTTATTATTAAATATATAAAAAATATTAAAATTGGAACTAAAATTCCAATAATTCTCATATATGCTTTTTTCAAAATTTTTTTAAAATTTGACTTACTTTTTATATCAAATAATGGACTTAATACAACAATAACACTAACTAGAAAACCTATTGATTGCTTCGTACAAAATGATAAACCACCTAAAATTCCTATAATTATATCATTTTTTGTACTTTGATTATTATTTTTTATATATTTTAGCTCTAATAACATTATTATTAGTGTTATTGTTAAAACAAGAAAGTTGTAATCTAAACAATAATATTCCTTCATTATAAACATAATTATTAATATTAATAATTTAGATATTGATTTTTCTATTTCTAATTTTCTGCAAATATTATATATTACAATTAAACTAACAACTGCCAACAATGCTGCCATTATTCTTGTTACAAACATTTCAGTTCCAAATATTTTCAAAAAAAGCGCAGTTATAAAACCTAAAAGCGGAGTAGTTATCATACTAATATCTTTATATGGAATCAAACCATCAGCTATACATCTTGCAGTATTAAAATTCCATATTTCATCTAAATCATCTAGTGGTTTTATTAAAATATATGTTAAAATTACTAAAAAAACTCCACTCCAAAATAATATATCTCTTAATTTTTTCATTATTAGAAAACTCCTTTTATTCCTTATAAATCATACTTTACAACTAATTTCTATTTTCAATTTTATACCCCATATGTGCATATGCAGCTGGTAATGGAATCCTTCCTCTTATTGTTCTCGATATAAATCCTATTTGAATTAAATATGGCTCGTACACGTCCTCAATTGTTTCTACTTCTTCACCTACTGTTGTTGCTAATGTATCTATTCCAACTGGTCTACCTCCATATTTTTCTATCATTGTTTCTAATATTTTTCTATCTATTTCATCTAATCCTAATTCATCTATTTCTAATCTATTTAAAGCCACTTTTGTAAGCTTTATATCTATTTCATTATCTGATAATACTATTGCATAGTCTCTCACTCTTTTTAAGAGCCTGTTCGCTATTCTAGGTGTTCCTCTTGATCTTCTTGCTATTTCTTCTGCTGAAGAATCATCTATGTTTACTTCTAAAATTTTTGCTGTTCTTTTTACAATTTTTTTCAAATCATTTATATCATATAGCTCTAATCTGTTTACAATTCCAAATCTATCTCTTAGTGGTGTTGACAAAGATCCTGCTTTTGTGGTTGCACCTATTAATGTAAATTTTGGTAAATCTATCCTTATAGATTTTGATGTTGGACCTTTACCAATTACTATATCTAAAGTAAAGTCTTCCAATGCTGGATATAAAATTTCTTCTACATTTTTATTTAATCTATGTATTTCATCAATAAATAAAACATCAAACTCATTCAAATTTGTAAGTAATGCTGCTAGGTCACCTGCTTTTTCTATTGCTGGACCAGATGTAACTTTTATATTTGAATTCATTTCATTTGCAATAATATTAGCAAGAGTTGTTTTACCTAATCCTGGTGGGCCATAAAGTAAGACATGATCTAATGGCTCTCCTCTCTTTTTTGCAGCTTCTATATATATTTTCATATTCTCTTTTACCTTAGATTGTCCAATATATTCTTCTAATAGTCTAGGTCTTATTGATGACTCTAAATTTTCTTCTAAATCATCTTCAAGCTCTGGCCTTATTAATTGATTATTATCCATAAAAAATTTCATCCTTCCTCAACTTCACTTTAGTAAATTATTTAATACAATTGAATTAGAAATTGTAAGCTCATCTTCCATTTTATTTTTATAATAATTTAATAAATTTTTTTTACCATCGTCTAAATTATCCAAATTTATTTCTTTTCCATTTAATCGTTCATACCAAACACCATTATAGTAATAATCATCAGAAACAATTATTCCATTATTTAAACAAGCAAAATCTTTGGTTCCAAATATATTTGTTCCTAATGATACTTCATCGCTTAATCCACATATATAACTTAATGTTGGTTTTATGTCTAATTTACTTACAGTCTTTTCTATTTCTATGTTTTCAATTTCTGGAATCTTTATACCACATACTACATTTACGTAATTAATTTCAGTTTCAACGTTATTTAGTTCGTGATCACATTCTTTAATAAAATCTAACATTTCTTCATTATGCATCTGCATTCCATAATGATCTCCAAATATAAATATTACAGTATCATCATATAAATTTTCTTCTTTTAGCTTTTCAATAAAAGCTCCAAAAGCGTAATCAGCATAATTAACAGCTTCTAAGTAATTACCAAAATATGTATCTTTATATTTGCCTACATCTATTGATACTTTTTGATATTTATTATCTAACCCTGGCAGATCAAATCCTGTATGTGATGATGAAGCTACAATACTGGTAAAAAATGGTGTATCTGTCTTTTTTAATTTTTCTACAGCTTGTTTGTATAATGCTTCATCAGATATCCAATTATTAATTAATTCACTATCTGGATCAAAACTATCTATAAAATCTATTTCATCAATTTGCATTGCATTATACACATTTTTTCTATTCCAAAAAGTTTCTTCATTTCCGTGCATATATACAGTATAGTAGTTTTTTTCTTTATATAAATCAAATATATCATTATATTTATTCCCACTATATTGTGCAAAAGCCATCCCATTTTCTAAAGGATATAGTGATGACATTGCTGAGTGTTCTGAATCTGCGGTTGTAGAATAGCTTTGAATTATCATATTATTAATTTTTATATTTTCATTTAAAAATTTATTAATATTTGGTGTTATTTCTTTATCATTGATTTTTTTATTAATAACAAAATTTTGTAATGATTCAAGTTGTAGTAATATTACATTTTTACCTTCTGCTACATTTTTTAAATTATATATATCTTTTTCATATTTTTGATTATAATCTTGCTTCAAATTATTATATGCATTTAAGACATCATTTTTTGAATTATATTTTGCTGTCTTTTTTAAATTTATGTTGCTTTGTATATCTAAATAATGAAATGTATATAAAGTTCCAAGCTCTAACTGCATTTTTTTATTGTATCTACTTTCTTTAGCTTCTGCGATATAATTAGGAATTGTAGATTCAAATATGATAGTCATAATCGTTACGTATAGTATTGCTGGTTTCCAACTTTTTCTTTTTATATTTTCAATTTTTATAAATTTAGTGATTAACAATACTATTACAATTATTAAATCTAAAAAATATAAAATTTGCGAAAAATTCGTTAAATCTCCTATTGTTGCTGATATCTGATCTGAATATTGAAGATTACTTATTTGAACAATAGATATTAAACTCGAAGAATAATTGTAATATATCTCGTCTGCCAACATTAAAATACTCATAAATAAATTTATAATATATGCACAAATAAATCTCGATTTATTTTTTAGTATAAATAATAATGTAACTAAATACATTGAATAAATAAACGTTTTTTCAACAATTTCTTTTTGCATAACATCAGAAAAATATATTGTTCTTTCATAAAAAAAGCACATTTTACCAAACAATACTAAGCCTGTAAAAATTATAATTAAATCTGAATTGACTATTATATTCGTATATTTTTTTAATACATTAATTGCTTTATTTAACATTATTTCCCCTCTTTACTGTTTTCAATTATTATTTATATAATCTTCAATTATTGATAGAATTTTTTCATTTCCACTTATATATTTTTTAGGCTCAAAATCCTTCATCGATTTTATTGTATCCCCTAATTTATCTAAGTCTGTTACACTTCTTACATATCCATTTTTTTCAAACTTTTCTGCAATTTGAATTTGATGGTCATTAACGTGTTCATTATATTTTTTTAATCTTGGAACTACTATCACTTTTTTTTCTTTTTCCAATGAAGAAATAATTGAACCTACTCCTCCGTGTGTTATAATTAAATCTGCTTTATCTTGCAATTTTGAAAGCTTTTTCTTGTCAATTAATCCAAATATTTTCATATCTTTTGAATCAAATTTTGTAAACCCTGCTTGTACAACAACTTCATCTGTTATTACTTTTTTATCAATATTTTTTTGTATGGCCTTTAACAATCTAACAAAACTATTATTTTGTGTGCCTAATAATACTAATATCATTTTTATTATCCTTTCATCAATATAATTTTATAATATTAATATATTGGTCCTCCATATATTGCTTTAGGGTATAATTTTAACATTTCTTTCCATTGAACAATAAACAAATTAGCTATTGGATATATCATTTTTCCAGACAAAGTTTTTGATTCAGAATTTGCAAATGTTTCTATGAAAATAATTTTACTACCAAATAGTTTTCCTAAATAACACATTGGAACTGCAGTATGAGTACCTGTTGTAACAATATATTTTGGACGTATTTTAAAATATAAGTATATTGTTTTTAGGCATAAATACAAATATTTAAAAATATATGTAAACAATTTACTTCTAGTTCCATATGGTAAAAAATATAATTTATCTCCATACTCATCTTTAAAATGCTCATTCGTTTTATCTTTTTCTGTTATTATAAATGATTCATATTTTTTAAATAGTGGTTTTAATTGTAAAAGCTCACTAAAATGACCACCTGTACTTGAAATAAATAATACCCTTTTCACAACTTTTCACATTCCTTTTTTAATTTATTTTTACCTATAATTTTATAATTTCTATATTATTATATCCTATAAATAAACCGGTTTCTATAACACCTGTTATTAATTTTATATTTTTTTCCAAACTTTCATCAATTTTTTCAAATTTAGCATCTAATATAAGATTATTATTTTCTGTAATTATAGGGCCATCTTTCCCCTTGCCGCATCTTAAAGTACAAGATTTTATTCCTAGTTTGTATAGCTCTGTTTTCACATAATTAATACTTTCAGGGTAGCATTCTATAGGAATACAAAAATTCTCTCCTAATTTTTTTACAAACTTACTTTTATCAGCAAGTATATATACTTTTTTCGAATTCAGAATATTCATTTTTTCTTTGAACATTGCTGCACCTCGTCCTTTAATTAGCCAGTTATTTTCATCCACCTCATCAGTACCATCAAAACTCCAATCAGGCTTTTTTTCAATTATTGATGCTGTCGGAATATTCAAAGAAACACATAACAACTTTATTTCATATGATGTTGGAATTGCTGTTATTTTTATATTTTCATTTTCTACTTTTTTTGCAATCTCTTTAGCAGCCAAAAATGATGTGGATCCAGATCCGAAACCTATAACATCTCCATCTTTTACTTTTTTTGCAACATCTATTGCTATCTTCATCTTTTCTTCTTTATTCGATATATCTTCATTCCAATTCAAGTAATTTTCTTTAATATTCCAATTCATATGTATTCCCCCTAAACTTTATTTTTAATTAAATAAAATAGCCTTTTTATCCTGATAAATACTTAAAGCAGTATTAGTTATTGCATTATATAAATTTTTTAATTGATTTTCATTTAAATCGTTTAAAACAATCTTGTTTGATTTTTCATAATCATTGCTTTTATCAATTTCGTCTGTTATTTGTGTTACAGAACTATAGTTAATATTTACATCATTTTTACATAAAATTTCTATTTTTGTTGATATTATATTTTTTTCATTTATTTCATTTGATATATTAATTTCCTCTATTTGATTACATATTTTATTTAATAAATCTGAAATCGTTAATACAAACTTGCTACTAAAGTTATCTGTTAATAGCTCCTGTTTAATATTTATTTTATTATTTTCTTTATCATTTACAATTTTAATTAATCGGTCTTTACCAAATTTTATATCAGTTTGTATTAATCTCGAATTTTCTTCATAAACAATAATTTCAATTAATTCATCATCAGTGGTTTCCATTGATTTTATGTTATTTGAAATTTCCAAGAATTTATTTGATAGCAAATTTATTTGTGTATACTCACTAGGTAAATTTAACATTTTCATTTTAGATGTTATTAAATTCAATGTTCTACTATCTTTTGATAGTTCTTCAAAAATATTAGCTAAAATATTTTTTGATTCATTTTCTGATAATGTTAATTTATATCCTTTAGCTGTATGAATTCTTTCATTAATTTTTATTCCCGCAGTACCAATTTTACTATAATTACTTTTGTTTGTATTTGAAATTATTAATTTACTATATTTATCTGTTATATAGCTCATATCATCATCAGATATTTCTAATATATCTAAGCAAGTTCCCCAATTTATATTATCAGGAAATTTTTCGGTATTTTCAACACCAATTTTACTTGCTAGGCTTTTTAAATTACTATTTTTTAACGATATATATCCATTAGCTAGTTCATCCATTTTTATTCCTATAATATTACTTCTTTTAACTAAATTAAAATTCATAATATTATCCGAATTTTTACTAAATTCTACTTGTGTAAAAATATCATTTGAATTATTAGCATTTGTTTTTGATACTACTTTATATACACTGTTCTTTGTATTAATATCTAAATTACTATCAACTTTATAACTATTGTTTATTTTTTGTTTTTCAATTTCTGTTATATCATTATTATTAAACATTTGTGTAAGTTCACTATTTTTCACAGCATATTTCCAAAATAACTGTTCATCTGTTTTTAGAATATCTGTCTTATAATATAAAAAAGCTAATATACCAACTATTAACAATAAAACAATTAATATGATTAATATAATTTTTCTTTTTCTCATTTTTATTAATATTCATCTCCTTTAGGATACAAAATTTTGTTAAATTTTCCTAATTTTCCATCCATCAGTTTATTTTATCCTTTGTTCTACTACTTCATACATAACAATTCCAGCAGAAACTGCTGCATTAAGAGAAGTTATCTTTCCTTTCATAGGAATTTTTACTAAAAAGTCACAATTTTCTTTTACAAGCCTGCTCATACCAAAACCTTCACTACCTATTACAATTGCAATTGGCATTTTAAAATCTTGATCATAATAATAAGTATTTGTATTCATATCTGTTCCACAAACCCATAATCCTTCGTCTTTCAAATACTTAATGGTTTCATTTATATTATTAACTCTTGCTATTTTCATATGTTCCACAGCACCAGCAGATACTTTATTTACTGTACTATTTACCTGTGCAGCTCTTCTTTTTGGTATTATAATTCCATGAACACCTGCTGTTTCTGCAGTTCTTATAATAGAACCTAAATTATGTGGATCTTCTATTCCATCTAATATAACAACAAATGGATCTTCATTTTTATTTTTGGCATCTTGTAAAATATCTTCAACATCACAATAATCAAATGGAGGAACAATTGCAATAACACCTTGGTTATTATCAGTTTGAGACATTTGATTTATTTTGTTTCTATCTACTTGTGATATTACTACTTTACGTTTTTTAGCAAGTTCAATAATTTTATTTATAGAGCCATGTTTTTCACCATTTGAAATATAAATTTTATTTATATCTCTTCCAGATTCTAGTAGCTCTATAACTGAGTTACGTCCTTCTACTTGGTCATCAAATTTTTCATTTTCTTTATTATTTTTTTTCACGATTATCTCCTTAAATTTTATTATTTATTCTCATCATCAAGTTTTAGTACAGATAAAAATGCCTCTTGAGGAATTTCTACATTTCCAATTTCACGCATTTTTTTCTTACCACGCTTTTGTTTTTCTAATAATTTTTTCTTTCTTGTAATATCTCCACCATAACATTTTGCAAGTACATCTTTTCTCATTGCAGATATAGTTTCTCTTGCAATTATTTTACCACCAATTACAGCTTGAATTGGAATTGTAAATAAATGTCTTGGAATTACTGTTTTTAGCTTTTCTACCATTTTCTTTCCTTTGTCATATGCCATATCTTTATGAACTATAAATGATAATGCATCAACACTTTCACCATTTACCCAAATGTCTAATTTAACAAGCTCTGACCTTCTATACTCCTTAAATTCGTAATCAAAAGAAGCATATCCTTTTGTTTTAGATTTTAAATTATCAAAGAAGTCATATATAATTTCATTTAATGGCAATTCATAAATTAAAGTAACTCTGTTTTGGTCAAGGTACTTCATATCAACATATATACCTCTTCTGTTTTGACATATTTCCATAATTCCTCCAACATAATCTTTTGGAGTTAAAATTTCTGCTGTAACAAAAGGCTCTTCAATATATGAAATTTCATTTGGCATAGGTAATTCTGACGGATTATATAAATCAATTACTTCTCCATTTGTTTTATGTACTTTATAAATAACTGATGGGGATGTTGTAATTAAACTTAAATCAAATTCTCTATCTAATCTTTCTTCAATTATTTCCAAATGTAATAATCCTAAAAATCCACATCTAAATCCAAATCCTAATGCAGCAGATGTTTCCTGCTCGTATTCTAATGCTGCATCATTAAGTTTTAATTTTTCTAATGCGATTTTTAAATTTTCATAATCACTTCCATCCATTGGATATAAACCACAATATACCATAGGATTAACTTTTTTATATCCTGGTAATGGTTCTGGTGCTGGCTTATCAGCCAATGTTATTGTATCACCAACTCTTATATCTGATAAATTTTTAATACTTGCAGCTATATAACCAACTTCACCAGCCTGTAATTTGTTTGAAGGAATGTATTCACCTGGTTCAAAATATCCAACCTCAGTTACAACAAATTTTTTCTTAGCTGCCATAAGTAAAATTTCGTCACCAACTTTTACAGTTCCATCTTTAACTCTTACATATGCAATTGCTCCTTTATAATTATCATATAAAGAATCAAATATTAAACATTTTAAAGCTGCATTTTCATCACCTGTTGGAGCAGGAATATCTGTAACAATTCGCTCTAAAACCTCTTCAACATTTAATCCAGATTTAGCTGAAATACATGGTGCATCTTGCGCTGGTATACCTATTATTTCTTCAATTTCATCTTTAACTTCTTGTGGTCTTGCATTAGGCAAATCTATTTTATTTATAACTGGTAAAATTTCCAAATTATTATCAATTGCCAAATATACATTTGCTAAAGTTTGAGCTTCAACACCTTGGCTACTATCAACAACTAAAATAGCTCCATCACATGCAGCTAAACTACGAGAAACTTCATAATTAAAATCAACATGTCCTGGTGTATCTATTAAATTAAATTCATATTCTTGTCCATCTTTCGCTTTATATAACATTCTGACAGCCTGAGACTTTATTGTTATACCTCTTTCACGCTCTATATCCATATTATCTAAAACTTGACTTTCCATTTCACGTTTTGATAATACACCTGTCATTTCAATTAATCTATCTGCAAGTGTAGATTTTCCATGATCTATATGTGCAATTATGCTAAAATTTCTAATGTGCTTTTTTCTATCTTCCACTAAAGTTCCTCCTATATATTTTTATATAAATACAATTATACTATATTGTAAAATTGTTCATTGCTCATAATTTTGCATAATAATAATACCATATTTATGGTATCTTTATCAATAGAAGATTCTTAAAAATGTTAAAAGTCAAACTCAACATACATCTGAATTTGACTTTTGACAACATACCTAAGGTACTATTCCATATTAATTTTCTAATTTACCATTTTCAACTCAAAGTAAAATTCAACTCCATCAACTCTATTCTGAACACCATACTTATTACCATAATTATTCATAACTGCTTTTACAAGAGATAAACCTATTCCAGTTCCTCCACTTGCTCTATTTCTTGATGAATCAATTTTGTAAAATCTCCCCCAAATTTTTTTCATCTCATCTTCAGTAAAATTATCTCCCGTATTGTATACAGATATCCTAGCCATTCCATTTAGCTCTTCTGTAACTTCAATTTTTATTTCTTTTTTACCATTTATTTCTTTCGAATATTTTATTGCATTTGTTATGTAATTTGTAACTACTTGCTCTATATAAAAATCATCAGCTTCCACATATATAGGCTCTTCATTTTTTAATGTTGCTTTTATATTTTGCTCTTTTATCATAACATCACATTTTCTTAGCTCTTCTTTTATTAAAGATACTATATCAAACTTTGTATTATTAAATTCTCTTTTTCCATACTCTAACTTCATAAGTTCTAATAATTGCTTTACTAATTTATCCATTTTATCTGCTTCATCTAAAATAACTTCTGCATAAAACTTCCTTGATTCTTCATCATTATTTACATTTTCAACTAATCCTTCTGCATATCCTTGAATTAACGCTATCGGTGTTTTTAATTCATGAGATACATCAGAAATAAACTGTGTTCTCATTTCATCTATTTTAGATTTTTCCTTAATATCACGCTCTAATTCATCATTATTTTTTCGCAATTCATTAATTGTGTTTTCAAGTTTATCAGACATCATATTAATACTTTCACCAAGTTGATCCATTTCATCATTAGATTTACTTGGAATATATCTTTGCGAAAAATTTAGTTTAGACACTTGTTTAGCAATATCATTTAATTCAAGTATTGGATCTGAAAAACGCTTAGAAATCATTGATGCAATTACTCCTGCAACAATAACCGAAATAAATCCAACCAATAATAAAACATTATTACTAATTCGCAAACTTTCCTTTATTGCTGAAATAGGAGTTCTCATATATAACTCATTTTTATTATCTAACTTTGCCATTAAAACTATATAATTACGGTTTATTGAGTTATCCTTTACAGTCTTTATTATAATATTTTTGGCATTATATAATGTTTCTCCCCATTTTCCATTTTGATTAAACTCTACGATTGTTTTTAGTTTTTCCAAAGCTTCAATTCGTGTTTGGTCATTGGTTATAACTTTATTCGTTTTCACATCTGTTATTAAAATATCCAAATTATTTTTTGAAGCCTGATATTTAATAAATTCTTCAATTTCTTCCTCTGCTACATTATTATTATATTTTTCGTTTATTTGCTCATACAAATCTTTTGCAGAATCTTTTTTATTATAAATATAAAAGGTTTCAAGTACTAAATTATTTATTATAATTAAAAATAAAATTGTAAGTACAATTACTACACACAATGAAAAAAATAACTTTACCTGTATGGACATAGGTTTTCTTATTTTTTTATTTTTCTTCGATTTCAAATTTATAACCTACCCCTCTCATAGTATGTATATATTTGCCTTTTTTACCAAGTTTGTGTCTTATCTTTTTTATATGGCTGTCTATTGTTCTTGAATCACCATAATAATCATAATTCCATACATTATTTAATATTTTATCTCTTGAAAGAGCAATTCCTTCATTGTCTACTAAATATTTTAATAATTCATATTCTCTTAAACTTAAATCAATTTTTTTAGAATCAACTTCTACTGTTCTACCTTCTGAATTTATAATTATTCCGCCATAATCTTTTATATCCTTTTCTTTCACTTGTAGTCTTTTTAATATTGCCTCAACTCGTGCCACAAGTATTTTAGGACTAAACGGTTTTGATATATATTCATCTACTCCTAATTCAAATCCAAATAATTCATCTTGCTCTTCTCCTCTAGCAGTTAACATTATAATTGGAACATTTGATGTTTGCCTTATTTGTCTTAAAACAGACCATCCATCTAGTTTAGGCATCATTACATCTAATAAAATTAAATTAATTTCATTTTTATTTTCTTCAAAAACCTTAAGAGCTTCTTCACCATCACCAGCTTCTAATATATGGTATCCTTTCACTTTCAAAAAATCTTTAATTAATTTTCTCATTCTTGACTCATCATCTACTACAAGAATTGTTATATCTGCCATAACATTACATCCTTTCGTTTTTTTATGTATTATACATTATAAAGTACATTTATGTCTATTATGTGAAGATTTTTTTATTAATTAACAAAAAAATCCAGAGAAAGATTTCTCTGGAAAATTTTGTGGCAACTCAATTTTTATTTGTCACCCAATTTTATTAATACATTCCACCCATTCCGTCTGCTGGGTCTGCCTCGTGATTTCCTCCACATCCGCATGATTTTTCTTTTTTATCTGTTACTATACTTTCTGTTGTTAATACCATAGATGCTATTGATGCTGCATTTTGAAGTGCACTTCTTGATACTTTTGTTGGATCTACTATTCCGGCTTTTTTCATATCTACATATTCTTCATCTGCTGCATTAAAACCAATTCCCTCTTTACTTGACTTTACTTTTTCAAGTATTACAGCTGGTTCAAGACCCGCATTTACTGCAATTTGTTTTACTGGCTCTTCTAGTGCTTTTAATACTATTTTTGCACCTAATTTTTCATCATCTTTTAATGTTTCCATCAATTTTTCAACTTTAGGAATGACATTTACATATGCTGTTCCTCCACCAGAAACAATACCTTCTTCTACTGCTGCTTTTGTTGCAGATAAAGCATCTTCTATACGAAGTTTTCTATCTTTCATTTCAACTTCTGTTGCTGCTCCAACTCCAATTACAGCTACTCCTCCTGCTATTTTAGCAAGTCTTTCTTGTAATCCTTCTTTTTCATATTCGCTCTTTTCTTCTGCAAGTTGAGCTCTTATTTGGCTTACACGCTCTGCAATTGCTTTTTTATCTCCAGCACCATCAACAATTATAGTATTTTCTTTTTCAACTTTAACTTGTTTAGCTCTACCTAATTGTTCAATAGTTGTATCTTTTAGCTCTAATCCTAAATCTGATGTAATAACTTCTCCACCTGTTAAAATAGCAATATCTTGTAACATATTTTTTCTCTTATCACCATATCCAGGAGCTTTAACTGCTACAACATTTATTACACCTCTTAATTTATTTAAAACTAATGTTGATAAAGCTTCTCCTTCAATATCATCACATATAATTACTAATTTTCCTGATTGTTGCATTAAAGCTTCAAGTAATGGTAATATTTCTTGAATATTACTTATTTTTTTATCAGTAATTAAAATATATGGATTTTCAATAGATGCTTCCATTTTTTCTGTATCAGAAACCATGTATGGAGAAACATAACCTTTATCAAATTGCATTCCTTCAACAATATTTAGCTCTGTATTAGATGTTTTTGATTCTTCAATTGTTATAACCCCATCTTTTGAAACTTTTTCCATGGCTTCAGATATTAGCTTTCCAACTTCTTCATTATTAGCAGAAATACTTGCAACTCTTGCTATATCTTCTTTTCCATTTACAGGAGAGCTAATTTCTTTTAATCCATCTACTGCTACATTTACAGCCTTATCAATACCTCTTTTAATAGCCATTGGATCTCCACCAGCAGCTACATTTTTTACACCTTCTTTAATCATACTTTGTGCCAAAACAGTTGCTGTTGTTGTTCCATCACCTGCTACATCGTTTGTTTTTGTAGAAACTTCTTTTACAAGTCTTGCTCCCATATTTTCAAATGGATCTTCTAGCTCTATTTCTTTTGCTATTGTAACACCATCGTTTGTAATAAGTGGAGCTCCATAATTTTTATCTAAAACTACATTTCTTCCTTTTGGACCTAATGTAACTTTTACTGTGTCTGCTAATTGATTAACACCATCTAATAATTTTTTTCTGGCATCTTCGCCATATTTAATTTGTTTTGCCATAATTATAATCTCCTTCCGCTTTTTTCTTTTTCCTATTCAACTATTGCTAGGATATCAGATTGTTTTACTATTATTAGGTCTTCGCCTTGATATTTAATTTCTGTTCCTGCATATTTATTTAAAACTACTTTATCGCCTTTTTTTACATACATCTTTTCTGTTTTTCCGTCTATCACTTCTCCTGGTCCTACTTCTAGTACCTCTGCTATTTGTGGTTTTTCTTTTGCTGAACTGGTTAATATGATTCCGCTTTTTGTTGTTTCTTCGCTTTCTATCATTTTAACTACAACTCTGTCTAATAATGGTTTTAACATTATATTACCTCCTTTAATGTTACAGTATTATTAATATATATTTAGCTTGTATTAATAATATGTATAAAAATTATTAGCAGTCTATTTGCTAGACTGCTAATAATTTATACCTATTGGTATTAAATGTCAATATTTATTTCTTAAAATTCACATAACTTTCACAAAGCTATTCTTTTGCTGCTTTTATAAAAGCTTTAAATAATGGAGCTGGTTTATCTGGTCTTGATTTAAATTCAGGATGAAATTGTCCTGCTATAAAAAATTTATTTGCTGGTATTTCAACAATTTCTACTAATAAATCATCTGGTGATGTACCAGAAATTTTCATTCCTGCTTCTTCAATTTTTGCTCTAAAATCATTATTGAATTCAAATCTATGTCTGTGTCTTTCAGAAATCTCATTTGATTTATATACTTTTTCAGCTAAAGTATTTTCTTTAATTTTACAAGGATATGCACCAAGTCTCATAGTTCCACCTTTTTTCTTAACATCCTTTTGTGTATCCATTATATGAATAACTGGATTTTTGGTCCTTCTATCAAACTCTGTAGAACTTGCATCCTTTAACCCAACAACATTTCTTGCAAATTCAACAACAGCCATTTGCATACCTAGGCAAATTCCTAAAAATGGTACATTATGCTCTCTGGCAAATTTTATTGCATTAATTTTACCCTCAATACCTCTATTGCCAAATCCTCCTGGAACTAGTATACCATCGAAATTTTTTAACATTTCTTCTGCTTTTTTATCATCTGTAATTAATTCTGAATCAACAAATTCTATATCAACATTTACATTATTTGCAAATCCACCATGTTTTAAGCTTTCAACAACAGATAAATATGAATCTTCTAAACTTATATATTTACCTACAATAGCAATTTTAACTGCATTTTCTGGAATATTCTTTATTTTTTCAATCATTTTTTCCCATTTTTCGTTTTTAGGAGCTTTATTTTTTAAATTAAGGTGTTCACAAACAACCTTAGCTAACCCTTCTCTTTCTAGCATTAATGGAACTTCATATAATACATCTACTGTAGAATTTTGTATAACATTTTCTTTTTTAACATTACAGAATAACGCAATTTTATCTTTCATTCCATCAGGGATTCTAATTTCTGATCTACAAACTAATACATCTGGTTTTATTCCATATGATTGAAGTTCTCTTACAGAATGTTGAGTTGGTTTTGATTTTAATTCATTTGAACCATGAATATATGGCAATAAAGTTACATGAATATACATAACATCTTCACTCTTTTGCTCTAGCCCAATTTGTCTTATTGCTTCAATGAATGGTAAACTTTCAATATCACCAACAGTTCCTCCAATTTCTGTTATTACAATATCAACATCTGTTTCATCAAACTTGTATACTTTTTCTTTAATGGCATTTGTTATATGAGGTACTACTTGTACTGTTTTTCCTAAGTAATCTCCTTTACGCTCTCTTTCGATAACTTCTGAGTATATTCTTCCTGTTGTTATACTTGAATTTTTTGTTAAACTTTCGTCAATAAATCTTTCATAATGACCTAAGTCTAAATCAGTTTCTGCTCCATCATCAGTTACAAAAACTTCGCCGTGTTCACAAGGGTTCATTGTACCTGGATCAACATTTATGTATGGGTCAAATTTTTGAATTGTTACTTTATATCCTCTATTTTTCAATAATCTTCCCAAAGATGCTGCTGTTATTCCCTTTCCTAATCCAGACACTACTCCACCTGTTACAAAAATATACTTTGTGTTCATACAAATACCCTCCATTTAAATTATTCTAAAAACAAAAAAATAGATTAAAAAAAATTGTCCCCTGTTTTTAGGGGTTTTTTTTTAATCTATTTTTAATATATTATTATTGTATCATTATAAACATAATTTTACAAGCACTTTTTTATATAAAAATATAAATCTAAAAGCAAAAGGCACAACAAATCTAACATTAGACTGTTGCGCCTCTTTTGAGTAATTTTCTCCTCTAGGATTACATTACATACCAAACTTTTTTTCCATTTTCTTTCACCTGAACAGTTTTGAGAATATTTCCCCCATTCACCAGGTCAATGATAGCTGTTATTTCATTTCTATCATTGTACTGAACCACCCCCAGGTATTGAACTTCATTTGTTTCGGGGTCCTTATAATAAGCAATCCCCTCTTCAACAAAAAATCTTTCCATTGGAATTTTCCTCCTAAAAAATGATGATTTATTTATATCACATTATGTTTACATTGTCAATAAATTTATACTTTTTTTACAATTTCTCCCTGTCTTTTATAAATGCTATTTGATTTTATAACACCTCTTACTGAAGACAATGGATATATATTTGTGTTTCTTCCAATAACACTCCCAGGATTTAAAATAGAGCCACAACCTACTTCAACATTATCACCAAGCATTGAGCCAAATTTCTTTAAACCTGTTTCAATTTTTTCACTTTCATTTTTTACAATAACTAACTTTTTATCTGATTTTACATTTGAAGTAATAGACCCTGCTCCCATATGAGATTTATATCCTAATATTGAATCTCCTACATAATTATAATGTGGAACTTGAACATTGTTGAATAGTATTACATTTTTTAGCTCTGTAGAATTTCCTACAACTGCATTTTCGCCAACTATGGCATTGCCTCTTATAAATGCACAATGTCTCACCTCAGCATTTTTTCCAATAATAGCTGGACCATTTATATAAGCAGTTGGTGCAACTTTTGCAGTTTTAGCGATCCATACATTTTCGCCTATCTTATCATATTCTTCTTTACTTAATGTATTTCCTAAATGTATTATGAAATCTTTAATTTTAGGTAATACTTCCCAAGGATATGTGCATCCATCAAACACATCTCTTGCAATTGTTTCATTTAAATTATATAAATTTTCAATTTTACATTCTTTCATAATAAAATTTTCCTTTCTAATTTTTTTCTTATAGTAATACAAAGATTTTTAAATGTCAATGTAGTATTTTCGATATTTATACATCAAATGTTGTCGTATGATTTATATTGAAAATCAATTTAAACTGTATTATTATTATGACACAATTTTTTTCAAATGTGTAATTTCATACACAAAATCTCAGAAAATAATTGAAAAAACAGACATAAATTGATATAGAAACTATTTTTTATGTTATTCATTTAACAAAAATTCCACTTTTTATTTACAAAATCGCCATATTAATATAAAATATACGCAGAATAATTTAATAAAAAAAGGTGAAAATATGTATAATTTTATTTCAAAATCTGAAAAAGATACAATTAATTTTGCAAAAGGTTTAGCTTCTAAACTACATAAGGGTGATATTATTGTTTTAACTGGTGAACTTGGATCTGGGAAAACGAAATTCACTCAAGGTTTTCTAGAATATTTTGGACTTGAAAATGAAATTTCTAGTCCTACTTTTACAATTGTTAATGAATATAATAGTAATACTGGTTTAAACATTTATCATTTTGATGTTTACCGCTTGTCAGATACTGATGAGTTTTATGCCATTGGTGGTGATGAATATTTTGAAAATGGTATTTGTATTATCGAATGGGGTGAACTTATAAAAGATGCACTTCCTAAAGATTACATTCATATAACATTTGAAAAAGATGATTCTAATGAAAATTACAGAAAATTGAAAGTTGAAACTTTTGGAAATAAATATCAAAATTTATTTTAATTATATTATTTTGGGTTTATAGGTCTTCCCCTAAAAAATCTAAATATATATACAAGGAGGATTTAATTATTCAATAGATTTTCTATATGATTAATTAAAAATAATAATGAAAATATTATCAATAGATACATCTTCTAAAATTTGCTCAGTATCTATTTTAGAAGATACCACTGTTATACTAGAAAAACATACTAATGATGAAAAAACACATTCCCAAAACCTGATGCCTCTAATTGATGAACTTTTCAAAGATACTAATTTAACATTAGATAATATTGATTTACTTGCTTGTTCACAAGGTCCTGGCTCTTTTACTGGTATTAGAATCGGAATTGCAACAATAAAAGCTTTTGCAGATGCCAAAAATATTCCAGTAGTTGGAGTTACATCTTTAGAGAGCTTAGCTTATAATGTTACAGAATCTGGTTTAATTGTAAGTTTAATTGATGCCAAAAATGAGAATGTTTATTATTCTTTATTTAGTAATAATGGAACAGCATATACACAAATTGGTGATTTTAAATCATGTTCTATCCATGATATTTTAAGTGATTTATCTATATATGATGACAAATTAATTTTTGTTGGAGATGGTTCTGTAATTCACCATGATTTAATTATCACATTAATAAAAAATCCTGTTTTTGCTAATAGTGAACAAAATTTGCAAACAAGTATCAGTATTGGCAAATCTGCATATAATAAGTTTACTAATGGTATATATGGTGATTCAAATTCTCTACTACCTATTTATTTAAAAAAATCTCAAGCAGAAAGAAATTTAGCTGGTGAAAAATAGATGAGTGATAATTTAAAAGAACAAACTTTAAATACTTTTGCAAATCATATTACAATTTGCAAAATGTGTGATAAAGATTTATTATATTTAAAGGAAAATTTAATTACAGAATTTGATAATTTTTGGAACTATGAAATTTTAAAACAAGAATTTTTAAATACCAATACAACATATATTGTTGCTAAACAAAATGAAACAATTGTTGGTTTTGCAGGAATTCTTACAATTGTTGATGAAGCAAATATTATGAACATTGTTACAAAAAAAGACAAAAGAAATTTAGGTATTGGAACTTTACTTTTACAAAACCTAATACAAATTTCCAAAGAACAAAATTTAAATTCAGTAACATTAGAAGTAAATGAACATAACATACCTGCAATAAAACTATACGAAAAATTTAATTTTACTAAAGTTGGTCTTAGAAAAAAATATTATAATAACACCGATTCTGCTATTATAATGACTTTATACATATAACCAACTTTAAATTTAAGGAGGAACAAATGAAAAATAAAAATGAATTAAATTACAAAAATTTAAAAATTAGTTGTGATCCAAGTATTTTTAAATTTAAAACAACTGAAGAATTGGACAATATTGAAACTGGAATTGGACAAGAAAGAGGAATTAAAGCTTTAGAGTTTGGTTTAAATGTAGATATAAATGGATATAACTTATATCTTGAAGGTCCTGCTGGAGTTGGAAAAACAATGTATACTAAACATTATTTAGATAAAATTTCTAAAAAGCAAAAGACTCCTTGTGATTGGTGTTATATATACAACTTTGAAAATCCTAATGAACCAATTGCCCTACCTTTACATGCTGGACAAGGTAAAGAATTTAAAGAGCAAATGGATGCTTTTATAAAAGATATAAAAAATGATTTGAAAAATACATTTAACAATGAAGACTTTGAAAAAGAAAAAGCTTTAATAGCTCAAACTTATGAAGAAAAACGTGAAGCCTTAATGGTTAAATTAAATAAAAAGTCAGAAAAATATGGATTTCAAGTAAAATCAGCTCAAAACGGAATTTATATGATGCCTATTATTAATGGTAAAGCAATTGAACAAGAAGAATTTGAAAAATTAGATGATAAAACTAAACAAAACTTTGAAGATAATTCAAGCATTGTTCAAGAGCAAATTTTACAAGTTATTAGTGAAATAAAAAATATTGAACAAGAATCTCAAAAGAAATTATCTGAATGGCAATCTAATGTTGCTTTATTAACAATAAATGCACATATAAATTATATAAGATCAAAGTTTAAAAGAAATAAAAAAATTAGTACTTTTTTAGAAAATATCAAAAAAGATATATTAAAAAATATTGACTACTTCTTAGTAGAGCCTCAAATTGAAACACAACAAATGCCTGGTCCTAGACCTGAGCCACCAAAACCTTGGGAAAATTATAGAGTAAACTTATTTATCGATAATAGTGCACAAGAAGGTGCTCCTGTAATTATGGATTCAAATTATTCTTATCACAATATATTTGGAAAACTTGAATATGAAAATTACTATGGTTCTTTGAAAACAGATTACACTATGTTAAAACCAGGTTTACTACACAAAGCAAACGGTGGATATATAATTTTTCAAGCACATGATTTAATAGAAAATTCAGTTTGTTATGAAGGACTAAAAAAAGCATTACGTCAAAAACAATTATTAATTGAAAATACTGCAGACCCTCGCTCACCAATGGTTATGGTTTCTTTAAAGCCTGAACCAATTCCACTAGATTTAAAAGTTATTATTGTTGGAGATGAACAAATATATCAAACACTACTTGCAGTTGATTATGATTTTAGAAAATTATTTAAAATAAAAGTTGAATTTGAAGATAGCTCTGATAATACAGAAGAAAATATGAACAAATTAGCAAGATTTATTCATGGTTTCTGTGAACAAGAACAACTTCCTCACCTTGACCCATCTGCAGTTGCAAAAATAATGGAATATTCTTCACGACTTGCTGATAACCAAGACAAACTTTCTACTAGATTTAATGATTTAGCACAAATAATTGGTGAAGCTGCAACATGGGCAAAAATGAAAAAATCAAAAATTGTAACAGCTGAATTTGTAGATATGGCTTTATCTGAAAGAGCAAATAGAATAAAAAAATATGATTCAATGTATACAGAAATGATAAAAGAAAATACTTTATTAATTGATACAACAGGAGCAAAAGTCGGACAAATAAATGGTTTAACAATAATGAATATTGGTGACTATATGTTTGGAAAGCCCGTAAAAATAACAGCAACAACATATACTGGAAAAAATGGTGTAATAAATATTGAAAGAGAAGTTGATTTATCTGGCTCTACTCACTCAAAAGGTGTATATATTTTAAGTGGATACTTAGGTGAAAAATTTGCACAAGATATTCCCCTATCTCTTACAGCAAGTATATGTTTTGAGCAACTATATAATGGTGTTGATGGAGACAGTGCATCAAGTACAGAGCTATATGCAATTTTATCAAGTTTATCTGGAGTACCAATTAATCAATCATTTGCAGTTACTGGTTCAGTAAATCAAAAAGGCGAAATTCAACCAATCGGTGGTGTAAATGAAAAAATAGAAGGATTTTTCCAAATTTGTAAAATGCGTGGACTTGATGGAACTCATTCTGTTATGATTCCAATTCAAAATCAAAAGAATTTAAACCTATCAAACGAAGTAGTTGATGCTGTAAAAAATGGATTATTCCATATTTATGCTATAAGTACAATTGATGAAGGAATTGAACTTTTAACCGGTGTTCCAGCAGGAAAAAAAGATTCAAACGGAAACTTTCCAGCAGGTACAATAAATTATTTAGCTTATGAAAAATTAAAAAAATATGCTGATATAAAAATAGAAGAATAAAAAATTCAAGCCAAAAGGCTTGAATTTTTTATTAGTTATTTGATGCAACTTTAAAGTGCAAAAATTGCACTTTAAACATTGATATTGCACTTTAGATTGATAATCTGTAATTTCAATATTTACTGTAACCTATATTCTTTTGGCAAAATATAATATTAAGTTAATTACTAATCAATTTTTCCAGCCAGATTTCTTGCCATTTGCACTCCTGAGCATGATGCCATCATTAATCCTCTTGTCATTCCTCCGCCATCTCCTATTGAGTATAAGCCTCTTACACTTGATTCAAAATTGTTGTCTATTTCTAATTTATTACTGTAAAACTTAATTTCTGGAGCATATAGTAAATTATCCGGATTTGCAAATCCTTCAACTATTTTATCCATCTCTTTTATAAATTGCAAAATATCTGTCATAGTTCTGTAACCTATTGCAAATGTTATATCTCCTGGTACTGCTGATTTTAATGTTGGTACTACTGAATTTTTGTCTAATTCTTCTTGCCAAGTTCTTTTTCCTCTATTTATATCACCCAATCTTTGAACTATAACATTTCCATTTGCAAGCTCATTTAAATTTTTTGCTACATTTCTTCCATAATCAATTGGTTTATTAAATGGATATGTAAAATTATGTGATACTAAAATCGCTAAATTTGTATTTGTGCTTTTTTTCTCTTTATATGAGTGCCCATTTACTAAACTTAAATTATTATCATATACTTCTGATGAAACAAAACCACTTGGATTTTGACAAAATGTTCTTACTTTATCTTTGTATGGGTATGGATATCCAATAAATTTTCCTTCATACATATATTTATTTACATCTTTCATAACTGCATCTGGTAATTCATATCTTACACCTATATCAACACAACCAGATTTTGTTATAATATTGTGTTTATCACACATTTCAACAAGCCAGTTTGCGCCTTTTCTTCCTACTGCAATTATTACATTGTCAGAAAATAATTCTTGCTTTTTATTGCTTTTCTTATTTAAAACTTTTACTCCTTTTACTGAATTATTTTCAATTATTAAATCTTGAACTTCAGTTTCAAACATCATATTTATATTATTTTCTTCTAAATAATTTTCTAACTTTTTATATAATTCATGAGCTTTTTCTGTTCCTAAATGTCTTATTGGAATATTAATAAGATTAATTCCTTGTTTTTTAGATTTTTCCTTTATTACTTTTACTTCATCTTTAAAATTTACACCTTCTAATTTTTTATCAGCTCCAAATTTTAAGTAGATATCATCAGTATAATCAATTAATCTTTTAGTATTTTCAACACCTATATATTCTTGTAAAATTCCTCCAACATAAATATCATCATCTTCATCATTATATAATGATAATTTACCATCAGAAAATGCTCCTGCACCTGAAAATCCACTTGTTATATTACAATATGGTTGGCATTTAACACATTTTCCAACTTTTTCAATTGGACAATTTCTATTTTCAACTCTTTTTCCTTGGTCTATTAATAAAATATTTTTTGCTTTTTTTAATTGAATTAATTCATATGCGAAAAAAATTCCACTTGGACCCATTCCGATAACAATAGCATCATACTTTTCACTCATAAAATCATTCCTCTCATATTTGATTTTCCTAGCTCATTATATATGTTTACGTTTTCAAATTCAATATATACTTTATTTATATTTTAAATTTGAAGTCAAAAAAGTTGAACTTATTAAATATTTATAAGTTCAACTTTTTTCTATTATTATAAGTATTAAGATAAATTGCAATTTATCTTTTAATATGTGCTGTTATAATTGTGTAACTATATGAATTTATAGTAATTATTATATTTTCTATTTCACAATACCAATTCTTACCTTGTTTATATATATTGCAATTCTTATCTAAAACTTTATTTTTACAATACTCAACAACATCATTCGTATCTAATTTAAGGTTTTTCTTAATTCTATCAATACCCATTTCAGTAGTATGGACTTTATCTATATTATTAAGTAATATTTGCTTATCTTCCATAACTTAATCTCCTCAAAAAATTACTAATTCTTGTTACGATTATATAATAAAAGGTAGATAATTTCAACTGGTTATCTACCCAACTTATTGTAATTTGTATTTTTGAATATTTCTTTAAAAATTACTATTTATTCTTTGATAATTGTCTTATTTTTTCGTGATAAAAAT
>ENA-OPCN01000103-OPCN01000103.1-human-gut-metagenome-genome-assembly--contig:-NODE-103-length-82069-cov-9.271563_pt1 | contig 82069 bp, 94 predicted proteins | sample MGYA00241567_ERZ501485 | MGnify/ENA primary metagenome ERZ501485 (study PRJEB25962, sample SAMEA2042579) | human gut metagenome | biome: human gut; feature: human-associated habitat; material: faeces...
GCCGGAGCTGCTGCTGCAACTGCTACAGGAGCTGCTGCAGATACGCCGAATTTTTCTTCCATAGCTTTTACTAATTCAGCTGCTTCTAATAAAGTTAATTTTTCGATTGATTCTAAAATTGATTCTACACTCATTGTTTTTCTCCTTTATAAATTTGTATTTTGTACTTAGTAAATTTTGGGTACTGTTACCCTATTTCCCATAGCGTTTTGTAACTTAATACAACTCAATTGCAAATTCACTATGCGGCTTTTTGATCTCTAACAGCTGCAACAGCACGTGTAAGTGATGCCATAACTGCATTGATAGATCCAACAATACCGGAAGCCGGTGAGTTGATTGAACCAAGCATTTTTGCATAAAGTTCTTCTTTTGAAGGAAGATTTGCAAGAGCTTTTGTTTCTTCAACTGATAAGACTTTACCGTCTAATACGGCACCTAAGATTTCACCTTTTTTGGAATCTTTAATAAATTTTGATACAATTTTTGCCGGACTTACCTGATCTTCAAAACCAAATGCGATAGCAACAGGTCCTTTGCAAAGATCAGCAAGTGCTTCAAATTCAGTGCCTTTAATAGCAATTTTAGCAAGAGTATTTTTAGTTACAGTATAATCTCCGCCTTCTTTTTGAAGATTACGTCTAAGGTTTGTGATTTCTTCTACTGAATAACCTTTATACTCAGTTACAACTGCTACTTGAGCTTTTTCAAATTTTGCTTTCATTGCATCTATTTTTTCAGATTTAAATGCTTTTGTTGACATTTTTGCTCCTTTATTTGTAACTTCATTATCGACCTTGTTTTGCCCGAATACTAAAAAATTTTGCTTATCCAGTATCCGGAACCGCAAAATTACACAAGCAAAATAATATTTTATATTGACTAGTGCAACCTCGATTAGCTGTTTTGTCTAAACATTTAACCGTAAGGGGTATTTTAGGAAACTATTATTTCTATCAACGAGCTATGCCTATATAAACTCTTACTGTTTCCTGCTGCAACAAACGTAGCTTTCTGTCTGCTGCTGTACCCGAACGGACTAATTGTCTGCGGTTTACCAGTTAATATTAACAAAAGAATTTTTATAAATCAAGCATTTTCTTAATTTTTCTTAACTAATGCCCACACGTTCTCATCTTCGGTTATATCGTATGTTCCTTTTAAAAATGCTTCAAAATGAGGCTTTTTAATTAATTCATAACGGTTGCAAAAATTTCCGTAGCATAATATTTCATTCGGAATATTCAATTTTAAAAGTGTTTTTAGGTCTGCATACACATCTTTTAAAAGCACTTTATCCGTATATACATCAATCGCGATATTAGCTTTTAACGCTAATTTTTTCATTTTTAAATCAAACTTCAATTTATCAATGGCATTTGTTAGCGCATCCAAAATTTCATCTACCGATTCAAATTTTTTGGCAGTAATTATAAGGGTATTGTTATCTTTTGAAAAATTGCAGCCTTCAACAGTTTTCATCAAATTATAGAACATAACAAGCGCAGCATCTTCCTGTTTTTTGCTTACTGTCTGCGTGTCATTATGTGCAAGGTAGGCATCTTTCAAAATACTTTTTAGTGAAATTCTAACAAGCAGAACGATATTTTTATATTCAAGAATAGCTCTGTGTGCTTCTGCTTTTAATTGAAGGTTGAAGCGTTTTTCTTCCTCTTCTTTTGCTATTTTAATTTTACGGTCAAGAGCCTCCATTAAATATTTCAGGAAGATTTTTACCTGGGAAAGAATATAAAGTCCGGTTAAAATAAGCATTATAAATACAAATAGAGAACCGTCAAGACCTTCCTTACCCTTTTTCAATTCTTCACCAAACTGAACTTCCATCATTTTTTGGATAGATTTTATAAACGGATCCATAAAACTCATGGCATGATTGCCTATTAAATCTAAAAACCAATATAATGACACGACAAAAATCAGCAATATTGCCGCAATCTGTATAATTACCATTAAATGTTCAGTAAGTTTACATAATTTTTTACTGTTTTCCAACCCTTTGGCCATTAATATCCTCTTATAATGCTATGTTGTCTATTAAGCGTACATTTTCAACTCTCGCTGCAATAAATACTATTGTATCAGAGTCTGCAGTTTTCTTTTCTTCAAGAGTATTTTGGTCCCTAAACTCCAGGTATTCAAGAGTATGATTATCGTTCAAAAAGCCGTAAGCTGTTTCTGTAAGCGCTTTTACGTCTTTTATACCTTTATTATAACACATTTTTATATTAAATAAAATTTTACTTAATGCAAGAGCATCTTCTTTACCTTTTTCAGTTAAATATTTGTTTCGTGAACTAAGCGCTAACCCGCTTTCTTCGCGGACTATAGGGCAAGGAATTATCTCAACGGGAATATTTAAATCCTTAACCATTTTTTTAAGAATTATTAACTGTTGTCTGTCTTTTTCTCCAAAAAATGCAAAATCAGGCTGAACTATGTTAAATAATTTATTTACCACAGTGCAAACTCCGTCAAAATGCCCTGTGCGTGACTTGCCGCATAATTTGTCAACATAGAAAAACGGCGGAATAACATATGTTAAAAAATCGTTAGAGAGAATATGACCTTCTCCGTACATCTCTTTTGGAGATGGTGCGAAAACTATGTCAACTCCGGCATCTTTACAAAGTTTTTCATCTGCCTCCAGTGTGCGCGGGTATTTATCTAAATCTTCACCCGGACAGAATTGTATCGGATTGACAAACACTGAAACAACTGTTTTATCACATTTTTCAACACTTTTTTTTATAAGGCTTAAATGTCCGTTATGTAAAGCTCCCATTGTTGGAACAAGACCGACAGTTAACCCTTGTTTTTTCCATTCTTTTACCTGCTCTCTTAATTCTTTAATTGTATGTATAAGCATCTTTCTACCTTCTTATCTCTTTTTACCGGAGAGAATTTGTTTTATTATCTCTGTGTAAATTTAATTGTTTTAACTCTTCTTCTTTCAATTTAAAAACTTCTTCTTCTGAAGGGAACTTACCTTTTTTGACATCATCGTTGTATTGTATTGCACAATTTAAAATTAAAGATTTCATATCTCCGTATTTTCTTGCAAATTTAGGTTTGAAATCTGAAAATTTTCCGAATAAATCATCACTTACAAGAACCTGCGCATCGCAATATCTGCCGGCACCGCATGAGATTGTCGGAACTTTTAAATTTTCTGTTATAAACTGTGCACTTTCTTCGGGAACCATTTCAAGTACAATTGTAAACACTCCGGCCTTTTCTAATTTTTTTGCCTGTTCCAATATTTGTAATGTTGCGTCAAATGATTTTCCCTGAATATTATATCCGCCTATAGCATTTAAAAATTGAGGAGTAAAACCAACATGTCCTACTACAGGAATTCCGACCTGTGTAAGATGTTTGATTACATCTATTATGTAATCGGTTGCACCTTCTATTTTTACAGCATTGGCTCCGGCTTTAATCATTCTTCCTGCATTTTCAACTGCATCCTGCGGAGTTTTGTGGTAACTGAGAAAAGGCATATCAGTTACTACCAGCGAACGTGCTGCCCCTTTGGCTACAGCTCTGGTAAAAATTTCCATTTCTTCCACACCGATTGAATTTGTATCACCGTATCCCAGTGCTACCATTGCAAGACTGTCGCCTATTAATATTATATCAATTCCGGCTTCATCCAGATATTTAGCGGTGGAGTAGTCATATGCTGTCAGAACTGAAAATTTTTCATGGTTATCTTTATATTTTTGGATAGTATTTACTGTAACCTTTTTAGTCATATTTACTTAGAACCTTTTGATACTAATTCTTTATGCTGGAATAAAGTATTTTTTTCATTTTTATGTTCTCTTTTATACCAGTAGTAAAGTGCTCTTGCAACCCTGTTTGAACTGTGGCGTACAAATCCTTCTTTGTTATCTTCTATAAGCTTTTTAGAGAAAAGTTTTACGCCTAGTTTTTTTAGATTTTCATTATCTATTTTGACAGGATAAGAGCCGGCCATCTGGTATTTATTTGCAAGATTAGACGGTATGAAATCATTAACAAGGACAGCATCAATAATTTTTCTGCTGTTAGCATGTTTCATTAATGCGTTAACGTGGTCGGAAACTGAATAATTATCGGTTTCTCCAGGTTGTGTCATAATATTGCAGACATAGATTTTTTTCGCATTAGAAGCAACTACTTCATGAGCGATTTCTTCGACTAAAAGGTTAGGGATAACGCTTGTATAAAGGCTTCCCGGACCCATAATGATAAAATCTGCATCTTTAATCGCTGCTATTACATCTTCAAGAGCTTTGCAGTGTGCCGGATCTGTAAATAATCTTTTAATTTTCCCATGAGCTTCGGGAATATTTGATTCTCCTCGTATAATTCTTCCGTCTTCCATTTCCGCAACAAGTTTCATATCATCCAGAGTTGCAGGCAAAACTCTTCCTCTGATTGATAATACATTGGAAGATTCTTTAACAGCACGCACCATATCTCCTGTAATGGCGCATAGTGCTGTAAGGAAAAGATTGCCAAAACTGTGCCCTTCCAGTCCTTCACCGGATTTAAATCTGTACTGGAATAATTTTGTAATCAAGTCTTCGTCATCAGCAAGCGCAGCAATACAGTTTCTAATATCCCCGGGAGGAAGTATACCCATATCTTCCCTCAATCTGCCTGAACTGCCGCCGTCATCTCCTACGGTTACAACCGCAGTTATATTATTTGTAATATGCTTAATCCCTTTCAAAAGCATAGATAAGCCTGTTCCGCCTCCGATGGCAACAATTTTCGGTCCTCTGTTGAGCTTTCTTCTTCTATATAAAGCTTCCAGAATATTAGAGTCATCTCTGCTGTTATTAATATCTAAAATTGAAAGGTTAGTTTGTTTCCAGCCTTTAAAGAAAATAGCTGCGCCAAACATTATTACAGCAAAAGCAATCCATTCGGTTGAAATATTCATTGCAATTTTGCGGATAAATTCCATAGTATAAAAAATAGGTTTAATATCGCAAAGGATTAAAAATCCCAAACCCATTAAAATTGCGCCTAAAAAGATTAATACAAACCATCTTTTAACCTGTAATCCCGGTATAAGCCAGCCGGCATCTTTTGGCATTCTCATTGTATTTTTAAAATTTTTCATTATATCCTCTTAATCATCACTTATTCAACCCAGCCGGAAAGGCAAGCATTCTTGTAATTTACCGGAACCGGAGTAATTATATCTTTTGATTGTTTTATCAAAGCCTGTGCATTTGCAATTTTATTGGTAAAATGAATTGTATCAGCCGGCACACAGGTTTTACCGCCTGTAACATTATCTATCTGCGAAGTTGCAAGAAGGGTTTTTAATCTGTTTATAGATGCAAATATATTCTCGCTGTCTTTTTGACTAAAATCTATTGTGCCATCAGTGTTGTAATGTTTTTCCAGATGAACTTCATGAGCTACAGGAAGATTTAACTCTTCCCCGACACTTGCTGTAATATCACCGGATGCTCCGTAATAAACAAGCCACTGGGAACATTTTTTTATTGCTTTTGCTACTTTCATCGCAAACTGAAAATCTTCGGCAGCCATTTTATACATCGCACCATGTGGTCTTACATGTTCAATTTCCATCTTGAATGTTTTTGCAAAAGACATCAAAGCTCCAACCTGATAGATAACCAGAGCTTCAATTTCTTCTTCCGAGAGCTCCATAGGTCTGTAACCGAAGCCTTGTATGTCATCAAAGCCTATATGAGCTCCTACAACTACATTTTTTTCTTTTGCTTTCAGAAGAGCATTTTTTATAGTCATTGGATCTCCTGCATGAAATCCGCATGAAATATTTACTGAACTTGCATAATCTAAAAGGGCAAATTCTGAATTATTTTTATAAATACCGAAACTTTGTGCCAAGTCTATGTTAAAATCAATATTTTTTATTTGTTTTCTCTCAAGAGTTTGTGTCATATTAATATTCCCGTTAAAAAAATATATTTAATATCATTATTATACTCACTAAATAAATAATTACCAATATCTTTACATAATTTTAACCACAAAAAAGCCTCCGTACCACAGAGGCTTTTAAATCAGGGAAGATTTTTCCAATATTCTCTACTTTCATCTTGCGGGTATTGATTTTTTAGTGCAAAATGCGAACAGGCTGTTCCATTGTCACCTGAAACATGGCAGGCTTTGCCTGAGTTTTTAAAATCACAGCATTCTTCCAGTTGTGATTTAACAGCTGCAAAAGTATATTTATGTGTAGCTGGTAAAAGTATATTTCCATCGATTATCTGAAAATAAAATACATCATAACCAAACCTGTTAGGACCTTTTGTTCCGTTTGTATCTACAATAAAATCCAGTGGTATATATTTTGAAGTCCACCAGCATCCGCTTGCTGCAATCATCATACCGTTTTTTATAAAGAATGCTCCTTCGTTGTGTCCGTCATTATTAAAGTTTTCATATCCGTTTGTCTGTTTAAAAAATTTTTCTTTGTAGCCAATTTCAGTTAACATTTGAGTGTTACGTGCATATATTTTTACTGTTTGGAAATATTTTGAAAAGTCTTCTATAAACTCGTAAGATTTTCTACCATTAATGCCTTTTGAACAGTATGTTTCTGCAATATCCGCATTATCGGCAGCCATTCTTAACACAGCCTGTGAAATTAAAGAGTAGGCTGTTTTAAACCTGCCTTCAAGTTCTGAGTTCCTTTGTTTTGTAATTATCGTCGGCAAAGTTAATGCAGCCACAATTCCGATAATTCCTATTGTAATTAGTGTTTCAGCAAGCGTAAAAGCGCTGCTATGAGTGCCCCCCCCCCTTAACAGATTTTGAAGCTATAATTGAGTTTTTCATTGTTTTATATCCTCCTTAAAGCTGATTATAGCATATAAAAAAACTCTCTGCAACTAACAGAGAGTTTTATCTGGTCTTTGTTTATCAACTATTTTGTCTGTAATTTATTTACAGCAATAGTTAATCTTGATTTTTTTCTAGCTGCGGTATTTTTGTGAAGAATACCTTTTCCTACAGCTTTGTCACATAACTGATAAGCTTTAGAAAGTGCTGAGTTCAAAGCTTCTTTATCTTCACCTTTAGCAAGTTCAAGAACTTTTTTTACGGCTGTTTTAATTGAAGTTTTGAAAGCTACGTTTCTAATTCTGTTTTTTTCAGCTATAAGTACTCTTTTTTTAGCAGATTTAATATTTGCCATTTTATTTTTCCTTTTCTTAGTCTTGCGGTGCTTAATGACGGCACCATACTCGAGGATGTGAGTGCTTTTATATTAAGTAAAAAGAAATTTATTTGCAATAGTTTATTTAAATTTTGTTAATATAATATTATGACGGGTGGAGAATTTAATAAGAAACCTTATAAGGATAATCCTTGGGGATTTTCCAGCCGTTATACTGAATCAATGCTGTACAGAATGCTCTGTTACCTGTTTTGCAGCTGTAGCCGTTATTGTTATATAAACTGTTTGTTGTTCCATCCCAGTTATATTTATATGGTTCTACTCCTTTATTTACATGGTATTTCCACTCAGGCGCATTGGGGTTGCTTGCATTAGTTTTTATGTCCTCTCCGCCAGGCATATAAATAAATAAAAATGAACATTTCCCGTGAGCTTCGTCTTCGGTCTTATATCTTTTTAAGCACTTGTCAGGATTGCCGGGATAAAATATCCAATCTCTTATTGCATCTGTAAATCGGATTTTTAAGGCGCTTCCATCGGGAAAATAAAAGTAAGGTAAACCTTTTTCATCATATTTTACAGATGTAGTTTTCATATTGGGTGAGATATACTTGTTCCACCATTTTTCAACTTCCGAGCTTCCATTTACAGGTTTTCCTTCCTCATCGGTTTCAATATTATTCAGGTCTGTAAACCAGTATTTTTTGTCGCCATATTCAACTTCCGACATTTTTATTGCCTGATTTATTGTTGAGTAAAATTTGGCAAGTCTTGTTTCAACAATCTTGTTTGTGTGTGATTGAACAAGTGCCGGTAATGTCATCGCAGCCACAACCCCAATAATACCCAGGGTAATTAAAACTTCCGCTAAAGTAAATGCAGAATTCCGGGATAATCCCAAAGCGTGAGAAAGCCCGCCGGCGTTACCTAAGCCCCCCCCCCCTCAGGGATTTTGAAGCTATAATTGTGTTTTGCATAAGATCTTTTCCTCCTTTTATTCTATTATAAAATAAATTGTTCTTATGTGCAATATCCGCTAAATATTAAAAGCAGACCTCCGCTGCTTACTTTGCGCCTTCGCAGGCTGTGCGCAGCTGCGCTTTCTAATACGCTACTCAACAATCCCGCTCACATTTCCTAACTCGGAATTTTTGTTGGACAAATTATGTAAATATAATATACGATTTATATTTTAACTTTTGTAACATTATTCACAAGAATTAGTTCTTAAGGATTATATTTTTAACCCGGTTGTGCTATATATAATAATAACAGAATTGGATTATAGTTATATAATAATTCAAGTTAAGAGAGATATGGAGGCGCAAATGTCAGTAGGACAATTCGTATTTATGTTACACAGCCACCTTCCTTATTACAGAAAAGCAGGCATGTGGCCTTTCGGGGAAGAAAATCTTTATGAATGTATGGCAGAAACTTACATTCCATTATTGAATGCTATTTCCGAACTGTATGAAGAAGGTATTAAAGCAAAGCTGACTGTCGGCATTACACCGATTTTGGCTGAACAGCTTAATGACGAACACCTTAAGCATGGTTTTGTTAAATATTTGGATTCAAGAATTAAGCAGGTTTCAAAGGATTTGGAAAGATACCCTGATCCGAAAGTTGCTCATTCACAGCATCTGAAATATTTGGCTAAATATTATTTCGATTGGTTTAACCATATTAAAGATTCTTTTGTGAATAAATACGGAATGGACCTTATTGGCGAATTTAAAAAATATCAGGATTTAGGCTGTATTGAAATTACAACTTCCGGAGCAACTCATGGATTTTCTCCGCTTCTTGCTACTGACAGCAACTTGAATGCCCAATTCAAAGTAGGTTCTGATACCACAAAAAGATTATTCGGTAAAAAAGCAAAAGGCTGCTGGCTCCCTGAATGTGCCTACAGACAAGGTTATGAATATGTTGGTAAAGATGGTAAAAAACACTGGAGACCGGCTATTGAGGTTACTCTTCAAAATAACGATATTGAATACTTCTTTACTGAATCTCACGTAATTGAAGGTGGTAATTCAATTGGTAACAGACGTGTAATAGGTGTCTACGGTAATATTGAATATATTCCGCTTCCTGAACGTCCGGCTACAGGTTATGATACATATTCTGCTTACTGGCTGCCTGATGCACAGGTTGCTGTTATGGGCAGAAATGACAGAGCCGGCTATCAGGTTTGGTCTGCTGCTGACGGCTATCCTGGCGACGGCTGCTTCAGAGAATTCCATAAAAAAGATGACAAATCAGGAATGCACTATTGGAGAATTACATCCCCTAACACTGATTTAGGTGATAAGATGCTTTATGATCCTGTTTTGGCATTGAATAAAATTAATGAAAATTCTGACCACTACACTACTTTAATTTACCATTTATTAAATGATTACAAAAAAGCTCACAACGGTAAAGAAGGTCTTGTAATGGTATCTTTTGATACCGAGTTGTTTGGTCACTGGTGGTTTGAAGGCGTTGAATTTATCAAACAGGTTATTAGAAAATTCAATACTTACCTTCCGGAAGTTGAAAGAATGACAGCAGGTGAATATCTGCATGCTCATCCGCCTACAGAAGCTATCCAAATCCCGGAAAGCTCTTGGGGACAGGGCGGTCACTTCTATGTATGGAATAACCACTTAACAGAATGGATGTGGCCTATTATCCATGCTTGTGAAAAACGCATCAATGCCATTGTTGATAAGTATCCGGAAATTCCTGAAGATAAACTTCTTCACAGAGCATTAAATCAGATGGCTAGAGAAAATCTGCTTCTTCAAAGTTCAGACTGGCCGTTCCTGATTACAACATGGCAGGCAAAGGATTATGCTACCGACAGGTTCAGAGAACATGTTGACAGATTTGAAAAAATTTGCGATATGATTGAAAGCGGCAACATCAATGATGCAGAATTAAAAGAAATAGAAAGCATTGATAACTGCTTCCCTGTAATTGATTATAGAGTATATCAATCAATTGAAGAAGGAGTGATACCACAGCAATCTGCGAAATTAGCTCCGCTTTATCAGTAAATATATTTCATAAAAAGAAAGACCGGTTATTTTAACCGGTCTTTCTTTTTATTTGTTGAAAACTAAACTAGGGAACTCTTGGCGTAATTTTTCGATTGTATTAATATCTGGTTCGTAAGTATTCTCCGGCTTGAAAAGAAGTTTTTCATCCGGCTTTAGTCCAAAACTTGAGTAAATCTTTCTTGACTGGCGGACATTTCCGCTGAAGCCGTTCATATATAAATCAAGAACAGGAATATTTGGTGCAGGTTCAAACATAGTTCCGTTTTTCTTTGTAATTCTATTATTTTTAGATTTTGGCACTTTAAACGCAATCATTGTTTGATCGAGTGCCCTGATTTTTCCATCCGGAGATTTAGCATGGAGGGTAAATATGTCACAGTTATTTATTCTGTTCATTTTACATATAGTTTTTCCGGTTTCAGCCAATTCGGCGCAATTACCTACTTTGAATGTTTTCAACATTCCTATCAATCTTCTGAATACTTCAAAGTTGCCGCCTTCTTCGTATGCTGTATGTTGGAGTTCTCGAATTACTCTAAGAAGCATATTGGATTCTTTAATTTCTTTGGCTAATTCAATCTGTTTTTCTTTAGGAAGGCTGGAATATGACGCAGGTTTTTTGACGTCTGCAAATTCCGAGAAGAATACACGTTTTACTTCTTTTATGTTTTTGGGTAGCGGGGATCTTCCTGTGAAACTATAGTTATTTTGTAAATAATTTATCATATTATTAACTCCTGAATATTATCCTAATGCCATAAAGCCTGATTTCTGTATGAATTGAGGAAAGTTTTTTCTGACATATTCGACTGTATTGGGGGATATGTCAGGGTTGTGTTCTGATATAAAGATTAGTTTTTCAAATTTATTATCCTTTAAGCCTAAGTATTTTGAAAATTCAGAATTGTATCTTACAACAGCGTTATGTCCGTAATCTGCAAATCCAAGCCAGGGATCAATAATAATCATTTTTTCCAGATTTTTATTTTTGTGCGCTATAAAATTGTTGCCTGGCGGATTTACTATCAAAACCGCATGATCGAGGTTTTTAAAATGCTGTGTTAATATTCTTGCTTTTACAGCTTTTATGTTATTGCTTGCAAGTATGAGCTGTGCAAGCTTTGTGTAATCTGCGCAGTTTATGTTTTTATATTTTTTCATGTTGTCAACAAAACGCTGATAAAAGTATAAGGGTTCTGATTTTGTAAATAATTTCCAAGCATCATCCCTGATTGCTCTGTTTTGAGCTAACTTTATTTGGCAATATTTAACAAACCTGTCCTCTTTTGCCACAGCATCCATTGTTTCAACTCTTGTTCCTGAAATGGCTGGAAATTCTTTGGCAATTATTCTGCAAACTTTGTCTGCATCCCTTATTATTTTTTTAGAACCGAATGCCGGATTGAAATTTATACTACCTGTTTCCATATTTCGGATAAAACATGTGAAGAATAAAAATTGCCTTTTTATAAAATAATAAAAATTTTACTATAAAACTATTGCAAAAATTTTTTTAGCAATTTATAATAATAATTGTCAAAAGACCAAAGACATGGGAGCGTAGCTCAGTTTGGTTAGAGCGCATGCCTGTCACGCATGAGGTCGCGAGTTCGAGCCTCGTCGTTCCCGCCATTTAAATTAAGAGCCTTTACAAGAGGCTCTTTTTTAGTGCCCGATTGAGTTTGAGGGAGTTCGAACTTTCCATTTTGAGAACGACCTAGACGATTCATTTCAATTATGTCATAGAAGATAGGATACAGCGTTATATCTATATTTTTGGCATTTGCTGTAAAGTTCGAACCAATTATTTCACAAATTGTTCTTTTTTCTGATGGAGTAGCATTTAAGAAAAACGTATGAGCATTCTTACAGAAATTTAGAATAGTATTAGATTGTTCATAGAAATTGTTATCGGCTTTATCGATACTTACCTGTTGTGTTCTAAGTTGTTCTTTTTCTTCTGTCCACATTTGATAATTAACTTGCCAATAATCTTTTTCTTCTTTTGTAGGATTTTTTAGTATTCTTTGATAGCCTGATTGTATTAATTTATCAAGTTCTTTTATTCTTTTGTTTATTGCATTTTGAGTCTTGTTGCTATAATTATTCTTAAGTTCATGTGTACATTGTAGAATGTTTGCAACTTCATCCACAAATGATTGAGGAATATATTTCAAATCTTCTAATATACTTGCTATGTACTCTTCTACTTTCTCTTGATTAATGTATGACCCCTTTTTGCAAGTTTTTATTTTACCTTTTCCTGTGCAATGATAATAAACATACTCTCTACCACTTGCTAATTTTAGCTTGCGTTCTGCGGTATAACGACACCCACATATCGCACACTTAAATAATCCAACATAAGGGAATTCTACATGGTGTTGCCTACTCGTATCAGTAGAGTTATTGAGCTTATCTAGTGCAAATTGGAACAGTTTACGACTGATTAATGGTTCATGCCTGCCATCAAGGTATAATTTACCATGATACATATAATCACCAACATACATGACATTTCTAAACATCCTCTGTATTGTAGATACAGCATATTTATTACCATTAGGATTTCTCAAACCCTCTTCATATAAAATATTGTTTATCGTTGAAGCTGATAAGTTTTCATAAACAAAGAGTTCAAATGCACGTTTAGCATACTTTGCACGCTCTTTATCAATTATAATTGCATGCTTGTGCGTTCCGTCATCCCCGTATTTATAACCCAACGGTGGATATAAAGCATACCCTTGTTCCACACGTTCATTTAAACCCTTTGCTGACTCTTCTGCGAGATTGTCAACATATTGTTTTGCCATTAGCACACGAATACCAATCATGAATTTTATACTGGAGCGTGAATTTTCAGATAGAATTTCGTTTTCTTTAACAAAATGGATTTCTAGACCTTTGATGTTGTCGATTGTGCCGTAATCAGGTAAATTACGATACAATCTATCAACTTTTTCAACAAGGATAACTCTTTCATCCTCATGTTCTTGAAGATAAGCAACCATTTCATTAAACTTAGCCCTACCAGCTTTTTTAGCAGTTTCAGCTTCTACAAACTCTTCTACAATCTGTATTCCATTTTGATAAGCATAATCTTTTAGCAGCTTAATTTGTGCAGGAATTGAAAAACCCTCTTTTTCCTGCCTATTGCTTGATACACGAGCGTATAATACAGCTTTTTTCATGCTTCCACATTATCATAAAATTTTTTTGATACAAGTTTGTTTCTATTCTTGTAGTATAATTGTTTTACGTAATTATAATGACACAAGAAAATATTACAAAACAATATTATGTTAATAATACTGACCTTGCTATTATCGCAAAACTCTTATTTTGGAGTGATAATAGTCCAGTTGAATTGCCAATAAGAAATTTACACATTAACTCATTTCAGCAGAAAAAGTATTGTGAGCATATTAATAATAATTATTCATTTTTGCAGGCACAAGTTAGTAATAATAGGGTTATCACCATTAACACTCGAAATATTGAAGAAGGGAAATCTTGGTTAAAACAATATCTTAAAAATTTAGGCAACAATAATTTATCCTATGAATATGCTCTCAACCGTCCTAACCCTGATAGTTTTAAAACAAAATTAAGAAACTTTTATCAATCAATAGATAGAACTAAAAGTCCGACATCATACAGAATAGTTGGCACTAAATATTTTGATGTAGTATTATTTCTGCATTTATATAAACAAGATAAGTCACTAGTTATAAAAAATGTTGACATATCGGCATATCTTGAAGAATATCACAACTGTATCTACGACACAGTATTTGTACCTGAAGCTGATGAAGAATACGAAATTCTTACGGAGTCTTATCTTGATGTTAAGGTCACAATGGATTTACAACATATCGATAGTTTACCCCTTACCCCAAATAGTACTAACACAAGTTTGCAAGAACAAACTAGCGATAAATTATTTAACAAACTTACTGATGAAGAAATTTCTATTATGTCTGCAAGGAAATATCTAGTAGCTAAAGGTGAAAAAGCAACTTACAAAAAAATAGGGCAACTTCTTGCACCTCAATTATCAGAAAACAATGTTAAACAAAAAGTAAATAACATAAAAAATAAGATTGGTTGTGAGTCCTTACTTGATACAATCAATGAGCTTGAAAGTAAAGGATTTTTTATACCACCATTTAAGCAAAAGTTATAACTTTAGTTATAACTTTAGTTAGTGCATAATAAAGTCCAATCTCCAATAATTAAAATATGTAACACGATTTAATAAAAGGAGATAAATCATGAAATCAGTACTAACTACATCAGTAACAGAAGAATTTCAAGCCCCTACTTGTATAACAGAAGGTGTAAGCATTATCAAGAAGCATTATTCCAATGTAAGCACGCAAGCAATTCTGAATATACTATTATTGAAGTTTGCTCAGATGATTACAGCAAAACGTGTGAAGTATTCTGAATTTGGGAATTTAGGTTATCCAAATCACTATACCATAATTTTTATGGGTAGTGGGTATGGTAAAGACAGGATATCAAATGAGTTAGATAATCGTATTTTTAAAAATTTCCGCACTTGGTTTGAAGAGAAAGTCAATGAGTATAAAAATAAAGAGGAAAAAAATATAAGGGATAAAATTGAAGCAAAATATGATGATAAAGATAATAAGAATAATAAAAAACAAATAGAAAAACTTATAAAAATAAATGTTGCTAAAATTAGAAATCTTATAATAGAAATTAATAAAGCTACACCTGAAGGTATTTTTGCAGAGTCAGAAGCTTTTTCAAAAGTGGACTTTGGTTCATTATTGATAAAATACGGTGAATTTGGTTTGATGTTAAAAACACCTAAACAAGAAGAACTACAATGCATTCAGTCAATATTTGAATTGTATGATGGAACGTTAAGTAGCAAATGTATTAAAAGTGAAAATAGTAAAGCTCAACTTAAAAATATTCCTTGTAATGTTCTATTATACTCTGACCCTGCTTTATTTGCTGGAGAGCTTAAAAAAATGTTTGAAACATTAATGCAAACTGGACTTGGACGCAGGTCAACAATATCATATTTACCAGAAGGAAAAATCTTTATAGAAGCAGATGTTGATAAAGCATTTCAACAAGAAAAAGAGTTCGTTCAAAAAGCTGAAGAACTTAGTAATGAAATTTTTTCAATATTTCTTCTAGTAGAGCCTTCAAGTGTATATACTTTAACAAAAGAAACGTTTAAACAAGTTTTTCATCCCTATAAATGTAAACTCAATCAAATGATTAACGACAATGATAATCCCCTAATAAAACGAGAACTTGCATCAAGAGAATTAAAGGCATTAAAACTTTCCTGCCTATTTGCAGCTCTGAATCACCCGACGGAATTATTTATTAACCCAGAAGATATGAAACAGGCAATAAGTGTTGTAAATTTTCTTGGTAACGATTTTAAAGCTTTTGTTAATCTTCGCCCTACCTATAAAGATTTATATGAAAGGGTATATGACTTTTTTAGAGAAAATCTCAATAAAGAATTTACAAGTACTGAACTTAAAAGAAAGCAGTATAAAAACTTTGGCTGTAGTCGGAAAACTATTGATAAAGAATTTGACGAAATTATCAAATACGTTAGTGAAATAGCTTATGAACAAGGGTTTATATTTAATATAACTGAACTTCAACCGACTGGTTATAAATATTCGCTATCTAAACTTCCTGACGGGAAATTAAGCGAAAACATAATACCCCTTGAAGAACTTATTGTTGCTTAAGATGACAACTTGTCATTCGCAATGTAACAGGAATAGCAGGCTATCACTTAATTTGCCTGTTTGACTAAAATGCAAAAGTAATAAAGAAAAGGATTTATAAAAATGAATTTTGAAAAACTTACACTTGAAAAAATAGAAGCACACTTGGGTACGGGTAAAAAACTCGGAAACGAATATCAATGGCAATGTCCTTACTGCAATGATAAACATCGTGATAATCTTAAGTTTAATCCTTCAAAAGGCATTCTTTTTTGCTTTGCAAGCAATGGGGAACACTCTAAACAGGTATTGAAAGATATGTATTCAATGAATAAGCCTATAAACACTCATGCTCCGAAGAAAAAATACTCAAAAAATAATTATACAACTCCTAATCAAGAGGATATACCTGTAAATGTTTATAATGAAAAGGAACAGGAAAAATTATTGTTGTATATGAATGAATGTAATGAGAGATTATTAAAACATAAAAAATCATTAGCATTTATAGAAAAACATCGTGGAATAAAAAAAGATACTATAAATTTTTGTGGCATAGGAATAGACTTAGAAGAACATAAATGGGTAATTCCTACGTTCAAATACAGTACAACGGAAACCTTTATTACAGGTTTTGAATTTAGACCCGCTGATTTTTCAAAGAATATAACAAGAAGTAAAGGAACACCTACATCAATGGCTATGATTAACTGCTACACACCTCAAACCAACATTTTAGCAATCGTAGAAGGCTATATGGATGGTTATGCTCTGTTTCAACACTTACAAGAAAATAAACAAGTTCAATATTATCATATTGTTACCCCTAGCAACGGTGTAAATAGCTTATTGAAATATATTAACCAGATTGAATTTTGTAAGTATAAAAAATGTTATCTTTATATTGATAATGATGAAGTTGGCAAAAGAACAGCTGTAAAAATTTTAGAACAATACCCATTTATGAAACGTATAGAAATGTCCTGTGGATGCAAAGATTTTAATGAACATTATTTGAAATGTATTAGACCTAAACAAATTGGGCAATCTGGCAAATTCTTATCTTGAAAGCTTTTAGGGGAAGGCATAACGCTGGCACATCATTCAAATTAAATAAAAATTTATCTTTGCCTAAATTCTTTCATGAACATAGGGGTATCAATGAAAGAAAGTACATTTATAAATCTTGGTGCAACTAATCATGCAAGAGAGATTAGGGAAGAAAATGACTACTATGCAACAGACCCGATAGCAGGCAGATTGTTATTAAAGGTTGAGCCCAGTTTAGATAATATCTGGGAATGTGCCTGTGGTGAGGGGCATTTAGCTAAAGTTTTTGATGAAGCAGGTAAGTTAGGAAAAGCTACCGATATTGTTGATAGAAATTATGGAGCTATAGAAGATTTCTTGTTAAATACAGAGTCTTACCACAATGGGGATATTGTAACTAATCCGCCATACAAATACGCACAGGAATTTGTTGCACACGCTTTATCTAAAGTTGATGAAGATAGAAAAGTCTGCATGTTCTTAAAAGTTCTGTTCCTAGAAAGTCAAAGCAGAAAGGAACTATTTACAAAACACCCGCCTAAAACAATATATGTTTCAAGCTCCAGAATCAACTGTGCTAAGAACGGGGATTTTAAAACTTATAATTCTGGTGCGATTGCATACTCTTGGTTTGTGTGGGTTAAGGGATATAAGGGCGAGACAGTGGTGAAATGGATAAATTAACCTTAAAACTATTCATAGAATATACAATAGAATGTACCTTATGGTGCATAAGTTTGGTATGTGTTATATCTTCCCTATTCTTGCTATTATTTAGTTTTTAGTATTTTCTTGCATGTCCTCTATCGGGGTTTGGGGAAGAAATTTTATTTCATAGCCGAATAATTCAGCTATATCCATAAGTTCTGTTACTTTGAAAGATGAACGTGAAAGTTTGTTTAATAAGTTTGAATCAGAAGCTGAACGACCATATTTCTCATTTAACATTCTGGCTAATCTATAGATAGATGTATGCTGTTCTTGCAAAAAGTCTTTTACAAGTTTCCTAGCCTGCTCCTTTCGTTCATCTGTAGCAATATATTTTGGTGTTTCAGGATTTGTCATATTTACCTCCACTTTTAGTATAACACCAATTTTTAAATAACTCACGTTTTCGTAAAGTTTTGTGTCGAAACAAAGATTGAAGCCTTGACAATCTCTGTATCTCGATACATCATGATAACGTAAGGTAATTGAACAAAAGAAAGGACAAATCATTATGGCAACACAAGTTATTACAACAAATCTGAACTTAGAAAATGAAGCAAGGGTTATTAAATCTTTGGAAAGCAAAATCGCTGAGCTTAAAGAACTCAAAGACGAACGAATCGCATTAGTTAAAGAAATTATGAATAAGGCTAATGTAATGGAACTTCATGCAGGTGCATTTACTTTTAAAATGCAAGAAATTACAAGAAACAATATTGACACAAAGACTCTTAAAACAAAATATGCTGAACTTTACAAGGCATTATTAAAGGTTAGTAGTTACATGAAATTTGAAATTGTGTAGGGTAATTAAACCCTACACACCCCCTAAGGGGAAATAATTTAATAATCAAAAGTAATTATACATAAAAAATATGAAAGGAAATATATCATGGGTCAAAGAACAGCATTTTTAATAAAAAGAACTTTTTGGGATGGTAAGGTAAATATCAGGCTTGTACATCATCAATGGGGCATAGGTCGAGTTATGCACAACAATTTTATTAAAGCAGTTACAGAAATGGTAACTTACAGAGGGTTTGAAGATAAAACACTTAAGGACTTCATGAAAATTATTGATGACGAACATTCTTTATACCTTGAAAAGAATTTTAGAAAAGGAAGTCTGGCTATACCCGATGTCTTTGATAAAAAAGTTATCAAAAGATATTTTGACAAAACAGACAATAACAACGGCGGAATGATTATTGAGATTAAAGAAGTACCATCAGAGAAAGAACCGTACATCCTAAAGATTGAAAATATTAAAATTGGGTTTATTCTTGGTTGGGAAGAATGTCAATATGACTATGATACAGATAAATGGATTGGCGAACAGCCTTTTGAAAAGTTATATACTGGGGAAGAATACGTAAGAATATCATGCGATGGTGAATATGCTTACCCTGAATTTATAGAAATGTGGCAAGGGTTTATTAAGAACTTTGAGATTGAAGAAATTTCAGACGGTCAACAGATAGAAAATGATTTAGTAGCATAAATTGAGGGGGATATATCCCCCTTTTTACAAAGGAGCAACAAGACATGGAAAGAAAAATAAAAATACTAATTGATTACTTATATGCGTTTAGGGATAACTTGACAAAAGCTGAAACTCAAAGGATTTTAAAGAGGTTACAGGCTTGCGGTGTTAAAGATATGACTTTGGGAAATCAGAAAATTGAATTAACTAATGACTTTATTAAATCAGTACAGGGAGTTTGTTAATTATGGGTAAAACATTTGCATACATAAGAGTTTCTACAAGGGAACAGAAAGAAGATAGGCAGATTGACGGGCTTAAAGGAATTAAAGTTGATGAAATGATTATTGAAAAAGCCTCAGGTAAAAACTTTAACGGACGTGAAAAGTATCAGGCAATGAAATCACAATTAAGAGCAGGAGACCTTGTTGTCGTTCATTCCATTGATAGGTTTGGCAGGAATTACACGCAAATTTGTTCTGAATGGGAAAGCCTTATTAGTATGGGTGTAGATATTCAAGTCCTTGATATGCCGATACTGAATACAAGAGATAACCAAAACGGACTTACTGGCAGGTTGATTACAGATATTATTTTGAAGCTGCTGGGGTATGTTGCAGAAAAAGAAAGAACCAATATCAAGACTAGACAAAGAGAGGGTATCGACTCAGCACTTAAAAGAGGGGTTAAGTTTGGCAGACCTACATCTGAAATTCCGAAGGATTTTGTAAGGGCTTACGAACTTTATAAAAACGGACTGATTAAGGTTAAAGACGTTATGTCTATGTGCAATATTGCAAAAAGTACCTTCTATAAATATGCCGAGTCCATAAAAGGTTAGGTGTGTTTCGTGTACCTTTTTTAGAAAAATTTACACCGAAAAATGATTGATTTTACATTATGCCAAAGAGTCCACGAAAAGTGTACTTTTCATAGAAAGATAAATGAGGTTGAAAAATGATTAACTACAATACAGTACAAAAGATATACAGCAGGAATTATGGTTCAATAGGTTTATACAAGCGACCATTCTTTAATCCGCTTGTTTATACAGATGGTGTAATGGATTTCCAACATACATTAAATGCTTATTGGATAGTTGATAATATTATCAGCTACATGCCAGAAATCCTTAAAACATTTAAAGAATCAGAAGATACTTTTTATGTTGTCGAAATCTCTGTAAATAAAGAAAGACAAGGTTACATGGAAGTTTACCGAGAAGGCTACATCGGAAATGATTATAATGAACATATTACTGTTATAAAACAGGATATTCCTTTTATTGATTTACCTGTAAAAACTGATGATGAGATAACTACATACAAGTTTTACCTAACCTTATCAAACTATGGGTTGCCACAATTTATGTTGATGTTACCTAGTGAGTATTGAGGCTAAATATATCCTCATCAAATCTGCCTAATTCTCTGTCTTTAATATCTTTGTCAACCTTTACAAAAGCTTCTGTCGCTTTTTCAGCTTTTTCTCGAAGCTGCACTATATTTATTAAATTAGTTATATTAGGATTAGTAGATATTAATGCTGCAACAATATTAATTAGAGATTGCATTGTTAATTGTGCAGGGTCAATAAATCCAATATTAGTGCTCGCAAGCATATATGAATTTTGTTCATCCAATCCGTTAAGTTGTCCTAAATCATAAAATAGCCCTTTTATTCCACCATGATTATAATTACATGAAAATCTGTAAAAAGGTCTAAAATAATTAATATCAGTTGCCTCTGCCAAAGCCTTGAAACTTGGCTGTCTTATTTCTGGTAAAGCCCAAGAATACTCTTGATTATTAAACTGAGGGTATTTTAATTTAGCTTTATCACTTAATGATTTTAAATACGCAAATTCTTGTTCCTCAATTTTTTCAAATCCCAATTCTTCAACATAATTATTATAAGTTTCTGCATGGCTAAAATTAGCAATATCTTCGTAGGCTAAATATCTTTCTGCCACATCTTCTCCAAACTTTGCTATAAATACTGCAATTACACTATATTCATATAAAGTTCGCCAACGAGCCAATGCTCCAGAAGCAAACCCGTTTTTGATTAAACACAGTATTTCATTAGTTATTAATACTCCACGAGCAACAATACCGTTTAAAACTTTGCAAGTTTTAGGATATGTTTCTTTGGGATATTCAAAATCTTTAAAAATAGATAAACAAAATTCTATTATAATTTCAAACTGAACAATGGGTTCATGATACTCAAATAATAGACGTGAACAAAAACCACGCCTATATTCTCGATTCTTTAAAACAATTTCATAACCTTCTTTTTCAAAAAGTAATTCAACAACTTTATATTCATCCTGCTTTTTTATTTTATCAAGCACATCATCAAGTATTTGATAGTCTTCGTCTTTAAAATCATCTTTAATTGAAAGAATTATTGCTTTCTTAATTTTATCATCTATTTCAATGCTCATAAGGTTATTATAGCATAAATACCTAATTAAATATCTAGTTTTCTGCCACTTCTTACAGGTGATTTAATTTCGTTTGATTGTTCAATGAGTTCATCTATCTTTTTATTTTCTTGTAGCTTGTTTTCACTTTGAGCTTTGTTTCCCATAATGATTATGTCATCAAGGTTTAAGACCTTAAAATTCGGCTTGTTCTGTACAAATCTAGCTCCCATATCGGTTATCCCAGATGAAGCAACTAAGATAACTTCATCTGCTCCAAAATCATCTTTACAACCCCATAATGCTCTTATAGGTTCTGGCGGTACAGGGTTTTGATAATGTTTGCATTGTACAATAGAAGTTCTGCCATTCCTCTTTAATATGATGTCAACACCGCCATCGCCAGAACCTTTGGTAACTTTGGCATTATAGCCGTTTATCCTAAAAACATTTGCGACTTCCTGTTCAAATTGCCACCCATCCAGAGTCCACCACCATTGGCGTTCTTTCCATAAAGCAGCATTCAAACGAGTACTTTTATAAGAAAATTTGTAGTTCCAAAAGATACAATAGGCAATCAAGGTTATAATCAGTGTTACAAGAAAAATATCACTATTGCCTAAGTTATAAGCAATATAGTTACTTCCTACAAGTATAGCGGTTGCAATGAAAAATTCTTTCCACAAACTAAGTCTGTTAACCTCTGCAAGGAACTTAAAAATAGCCGTAATAATTGCTATTACAGTTGTTATGAATATGATTATATCTCTTGTGCTTATCGCTGTCTTTTGTCTTGACATTTGATTATTCCCTATAAATACTTAATATCTTTTTAATGGTTCGGATTCTTCTTCGTAAAACCTACCTATACATTGATTGTTATTAATACAGAGTTGTCCTCTAATATTTCTTCATTTTCAATCTTCATGGAAGGATTTTTAGAGATTTTTTGTCGGATGTTGTTACAAATAAGTTTTTGTAATTGTCTTTCATATTCAGCACCAAGTTTGTTATAAAACTCTTGCACAGGAGTTAAATTACCATCTCCAATTATTTTAAACTCATAATTGCCATCAGATGTTTTTATCATAGTTACATCACTGTTTCCTATCTTGCACATAAATTGTTTGTTATTCTCGGTAAAGGCTGTATTAGTATTTTTCAAGGAGATTCTTAAAAGTTCTTCTTCGGTTAATTTTGTCTGAAAAACACTTTCTTTTTTAGCCTTGCTTACCTGTTTTCTTTGAACAGATTGTTTAGCTTTCCGTCTTTTGTTCCTATAATGTTCTTCTACATCTGCTTCTGTCCAAAGAATTTCGTTACCTCTTCCTACTAATACCATTATTAAAGTTTCTAATGGTGATAATTCTATTAATACTGACATATTTAATCTCCTTTATATTTCAATCCTTCTGCCTAACTTAGATTTCGGTTTTGCAGGAAATATTAACTTATCTTGTAATTCCAAAAGTTCATGCGGTTGTAAATTTAAGTCTGTAGCAAGCGTGTCAATGTCATAGTAAATTTTCCCCTGTTTTCTTGCGTTCAATAATAATCCTGCTTTAACTTCATCAAAACAGTTAAGTCTTAATAACTCTTCCTTTGTACAAGTTCCAATGTCAACTTTATCATCGGATATATCAATATTAATGACATCAGAATTTTTAACCATCTCAATAATATCTTTTAATTCAAAAATTTGAAAATCTGGTTTATTTTCAATAAACTTTATTCCACCTTCTGTTACACCAGATGAAGCTATAAGTATAACTTCATCTGCTTTAAAATCTGGCTTACAACCATATAAAGCTCTTATTGGTTCTGGTGGTACAGGGTGTTTATGATGTTTGCACTGAACAATAGAAATTCTTCCATTTTTCTTAAGGATAATATCCACACCACCATCGCCAGAACCTTTTGTAACATCTGCTTGATAGCCTCTACGCATAAATACTTTTGCAACTTCTTCTTCAAACTGCCAACCATCCAAATTCCACCAGTATTCTTCTGTATAGATAGGTGTTGTTTTACGTAACATTGCCAAACATTTTTGCCTGTATTTAGAGTTTTCTGGTAACAGTTCTATAGCATTTTGAAAATCATCTCTTGCTTTTGCCTGTTTATTTAAGTCCAAAAAAGCAAGACCTCTTTCATAGTAGGTTTCACCGTTTTTGGAATTGAAGTCTAAACTTTTTTCATAATCTGCTATTGCTTTTTCAAGAAGGTTTTGTGAGTGATAGAATTTTGCCCTTTCTAAATAAGCGTTGCTTATACTTGTAAAATTATTTTTATTTAATTTTCTAGAAGTTGCTTTTGTAAAATTTACCTCTGCTTTCTTTAACTCATTTTTATTTTTATAACAATTCCCGAGCAAAATATAGACTTCACTGATTTTGATATGCGTAATACCTAATTTAATACAGTTTGTAAAATCTTTGATAGCATTATTATAAGTTTTCTTCAAAAAGTATGTATAACCTCTGTAGTAATAAAAATCTGCTCTGTAGCCATAATATTTAGGTTTATCAGGGGCTAGATCAATAAGTCTTGTTAGCTCTATCAATGCATTATCATAATCTTGATTATCAATCTTTTTACAAATATCACATAGACGATATTTTATTATAAGCATTCTATAAGTTGTCTTCCCATAAGGGTCTATTGTTATAAGGTTATCAAGTTTTTCTATTAATAAAGCAAAATTACTATCTCCAACTTCTTTAAAAATGGAATCCAAATAACACTGTGTTCTTAACTTTCTATACTTTGTTTCTCCGTAAGGGTCTATTGTTATAAGGTTACCAAGTTTCTCTATTAATAAAGCAAAGTTACTATTTCCAACTTCTTTAAAAAGAGAATCCAAATAGCACTGGGTTCTTAACTGCTTTAACTCATGATTATCAGGTTCTATCTCGATAGCTTTAGAATAATCCGCAATAGCAGAATTAAAATCATTTTTACTTATATAATATTTTGCACTGTTTTCGTAATGTTCAATATTTAACGGTTCAATCTCAATTATCTTTGAATAGTTATCATATAAACCTAGTTTTGTTATACCAAACCTATAATATTCAATATTCTTTGGATTTAATTGTATTGCACATTTATAGTCATTTATTACTTCTTTATAAAATTTATCAAAATCGATGAGACAATAGCTTTGTGCTCTTTTCATGTAAAAATCAGCATTATTGGGTTCTATTTCGATAGCTTTAGAATAAGAATCCATAGCTAGGTTATAGATATAAAGGTAAAAATTGTCGTTTTGTTTAAAATTATTCCTATTATAACTACTATAATTAAAATTAACATAGTTTATGCATTCTTGTGTATAAAAATCCGCTTTATAAATATACAACTCTGCGGAATTAGATGTAATATTCTTAAGTTGCAACTTAAGAATATCTGAAAGCCACTTTTTACAGATATAATTATAAGGTTGTCTTAAGTATTTCTTGCTTCTGATTAAATAAAAGTATTCTCTATGATATTTATTAATTAATTCTGATTTATCTGCCGTAGTAAGCTTTATATAACATTTTATTACAACAGCATAACTTATTCCATAAATATATCTTGTTATATATGCAATAACATATAAATATGGGCATAGTAGAAATAAACATATATGGTATATTTCATGTCTTTTTAATTTCATTTTCTTAAAAATCAATAGTTCTGCCACTTTTTGGAGCTGGTTTCTTTGGAAATATCAGCCTGTCTTGTATCATAATCATTTCATGCGGTTGCAAGTTGAAGTCATTCGCAAAAGTTTCAATATCATAATAAACTTTTCCCTGTTCTCTTAGTCTAATGAACTCTTGAGCCTTATACTCATTAAATCCGTCAAGTCCTATCAAGTCCTCTTTTGAACAGATATTTAAATCTACAATGCCATTGAAGTATGTTCCGCCATTTTCATGAACCTTCTTAATCTTTTCAGCAAGGATTCTCGCAATCATCTCTCGTTGAGCTTGCAACTCATCAGTTGGTGTATTCTGTTCCTTCAACTGTTTTTCTATATTCTGACTATCTTGCCATTCAGAATTTTCTGTTGAATTTTCTTGAAAGGTTGCCATTTCAAGAGCCGTTACATGCCCTTTATCTTCATTTGCGAGATTGATTAATCCTGCCTTTTTATAAAACTTACTTCTTTGTGTATAAAGAGACTTAAGTTTTAAAATTATTGATACATCAACCCCATACGAGTCCAGAAGAGTATCTATTTCTTTTGTTAAAATTTCAATATTCTCCGCTACAAATTTTTCATAGCTTTCACGCCCAAATTCTGGTAATAACAATGGCACAATTAAGCTTATTGCATAAGAAACTACCATTATAATTTCTAATGAATTAGGAAAGAGTATTTCTCCAAAAACAGCAGTAATAGCAAAAATAATAGGAGATATAAAGAAAAAACTCAGACAGAACCACACGGTTTTATTATCTGAATATTTAAACATTTTCTTCCAACCGTACAATGTTCTTGCTGTGATAATAAAGTATTTATAAATCAGTTCTTTAGTTTTATTAAAAATAGACATATATACCTCCTTTATTAGTTATCAAATTTTTGTGCTTGATTAATGTCAGCCTCTGCCATTCCTTTTAAATCTAACTCGTTATATAAATTAGCTCGTGCAAACAAAAGGTCTCTAAGTGACATTATTTGTAACGTATTTAAATCTGTATTTGCCCAAAGGGTATCTATTTTTTTTGTTAAATCTTGTATTTTTGCAACGGTTCTTTTTTCAAAAATTTTACGTCCCAAGTTTGATATCCAAAAAGGGAAAACTAAACTAATTGGCATACCGAGTAATATAATAATAATTAGATACCATTTTATGTAATTGTAGTAGCTATTGGCAGTATCCTCGAATAAACTTCCTATAACAACTACTGGTAAAATTAGGATAAGTAGTATTATTAAATAAATTATTGGAGAAAAGATAAAGACAGCAATACAGCTCCACACAAAAATACCACATCTCTTTTTCATTATAAATAATTTTTCTATTAACCAGTTCATACTTTTTCCTTAAAAATCAATAGTTCTACCACCACGAGCCTTTTTAACAGTTTCAGTTGATTTCTTTTCTTTCTGCTTCCGCTCAATTTGTTCCTGTGTTTCTTCTGGAACATAGTTATAGCTTTCATCATGAGCGGTCGCTGCAACTGCTCTTTCATTCGCCCATTCTCTGATTGCTAAAATCTGCTCTGATTGTGTTGTAGAAAGAGGAACAGTGTTCTTTATAACCTTATACAAATCTTCTTCCTGCAAGCTCCTGTTTTCAGAAAATGCCTCAAACAAGGCAGATATTACAACCTGTTCTATTTCAGCACCCACAAAACCTTCTGTTGTTTCTGAGAGCCTATTAAGCAAATCATCCGTTATTGCAAAATTCTTTGATATACTTCCCTTCAATCTTTTCTCAAGGTGAAGTTTAAATATTACCTTACGTTCAGCATTTGTTGGTAGGTCAACAAAAAAGATTTCGTCAAACCTGCCTTTCCTAAGCATTTCTGACGGCAGAGCATTAATGTTGTTAGCTGTTGCTATTACAAATACTGGTTTTGTTTTCTCACTCATCCAAGTTAAAAATGTTCCAAAAACTCTTGTAGCAGTTCCGCCATCACGTTCACCACCATTACCACCAAATCCTTTTTCAATTTCATCAATCCACAATATTGAAGGTGCAACTGCTTCGGCTGTTTGGATAGCTTTTCGCATGTTTTCTTCACTGCTACCGACTAAACCAGAGAAGATTTTACCTACATCAAGCCTTAACAAAGGCAACTGCCATAATGCACTCATAGCTTTAGCCGTCAAACTCTTTCCGCACCCAGGAACTCCAGTAATCAAAACTCCTTTAGGTGCAGGCAAATTATAATCTTTTTGTGCCTTCCCAAGCCAAGAATTATTACGTTTTATAAGCCATTTCTTAAGATTCTCTAATCCACCAACATCATTCATATTGAAGTCTGACTTAATAAATTCAAGTATTCCTGTCTTTTTAATTACCTGACATTTTTCATCTAAGATTACATCAAGTTCATTAATGGTTAATTGCCCCTTTGATACCATTGCACGTGCAAAGGCATTTTCTGCTTCCTGTAGAGTCAAGCCTTGAGCTGCTTTGCATAAGACCTCTTTCTCATCTTCCTGTAAATCTATCAGAATCCCAGAACCTTCATTCATTTCTATCATTTCATTTAAAAGGTTTTTAATTTCATCTAAGGTTGGCAGGTCAAAATCAACCACAGTTATATCTTTTTGTAATTCCAGAGGCAGAACAAGAGAAGGGGCAATAATAACAACATTTTTTGAAACTTCGGCATTCTTAAGAGAACCTGCTACATCACGAATTTTTCTAATCAGGTTATAATCCGCATTTCTGTTATTCAAACCTAAAAGATGGTGAATATCTTTTAAAATAAGAATTGCAGGATTGTTGTAATTATCTATGAAACTAAGAGCGTCAATAGGATTTTCAACATTATTTACACTTTCCTGTCCGTTCTTAAGGTTTTTCTTTAAACCGTCTGTAGAACTCCAAATAAATACATCACGTTTAGTTTTAATTGTCTTTACGTTGTTAGCAATCTTCGTAATAAGGTCAATAATACGGATTTCTTCCCATGTGGGAATATACACAAAAGAAAACCTTGCTTTAAATAGGTTAGTTAAGTGCTGTTCTGTCTTTTTCAATCCTTCTAATGCTGCTGTCTGTGCCATTATTTACCTCATTATTTCCAAAAGTTCTTTAAAATTTCCCATACCGTTAAGAGAAATATTGTTGTCCTTGTCAATCCTTACTTCAATCTTGTTTTTGTAACTTGTAATAATACTTTCATCGTATCTGTTTGAGAAGAAATAATAATTCTGATTACTTGAACCCACCCAAGGTCTGCTAAAATCCTGTTTATCTTCTTCATATCTGCCGTCAATCAGGATGTCTATGTATTTAACAAGCTCATTAAACTCTTCCATGCCAGAAAGTTCGCTGTATTTATATCCTGTAAATACCAAAACAGACAGTCCCATTTCTTGAACTGCCTTTGAAATTTCTGTTACAGCTTCTATTTGTTCTATAGGTTCACCACCTAGGATGGTTATACCGTCTATTTTGTCTTTGTATGATTCAATCAAATTTATTATTTCGCTTGTTTTGTAAACAGTTCCGCCTTCTTTATCCCACATAGCGTGGTTAGCACACCCTTTACAGTGCAGAGAACAGCCCTGAACCCATATACAAAATCTTGTATTTGGTCCTTCGGCTTTTGTAATTGGAATATATGAATTAATCCTAATATCCACCCTGCTGATACCCTTCATTGTAAGTGTCATTGTGTACTTCCTGCTGATGGTATTCTTCGGTAAATTCAGAGTAAACAGTCTTTGCTCCTGTAAGTTGTTCGACTTCTTTGATATAGTTTAGGCAGGATTTACCTTTGATACCGATTGTTTCTGATTCAATTCTTCCGTCAGGGTATACCCGGATTTTTATTTGTTTAGGCATTATTGTTACCTCTAATTGTGTCCATTATACGTTTTTGGTTATCTAAAGAATTTTCGATATTTGTCCAACTTGTAGACATGTCTGTAAACAAATTGTGTATTGAAACAAGTATTATCCAGTTGTCAAGGTTAATATCTTGGTTCGCATTTGATGTACTACCAATTTCTCTTGCAACACGCTCTGCATAATTTACAATCTTTGCTTCATTACTTGTTCTTAAAATATCTACAGCCTCTTGAAGTCTTTGTGCCTGTTCCCGTATTCGTTCGTCATTAAGTCTTGTTAGATTATCTTCTTGTACTACAATAATATCTTGTAATTTAGTAATAGCCTCATTAAGACGCCCTTCAATTATTCTACACATACAGCTACCTTCCTTTCTGGTAGCATATACACCGTTTTATCTATTTTGGAGCATAACACCGCAAAATCTTACATTACCTAACTTTTTGGTATGTAAGATTTTCTTAATTTAATTTATTTTGCACCGTTAAAATTTTCTATGTTTATGCTATAATAACCTTGCAGTAGCTTTTACACCTGAATAGATAGTCTGATGTATTATAATATGGTGTATTTCGGGGGGTTACAGTTCAAAGTTGTTATAGGAAAAGTCGATTTCTTCTTGAGCTATACCAATATAACGCAATGTAATGGCAGGACTTGAATGGTTAAGTATTTTCTGTAACAATGCCACATCATTATATTTCTTATAAAAATGATAGCCAAATGACTTTCTCATAGTATGTGTCCCTATGTTTGCAGTTATTCCAAGATTTTTACATGCTGCGTTAAGAAATCTGTACACCTGCGAACGGTCAAGCCTGCAATGTTTCTTTCCCAGAAATAATGGTTCTTTTTCAGATAAAGAGTAACTTTTACTACGTTCATTCTTTAGGTAATCTTTTATAAGGACTTTCAGCTTGGAGTTAAGAGGAAACCGCTTATACTTCCCTGTTTTCTTCTCCTTTATTTCAACATAGCTTTTGTTCTCTACGTCTTTAACATCTAATCCCAGTATGTCTGAAACTCTTAAGCCTGTGTTAATTCCAAAGGTAAATATCAGACGGTTTCTTTTACTGTGCTTTTCTAGATAAGCTTCAATACGCTCTAATTCATTCTTGTTCTTAATAGGTTCAACAACATTTTTCATATACTATTCCTTTCTGCACCGTTTTTACTACGTAGGTGCAAAAAAGAATTTATACGAATTATTTAAAAAAAACACTGAAAGTTTAAAACTAAGACCAATAATCAACTGGCTTCTATTTTATATATTTTTAGTTCATATAGTGGTTATTTATTATTCTATAAAATGAGGTATGTTATAGGTTAACTATCCGTTAACCTATAACATAAATTTAGTATAATTCTTGAAACTATTAGGCACTTAAATTTAACTTTTTAATTAATACACAAATAGTGTTTATACTGTTTAATTGAATATGTTGAATATATTCATTACAGTTGAAAGCATGCCTGTCACGCATGAGGTCGCGAGTTCGAGCCTCGTCGTTCCCGAATTAAAAAAGCCGCCAATTAATTGAGCGGCTTTTTTAATTTTAGAATGATAGATGCGAGAACTCCAAAATTAGAGTTCGGCGCGAGTGAGCTGAGGGCGGAGGTTTGACGCCGATATGACAAAGTCATAAAAGGCGACAACCGAAGACCCGTTAAACGCGAACGAGCAAGATAAGCCTCGTCGTTCCCGCCATTTTAAGAGGGTTTCAGACCCTCTTTTTTAGTGCAAAACTCCTGTGTGTAATGTATGTGTAATTTTTCAAACTCAACTTTTAGATACTTTGTGCAACTTGACTATTTTTCGGTATTAGAATTCCACGTTCTTTATCATGCTGGTATATCAATCGAACTTTAGTCATAACTTCGTCTTCTCCAATAATATCTGTAATATTATTTATCAATCTTTCTTGAGCTTCTTCGTTATGGAAATAAATATTAATCACAGCATTTTTATTTGCAAGAAACACATGTTTCAAGATATTATGGTCTGTTTTGTCAAGTGAATGTCCTATAACATGGAATACTGGTTTTATTACTCTTCTTTTGTCTGTTAATATTTTCAAAAAATCTTGATATGCTTCTATTGTTCCATATTTATGACGTTGATTATGTTTTTTAAATACATTAAATTCAACAGGGATTTCTTCGCTTAGAGAATTAGGCAAATAATTATAAAAACTATGCGTTCCAAGAACTAAATTACAATTTTGGGAATTTCTTGCTTTTCCATGAACATAAACATAATATGATTTTGGATTTGCATATGTACTTTTTAACTTGTAAAGTCTTTCATATGTATCAGTATAATTAAAACTTAAAACGTGGACAGCTTTATTTGGTGCCTGAAGTGAGAATTGGTATTTGATACCTTTTTCATTAATACTAGAAAGCACAACTTCTAACAGGTATCTTTCAAAATTTTGAGCAAACTCTCGTAGATGCTTATATAATAAGCATACTAAATCTGTAGAATTTTCAATACTATAATTAACAATATAATTACGATATGGTTCTTCACATCCAATCTTGCTTAATTTTTCATTCCAAAGTGGCTCTCTTAAGAAATTTTCTATTTTTAACAAATTAAAATTGTTCCCTCTTTTATCTATATATAATACTTGCCGAATATTATTACGTATACTAGCCCGCTTTGTTAATGTTTTAATAACACCATAAATTTCATTTTCTAAGTCAATCCAAGTATTAGCCAATTCTCTTTGTCTTGTAATAAAATGTTTCATCCAAATATTTGTTTCGCAACATTTTTTATATAAAGGTTCTCCCTCTGTAAAATCTTTTATATTTTTTTTGCTGCAATATTCCAAAAAATCTTTATATGAAGTTTTTAATCCATGTGCTAAATCAAATCCATTTCCAACAATTAGAATATCCATAATACATTCCTTAATTTATTTTAGATCTTAACATAAATATAGTTTCTATATTTTGTTTATAAAAATCCCACTTAAAAGTGAAAGTTACATTAAAGAACAATGACTTCTCTCATAAATTGCTTTAGCTTTTTTATGTCGAATGTTTATGAACTTCCAATGAAAGAATTTTCTAACGCAATTGATTTAGATAATTAATTAAATTTTGTTTTTGAATTTATTGAAATGAAATCTAAATATGAATTTAAAAGTTTTGTATAAGATCAATGCAGAAAAAGTAAGTACTAAAATAAGGAATTTTTTATTTTTATAATTCCTGAGCTTTTTGCAGATGGCGTTTTTTATACAGAATTTTTATACCCAATAGTATTATTATTTATAAGGATGATTTTTGCACTTTTTATATAAAACATGATTTTATGAATATATTTGTTTTAAACGGACATAAATTTTATCCTTTTGCTCAGGGAAAGCTTAACAAAACTTTGTTTAATGAAATTATAGCCATTCTTTCTGTGAATAACCCGATTAAGACTACTGTTGTTGAGGAAGGATACAACCTTGATGAAGAAGTAGAAAAATTTGAATGGGCTGATGCTGTTATATTTCAAACTCCTGTAAACTGGTTTTCCTTTCCTGCAATTACAAAAGCTTATATTGATGATGTTTACAGGCATGGTATTTTTTATGGGGCTTCTGAACAATATGGTAATGGGGGCTTGATGAAGGGTAAAAAATATATGTATTCTCTTACCTGGAATTCTCCGGAAGCTGCTTTTAAGCAGAGTGGAGGCTTTTTTGACGGCAGAGGTGTTGACGAGGTTATTATAGCAATGCACAAATTGCAGGAGTATTGCGGTTTTGAAAAAATTCCGACCTTTTCCTGTTTTGATGTTGTCCATAATCCGGATGTTCCATTATACTTAAATAATCTTGCGTTTCATCTCGGGAAATATTTTAACTAAACTAGTTCATCCAGCTTGTTTATCCTTACGGTATCAAAGCCTATATCGAGAAGTTTTTTAGGGTTGGTTTCTCCGCTTTTAATTAAGCTGTCAATGTCAGGATTTGAAACAAGCCATTCATCAGTCTTTGAATGATATGCTATCTTATGCGCATTATCTCCGCCCTTCAATTCTGAGAACGGTATCTTATTTTCCTTAAGAAAATGTGCAAAGTTATTATATCCCATCCTGCTTTCTTTGCTGTAATTTTTGGAACCTACCAGCAGTGCCTGAAGATATTCATTTGACATATCAATGTTTTCTTTTATTTTATCAATAATTTTTACAAAAAAATGTTTATTAGAACCTATCTCAGGTATAATGTGCATTAAAAACACATTTTGACCATCGGTAATACCAAGTGCAGTACAGTCTAATATTCTGTCTGTTTTTGCTGATAATCCTTTTTTCGCACCCTCAGCTCTCCATTCATTTACATTGTTAACAATATCTGCTGTGAATTTATTGAATTGTTCTGAGGATACGGGTCTTATAGCAGATGTAAATGAAACTTCGGACATAAAATTTTTCCTTTCACTTATGTAAGTTTTGAGAAAGGAAAAAATTGCCTAGTATATACCTAAAAGTTTAAATTTATTTAACTGAGCCAGCTGTTCTGCTCCTGTCATATTTTGTGCCTGAATAGATTTGTCATTTTTTATTGTATCTGAAGATGAAACTGCATCTGATTTTGAACTTTCTTCTGTTCCGGTTACAAATTGAACCTGTTTTGATGATTGAGCCTGAGCTGCTTTTTTTTCAGACTTTGCTTTTTCTAATTTTGCTTTATCTGTACTTTTATCTCCTGTTGGTTCTATGCCTAATGCTCTTAATTCTCTCATAATCCGCTGATGTTCCGGATCAATATATGATTGTACACACATTGCACTTACTGATGCAATATTCATAGACATAAAACTCGCTCCTCTACTATTTATATATTTAATATATACCCAAGTATATATTAATATTAACGAATTGTTAAAATTTGTTAATAAAAAAGCCGGTATTATTTACCGGCTGCTTGTATATATTCCTAAATTCCTTTTCCTATATTTCCAACGATTCCTTTTTTCCTTTAATTCCTATTTTCCAACGACTTTCTATGCAATAAAGTTGTTTCCGTATTTGTTTGGTCCTCTGAAGAAAGACTGTTTCATCATTTCAACAAGGGTTTTTCTAATTACAAATTTCTGGTTTAAATCAATTGAATTTATTGCTTTTGCAGTTTCTTTATATGTATCAGGTACTGTATTTTTGAATAATAACATTGATGCCATTTTGGAACCTCTCTTCTTTATTTATCTCTCGTACTTATATAAAAAATTCACTTAAAAAAATATTGACTTTTTATATTCAATTTATATAACTTTTGTTACAATACTTAATATAAGGTCTTATATTAATCTTTGTAAAATTCTATTTTGTCACGCTGCAAAAGGATTTTAGATGAAATATAGAAAATAAGGATTAAAGTTTTCTTCAAAACAGCCGTAAATGAAAATGAATATTATAAAAATACCAAAGGTAATATAAGGAGAGTTCTCATGGTAGAAGCAATAGGTTCAGCCACCAGCCAGCAGATTAAGCCGATTAAGAAAGACAATTCGATAGACTGGAAAAATTGTACGGCAGGTGAAATAAGAGAATATGAAAAAGAAGGACAGGAGGTCCCTGATTATATTCTTCAATGGGCTCAGGAAATTGAAAAAATTGAAAGTGCTCCAGATGATATTACGTATGAGATGGCGATTTCGTCAAACTTGATGCAAGGAGCTCCACAAGCTGTGAACGGTGAGCAGGCAAATGAAGAAGCTCAAAAAGTTGAAGGTACTGAAGCGGCTGAAAATCCTAGTGTTGCAAAAGCTTTGAAAACCTCTCTGGATAATAATAATGTTAGTATTACAGAACAGGGTAGAATTTTTATGGATACCAGCAATCAGTATAATGATGAGATTTCACAAGCAATGCAAGAAATGGAAGGCTATCTTGCCCAGTCAGAGGCTGCAGTAGAGGCTGCTGAGAATACTAAAAATGATATATTATCACGTGTACAGTCGCTTATAGAACGTAAAAATTCTTTAAAAGCTAAAAAAGGTGATACTGCAGCTATTCTTGAATCCCAGCGTTTAAGTAATCAAATCAAGAGTATTGGGCAAGAAGGACTTAGTGCTATATCAAATTCCGCAATGCCAATTGATAACACCGCGAATATAATATCAGATGCCCAATATACATCAGCAACAGGAAGAGATGTTGGTGCACAAACTGTAAGTATAGGAGAGCAGATGCCTAATGGTATGCCAATTATATCAATGAAGCAGTTTGTCATAAATGCCGGTGAAGCTGTTATTGAAAAAAGTACCGCCGGTGATGCACAGTTTACACAAAATCAGCAGGAGAACAATGATTTCGGAACTCTTGTGGCAGGCAAGAAGGCAGAAGTTTCAAGAGCTACCGGAGCTTCTGAAAAGTCTGAAACAGAAGAAACAGAAGGTTCTGAAGATGAAAATAACGCTGAAGAAAATAACAATTCTACAGTAAAAGATGCTGAGCAAGATCAAATAAAATCAGAAAGTGACACAAAGCAGAATGAACTTGCTGAACAAACCCCTGAAACTATAGATGAAAAGATTACCACAGATCCGAATGAAATCTTAAAACGCAAGGAACGCAGAGGTTTAGCGTAAACTTTCTATAGCTGATTTTATGTCAGCAGCTTTATAAATATAATTTCCGGCAACTAAAGAGTTTGCACCGTATTGAGTGCAGACTCTTGCCGTTTCTGCGTTAATCCCGCCGTCAACCTGTATTATCATATTTTCCGGTGCATATTTCTTTATTACCGGAATTTTTTCTGCACATTCCGGCATAAATTTTTGCCCGCCAAAACCGGGCTCAACTGTCATTACCAGAAGCATATCAAGCAGCGGAAGATACTCTAATACCTCTTTTGGGGAAGTTTTAGGCTTAATTGAAAGTCCTGCCTTGATATTAAAACTCTTTATTAAATTAACTATAGCTTCAACCTTATCTTTTGCAGCTTCATAATGAAATGTTAGTATGTCTGCACCGGCTTGTGCAAAAGGTTCAATGTATTTTTCCGGATTTTCTATCATCAAGTGTACATCAAGCGGGATTGAAGATACTGCTTTTAATGATTTTACAACGGGAACGCCTATTGTTATATTAGGTACAAAATGCCCATCCATTACATCTACATGAAGCCAATCTGCTCCATATTTTTCAACTGTTTTAATATCTCTTTCAAGGTTTGCAAAATCTGCTGATAAAATTGATGGTGATATTATTATATTTTTCATAGTGCTCCAAGTTTTATGCAGGCTTCGTATGCAGCTTTTTGTTCAGCATCTTTTTTGGATCTGCCTGAACCTGAAGCTACGACTTCCCCGCGGTAGGCTACCTGAACCTCAAATGTTTTGTTATGATCCGGTCCGGTTGTGTTAATTAATTTATATACAGGAGTTTCTTTTGTTAAACCTTGTGTATATTCCTGCAAAATAGCTTTTGCATTATATTTCCCAAAGTTACTGTTAATTTCTTCGATATAAGGAACAAAAATATTTTTTATAAACCCAAGAAGTTCATTAAATTTCCCATCGAGATAGTATGCTCCCAGTACTGCCTCAAATGCGCAGGCTGTTACTGATTCTAGTTTTCTTACACCCTGTTTAATCTCATGCGGGCTTGCTATTATTAGTTCATTTAAGCCGATTTGTTCTGCTATTTTAGATAACGTATTATCAGAAACAGCGATTGAGCGGATTTTAGACAGTTCGCCCTCCGCTGAAGCGGGATACATTTTGTATAAAATATCCGAAATCATAAGCTTTAAAACTGCATCTCCCAAAAATTCAAGGCGTTCATAATTTTCAGTATATGCCAAATCTTTTTCTTTTGTATAAGAAGGATGGGTTAGAGCTTTTCTGTAAAATTCTTCATTTTCAGTTTCTATACCGAAAATATCCTGAATCTGTTTCATCCCAAAAATCCTTTAAAAATGTTTAAAATACCGTTCATAATATCCCCTGAGAATATAAAATATTTGCAAAAATAATACATAACAGGGATAGTAAATATAAAGCTGTCGGTTCTGTCAAGAAATCCGCCATGACCCGGCAAAGAATCTCCTGAATCTTTTACGCCTGCATCTCTTTTTATTAAAGACTCGCATAAGTCACCAATCTGGGCAAACATAGTGCAAAGTATTCCTGCAAACATTGAATAATACCACTCCAGCCCGATAAAATAACCTACAATCAATGCTCCGATTACAGCACAGATTGAGCCGCCGATAGAGCCTTCAATTGTTTTGTTAGGGCTGACAACCGGTGCAAGTTTATGCTTTCCAAGATGTCTGCCTGCATAGTAGCAGCCAATATCGGTTAGCAGAATTGCCGTAAACATCATTACAACAAACCCGAGCCCGTCATGAAATCTGTCGGAGCTCAGGTGTCGTAAAAATATTAAATGAAGCGGAAACCATCCGCAATATATAATTCCCAGTACTGTAGTTGCTGCGTTTGCTATATATGGCTGTCTTCCCCTGAACAGAACCCACATAAAAGCCCCGATAACACTCAGTGTAAGTGCTACAGCTACAAGGTCAAACCTTTGTATATATGCTATTCCTGCAATCAGAAGTTCGGCAGCAATCATAACTTTAAGGCTTGGATAAAAACCTTTATGCTCAAGTATTTTTACATACTCCTTTGAAGCTACAACAATAATAAACATCAATAATAACAGAAGCGCCAGTTTCCCGTAAATTATACAGGACATGGCAATAGTTCCCATTATAAATCCTGTCAGCATTCTTGTTGCGTTTTTATTTAAGCCTTTAATTTCAGTCATTATACAGTAAGAACCTCTTTTTCTTTATCTGCCACGCAGCTGTCAATTATACCTGTGAATTTATCTGTTAATTTTTGGATTTTGTCCTGATTATCCTTAACTAAATCTTCAGGTAATTTTTCATTTTTTTCTATTTTTTTCAAATCATCGGTCATATCGCGACGAATATTTCTAATTGCAATTTTTGCTTCTTCACCGATTTTTTTAACGTCTTTAACTATTTCTTTTCTTCTTTCTTCAGTTAACGGCGGGAATGCTAATCTGATGCAAATGCCGTCACTGTTTGGTGTAATACCGATTTCAGCTTTGATAATAGCTTTTTCGATTTCTTTCAATACTGATTTATCATAAGGTGTAATTACAAGTGTTGTTCCATCCTGAACTGTAACCTGTGACATTTGTCTTAACTGTGTTGGTGCGCCATAGTAATCAACCATAACTTTGTCAAGAATTAATGGGTTTGCGCGTCCTGAACGGATTGAACCAAATTCTTTTTTTAGCTGGTTAATAGCTTTTTCCATTTTTTCTTCGCCGAATAAAAATAATTCTTCCAAAGAATCATTTGCCTGTTCTGACATTTTTACCTCTTTCTTTAATCTATAAACTTATGTATGTTCCTATTTCTTCTGAATTTAAGATCTTACAAATTCCGTTTTGCGCATCGAAGTCAAATACTACAATCGGAATGTTATTTTGTTTACACAAAGCACACGCTGATGTATCCATGACTTTCAAACCATTCTTAATTATGTCATCGTAGGTTATTTTTTCTAATTTTTTTGCATTAGGATTAGTTCGCGGATCATCTGTATAAACTCCGTCTACTCCATTTTTTGCCATTAAAAGAGCTTCCGCATTTATTTCAGACGCTCTCAGTGCTGCTGCTGTATCTGTTGTAAAGAATGGATTTCCTGTTCCGGCAGCAAAAATTACAACTCTTCCTTTTTCCAGGTGTCTTATTGCCCGATGTCTGATATAAGGTTCGGCAACCTGATTTATCGCAAGAGCGCTCTGAACTCTGCAAGGAACGCCTATCTGATTAAATGCACTCTGGAGTGCAATTGCATTCATAACGGTTGCAAGCATTCCGACATAATCGCCTGATGCCTGATCCATACCTAATTTTGCGCTGTTTTTCATTCCGCGGAAGATGTTTCCTCCGCCTACAACAACAGCTATCTGGGCACCTAAATCACGTGCTTTTTTTATCTCTTCAGCAATCATTCTAACAGGATTTTGGTCAATCCCGAATTGCTGTTCACCCAAAAGTGCCTCTCCGCTTATCTTTATAAGTACTCTCTTATACTTTAATTTGTTTTCCATAAACGACCTCTTTTTCTAATAATATATTAAACCAAGCATGTTGTAAAGTTACATAAGTTATAAAAGGGCAAATTGTCTGAAATTGTTACAAAATATTAAGAGGGTTTTTGGGGCTAAAGTTCAATGAAGGCAAGGGTTTGTAAAATTTATATATAAATAGGATATAAAAAATAGCACTTTTTTATAGTCGAATGTTTTTAATAAAGTATAAGAGAATTTTATAACAATAGAGAAAAGGAGAATATATGGCGCGAGTACTTATTTCTATGCCCGAAGAATTTTTGAACAAGATTGATCAGGTTGCAGACGGAGAAAATCGTTCACGCAGTGAATTAATCAGAGAAGCGCTGCGCACTTACATTTACAAACAAAAGGTTCGTGAGTCTACAACAGCAAGCAAAAATGCCAGCATCCTTGAAGAGTTGTTAGAATAAATTTTCTTAGAGAATGGCGCAGATTTGGGTTGATGAAAGGTGTAAGATTATTCTTGCACCTTTTTAGTTTGTAAATTCTTCTTCATAAAATAACAAAAAAAATATTGATGTTTTTTTATAAATAGTGTATTATTAATAAATTAAAAAGGATTTGTGTGTATGAAGGAAGAAAGTTATATTTTGCCGCAGAAAGCGGGCTTAAGGCAGCTTAAAATTTCAGATATAAATGCCGGTGCACCTGATTTAAAAAATATTTTTGAATCAAAAGCTGTTGCAATTGCAAAATGGATGATTAACTGGATTGACGCAGGGTTAAAAGACGGCATTATAGAACCTAATAATCTTCTCCCTTCAAAAGCTGAATTTGCATATTTTCTCGGGGTAAGCGTTGGAACCATACAAAATGCTTTAAGATATATAGAAGATTTAGGCTATGTAGAGTCCAAGCAATGTATCGGAACTATGATTAGAGATAAGAATAAAGAGAGTGTAAATATACGTAAGCTTACTTCAAAACGTGAAATTGCAATTGCTGAGATTAAGCAATATATTCTTGAACATAAGTTCAAGTCAGGTCAAAACCTGCCTTCCTCCAGAACAATCGCAACAATTATAGGCTGCTCGGCTAATACAACAAGACTTGCTCTTGAATTTTTGTGCACTGAAGGTATTATTGAACATAAGTTTAAAAATTCAAAGGAATCAGGCTGGCTGCTTAAAAATACTGATTTTATAATGGAACAGACACCTTCCACAATTACACAAAAAACTCTTGTTAATAAAGTTGAGAATGATTTAAAAAATTACATAACATCAAGCTTGAAGGTTGGAGATAAACTCCCTGCACATTCCGAGCTGTCAAAACTCTTAAAGGTAAGCATAAAAACAATTCATGATGCCTTAAAGGTGCTGATTGATGAAGGTATTCTGCTTCCGCGGCGCGGTCGTTACGGCACAACTGTTATAAAGCTTCCTAATGATAAGAATATACTTATAAAAAAAGAAACTTCAATTTTTGCTCCTGCACAGGAAACAGCTTTTTATTATTATGAAAAAACCCAAAACCATATTAAGCGTATGATTAGCGAGAATTATGAAATAGGCTCAAAACTTCCTTCCATAATGGAATTATCGAAAGAAATGGATTTGAGCCCAAATACAATAAGAAAAGCGTTCCAAAATCTTGCTAAAGAGGGGTATCTTGCCTTTTCCCGCGGAAGATACGGCGGAACTTTCGTTATTGATATTCCGGAAACAGAAGAAGCTGCATTCAAGTGGCTTGCTGTTAACCCAAAGTATGCAGAAGTTTATAAAAACTAAATGTTACGGCAAATTTTTCCAGTAGCTTTTGTCTGTAATTGCATAATAAGTACATCCGATGCCATTCAACTTGTGAGTGGAGCCGGCTGAACAATATGTGTCTTTATTGGCAAAGTTTGTATTTGGAGTGCCGGCCGGTATGAGTTTTCCGTTTTTTAAAAGCTGAAAACTGAACAGATCATGCCCCCATATATTTGGTTTTTTCTTAATCCCGTTTACATCAACTGTGATGATTAGCAGTTCTGGAAATTGATTTTCAAACATATAATACTCAGTTAGTGTTCGAAATTTACCGTCATCAAAATATGTTGTGCTGACGTTACGTGATTTATTATAGGTAAGATATTCTTTTATCATAGTTTTGTTATTGCTGTCGTTTTCATCTTCTATTTTGCTGGCACAACCTTCCTGACCTTCATTGCACATTGTAGTTCTGTTGAAATACTTTAAAAATTCCGGCGCAAACTCAAGGTAATCAAAATCTGATGACTTTGGACGAACTCCTCTATCAAGAGTCATTCTATCCAAAACTTGTTGTATTATGCTGTAATTTTTGAGTAGTGCTGTTTGTAATTCTTTATTCTGCTTGTTTTGTAGAATTGCCGGCAGTGTCATAGACGCAACAACACCTATAATCCCCAGAGTAATCAAAACCTCAGCTAAAGTGAATGCAGAATTACGGGATAATCCCAAAGCGTGAAAAAGCCCGCCGGCGTTACCTAAGCCCCCCCCCCTTAACAGATTTTGAAGCTATAATTGTGTTTTGCATTTTTATCCTCCTTTTTATTTTACGGGCAGATGTTTTCCCAATCGGGTTCATCATCCTCTTCACCCGGTTCTATAATGTGTTCTCCGCTCTCAAGCATTACCATTAATGATAGCTTAAGCTGTTTTTTATAATTCTCTCTTGCCTTTTCTGCAGTTTTGGCACAAAAGCAAAAACTCGGTATTTCCTCTATCATAACATAATGATAAGGTTTTCCTTCAAAATCCAAATCTTTGCCTTCAATAAGTGTCCAATCAAGGTTTAAATAATAATCTAAATCTTTTTCCATACAGGATTACTCGCCTATAGAATTTTCGTTTAACGGCTGGGTTATCATAATTCCGTCACCGCCGATTACATCTGCCTGTTTTCCGTCTAAGTAGAGGTAAACAGGTTTTTCTGTATTTTTGCGGGCAGTCTTAATTAGCTGATAAAGTCTTTTGTATACGCTGTCAGTTCCTCCGCCGTATTCAAAGTTTGATGAAAGGTTAATTATAACTTTGTCCGGTCTTTCCTGAACATTTATTACCTCTGTTCCGGAAGGTATTTCAGTATAAATTCCCTTTGATTTTTCTCCTGCTTTAGGACCTAATACAAGAGTATTTATTGCATATTTAATCTTTGAGCCGTCAATATCAGGAGCATATTCACGTTTTACTATTTTATAAACCTCTTCATGGTTTTCATTCTGACCTATAAAGACAACGTTAACATACTCCTTAGGTTTTTCTGTTTCAGGTGTTTCCGGAATTTCCGCAGGTTTTACTGCTACAGGTGGTTCCTGCTCCTGTGCTCCCGGAATTTCTGTGCCGGTATCGCCGGGTCCAAGGAGTTTAAGTCCGATAAATACTGACGCTGCAACCATTGCTACAGCTATTACACCTAAAAATATGTTCTGATTTGATGATGATGATTTTTTCATACTCTATTCCTTAGTTTTTGGTAACCACGTCTTTTAAAACCAAAATTGTACCATCTACATTGATTTTATTATCTTTTATTACCGCTTCATTTACCTGCATATCTGCATCTTTATTTTCCAGAATTTTCAATGTGAAATTAAGCGGGTTTAAGTAATTTATTGCATATGCTGCATTGCTTAGATCCATTGCAAAATAATTGTTTATCAACTTTGTATGAGAAAATATTATTTTACCGTTATGGACATTTATATCAGCGGTAAGCACAACATCTTTTTTTGTACTAACAAAAGGAAACGCAACTTGTACAACATACATAAATTTATTATCTCTGATTTTTACATGAGAAGTTGTTATTTTAAACAGATTAAAGCTTCCGCCTACTGAATTGAGTTCATCAATGAGTGCATTGTAACCTGCGGCTTTCATTGTATTATTAAGGTCATTTTCAGTTAAAGATGCGGCAAATGCCATGCCAAAATCTTCTTTAAATGTTGCTGTGTTATTTTTTGCGTCAACGACAATGTAATTATAATCACATAAGGTTTTTAATTTTAAATAAGAGAGATAAACATCATCAGCAACAATGTCTTTTCCGGTAATTTCAATTCCTTTAAATCTTCCAGCCTTCAAATCAGGCAGACTGAATGAATCTACTTTAACATTAAAGCTGCCTTTTGCCTCTTTTTTTATCTGGCTTTTTATAATAGACTGCGCTGCTTTTTCTGCGATAAAATTAGTACCTGTTGCGTTGCTCAGTGCTCTTGCAAAGCCATTTGACAGTTCAGGATTTGCAGGACACTGGAAGGTCAGACAGTCTGCAAATGAAACATTTGCACTAAACAGCAAAATTCCCAACGCTAACATTAATTTTTTCATAGAGTATCAAACACTTTCTTTACTAATATTTTATCACCGTCAGCAGTGCCGATTGCACTTATGCTATTATTATAAATCAAAATTAAAAAATCAACACATTTTGAAGTTTTGTTTTGCAAAAATTGTCCATGAAGTATCCGCTCATGTTCGTTCTGTGTTATTTCGATTGCAGGCAGTTCAAGAATTTCCAGCGGATTAATAATATGTTCTTCAACATTAATTCCTTCAAGATGTATGCTTTTATCAATACTAAACCTGCCGGCTTTTGTGCGGATAAGTTTTATCAAATGACCGCCGCAATTCAATATTTTACCTAAATCAAATGCTATAGAGCGGATATAGGTTCCTTTTGAACATGAAATTAATATTCTGGCAGTTTGGTGTTCCTCATCAAAATCTTTCAGTTCTATTTTATGTATAGTAACCTGGCGGGGGTGAAGTTCAACTTTTTCCCCTTTTCTTGCATATTCATAAAGCTTTTTGCCTTTTACCTTTATTGCGGAGTATAATGGCGGAAGCTGTGAAATTTCTCCTTCAAAATTCTTAAGAGCTTCTATAACCTCCTGGCTGTTCACCTTTTTATCAAACGTTGCGCTTATTTCACCCTCAAGGTCATAAGTTGTTGTATTTGAGCCGAATTGAATGGTTGCAATATATTCTTTATCATCCGCAAGATATTCAATAAGTCTTGTTGATTTTCCTATACATACAGGAAGAACTCCTTCCGCAAACGGGTCAAGTGTGCCTGTATGACCAATCTGTTTAATTCCCGTAAGTTTGCGAAGGCGCGCAACTACATCATGAGAGGTCATTCCTTTTGGCTTGTAGATATTCAAAAAGCCAAACTTCGGGTTGCAAGCTGACGACGAACCGCCCGCATTAGTCTGGGATGGAAGCGCCGTTGAATGTGAGCAGTCATGAATAGGATTTTCGCTGCTCAAGTTACAATTCCCCTCTTGAAATTTTATCAATGATTTCACTTACCCTTGAACCTTTTTCAAGCGAGTCCGTATAGACAAATTTTAACTCCGGTGTAAGACGTAGTCTTATACGTTTGCCTACTTCAAATCTTATTTTCGGGGTACTGTGCTCAATTATTTCTTTTGTTTTTTCGATTTGTTCTTCCGAACCTAAAACACTGTAAATAACTTTTGCAAACGAATTGTCATGTGAAACTTCGACATCTACAACTGAAACTACTCCTGCCAGACCGCGGATTTCTTTTCTTAAAATTTCAGAGATGTCCCTCATTAATTCTTTTCTTACTCGTTCATTTCTGAGCGTCATAATAATCTCCTTGTATTATGATTATAACATAAAATAATAAATTTTAACGCCCCAGACGGATTTCATCAAAGTCAATATAAATTCTGTAGCCAAGAATTTTACAGATTAACTTCATTTCCGTGTAGCGAAGTGATTCGCTTTTTAATTTATGAGATATTAGGCTCTGTGAATAATGCTTGCCTGACAGCTCAGTCATACGTCTGGCTAATTCCGTCATTGTCATTTGCTTTGAAAATAGCATTATTCTTACTTCTTCCCGAATATTCATACACATTATTATACAATTCTATTGACTAAGTATGAAAAATATTGTATAATCATGAATAATATTCATAATTATTAAAAATATTCATATTGTTTTATAAAAAAAGGAGTTGATGATGAGAAAAGGATTTACTCTGGCTGAAGTTCTGATTACGATTGGTATTATTGGTGTTGTCGTAGCTTTAACATTGCCGGCACTTGTAGGACACTATAGAAAAGTGGAAGCAGCTTCAAGAATAAAGAAGTTTTATTCAACAATGCAACAGGCAATTGTAATGAGTGAGGCTGTTAATGGAGATTCAAAGGAGTGGGTTAAGGCTGACGTGCAGCTAGACAGCGATGGTAATATTGACTATGATGCTCAGGGTGAAGTTTCAAAAGACTTTTTTATGCAGTATCTTGCACCATATTTTAAATATACCAAAATTATAAGTGGCAAAAATACTGTGGAGGAAGATGGTACAAAAAGTGGAACGTATACAGCAGTCTATCTTGCAGACGGTTCCAGCGTTCAGTTTTACAATGGAGTATGTATGGATGTTATATTTGACATCAACGGTGATAGAAAACCAAATACTCCGGGAATAGACGAATTTGTATTCTTCTTCTGCCTGTCGCCTGAAGCGAGAGAAGGACATTGCCGCAATAACAAACAGGCTTTCTGTACTCCAAGCTATGAAGCACGTACAAGAGATGAGCTAAAAGATAAATGTAAAACCAGAGCTTATCTCTGTTCAAGTCTTTTAGAACATGATAACTGGGAGTTTAAAAAAGATTACCCGTATAAATTATAATTGCTACAGACTATCTCTTTCAACTTCTTCTGTTGTTGATACTTCAATAATATCGCCGACTTCAATGTCATTCCATTTTGCAAAAGAAATACCGCATTCAAAACCTTGCGCAACCTCTTTTACATCATCTTTGAAACGTTTTAACTGGTCAATTGCACCTTTAAATAATTCTTTGCCGTCACGTATAAGAACAGCATTCTTACTTCTTACAATTTTACCTTCTGTTACATAGCAGCCTGCAATTCTGGTTGTTTTACCAATTGTAAATACCTGACGTACTTCTGCTTTACCAAGTTCAACATGTTTAATTTCAGGCTGAAGGAGTGAAAGCATTGTTTTTTCAATATCTTCAAGGATTTGATAGATAATGTCGTATGTTTTTATTGTTACGCCTTCTCTATCTGCTGCTGCTGAGGCATTATTGTCTGTTTTTACGGTAAAACCAAGAATTAATGCACCTGATGCTGATGCAAGCATTACATCTGCTTCTGATATGTCGCCAACACCAACGTGTATAATTTTTGTTTTAATTTCTTTGGATTCAAGCTGTGCAATAGCCTGCGACACAGCTTCAGCAGAACCATGTGTATTTGCTTTGATGATTAAATTCAACTGAGGAATATCTTCATCTCCGGCGACTGCTTCTCGTCTGATATGTGCAGGAAGCATTGCTTCTAAACGTTTATCACGTTCTTTTTCACGTCGTTTTTCAACGATAGCTTTCATTTCTTTTTCGTTTTTAACAACTTCAAATCTGTCACCTGCCTGAGGAACTTCGGTTAAGCCCAAAATTTCTACAGGAGTTGAAGGTTCAGCCTTCTGGATTTTTTCTCCGCTGTCTGTGAGTAATGCTCTGACACGTCCGCATGCTGTTCCTACGACTACGCAATTACCTATTCTTAATGTACCGTTTTGTACCAGCAATGTGGCAACCGGACCTTTTCCTTTATCGAGGTTTGCCTCAATTACAACACCGGAAGCTTCTGCTTTAGGGTTTGCTTTCAAATCCTGAACATCTGCAACAAGAAGAATATATTCAAGCAGCTCATCAATACCTGTTCCCTGAAGTGCTGAAACTTTTACAGTAATAGTATCTCCGCCCCATTCCTCAGGAACCAGACCATGTTCGGTTAACTGCTGCAATATTTTATCAGGATTTGCTCCTGGTTTATCAATTTTGTTTACTGCAACGATAATAGGTACTTCTGCAGCTTTCGCATGGTTTATTGCTTCAATTGTTTGAGGCATAATTCCGTCATCCGCTGCTACAACAAGAATTGCAATATCGGTTGCTTTTGCTCCGCGGGCTCTCATTTCTGTAAATGCTTCGTGACCAGGAGTATCTACAAATACAATCTTTTTCTCGTTGTTGTTGTCAAGGTAAACTGTATATGCACCTATTGACTGTGTAATGCCGCCGACTTCGGTTGCAACAATTTTATGTTTAGATGCGCGGATGCTGTCAAGTAAAGTAGTTTTACCATGGTCTACGTGCCCCATGATACTTACTACAGGAGCACGTTTTTTCAGGAGTTTTTTGTCAACTTCTGATAACGCTTTCTTTTCCTGTTCTTTTTCAAGTTCTTCTTCTATATAAGCATCTAAATCTTCATCAAGAACTTCAAGATTGTATTCCGCACAGATTTTTTTGATAACGTCAACATCAATAAGCTGGTTAACAGTTGCCATAACTCCGTTCATCATCAAAAATTTTACAATTTCTGCCGGAGTTTTCTGTATTTTATCTGAAAGTTCTGAAATGGTCATTGCCTGGTTGACAACTATTGAAGTAACTTCTTTAACTTCTTCATCTTTGTGAACTTTCTTTTTATGTTTCTGGGCAGCAGCTTTTTCTAATGAAATTCTTTCCTGCTCTTCTTTTTTATTAAACTCTTTATCTTTTCTTTTGTTGTCGGAGCGTCTTTTATTAGTGCCTTTTGTTTCGTAGATTTCCTGTGAAATTATGTGGCGCTGAATTGGTTTTTTTGCACCATCCGGTCTTTCCGGGCGCTTAACTGCATTACTTTTACCATCCTGTCCGTCTTTTGGAGGGAAAGGTTTTTTGGTGCGTTCTCCATCAGGTTTTGCTGAGCGCGGCGGAAACTTTCTGTCGGCATCTTTTCTGAAAGGCTGTTTTGACGGAGATTGGACAGCTGCATCAGAAGGCTGGGGTCTTGGTGCTCTTCTTACAATTTCCAATCTGCTTTGAGGTTTTACTATTTCAATTCTTGGACGTTTAACCTCAGGTTCGGCAGTTTTTTTAGTTTCTGTTTCCTGTGGTTTTTCCTGTTCTTTTTTTTCAGCTTCCTGAACTTTTGCTTTCTTTACAATAAAGGCTTTAGGTTTTTTCACTTCTTTAACTGAACCGGCATTAATAAAGTCTTTCAGTCTTTTTACCTGATCAACGGTAAGCGTACTGGAATGAGTTTTTCCTGTAATAGAAATTTGTGCAAGTTTTTCTATTACTTCTTTACTTGTTAATTTTAATTCTTTTGCTAATTCATTTATTCTTATTGTTTCAAAACCCATTTAGTAATTTTCCTTTCAACTCCTGCGGTATAGGAGTTTTTAATGCCTTTTGTAATTTATTTTTTTTGAATGCCGCTTCTATACAAGAACTATTATAACAGAGATATGCAGATCTGCCAAATATTTTTGCATCTCCGTTAATAACAAGGTCGTGGTGTGCGTTTTGCTTTGTAATCTTAATTAACTCATTACGATTTTTTATTTTTCCGCAGCCCGCACATTTTCTTTCAACCATTGTCAATCCCTAATTTACCTCAGCCAGTTTTTCCAATTTAAGCTTTTGGTCGTATTCCATCAATAATTTTATAAGTTCATCAAGCTCGCCGTCAATTACAGTCCACACGTTAAGGTTATGGTTAATTCTGTGGTCGGTCAGTCTGCCCTGAGGAAAGTTATAAGTCCTTATACGTTCGCTTCTGTCGCCTGTTCCTACCTGTGAACGTCTGAGGTCTGTAATTTCCTGCATTTGTTTTTGAACTTCCATATCATAAAGCTTTGCTTTCAAGATTTGGAGGGCGCGCTCTTTGTTTTGGAGCTGTGAACGTTCTTCTGTACAGAAAATCATAATTCCTGTAGGTTTGTGGAATACTCTTGCTGCGGTTTCTACTTTGTTAACATTTTGACCGCCGGCACCGCCTGAACGTGCTGTAGTAATTTCTATATCATTCATATTAAGTTCGACTTCAACGTCATCAACTTCCGGCATAACCGCTACTGTGGCTGTTGAGGTATGTACTCTGCCCTGTGATTCTGTTGCTGGAACTCTTTGAACTCTGTGAACTCCTGATTCATATTTTAATCTGGAATATACTGCATCGCCTTTTATTGAAATAATTATTTCTGATACACCGCCGGCTTCACATTCTGTTTTACTTAACACTTGAGTCTGCCAGCCTTGTTTGTCGGCATATCTCATATACATTCTTGCAAGGTCGCCTGCAAAAATGTTTGCTTCATCACCGCCTGCTCCGCCGCGGATTTCCAGCATAATGTCTTTATCATCCATAGGGTCGCGCGGTAACAGTAAAATTTTCATTTTTTCTTCAAATTCAGGAATTTTAGCTTCGTTTTCTTCTATTTCGGCTTTTATTAGAGCTTTCATCTCGTCATCATTTTCAGAATGAAGCATTTCTTTTGCTTCTGCAATTGCATCTGTTGCTTTTTTCCATTCATAGTAAAGATGAACAGTTTCTTCCATTGATTTTCTCTGTTTTGATAAATCTCTGAATCTGTTATAATCCTGAATTACAGCGGGATCTGACAGTGTTTCTCCCAGTTCGTTATATTTCTTTTCTATTTGTATAATTTTGTCTAACATATCTTTCATACCCTGATTATAACAGGAACAAAAAATTTTTCAAATGCAGTCCTGCTGTGATTGGCTCATACGTAAAGCTGATTGATAAAAAAGCTTTTTATGCTTTAATTTACATAGTTTAAGTTAATTTGCGGAGATGATTTATGTTGGAATATTTTTTAGGCTCATATATTGTAACAATAGCCGGGCTTATTGGTGCATATTTCTGGGGGGAACATGTTCATAACGGTTCCGGACTTACCTGTATATTTATTGCCCTTGTGCTTGGGGTTTTGGAAGTCAGCTTATCATTCGACAATGCTGTTGTTAATGCTATGAAGCTTGAAAAAATGTCGCACAAATGGCGTCACCGATTTTTAACCTGGGGCATTGTTATTGCAGTTTTCGGGATGAGATTTTTATTCCCGATTCTGGTTGTGTCTATTTTTGCCAAGCTTAGAATGCTTGAGGTTGCAAAAATTGCACTTACAAATGCGGATAAATATGCCTATTATCTTCACCAGACGCACGCTCCTATTGTTACATTCGGCGGAATGTTTTTGATTATGCTTTTTCTTAATTATTTTTTCAATCACGAAAAGGATATTCACTGGATTAAGTGTATAGAAGCGCCGCTTGCTCATTTTGACCATATTAAAGGTATTGAGATAATAATTTCATTATTAATGCTTCTTGCAACCCAGAATTTTGTGCCGGCAGAACAGAAAATTCATGTTATGATTGCCGGTATCAGCGGTATAATTACTTATCTGGCAATTGACGGCTTTACCCATTATCTGGAAAAACATGAAGAAATGCGTGCTGCCAAATGTGTAACCGGTGCAGTTGGCTGTACAGGTTTAATCAGTTTTATATATCTGGAATTAATTGATGCTTCCTTCTCACTTGACGGAGTTCTGGGCGCATTTGCGTTAAGCAAGGATATTATCATTATTTCTATCGGACTTGCTATAGGTGCTATGTTTGTAAGGTCACTTACTATAATGCTTGTTGAAAAGAAAACATTAAAACAATTCCGTTATTTGGAACATGGTGCTCATTGGGCAATAGGTGCACTTGCTTGTCTTATGCTTATATCAACAGTAAAGGAAATTCCTGAAGCTGTGACAGGCGGTATTGGTTTAGGATTTATTGTGCTTGCTTTTGTATCGTCAATCTTATATAACAGGAAGCTTGAAAGATGTATTGCGGAAGAGGATGGTGAGAATGCTTAAAAATCCGCTTGTCAGCTTCATCGTAACATCTTATAATTATGAAAAGTATATAGGCAGAACTCTCGAAAGTATTAAAAACCAGACATATAAAGATTTTGAGATAATAATAGCGGATGACTGTTCCTCAGATAATTCTGCCGGTGTGATTGAACGGTTTATTGCAGATAATCAGGATTTGAGAATAACCCTTTTAAGACATGATAAAAACAAAGGTCAGCTTGCTGCATTTCAAACCGGATTAAGGCAGGCTCAGGGCGTGTTTGTAAGCTTTATTGATTCTGATGATTTGATCTTAAAAGATTACGCAAAAACCCATATTAAAGTTCATATGGCATCAAGTGTTGCCTTTACCTCCTCTCAGATAATTGAAATTGATGAAAATGATGCAGTACACTCTGTCTATTCTGTAGCATCACCTCAAAACTCAGCAAACTATGAAGCAAAAGATTTAGCAGAGCTATTGGATACAGATATTGACAATGTAGAATTTAAGGTTCTCAATACAAAGTCTGCGCCGTTTGGTGGATGGTTCTGGTCGCCGAACAGTTCTGCTATGTATCGCCGGTCGGTTCTTGATTTTCTATTGGAATACGATAATACAGACAAATGGAAGATTTGTCCTGATAAATTCCTTTTTAATTTTGCTAACCTAATCGGAGGGTCGGCAGTTATTTATGCACCCCTTGCTGCATACAGGCGCCATAAGGGTAATGCAGGAAACTGTGCTTATGTTACGGGAAATAAAAAATATAACAATGATGCGGTTACTGTTGTAAATTTAAAGAATAATCTTAAAATAAGACCTGAAGCTTTAAGGTTTATTGTTAAAAAGCGCAGATTTTTTGAGGAAAAATACGGCAAAAAAAACACCGTCAAATTTATTTTAACGGTGCTTTTATCTTATTATTATTTATTGAAACAGTTTTTCAGTTAGTTAAATTAGCTCTGGAACATTGTGAATGTTTTTTCAACGTTTTTGTTAATCAAACTCTTGACTGTATCATATTCTGTTGTTAATGATGATATTTCAAGGTCAAGGTTCTTCATATCAAGATCTAATTGTTGTTCTTTTGCCTCAATTTTTAGTTTTACTGCAGAAAATTCTCTTTCAGCCTGAGTTATTGCATCATCATCAGTATCTTCCATAATATATCCGTTGGCATTATATCTGTCCTGATAATAATAGCCGTCTTCATTTATTGAGGTTATGAATAACTGACCGTTCTTTAAGGCATTATCAAGGTATTCTTTATCATCAATATAAAGGTTATTATACCATCCGTTTTCAAGGATGTTGTTAAACATAATACTGTAGAATTCGGCTTCAAACATCTGTTTGCTTGTTCCGTCATCTCCGTTTTTAATTCTGTAGTAGTAGCCCTGATCGTCTGTTACATATGATGACTTTTTACCATCCTGTCTGATGTAATAATCATCCTGAAATCCGCCTTTAGCCTGTGCATAGAAGGTTAAGAAAGACTCTGCAAGGTTTGATAAGCTGATTGCTGTTGTTCCGAAGTTTTTGTTTTTTGAAGCAGCTTTTGTAACAAATCCGTTGTAGTTGTTTGCTTCATTTATCGCATCATTAAATGCGTCATTTGAATGGTTTCTGCTGCCTAAATCCTGTGTATTTGCTAACAGGTTTAATGTTTCCTGTATTGCATAGTTAAATGCAGTTACATCAATTTCGCTCTGGCTTGTGTCAAGTATTGCTTCAAAACCTTTGAACATATTATCCAAGATTTCCAAAAGCTGTCTTTCCTGAGGCGTCATATCGCTGTATCCGCCCTGATCAACACCTAACAGGTTGAGCAAGCCGTTATAACCACCGAATAATACAGTTCCTGAAAGTACTGATCCAACTGCAGCAACAATCTTTTTCCAGAAGGATGTGCTGTTTTTCTCTGAAGTAAATGCAAATGTTACATCTTCAGTTAACAGGTCTGATAGTGTAAAGTTAATTTCTGAACCATCATTAGACTGTTTTGTTCCATTTATTACTAAATAATTTGAAGATGCTTGCAAGTCACTTTTTATCTCTAACGCTCCGCTGTCTTTAGAGCCTATTGTAATATTTAAGGCATCTGCAACTTCTTTTTCTGCATCAGTTGCATAGCTTGGATCGATATTGGCTTTAAGATCAATATAGTTAATCATATTGCCTAAAGTCATTTCGGTTGCAGTTGTCTTATCAAGTAATTCTCCGCCAAGACCTGCACTTTCGTTAAGACCGATAGCCTTTGCTGAACGTGCAGCTGTTTCAGACATACCTCCGGTTGCAACCATTGCATCCAAAAATGCCATATAAACATCCTGCTTAGTTCCATTAATAGATCCGTCTTCATTGATGCCGGCAGCTTTTGCAGCCTGTGCCATTGAAGAGCTTAATGCAATTCTGCCATCCCTTCTTGAAAGTAAGAATGGCATATAATCGTTAACATCACTAGGACGCATTAATAAATCATATGTAACATCAAACGGAGTTTCTCCTGATCCGTCCGGATCCCAAATCAGAGTTGACTGGTTGAGGCTTGCCTGATAATCAGAGGTAGCCTGTTCAAGTTCACGCGTCAATGAAAGCTTTTGCTGTGCAATCTGCATTGACTCAAATTCACAGCGAGCCTTTCTGGATGTTATGGCTAAAAATCTTGCTTGTGATGCTGCCAATCCCATTTGTCTGTACGCGTTCCTTTCAACTTATTCTGATAACATGTATTCCTAGTATTCATGTTTACGGCTGTTTTTCAGGAAAACTTTAAAATAATCCAGAATATTTGTTACAAATATTTACATGTTATTTTGTATCACGCAGTCATAAATTCTGTCAATTTTTTCTTTCATTTCGCTGAATTGTTCTTTCAAGTCCTTATAACTGTGAATTGTTACAAATCTTTCTTCTACATCTTCAATGATTTCTCTGTGTTTTTTCTCCAGCTGTTCCGGTGTTACTACTATTCTTTGCTGGATTAGAAAAATCATTACTGCAATAAGGATTGGCGAGTATTGTATAAATTTTTCCATTTGTTCCTCTTATTTTATAAACTGATAGGCCAGTAAAAATCTACAAGATACGATGCTGCATCCATAGGATGTGATAAAAACTTAAGTTCTTTTGACTGTTTTATCTGCTGGTAGGTCGGGATGTCAATTCTTGAGGTGCCTTCTTTATATTTTAAATTATATATATTGTATAAGAGCTTTTCACACTTTTTATCCACATAAAGACAAATTTCTCCTTCAGCGTTTCGTACTTTTGAGTTAAACGCCATAATTCTGTTTTTTATAGGCGGATTGTACGCTTTTATTTGAATTTCAACATCATATCCATATTGTAGAAGTTTTTTCTTAATTATTACATAATTTGTATATTCGCTGGTGCAGCTGCGGTTATCGCCTGAGGCATCACCGTTTATTATAATTCTGCCCTTGTGTGCGGGATAACGACGGCAAAATTCTTCACATGCTTTTGCCGTAGTAGTGTTTTCCATTGCAATTTCATCAAAATAAAAAACTTTATCCTCAGTTTTGTGTGCAAAAACCCAGCACATCGGATCTACGTTAAAGTCACATGAAATATGCAGATCCATTTCGGGCTGATATTTTATTTCTTTTATATTTTCATCAGTGAAATCTTTTATTACAAGCCCGTTGTTATATTCCCCGTTCTGAGCCAGTACAAAAATCCTGTAGTATTGTTCATCGTAGATTTTTTTTAGTTCATCGCAAAAACCTTCGGGCAGATAAATGTTTTCGGTTGTCGGCGCTGTAATAAGCCGGTAATTTGGTGCCGGATTATCTATGAATGTCTTATACACCCAGCCGCGCTGCATTTCAGGGTTTGTGTGACCAAAAATTCTATATGTGAAATTTTGCCATTCTTTCTTCCTTCGCTGCCGCATTCTGGATAAAAGAACCTTGAAGGTGTCATATGGAATATCTGACATTTCTTCTATTTCTACAAAACCCAGGTTTAGAGATTTCAGTTTATTGGGTTCATCAAAATGTTTAAATAAAATCTCCGACCCGTTTTTAAATATCAGTTTTTGCAGAGAACTTGACCATTCATAATCTGTTCCTTCCCTAAAATTGATATTTTCAAGATGTTCAAAATAGGATTGAAGCGTGGTATCTCTGACCAGAGTGTACGTTTGTGCTCCTACAAGTCCTCTGATGCCGGGATATTTTAGAGCCAGCAGAATTCCAAGGAGAGAGCCGGAAAATGTTTTTCCCGACCCGTAACCTCCCTGATATACTGCTACATCCAGGCTGTAATTATGAGGAATTTCAAGAAATTCCCTCTGAGCTTTTAATAACTTATATTCCATTGTTTTCAGCTGTTCCGTTTAATAAAAAGTTATTAGCGTTTTCTATGCCGTATTGTTCTAACGCAAATTTGAAACATTCCAGCCAGTCAATTTTTTCTTCAACTTCCGGAACATTTGCAAAAGACTGGACAACTTCAAAAAGTTCTTTCAGTTTGCTTTTTCTCTCAAAAGTTGCTTTTCTGTCGCCGTATCTGTATATGTAGTTTGCATTTCTTACACTGTCATCAATAGCAGTGAACACAACTTTCCCGCGGTCATCCAATCTTATCAATTCTTCTCCAAGCTTGAAGTTTGAAATAATTTCGGCAGTTTTTTCAACCATCGGAATTATAATTTTTCTGTAAACTGCGTCAAGCATCATATTAAGTCTGGCTTCCTGACCGTTTACAGAGTAATTAATCTCTGTTGCTGTGCGCTCGGCAGACTGAATATTTCCGGCCATGTTCTTGAAAATACCGGTAGCACTCTCGATCGTTGTTTTGAAATAATTGAGAAAGTCCCAGCCCATCATTGCTTTATCAAAACTCAACGGCGCAGGGGCGCTTGTCATAAGAGCAGAATCATATTCAATAATTTTGCCCGGTCTGACTTCCTGTTCTCCTTTAAAGCAGCCTTTCGGCGCAAGATAAGGCGGGTTCATCATCAGAGCCAGTGCATCAATTTGTTTATTCAGGATTGTCGATGAAATATCATTCAGCACAAGTGCTACTCTCAGCGGAGATATTCCTCTGCCGGTATCGGGAGATTCAATGATATTTGCGTGTATAAAAGGATTTATTACAAAAGGATTTGCCTCAAGCCGTATAATTTCGCATCTTCCTGCTACTGTAATAAGCCTGTTTTTCAGGACTGTCCCGTTTGTAAGTTCAATATCTCCCCAAAATTCCAAAATCTCCAGCCTGTTTCCTTCTGTTGTATTTTCACTTCCGCGTTGTTTTTTATTTGCCACCACTCCTCTCAGTTTTTCCAGTTTCTCGTCCGTTAAAAGGTTATTTGATTTATCACAGAATATTTCGTCCAAAGTTGCATAAGTTCTATATATTTTTGCGCAACTGTCCCATTTTTCTCTGTTTGTTTTGTCAAATACAAAATCTTCAGGTTTTATAAATTTTATCTTTGCATTGTCGTAGATGACTTTATCTTCAAGTACAAAACTTTTCCGGTCAGTCATTCTGAGTTGTTCTTCAAATGTTTTAGCCCTCCGCACCTGCTTAACTGTTGTTTCCCAGCCTACAAAAAGCGTGCATTCTCCGGTTTCTACAATACTGTCGATAACTTTTTCCAGTTCATTTTCAATATTCATTTGTTCAAAAGTGTTAACAAGCATAGCCTTTTGCTTGTTAGCATAACTCTGTGTTTCAGGTGTTGTACCTGAAACATCAAACATCGCATCAGGATGGGAATACAGATTTTCGGAAAGGTGAGATTTTAGTGTCTGTGCAAGTTCGTAGAGGTCTGGAAGGTTTATTTTGCTGTTCCATCCATGAAGATGCGGTGTATCAGAGTTATATATTGCAGTTCTTATTGCTTTTATGTCGCTTAATTGCTGCGTTCTCAGTGATTCATATTTGTCATATTTATCACAAATTTCAGATACGAGGAGAATTTCTTCATCCGGTCTTATTTTTTGTGTTAAATCTTCGTTTTCTATTTTCATAATGTTTAAATCCTTTCACTTATAAAGCCCCATTCTTCAATATCCTGCGGCTTATTATTTTTCATTGTTTCTGCGGGGTGCAGAGCTTCTTTTTGAAACCCGAGCTTTTTGAGAAGAGTTTTTACCCGGAAATTTTCTTTATAGATAACTGCTTTTAATTTTTTAAGCCCCAGAATATCCCGGCAGTAGTTCAGGAAAATTACGCCTGTGAGATATGTAAAATTCCCCCAGTATTTTTTGTTAAAGCAGGTTGTGATTTCTGCACTGTGAAGTTTCCCGTCAGAGCCGGTAAAGTTTTCAAGATATATAAATCCTGCCAGTGAATCGTTTTCATCAATTACTGCCCAGAAAAAAGGACTTAATTTTTCAACTAAATCCGTAAAGTATGCTAAAAAAGAGCTTTTGTGCTCAGTGAAGTCATCTTCCAGATATTTTGAGTATCGTAAATATAAAAACATAATCTCCGGCAGATATTTACAATTTTCAAAAATCCCCTTTGCTCTGTTTATGTAAACTCTTTTAAGCCTGCACATTTAGTATAATTCTCTCAAACTTCACATAAGCATCGTCTGTCGTAAATGCGCTCTGTTGTCCATGAAGCATATTTTCTCTTACATTATTTTGCAAACCCAGCATGGATTCTGCCTGAATGCCGTTTACATAAGTCTGTACTTTTGTTTTTCTGTTAAAAACTTTGTAGACTGCGTCTTTTGAGAAAATAAGATGTTTGGGAACTTTTGACAGCTCAGTTTCTATTTTTGTCACAGGAGGATGCTTGGACTTTTCAAGTTCTGTTTTAAATTCCTGTTCAATTTTTTTCTTAATCAGTTCGTCAATAGATGTTTCGCTGATTAAAATCTGTTCGATTTCATCTTTGCTTTTCATTATTTCTCCTTAATTTTAAATTTTTTTTTCGTCAAGATTTGATATTGTAATTATTTTTGCAGGTTTGTACCCTTCGGCTTCCGCCTGATTGTTAAATCCGAGATATTTGCACAGGCTTTCCAGAGCTTTCAGACCGGCTCCTGTATCCCGTAATTTCTTTTTACCTGTGTAATTCCCGTCTTTATCCAGAATATCCTCTTCTTCTAGTGAAAATTCAGCTATTTGCAAAAGTTTTTGAATAACATAGCCTTTTTGCACCTGAAGGGATGTTATTTGTTCTTGTAGTCTTGTTTTTATTTCCCGGATAATTGTTTTATCAGAAAGTAGTTTCTGCGCTGTTTCCTTTAAATTTTTTGTTTTATATCCGGCAAGCTGCGCAGATAGCTCGCCGTTAACGGTTTTTATATATTCAGTTATAAATTTTTTATGCTGCGGGGTTAAGTATTTCATTGTTTCGTATTTTTAACATTTCTTATCATAATTTTGTGTTTTTTGAAAAATGTGTTATAATAAACATGCTATTTATATTTCGGCTAGTGTAAATCTTAACAGGGGGGAATGAAAAAACTTCCTGTTTTTTTTATGCGTAAAGGGTTTGATTTTATCCCCTGAATAGTTTTACCGAAGGCGCCGAATTTGCATCAACGGAAAGAGTTGAGCGCATGTTTGCCAGTGCATCTTTGTACATGCCGTACCAGTAATTAAATCTGATGTGTTGCGGATTACCCTTTAATCTCATACAGGTTCCGTAAATAAGAAGAGGTTCTGCAAAGTTTTCCGGAATGAGCGGTTTATCTGTTTCATTTTCAAGAACGGATTTTTCATTGTCTTCTGCGTCAGATGCACAGTTTGCAGTATAGTAAATAATCTCAATCTTTTTCGGCTCGTTAAAGAGCGGTAGAAGCAATTTGTCATTAAATGATGTATAAGTATTTTGAGGCTGTGAGTTTGTAAAAAACTTTTCAAAATCGTCAATATATTTAAATTTTATGCCGTCTATTGAAAGAAGTGCAATTTTACCATTTATTGGATTTGTAATTTCTGAAATATTTTTTTCAAGCTCAACTGAAGTTTTTCTCAAAAGAAAATTCCATTTTTCGGAATTGCAGATTTCTTTATTAATTATATTAATAATATTTTTTATTTTATTATGGTCGTTTTTTATGAGCTCGTTAAATGCAGTTACCTGTTTATAATTTAATTCGGTCAGGCATTTGTTAATTAAATCAAAGTAATTCATGTTTTCTCCTTGTCTTGTATAATCACGATGCGGCAGTTTTCGCTGCCGCATAATGATTAATTTGCCAAATTTAGCGGATAAGACCTTTTCTTAATTGTTCCATAATCGCTTTTTCGTATTTAGCAAATTCTGCACCGCTCATTTTGCCGATTTGCTCACGAGTGAAAACCCTTGTTTGCGTATCGTCAAAGTTGGCGTTTTGAGCATTTGCCCTCAGCCTCATCTTTGCAATTTCATTTTCGTCATTTAATGTTTTTTCGTGGGCTGTTTGTTTTAAATACCTTTCGACTGCACATCTTTCAATGTTTTCAATCATCTGAGATATTTTGGAAACCTCGTCTTTATCCAAAGAACAGCTGGAATTTTTTAAATAGTTAAGGACATCAGACCTGCCGTCACGATTAAAAAATCCCTGATGCTCATTTTCAAACTCTTTAATGCCGTCAAATGAAGGCTGGAACGCATAACCCTGATTGCGGTTAGTATTATTCTTAACCATGTCATACGCCTTATTTATCACATAGTTCACTAAATATTGTCCTTGCGTACTGTCGATTTTACCTGCTTCAACCAGGTTTTGGATAGTTAGAATATCCTTTTCGGCAATACTCTTAACATCATACTGCGGGTTGTACATTTGTCTTTCATTTTGTGGCATAAGCGTCTGCTGAACATTCTGCTCCTGAGGGTTACCGGCCAAAGACGCGTTACCTGATATTAGTCTTTTTATTTCTTCTTTATCCATAAATTTCTCCTGTATTTTTATCTTCCAGAGAGTTCATATACTCAACTGCAAATTCGATTGCTTCATCTATAAAATTTGAAAGTATTGCTGCAATGAATTTTTTGAAAATTGAAGGTACCGGAAGATGTGATACAACATAGTCAACAGCCATTTGCTTTTTGGCTTTGCCGGCAGAAGAGCCGAGTGCTTTTTCTGCAATGGCAACAGCACTTTGGGCAAGCTGTTTTATTCTGTCTTTTATACTGCCTAACATTTAAGTCCTTTCATCCGGCTCAGATAGAGCCTGTTTTAATAAAAGTACCTTTAATCACTAAAATGGAATAAAGGTACTTTTTGGGGGTAATACTATACCGGTTGTTTAACAATCAGCTTAGCAAGTGCATTTGGTTGTACTGTTTTTGCACCATATAAATATAAGCCTCTGATTAAATCTGAGAAACTGTCTTTATCTCTCAGGCTTTCGATTTTTGCCAGCTGGGATGCAAAAGTTATGGCATCATTGGTACCGGCAAGTACATAAAATTTTCCGTCTGTAGCTGTAAGGTTTGTACTTACAAGAACATCCATTCCAGCAATTCTGCCGATAGCCCCTTCTCTTAAAGTTTCGTCTGCTACATTATGAGCATTGATAAACTCTGTGCTTTGGAGAAGATAAGATTCAATTGTAGGGTTAATTACAACCCAAGGACGTTTTGCAGTGCTTACTGCATTTGAATTTTTCAGGCATAATGCTAATTTTACAAACTGTTCATAAATGGTTGTTTTGCTTAATTCTACCGCAGCAGTGTCAGAACCTACAGTATTTGCTGCCGGAACATTTTTGTGCATTCCAAGCAGATAAGTATCCTGTACTTCTTCAATAGCATTTTTTGCATTTTCAAGATGTGCTTCCATAATATCAGTGTGTGACTGAACTTGTGCTACATCATTAATTTTGAATGCAAAGAACTTTTTCTGGTCGATGATTAAATCCATTGAAGTTGGTTCGAGTTCTTCATAAGTGATGTTGCCGTTTACTGAATCCACTTTTACCGCAGCAGGTGAAATAATTTTTACAGAATCACCCTGGGTTTTGATTTCTCCTTCATAATTTCTGTTAACGCACTGAAGCATTACACATTCTTTTGAGAGCATTGTATTTAATTTTTGGCTCCAAATTTCAGGAATAAATGCGGAGTAAGAATTTGTAGTGTTGTCGCTCATCGTTTTTTGTCCTTTCTCTTTTTTTTTGTTGTTATGAATAAATGATTGGTGCAGGAAATATCTTATTTAGTCATCGTTATATATTTCGCGGAATTGTATTCCGATTATGGCGCAGGAGTTTTCTTTTTCTGCACCTTCGACGCAAAGCTGTATTGCATAATTCGCATCTGAAATCTCGGCTTTTTCAAGTGTATCTGTGCTGATAGGCCATATCGGTATTGGATCATTATCCCCAGCCCAGTGGCATGGCAGCTTGTCTGAAGTTTCATCATCAGCCCAGATAAGATGTTCCAGATGAAGTGAATAAATCTTCTCGGCATCATCAGCGTATTCACTGTCATAATCTTTGTAGACCGAGAACTCGAAATTATTGTCATATGCCTGATCAAGAATGAAATAAAATTCATCAATTAATTTCCTGTGATGCGCTGAATTTAACGCAAGAAACGGAGATTTCCACATAAATTTAATTGTTTTTCCGTCAAAATTTGTTCCGTAATCTTCCCGGTAAATTGTTCCTGAGTCATCTCCAGTCAAAATGTAGTCATTAAACAGGCATGCTGTTGTGATGTTTTGCGGAACAACACGTTTGTACCAGGCTTTATTAATATAATCGTTAATCCATATTGTGTTGAAAAATTCATTATCGGTATATGGAATTAAATACCATACCTGATTTTTTATTTCGTAGTGAAGGCTAATGGCATACTGCATTGATACTTTGTTAAAATTATCAAATTCAGGATTTATTTTTCTTGATATTTCTGATCCGAGCTGAATCTGATTTAATTCTCCTGTTTGTTCCAGTGCATATATGCCATTGCTTAGAAAATATTGTCTGTTTTCCACGTTTACAATACTTCTCTGGGAGTATGCGCCTTTATCTGCAAAAGGAGTTATTGCAAAATCTTCCTGGCTTATTCCTGTAAGAAGATATACAGAATTTTTCTTGTAAATTGCAAGATATTCTTTATAAGGTTTTAGTGCGGTAATGGAATCTGTGTTGGTATGAAAATTATTAATATATCCTGCATCATCTTTGGTTTCAAAGTCATCATAAGTTCCAAGTGCCGAATAATATATTGTTGCTCCGTCAGCCACCCATACCCTGCCGTTATAAATACTAAGAACCTCAGAATATACAGGGTTGTCTTCTGAATCCTTCAGACCGCATTCTACAATATCAAAATTCTGGTTATTTTTTATGTAAAATAAGCTGTCGGATTTGCTGGTAACAAGGACCCCGTCAAGAAAGTTTGCAAAAACAGGATGTTCACCTTTTAGTTTTTTAGAAAGTTCGGTCAACTTGGAGCCCTGCGGAGTATATATGTATAATTTCCCGGAAATAGTTGTAATTACCAAATTGTAAACATTTCCTTTTTTCATTTCGCAGAGCCCTGTGATTTTTTCTTCTACAGGAAGCTTAAGAAATTCAGTATTTCCGTTTTGTTTTATAATTCCGCGATTTTGTAGAATTTCAATATTTTCGGCATCAGCCCAGTAGATTTTTTTAGTATCAAGCCCCAGTTCGGTTTTTGTTAAAGCTTGGTTGATCCCGCCTGAAAGATCGTAATAAGCAATTTCCATAAGTTATTCTCCTTGTATTTTCAGCCTGTACCATTTGATTTTCGAGCGGATAAAAGAGCCGGCATCATTTTTTTCTACCCATGGATAAGGTGGAATATAAATAATATCAATTTTTCCGGCACTTGTAGTAGAAGGGTGTTTTATCCCAAACTCATAATGTGTCATAATTGTTTCTGCGGATACTGGTATGTTATATTTGAGCGATAATTCCGCACATAATTTCATTGCCGCTTCAAACTGTTTGGGAGTGATAGGATAATTCCCTATACATGATTTTGACTTAAATCCTGCCATTGCACACATTGCAACTCCTATTGCTCCTGTGTTGCCTCCACCTGTGTGGGCAGCATATTCTCCGTCATTACAATTTAGATTTGCTTCCGGTTTATAGTTGCCACTGTGGGTTTTCCCGTCTTTATCAACCAGAAAATGATAACAGTTCTTTTCGCAGGCAGTAGGATAATAGCTTCCTGCTGTCCAATGTAAAATTATTTTTTTCATAAAGCTCCAATCTGTTATTTAATTGTAAAAAGCCACTCTGCGTTTGTCTTCGCGTATAAAATTGCTGCATGGGTTCTGTTTCTGGCTTGAAGTTTCAGAACAAGTTTATCTATATAATCTCTCACAGTTCCATAAGAAATTTTTAATATGACCCCAATTTCTTTATCAGAATACCCTGATGCAACCAAAGTTATAACCGCAGTTTCCTTTGGTGTTAATTTCATCCTTAATTCCCTTAACTGGTATCTGGTTATTTTCATTTTAATATTACATTAATCAAAATTTTTTATTTTAATAATATTTCCTTTTTAAAAATAAAGGGATGAAGCAATTTCATCCCGTTAAGAGAGTAAGATAATTTAAAAGGATTGTATATTATTTAGAGATTTGTTTTCACATAAACCTATTTTTAGAGTACTCAAATTTGAATAGCATCTTTTTTTCACCCCGTATTCGTTGTAATTCAAATAGAATTTTCCGCATTTTTTGTATACTTGAGGAACTTTTTCATAGAGAATAAATTTCTGCATCTGATTAAAGAACACTCTTGCTTTCTGATTTACTTTTCTTACTATTGAAATATTGTCATTTTTATCAATTCTTGTGAGCTGTACTACTGTATGCCCGCAAACCGGGCATTTCTTTAAGTAATCCAATTCGCACAGCACAAATCCGTCCTGTGGAACAACCTTATAAGTCTTAGTCTTATGGAGGGTTCCGCAGCAATGTATGTATCCCATCTACACACTTCTCCCCTGAAGTTACGGCAAACAGCTTTACCATCCCGGGTGTGAGCCTTAACCGTTTACATTATGAGTATAACCTATTTAAAAAATAATAAAAGACGCCATTTCAATCGCCATGTATAAAACGCCATGTTTTCATGGGTTTGTGAAATCCTTTAGAAATTCTCCAAGGTCTAAATTTAGTGCAGATGCTATTTTTAGAAAGTTATATAAGGAAATTCCTTTTTCTCCACGTTCGATAAAGCCTATGTAAGAAAGACTGCAATCACACATTTCAGCAAGCTTTTCCTGAGAAATTTTCTGCCTCATCCTATTCATTTTTATGGCGAACCCAAGCTCCTGTAAAAATTCATCTTTCTGCATTAACTCATTTTAATATATTGACAAATTATCTACTATGTCCTATAGTAGCTATTAAACTACTATAGTAATGATTTATTAACTAAAATGAGGGAATAACTATGAAAATACAAGCCTTTACATTAGCAGAAGTCCTGATAACACTGGGAATTATAGGTATCGTTGCATCTATGACAATGCCTGCACTTGTAAATTTAACACAGAATAAGGAGCTTGAAACTCAGTATAAACAGGCATATAGCATAATAAGCCAGGCTCTCAACAGATTAAATTCAGAACAGGGATTTGTTGCTAACTATGATAACTATCGAGCCTGTACAGATGATTTTGCAAAAGCATACAAAGAATACTTTGTAAAGCTTGTGGACTGCGGTAAAGACGGATGTTCTTCCTCAACAGGGAAAGATGAAGATGGAAAAGAAACAGGTCTGGATAAATATCGTTCCTTTACAGGAAATTATTCTGCAGCAGGCTGGCTTGACGATGGACAGTATACTGTTGCAAATACAATGTTTATTGCAGTTAATCACTGTACCCCTTTGAACAAGATAACAATAGGGGTAGATGTCAACGGAATAAATAAAAAACCTAACAGATTTGGGCACGATTTTTTCCTTTTCCAAATTCAGGAAGACGGAAAGCTTTTGCCTATGGGAGCTCCTAATACGACATCAACCAGATGGAGCGGGGATTACAAAAATTACTGTAAAGCTGGCAGTACAAATGTCGCAAACGGATTTACCTGTGCATACAGAGCAATGACAGAAAAAGATTATTTTAAAAATCTGCCAAAGAGTTAGCTACTTAAGGCATAACTCACAGCACATCTGGCAGGCACCGAATACTTTTGCAGCTTGAAGATTTTTCCTGAAACACCTGTAATGCGGCAGGTTGAAAACTTCTTTAACAGACCTCTCTTTTACATTGCCTATTTTTTGTGACAGGCATGGATAGACATCTCCGGACGGGTTAATCATCATATTTGAAAACGGATACATACATGGCTTGTAAATTTCTGCAACCGGTTTTTCTGCCGGAGTATTAAAAAATTCTTCAATTTTTTCTAGCGGATTTTTTGCATACTCAAATTTCGGAGAAAATCTAATCTGAACTTTTGATTTTTTGCTAAGGCTTTCCAGCTCTCTGTAGACTTCTTTGAAATGCTCCATATCAAAATACTTTTGTATTGGATAATTTGCATTAAATTCAGGTACAAAGCTGTTAAAAAGAACGGAATTCTGCTTGAGGTTGTTGTTCCGCAGGAATGAAACAGAAAGAAAGTTAAACTTCATCTCATCGCACATTTTGTAAAGCTTTACCAGATCATCAAGATTGTTCTCGAGCACAATAGTTTTAATATCAATCATAGGACGCTTTTTACGGGTATTCATATTTTCAAAATTCGACATAATTTTATCCCATATCCCGTCTTTTGCCCTGTTTTTGTCGTGATTTTTCCCGTAGCCGTCAAGCGAAACAGAAAGAAGCATCATCCTGCTTTTTATAAAAGCTTTAATTATTTCATCGTTTATTAAAATCCCGTTGGATACAACGTTTAACTTACCGGAGGTTTTCCTGGCAGTACGCATGAGAATATCAATAAAATCTTTTCTAATAAGAGGTTCTCCGCCGACCAGGGTTACAAAAGAATAAAAAGGAATCTGGTCAATAATATTAAACCACTCATCAGTTGTAAGCTCTTCCCGGTTTCGTTCATTTCCTACATAACAATAAGGACACTGGAGATTACAGCGGTAAGTGAGTTCAAAAAAATATCTCAAAGGCATAGGCGCTTTTCCGCTTCTGTCATTATATGAAGGCATAGCATACAGATTTCTGCCAATGTCAAACAGATTTGATAAATTCACTTTTTATAACCCCGCATTTTTGTAATTCCTGTAATTTTTCAAAGACTTTTCCGCTTAATATGGTTTCAGCTGCAAGCTTGAATCCCTCTTTGATTGAAGGTTTTAAGCCGGATAAATAAATCATGGCTCCGGCATTAAGGCTAATAATATCAAACATTGCATCCTGTCTTTCACCTTTAAATACTTCAGTGACAAATCTCGCATTGTCGTGTCCGTTTCCACCCTGAATTTCTTTCAACCCAGCTGTCTTTATTCCAAAATCCTCAGGAGATAGATAGTATTCGGAGATTTCACCGTTTTTAAGCTCAAGAACTCTTGTCTTAGAGCAAATACTAATTTCATCAAGGTTTGGTTCAAGTCCGTTTACAACAAGCGCCCTGTCAGTTCCCAGTTTCATTAAGGCATAAGCCATCTTATCGCACATTTCGTTTGAAGATACCCCTAAAAGCTGTGCGTCAGGAAATGAAGGATTAATTAACGGACCGAGGTAATTAAATATTGTTTTAATCCCGATTTGCTGGCGGATCGGATTGTTTATTTTTGCGAAATTATTGAAATAAGGCGAGTGAACAAATGTAATTCCGTTTCTGTCAAAATTTTCTAGCGCTTTCTCCGGAGTTCTTGTAATCTCAATTCCCAATGCGCTTAAAAAGTCAGTACTTCCGCAAGCGCTTGTAATTGACGAGTTAGTTTGTTTAATAACATTTACACCGCAAGTATTAGCGGCAATGGAGGCTGCTGTTGAAATATTAATTGTCCGGGACATATCAGCGCCGGTTCCGCAGGCATCAACAACATATTTATCTGTTTTAACACGTATTGCAAAATTCCTCATTGCGCTGGCAAATGAATAAAATTCCTCATTAGAAACTCCTTTATTCGTAATTCCAACAAGAAACGCTCCGATTTGAGCATCAGATGCCTCATTATGAGCAATTTTTTGGACTATATCATTAATTTCGGCAAAGCTCAGATCTTCATTTGCCATAAGTTTTTTAAGACAATCTTTCATAATTATATATTACCTCAAAAATTATAGAGTGTCAGGGCTGGTTGAGAAAAGCTCGGACATAGAGTTTTAGGGTTTTACGGCAGTAAAAGCAGGCTTACCCATATGAAGAGAATTCCTGTCATAATGCCTACCATAGATAAGTGCCAGTTCCCGTATTCTTTAGCAAGCGGCAGAAGTGTATCAAAGGATATGTAAATCATAATACCTGCAACGGCTGCCATAGATACGCCTACCATAATTTCCGGCATAAAGAGCTGGATTAAAAACATTCCGATAACAGCGCCTATAGGTTCTGAAATTCCTGAAAGTGCAGCATAAAGCATAGCGTAACGTTTTTTACCTGTTGCATGGTAAATAGGAAGCGCAACCGCAATACCTTCCGGAATATTATGAATAGCGATTGCAAAAGCTACAGAAATTCCGAGTGTAAGGTTATGAGTTGAGGCAAGGAATGTCGCCATACCTTCCGGAAAGTTATGAATACATATTGCTACAGCAGTCATCAATCCGGCTCTTTTTATCATATGATTATGTTTCATGCAGGGCACTTCAGGGTTAAGCAGTTCTTCTTCCTCAACGTGATCAGGAAGAAAATAGTCTATAAGTATTGCAACGAGCAAACCAAGAATAAATCCGCCGTATACTACCCATTCAAAATCATTTGGAAAAACGTCTTTTAACATATTTCCGGCAGTAGGGATAATATCAATAAATGATAAAAAAATCATAACCCCGGCAGAAAAGCCAAGTCCTATAGAAAGAGCTTTCATGTTGTCTTTTTTTACAACGAAAGCAATTCCTGCACCGATTGCAGTAGCTAAACCTGCAAATAAAGTTATTAAAAGTGCTATTCCATAATTTTCCGGCATAATAAATTTCTCCGACTTAATGTTATCACAAACATTTTTTATAATATATATATTGAGAAATATTTTAAAATAAGCTTGTGCTTTATTCTTTTACACCGCCCTGCATAATATCGTTGATAAAATACTTTTTACCTGCTAAAAATACCCCAATAACAGGAATGGTACAAATTACAGAACAGGCAAGAAGTTCACCCCAGAGTGTGATTTCTCTGAAACTTCCTTTAAATATAGCAAGCCCGACCGGAAGTGTGCGCATACTTTCCGAGTTTGTAACGATAAGCGGCCACATAAAGCTGTTCCATGTTGTTACAAAAGTGAACATTGCAAGTGTTGTAACTGTAGGTAGAGCAAGCGGGAGAGCAATTTTAAAAAATGTTTCAAATAAATTGCAGCCGTCAATTTTAGCAGCTTCTTCCAGATCTTTAGGGAAGCCGAGAAAGTACTGCCTCATAAGAAAAATCCCAAATCCGCCAAAAAGCCCCGGCAGAATTAATGCTGAATAAGTATCAATTAGATGAAGCTCACGCATTAAAAAGAATAAAGGTATAATATTAACCTGAGGCGGAACAAGCATTGTGATAAGTATTATGAGAAAAAGCAGGTTTTTGAATTTAAAATTAAACCTTGCAAAAGCATATCCGGCAAGAGCCGCAAAGATTACCTGACCGGCAGTTGTAACGGAAGCTACAATTAAACTGTTAAGAAAATATCTGCTCAAAGGAATTTGTGTAAATACGTTTTTGTAATTTTCAAGAGTAAATCCTGAATATAAAATTTTACCTGCCTGTGAAAATATAGCATCATCATTTACAAAAGAAAGGTTAACCATAGCAAAGAAAGGATAAAGCATACTTATTGCTATCAGGATTAAAATCAAATAACCTAAAAATATACGCCATTTTTTCATAAACTAATTATATAACAAAATAATCTATGATACTTTCTCAGGTAAAACCGTTTTGAAAATATTATTAAGAAATGCAAAAGAAAAGCGGAAGTCATAGCCTCCGCAGATTATAACAAAAAGATAAATTGTAATTGGGCATTAGGCACTAAATCCGGCTTTTATACAGTCTGCTCTGCTCGTTTCTGCAGACAAGGTTTCTAATGCCGCCGCCTTCAACTCTATATTATTTACCAGCGCCGTAAAGAACAGCTTCACCGGCTCTAGTAGCAGGCAAGATTGTCTGGTCATACATAACAACCGGATAAATATCAGTTGGGTTAGATACTTCGCAATTGTCACCGGTTTTACCAGAATCGCAAGTAACCATCTTGTTAGGGTTCTTTTCGCCGTTAACATCAATCATACCGTAGCATCTTTTGTCTGTTGTAACCCCGGCAGCAGCATTGTAGTCTTGACAATTGCCGGCGTTCTTCGGAAATGTAAATGTTATACCATCATTGAAGAATAATATATAATTATTTGTAGCTCCAAAAGCTGTAAGTGATGTTTTTCCAGCCTTACCTGAAGCACTCCAACCTGTTCCTGTGGCAGTTTTAACAACATTCATACGGTTGTTGAATAAGTTGTACAATGAAGCTGAAGAACCGTCTGTAGCTTTTGTAGAAGTTTCTGTAGCCTGAGATAAATCGTAGTCATCAAGAGCTACGTTCAAAACTACAGCCTGTGATAATACTGATAATGCTTTTTTATAAGCTGTTTTGTATTGAGCGCCGTTTGTTGAGTTCATCAATGTTGGCATTGTCATAGCTGCTACAACGCCAATAATACCAAGTGTAATCAACACTTCTGCCAAAGTAAAACCGAATCGTTTTGTCATAATTTTTTCACCTTTCTCTTAAATTAACTATGTACAAATATCTTCCAACCCCTCAGTTAGTGTTTTAATATTGCCCATCTGACATAACTAAAAGAGTGTAATTTTACAAAAGTATTTGTTGTACACTTATTTTAAACTATAACTGCGTGATTGTCAAGTAGTTTTGATAGATTGTTACTTAGTTTGTTGTAAAACTGCGTAATATTCTCGCTTATTTTTAATCTTTATAATGTGTATATTGTTATTTATGGATAATGATAATAAAAAACTTTTAGGCAAAAGGATAAAGGAGCTCCGCAGAAATAAAGGCTATACACAGGAGCAGTTGTCAGAGTTAGTCGGGATAGAAACATCGTCTTTGAGCGGAATTGAATCCGGACGTTTCTTCCCTTCGCTTCATGTCCTTGATAAAATGGCAAATGTCCTGAGGATACAGCTGGCAGACTTTTTTAACTTTTTCACTGTTGATATACCGGAGAATCTGGATGAAGAAATTTCTAATATAATATCTTCCCAGGATAACAATAATAAAAAAATTATTTATAAATTATTAAAAGCAGGTTTTTCAAAAATATAATCATTACCTTATCATCTCTTGTCAAAAATTTTTGCTTATGCTACCATCTGGTTGTTATAGTATAGATTAGGGAAGAAGGGGTGAGATATATGGTTTGCACTTTAGAAAAAAAAGCGACTAAATCAATTCAAAAAGCACTAAAAGTATTGGGCAAAAAGAATTTTGCACTTATAATTCACAGCGGAAGCTTTCCTGCAGCAGCCGGTGAAAACACAGGGTTCGGTACAATAAATTCCAACGGAGGAAAAGAAGTTATTGATTTTGCCTCAGGCATCTTTAACTCTATTCAGCTGGGACCTGCAGGCAAAACAAAAAGCTGCGATTCTTCCCCTTATACAGGAACTATCTTTTCAGGCAATCCTCTTTTCGTTGACTTGAAACAGCTTACTGAAAAAGAATGGGATCATATTTTATCAGAAGAAACTTATAATGAAATCGTAAATGAAAATCCAAACAAAAATGTTAATAAAACTGCTTATTCTTATATCTATTTTAAGCAAAATGAAGCTCTCAGAGAAGCTTGGAATAATTTTAAAGCTAAAGATGATAAAAAGCTTATGAAAGAATTTGACAGATTTAAACGTGAAAATGATTTCTGGCTTGACAAAGATAGTTTATATGAAGCCCTCTCAATTGAACATGGCAATGACTACTGGCCGTTATGGGACAGCGAAATGGATAAAAACCTCTTTAATCCTAAATCTATTGAAGAAGGGCTTGAATACGGAAAGCGTATAGATGAAATTTCTAAAAAATATGCAGATGAAATTGATTTCTATAAATTTGTCCAGTTCGTTCTGGAAAAACAAAACCAGAAAACTCTTGAATATGCAAAGAAAAAAGATATAAAAATGATTGCAGACCGTCAGGTAGCATTTTCAGACAGAGATACCTGGGCTTATCAGTCCCTGTTTCTTGAAGGCTGGATGCTGGGCTGCCCTCCGGATTATTTTTCAAAAGACGGTCAGGCCTGGGGCTTCCCTGCAATGAACCCGGAAAAGTTATACAAAGCAGACGGTTCTCTTGATGAAGGCGGAATTTTGATGAAGAACCTCTTCAAGAAAATGTTCAAAGAAAATCCCGGCGGTGTCAGAATTGACCATATTGTAGGCTTAATTGACCCTTGGGTATATAAAGCAGGCAAAAAGCCAAAAATTGAACAGGGTGCCGGCAGATTGTTCTCCTCCCCTGAACATCCGGAACTTTCAAAATTTGCTATTGCGACAATGGATGATCTGGATATGACTCTTGAAGCAGATAAGGAAAAAAGAGTTAAAACTCTTTCAAAAGAACAAATCAGAAAATACGGCAGATTAATAGAAAAAATCGTTATTGCAGCAGCAAAAGAAGAAGGTCTTGATAAAGATGCAATTGTATGCGAAGACCTTGGAACTCTTACCAATCCAGTTGCTGCAGTAATGGAAGAATACGGGCTTCAGGGAATGAAGCTTACCCAGTTTGTCGTTCCGGAAAAGCCTGAACATCCATACAGGTGTAAAAATATTATTGAAAATACATGGGCTATGGTCGGTACACACGATAATGAACCGATTAAAATGTGGGCAGATGCGATGATTAATACTCATGAAGGCTATTTGCACGCAAAAAATCTTGTTAAAGATTTGGATTTCCCAGACTGGGAAGACAAGGACGCATTAATCGTTGAACTAACAAAAAATGCAGAGCTTCTGGCACAGACAAAGCTCGTTGAGATTTTTGCATCAAAAGCTGAAAATATCCAGATTTTCTTCACAGATTATTTTAACGTTTATGACGTATATAACAGACCTGGCACCTCAGGCGATGAAAACTGGAGCCTCAGACTTCCTGACAACTTCAAAGAATTATGTCCGATAAATCTTGCAAAAATTCTTAAACTTGCTATAATAGCCAGAGGGAAAGAGTTTGCAGAGAAAAATAGCAAATTACTTGAAGAGTTAAGTGAAATTTAGAGGTTATGAAAAGACTACTTATTACATTTATCATATTGATTTCAGCCGTAAATATTTGTTTTGCGGCTGAAATTTCAAACGAAGCAAAGCTTCAGTATAATCAAGGCGTGGATTATTATAGATTAGGGCAGTATGACAAAGCTATGGCATCATTCAGGCAGGCAATTGCTATTGAACCTGATTATATTGATGCTTACTATAATCTTGGTACAATTCTTGAATATATAAAACAGGATGATGCTGCTTTGGTTGTATTCAAACAAATTATTGTCAGAAATCCGAATGACTATGAAGCTGTATATAAAGCTGCAGTTTTAAGCCAGAAACTCGGGCAAACCGATAATGCCAAGAAATATCTTTCATTAATCCCTCCAACAGCTGTGGTTTCAGATAAAGCACAGTCCCTGGCGCATTCAATGAATACGGATTTGCAGACAATAAAAAAAGAACAACAGGATAAAATAAATAAAGCTAAGACTATTACACAATCAAACGGAGTTTATCAGAATTTATCTAGTCCTACAGGAATGACAACTGATAATGACGGTAACCTTTATATCGCAGGTTTTTCAGATAATTCAATTGTAAAAATTTCACCTGACGGAACTAAAAAGTTGTTTGTTAAAGATGCAAGAATTAATGGTCCGATAGGTTTGGAATGTGATGACGCCGGAAATATTTATGTTGCAAATTATAATGGAGATAATGTCCTGAAAATTTCTAATAAAGGGGCTGTATCAGTTCTGGTAGGAAATGTCAAAAAACCTTATTGTCTGCATATAACAGGAAACCTGCTGTTTATTTCGTCACAGGGTACAAATTCTGTTATAAGATATAAATTATAATAGCAAAAAAAATTTTTATGATGTTTATATAGAATGTTATGCAAATTTCATTTCAGGGCATCATACCTCCTTATAAAATTTCTAAAGCCAAAATTTATCCTATACAAAAAGATGTTTCCGTATCTGAAATAAATAATATCTGTAATGCAGTATTAAAACATTCGGAAAGCTTTGGCGAAGGTGTAAACGGACAAGCATACTGTTATGGTCGGGATTTGGTTGTTAAAAAGAGTAAGGCAGATGCACTTTGCCATAATAATATTATGACAGAAGCAGAAAAACTTGATATTTTGTATGAATTTACGAAGGAACGCGGCGGGAATCTCAATCTTGCAAATACTCAACGTGGAATTGCTGCATTTAAACTGAATAACGGAGACTCATACTTAATATCTTCGTTTGTAAAAGGGCGTAAAGCAGACCCGCATACTAATCCCTTAAATATCAAAAATTTGACTTCTCTGGTTTCTATAATAACAGAGCTTGATAAGGGTTCTGATAAATACGGAAGATTAATGGTGTATGATTTGAATTCAGGTAATATCCACTTTACAAAAGATAAAGCCGGTATTTTAGATTTTGAACATTTAAAAGGAGAGAAATTAGATGAAAGTATTAAAAAGGTTATAATCGATAAAGATTACGGTTCAGGTGTGCATACATCCGATACTTCATTTTTAGATAGCAATCTGCGTTCGTTTGAATTTTCAGCACTCTACGATTATCTCACCGGTGCACCAGCAAAAATCTCCCGTAAAATTTTTAATGAATATTTACATATTAAATCTTCTTATCATAAAATGATGGCTGAAAATTTGAAGATGCGTGCTAACAACTCTTTATATCCTGAAATTGTAGATGAAATTGCGAAATCAGAGCTTGCGCATTCAAATATTTTATCCGGTAAAAAATTATCAAAAGATATTATAAAATCTGAGGCTATGAAAATACAAATGGCACATTTTATGTTTATTTCAAGCCGTCATTGTAATGCGCCGCATATAAGATTTAATCCTCTGCAAATTTCGCAATACCGTCAAAAAGGTCTGGCTTATTTTAATGAGAAACTTACTGAATCCTTAAAATCAGGGGATTACGACAAAATAACTTATTATACTGACTGTATAACTGTTTTTAATAAATGGACAATGGCCGATAACTTACCTCAGACAATGCTGGACTCTCAACGAAAAAGAATTTCGGTTTTTAAAAGTGTAACTCTTGATAAAATCCTATGTCCGGACTCTTAAATTTCAACATCCTTCATCATATCAACAAGAGTATTTATTGTGGTATCCATACTTACAATATCTGTTGTACGCTGTTGTAAAAATGCGTTAATTTTCGGGTTCATTTCTATGGCAATATCAAGTTTAGGGTTTGACCCAGGTTGATACATACCAACATCAATCAGGTCTTTATTTTCTCTATATAAAGCTAGTAACTGCCTCATTTTACCGGCAGCAGATTTGTGTTCCGGAGTAGCAATAGCAGACATAAGCCTTGAAATGCTTCCTAAAACATCAATAGCCGGATAATGATTCATTTCGGCAACTTTTCTTGAAAGGAAAATGTGACCGTCAACAATACCACGTACAATATCAACAATAGGATCGGAAATATCATCACCTTCCATAAGTACAGTATATAAAGCAGTGATAGAGCCTTTTGGGCTGTTGCCGGCACGTTCAAGAACTTTTTGCAGCCATGAAAATATTGACGGCGGATAACCTTTCATTGTAGGAGGTTCCCCAAGGGATAATCCCACTTCACGCCCGGCCATAGCACAACGGGTAACTGTATCTGTCATTAAGAAAACTTTTTTGCCCTGATCCCTGAAATATTCACATACAGCCGTAGCCGCAAGCAGTGCCTTCTGACGAATCAAAGGCGGCTGGTCCCCTGTAGAACAAACCAGTACAGATTTAGCCATACCTTGTTCACCGAGAGCATCCTCAACAAACTCCTTAACCTCACGACCACGTTCTCCGATAAGAGCAACAACGTTAACGTCGGCATCGGAATTTCGAGCAATCATACCGAGAAGCGTACTTTTACCAACCCCTGAGCCTGCAAAAAGACCTAAACGCTGACCGCAGCCCATGGTCATACAGCTGTCAATTGCACGAACGCCGGTAGAGAACATTTCAGTAATAATAGGTCTTTCAAACGGTCCCGGAGGCGGACCTTCGATAGAACGCCACGAAGCTCCGGTCGTATCAAGCGGCTTGCCGTCAATAGGTTCTCCCATAGGGTTAATAAGTCTTCCAAGCAGGAAATCTCCTACAGGAATTATGATTGGCTGTCCCGTACTTGTCACAAGACTGCCCTGACCTATTCCCTCTCCGTCATATAGAAGCAGAAGCTGAGCAACATCACCTTTAAAAGCCTGAACTTCAGCGGGTTTTTTTCTCCCGTCAGATGTTTCAATATAGCATAAATCACCGATTTTTAATCCTGGAAGCTTAACCTCAACCGTCAACCCTAAAAGTTTTGATACAGTACCTTTAAACTTAAAAAGCTGGGTAGAATCTAATTTTTCTCTAACTTTATCCCGAAGTTCTGTAATATTTGATGTGTCTATCTCATTCATAATAAAAATTATAATGATAATACCGGAAATAATCAAATATTTTACATCAATACCTGTAACTGTCGCCGGGCAGGAAATAATATTATGTAGATTTATTAACCCCTACTTGCTAAAGGAATATCTTTGTGTTTTGATAAAATCGGAACGGGCAATTCCTCTTTAGCCTTGTTCAAGGACTAAAAGACAAAGCGGCGGCTGCGTTGCCTGATAGACCGAAAGTGATTAATAAGAAATAAAGAAGGAAAAACAAATGTTAAAAATCAGATTAAAAAGAATGGGTGCAAAAAAGAACCCTTCATACAGAATTGTTGTAATCAATTCAACAACAAAAAGAGAAGGTAAACCTATTCAAGAATTAGGTTACTATAATCCAAAAACTAAAATGATGAAACTTGATTTAGCATCTGCGCAGGATTGGGTTAAGAAAGGTGCTCAACCTACAGAAACAGTTGCTTACTTAATGAAAAACTGTAAAGAAGACGGTACACTTGATTATAAAAAGAAAGAAACCGTTAAACTTTCTAAAAAAGCACAGGCAAAAGCTGCAGCTGAGGCTGAAGCAAAAGCTAAAGCCGAAGAAGAAGCTAAGGCAGCTGCTGAGGCAGCAGCAAATGCTCCTGCAGAAGAAGCTCCGGCAGAAGCTTAATTCTAAAAGATATATTAAAAATACCCGATGTTATTACATCGGGTATTTTTTTGTATAAAAAGAAATATTATTGAAATCAGTAACAAAATAGTTTATAATAAAAAAGCAGAGGAAAACATGTTAGAAAAGCTATATATGTTTTCTCAAACACGCTTCCACTCCGTTCCCGCTATCGTTTCGAAAACATATATAGCTTTTCTAGCATGTTTTCCTCTGTTTTTTTATTATAAACGATTTTTTTATTACTTGCAAGACTATTTATTTTACATACTTCCTGCCAACAAGCTCATCAGGAAGAAATTGCTGGTACGTATCAGGTGCCTCATGAGAATATACATATCCTATACCAAATCCGTAATTTTTAGCATCTTTGTAATGTGCATCTCTCAAGTGCATAGGAGGAGGATAATCATTGCCGTTATCAATGTCCGCAAGAGCAGCATCTATTGCACATATAGTTTCATTTGATTTAGGAGCACGTGCAACATAAATCACAGCTTGAGCAAGAGGAATTCTTCCCTCCGGAAGCCCCAGAAGCTCAACGGCTTTATAAGCGTTTAGGGCAACATTCAAGGCATTTGTATCTGCATTTCCGACATCTTCAGCAGCACAGGTTATAAGACGTCTTGCAATAAATCTAGGATCTTCACCAGCTGCAATCATTTTGGCAAGATAGTAAATCGCAGCATCAGGATCTGACCCTCTAAGGCTTTTTTGAAAAGCAGATGCACAGTCGTAATGCTCCTGTTGAGAGTATCTTGTATTTCTTTTCTGGCAGATTTCCTCAATAATCTTAACAGTTAAATTCCGGCGTCCATCAACAAGGTCGCTTGCAAAATAAGCATTTTCAACAACATTAAGCGCATATCTTGCATCTCCACGCGCAAGGTTTATTATGAAATCAAGTACTCCGCCTTCACAATCCATAGGAACATAATTTTTAGCAAGATACGCAAAACCGCGCATTACAATCTTTTTCATACTCTCATCATCTATAGAATTAAGCCTTACAACCTGAACTCTTGAAAGGAGAGCCGGAACAACCTGAAAAGACGGATTTTCCGTAGTTGAACCAATTAAAAACAATGTTCCGTTTTCAAGGTGCGGCAATAGAGCATCCTGCTGGGTTTTAGAATATCTGTGAATTTCGTCAATAAACAGAATTGTCTTTGTTCCGTTACGCAATGCCATTTTAGCATTTTCAACAGCATCTTTAATATCTTTTACACCTGATGTAACAGCAGAAATCTCAATAAAATTAGCGCTCGTTTTTGTAGCAATCAGTCTTGCAAGTGTAGTTTTGCCGCATCCCGGAGTGCCCCAGAAAATCATTGAAAACAGTCTGTTGGTCTTTAAAAGATTTAAAATAGGACTATTAGCCGCAACAACATTACTCTGACCGAGAAACTCCTCCAGTGTCTTTGGTCGCAGAAGCTCGGCAAGCGGGATTTGCTTATTTTGATTTTCCAGTTCCGTAAACAGATTGTTCATAGTATAATTGTAGCATTAAATTAGAGAGGTTACAAATGAGAAAAGTTTTCGCAGCTCTTATAATTGTCATTTTATCAGCAATTGCAATATTCTACAGACCGCATAATCCGTCAGCAGACAGCGAGGTAATAGTTTGGACGCTTCAGATGAGCGATTTTTCGGATTATATGAACAGCGTTATCTCTGAATTTGAAAAACAAAATCCGGACATAAAAATCAAATGGATAGATGTTCCTTTTTCAGAAGGAGAAAAAAGGACGCTTGCCTCAGTATTAAGCGATAACCCGCCTGATCTGATAAACCTTAATCCGGACTTTTCCGCCACACTGGCTCAAAAGGGCGCTCTTCAGGAAATTGATGAAACTCAAACCTCACAGTTTAACCAAGAAATCCTTAACTCTTTGAAGTATAACGGAAAGTTGTATTCTATACCCTGGTATGCAACTTCGGCAGTTACAATTTACAATAAAAAACTTCTTACAAAAGCAGGCTTAAATGTTCCTCTTACTTATGAAGAAGCAGGAAAAGCAGCACCTGTTATACGGGAAAAAACAGGCGCATATATTTTTCTTCCTAACATAACAGAGAATGATACAATGCTGAAAATTCTGAATAAATACGGAGTTAACTCTGCCGATACAATTAACAGCGAAAACGCACTATATGTATTTGACTTCTTCAAAAACCTTTATGCAAAAAATCTTATCCCGAAAGAATCTATAACCCAAACACACCGCGAAGCACTTGAAAAATATATGTCTGAAAATATTGTTCTTTTCCAAGCCGGTGCAAATTTTCTAAATATGATTAAGGAAAATGCGCCTTCAACCTATAAAAATACAGATGTAGCCCCACAGATGACAGGCAGATTAGGACAAAATGATTTTTCATTAATGAATTTTATTATCCCTTTGAAAGCTAAACATAAAGACGAAGCCTTGAAATTTGCACTATTCCTTACGAATGAAGAAAACCAGCTAGAGATGGCAAAACTAACAAACGTAATCGCAACAAACAGAAATGCTCTAAAAGCTGACTTTTATACAAAATATTCAGATGGAGATCTTATGGCAAAAGCCCGCGTAATAAGCGCCGGTCAGCTTAATAAAATTGAACCTGTTCTTCAATCATCCCGTAACCAGAAAGACATAAATAACCTTATAAATACAGCAGTACAGGAAATTTTACTGGATAAAGCTCTTACAAAAAAAATCCTGAATAAAGTTTCTCAAGACTGGAAAGTATTAAATAATTAAATACTTAGCAGAAAAATCCTCTTGTAGAGAATACGCTAAAACCTGAGCCGAAATAAGGTGTAGCCAGACTTGAAGGCAAAGGTACGCCTCCGACAACTCCGCCTAAAATACCCGGAGATAAGTAGGTTCCTCCGCCAAAGAATCCTCCTCCGCAGCAACCACCGCCGAACATAGGCATTGGCATCACAGGAGGCGGAGCAACAAAACCTCCGCAACAGCCGCCAAATGACCATGGATTTGACACAACAGCATTAAACAATGATGCCCCGAGCAATCCGGTCATACCTCTCTGATTTGCTTCGGCTGAGCCGTAACCAGCCATATTATTTACCAGAAAACCCATATTAGTGCCGTAATGTTTTCGCATATCATATGCAACTTCATTACGTATTGCACCATTAGTCAGATTTAATCCAAAATTCATAATGGATTCACCTGCACTCGCACCGTTCTGTTTATCCTGTACAGCCCCAAGTGCCGAGCCCAATAAATTATTTACATTACTCAGTGTATAATTTAGTTTAGGTAAATCCATAATACATCTCTCATGTTATATACTTGATATATATATAAACACATTTTTGATATATAAATTGCCATGAAATTAAATTTTTGTTAAGTAATATTACAGAAATAGTAAAATAACTAAAGTTTTGTACTAAATAAGCCGATATAGAAAACATAAGGGATTTTTATAAAGGGACTATAACTGATGGCATTAAGTGTTTCACAAAACTTAGATTTAGGCATAGACAGGGCTACCTTACAGCAGGTATCCCAGCAAATCCTTAAACGTGCCGCAGAAAAAAACAGCCAGTACAGTGTAAATAACAACACTAACTTCTTTCAACAGAGAGATTTAGGTGTTGACCTTTATAAAGGAAATATCAATTCAGATGTAGCCAGACAGATTGCAATGAACAACTCAGGACTTCAGATCCAATTGAGCCAGAGTGCACTTGATGCAATCAGCACTTTAAATTCAAAAGCAGCACAAAATATTCAGAAATCAGTTGAAGGTAAAATGACAGTCGCAGTAAATGAAATTACTGTTCAGGAACAAAAAACAACAACTCCAAAATTCAACAGCATAATAAGTTTAGCAGCAAACAAAGATAAAAACGGCTCAAATCCTTTTTATCACGGTGAATTATTAATGGCTAATGCAGGTAAAAAAGAAGAAAAGACAGAGGAAAAATCTATCTTTGGTTAATCCACAATATCATCAATCTGCTCTATATCTTCTTCTAGAGAATTAACAACCTCCTCTAAAACGCTTTCCTTGTGTTCAGATTTTGACTTCAAATCTTCAAGCCTTTTTTTGGCTTTCTTTTCCATTTCTAATTTTTTAGCGTTGATAACATTAGCAACATTCATCATAGCAAGCGAATTAAGAGTGGCACGCAGGACAGCGCTTCTGTCCATATAACGGTCATGCCCCTGATTTTCGTCTTCCTCTTCATTTTTCTGCTGGGCAAAATATTCTCCGCCCTGCCCCATCTTATCATCCTGAGTACGGGCAGCGGTACCTGAAATATCGCCGCTCTTAAAATTAAAAGAGCCGCCAATCCCAAAAAATCCTGCTGACCTGTTATCGACCATATTTATCCTCTACTGCTAATTTTGAAAATCTCTGCAGATTTCCACCACTACCATACATATCGTGTTTATTAGAGTATAGCTAATTTAACGTTATATTAACTCATCTAAATAAATTATTTTGCTAAATTATTAATAAAAGTTTACATAAAAAAGAACTCTCCATATGGAGAGTTCTTTTAATTCCATTTAAACAAACGTTATACAGCTTTTTGAACTTTGCCTGCTCTTAAGCAAGAAGTACAAACTTTAATTCTTTTTGTAGCACCGTTAACAACAGCCTTAACAGACTGTAAGTTAGGTTCCTGTGTATGTACTATTTGTTTATGCGAAAAAGTTAATTTCGCTGCTTTAATCGGTTTTTTACCGCAGATTTCACATTGTTTAGACATAGTTAATTTCCTTTTCTAGCTAGTTGCGTAATTTCATCATATCTGAAAAATCATAAAAATCAAGTGACATGTTAAAATTCATTAAATAAACTATTTACTTGTATAAGGACTTAAGCATTGCACCGGTCGATATACCTCCATCTTGGGTAATACTACAATTTCCATCTTTAATTTTTAAAGCCTTGCTTTTAGTTAAGAAAAGGTTGAAAGAGAATAGATCATGTCCCCATTTGTTTGGACCTTTCATTCCGTTAACATCCATTGCAAAAAGCCTTGCACTGTTATTGTCATACCATAAGATGATTGTTCCATCAGCCAGATTCCAAACTTCTCTTGTATTGTGTATTGGAGATTCTCTCCAGGCACTACAGCCAGAGGTTGCCTGGTTTGTACCTACATCATCTTCGGGATCATGACTTTCTTTATAGACAGTATCATTACCGTCATACTCAGGTATACATTTATTTTTAAGCGCATTTTTCTCACATATTTTTACTACCTTAAAGACTTTTTTAAGCTCTTCTTTAAGAACCTTACAATCACTGCCTGCATTAGCCTCACTTCCGTTACCGCTTCCATCATACTTTATACAATTACCGTTTTTGTCATATTCTGCACATTTATCACTCACCCAATTGTAACCATAATAACAGGCCGGAGTATACCCAAGCCGTGCTTCTGCCATTTTGTAGGCATTCTGAGCGATACTGTATGATTTTTTAAACTGCTGCTTTATCACATTCTTCTGATAATTCTGTATTAAAGCGGGCAGCGTCATAGCAGCCACAACACCTATTATGCCTAAGGTTATCAATACCTCGGCTAAAGTAAAACCTGGTTTAATGCTTCTTTGTTCGGCGGCGCGAAATGGTCCTGTACCTGCGCCAATACCGGTTATGGAGCTTAAATTACCTTGCCCCCCCCC
>ENA-OPCN01000112-OPCN01000112.1-human-gut-metagenome-genome-assembly--contig:-NODE-112-length-79305-cov-4.385073_pt1 | contig 79305 bp, 77 predicted proteins | sample MGYA00241567_ERZ501485 | MGnify/ENA primary metagenome ERZ501485 (study PRJEB25962, sample SAMEA2042579) | human gut metagenome | biome: human gut; feature: human-associated habitat; material: faeces...
AGCATGGCGGCAGCCACAGCTCCGGCAATGGGGCCGAGCTGCTTGAATCCCGTCATGATGGCTACCGCGGTATTGGCTATGATCTCAGAAATCTTTATGGCAAAATCGACGTCTGCATATTTCTTCTGTATCTCCAGCTTCTTATTCTCCTTCTCTTCCTCAAGGGCTGCCGTGTCCTCGCCATTGTTCTTGGCTTGCTGTATCAGCACGTCATATTTGGCGTCACTCCGGGCAATCTCAGCCTCCTGGATGGCCGAGAACATCGATGAAGAGAGATCCGCGTAATATTGAAAATACTTATCGGCCCATTTTACCTTCAGCCTGAATTTCATCTCCTCATATTCCTCGAGAGAGATTATCCCGGCCGCATAGAGCTTCTCCAGATTGCTCATCTCGAGCATGTACTCGTCCTCCCAGTTTGCGAGGCCAAGCTCTTTCTTGCGCTCGAGGGTCTTGCGGCTTAATTCTGAGTCAACCTCCTCCAGACGGCGTGCCTTCTCCTTCTCCAGTTCCACGGTCTCTTCTCCCGAGGCCCTTGCGATAGCTATGACAGCGTCATACTCGGCAGCAATCGACGCCTTGCGGGCCGCGGCTGCCTCGGCCAGACTCTCAGGGCCCGCACCCTTTCGGGTCATGGCCCGCATTTTCTCGGCCCATTTGCCTGTGTCGGTCAATATCTGGTTCTGATAGCCGGTAATCTTACCGCTCACCGAGGCATATATGTCATCGAGCAGCTCACCATATTTCTCCGGCTCAGCCTCGTAGAGCGCCTCGAGGTCGGCTGCAAACCTGCGGCTCTCCTCCAGGAGCTCGGCATGATGCTGACGGTCGGCATTAAGCTCGTAGATGTCGGCAGCCTCACGTGTCACCTTGCCGTCGGCCACCGACTGCTCCATGACCAGCTTCTGGCGCTCATAGAAGGCATCTATGGCCGCCATCCGGTCATTGTAGCTGTCCTGTATCGACCTGACCTCCGACTTGAGCAGGTCATCAGTATCTTTGACAGATTTCTCGACCGCCGCCTTTGCCTTCACAGCCGCATCGACGGCGGCTGCTGCGGGCACCGACACTGCTTCAGACGTATTCTCGGCGACAGCTTCGGCTACCATAGTGCCATTTTTAAGTCCCTCCTCGATATAGTTCCTGAACTTGTCGGTAAGGGCCTTGGCATTGTCATAAGCCACATGGGCCGCCTTTATTGTCTCGTTTGCATTGCGGATGTCGTTCTGAAGCGCCTTGATCTTTCCATACCGCTGTGTGGGCATACCGAGCATTCCGGCATAAGATCCGGCGCCGTCATACGTTCCGGCCTGCGACTGGGTCTGGTCAATCTGAGCCTGACGGTTACGTATTATCTCATTCTGGGCAATCTCGACCTCGTCCTTATTGTGATGAGCTTGCTCCTCGGCGTTAATCAGTTGTTCAAGTTTGTCCTTGTTGGCCTTGTATCTCATCTCCTTCTCGACGAGGGCCAGATACTCCCTTAGCTGTTCGGTACTCGCTTTGTATTTTCCTGTTGTCGCGTCAATCTGGGCATTATATCCGGGAATTATCCTGTTCAGTTCCTGAACCGCTTTTTTACGGCGCGTGAGCGATACATTCTCATTCTCGGCCACCATAACCAGGCTCTCGATACGGGCCTTCTCCTCGCCATACATCCTCGCCGATTCCTTCCCGGTCTCGATGAGCGCTTTTTGTGACGCAGCAACCTCGCGGGACTTGAACAAAATTTTATCGAGCAGTGGGAGCAACATGGTCACAGCAGTAATGACGAGCCCCAATGGATTCAGACGGAGAGTTTTCCACAGCAGCGAGAGTGCTTTTGTCCATTTTGTCGTGGTCAGGCTGGCAGCGATGACGGCGAGACGGTTACGTCCCACCCCCGAGGTGAGCAACCCCAGTGTGGCCACCTTGAGCCTTCCGGCTACATTGGCAGCGAGGACAGCGGCCTTGTATGTGAGCCATGCCTTGGCGCCTGTAATTATCAGGCCCGACATCCTTCCGGCTACATCTATCATCTTACCTATCCACTCCACGCAGGCTGTCACAGCCTCGATGGCTGCCTTGATGGCGCCACGCGCCTTATAGAAACGCATGATGACACCCTCGATGGTCGACTGGAGTATATCGAACGCTGTCGAGGCGTTGTCGCTCATCTCGTCATACATAGAATTGAAGGCCCCGGTACATCCGCTGACACTGTCACGGAGCTCTGCCACAGAATCAGCTCCGGCAAGGAATTTGGAGAATGCAGACACCGACCTCTTGTCGGTCAGTTCGAGAGCTGTGGCCAGGTCAATCCCCTCGTCGTTGAGTTTCTTCAGTCCGGCCACAAGGTCATCGAGGTTCTTGATCGGGGCTCCGAGAGCCTTTGCCAGCTTGCCGTTGCTGTCGGCCAGATTGAGCAGTATGTTTCGCGATGCCGTGGCTGCCGAGCTCGCATCAAATCCGGCATTGGCCAGGTTGCCAAGCAGGGCGATGGTCTCCTCTATCGAGAATCCGAACGCATTGGCCACAGGGCCTATCGTAGCCATGGAGTTCTGGAGATACGAGAAGCTCAATGCCGATTTGGTTGTACCGACGGCCAGAGAAGCCAGCATCCCCTCGACTTTCTCAGCCTCGATACCAAATATGCGCATTGACGCGCCCGCGAAGGCAGCCGCGCTGCCAAGATCTGTATCGACAGCCTGGGCAAACTTCAGCACACCCTCCTCCATCGCCTTGATCTGTTCCTTATCGAAACCGAGCTTTGCCAGCTCGGTCTGAAGCTGCGTCACCTGAGCTGCCGTGTACGATGTGGCCGCCCCGAGACGTCGGGCCTCGTCCGTCAGGTCTTTGATACCGGCTTTGGTCGACCCCAGCACTGCGGCGAGATTCGAGTTGGCCTTCTCGAATTCCATGATGGTGGTGATGGCACCCTTCAGGGCGTTGGTGAAGAAAGAGAGTATCGCGGCACCCACGGCCATGAAGAATCCCACCACCGTTGCCTTGAGGTTTGACAACGACAGGAAACCTTTCTTTACCTCTTCGGTCGGCCCCTCGAGCTCGGACATGGCCCTCTTGGTGTCGATGATGGCCCGGCTGAGTTTAGCGTATCTTTTCGGATCAGATGACTTTGAGGTATTGTCAAGCTCGCGGCGCAACCTTTTGAGCTGCTTGCGCAACTGCCCCATGGTCTTGTCGCTGTTGCTTATCGAGCTCTCAAGACGCCTTATTTCCTTGGTATTCTTGCGTATCTGGACATCGTTGGCGGCCATGGCCTCGTCGAGCTGCGCAATCTCCTTGGCGTGGTCACCATCGGCTGCCATCAGCCTTAACCGCTCAAGCCGATACTCCTTGTTTGCCTTGGTGAGCTCCCGGTTGGACTGCGACAGCTTACGGATCTCCTGCTGGGCCTTCGAGGCATTGACATCAAGATTGACCCGTATGGTATCCGGTTGTAGTTTTCGTGCCATTCTGCTGAAATATAATTTTCAGCAAATTTCGCATCTATAATGCGCCCACTGAAGGACATAAAAAAACCTCCGCGGTTACGCGGAGGCTATCTTCGGAAGTCTCTTATAGCATTCCTATTCTCCTTCCTCATAGGAAGTCTGTGAGAGGTATTTCTCAGAGGCTTCAACTATCGAAGCAAATCCAAAAATCATCACACTCGAGACGGCAATCGCCACAGCTAACGGGATTGTAAAAGGATTGGGGACGGTGGTTTCCATCATTTCGTAGTCCATAGCACCTGAACCGTACTTAAATTTTTCTTTCACAACCTCGTCGGGTTTTAACGACAAGATTGCGGCGACAATAGCGCCCAAGAGTCCGAGGATTGCGATTGCACGTAACAATCCCGGAACCATTCTCCTGATTTTTAACATAGTGGAAATTATTATTTAAAAAGCTAAAACTGCATAACATACCCAATGCTCGGGCTCATACGCATATCCTCCAGTATACTTTACAGTAATATGGAAATATGCGTCGACATATTCGCCTTTTTTATCTTTAATTAGGCAATATCCGGTAAACAGGCATTCTCCCTTGTTGTTAATCTGCCTGTTGGTCCTTGAATAATCAAATATTATATCCGAATCTGGTATAGGAATAAGATTGCCGAGAGCTCGATTTGCTGCCGACCAGGTCGCATCTCTTTCCATTACAGGAGCATCCCTGAATAGTCTTCGTTTTGTCTCGCCGATAGGTTTATCAAATAACCCTACTGGACATTTAATCATTTTGACTGGAACTACGCTGATATTAATCATTTCTTCCTTTAATGTCCACAAGTTATGTCCGCCGCTCGTACCGTGGTGGATTCTATATGGGATTATTTCAACATGGTTTGCGGAATCCCTATCATCATGGACAAGAGTGTCCTTGATTGAGTCAAGATTATACGTATCGGCATTGTTTCCTACAGATGTGAACCATTCCTTTGGCATAAAAAATGGGCACATTACCAGGAAAAGTAAAATGCAAATTACCAGGTATTTCATTAGGTTTGTAAAATATGATGAACGATGGTTGGCTTCAGATTCGGCGGTAAAGTTAAGAAAAATTATCTTAAATCACACACAAAAATCGCATTTAAATGCAAAAAACCTCCGCAGTGGTGCGGAGGCTATATGATGTTGACTGATATTATGTCATTTGCGTGTCGTTGGGCGCGCTATTGTGAGCAGAGTATATTTGGCAAGCTGGAGGAATCCGAGCTGACGGTAAAATTCATCTGTATTGTCAATCTCGGCTTCCTTGAGATAATATCCGGCGAGGATGTCGATGAATGTGCTGACGCTCTCGACCATTTCCGGGTCATCCTGCAACAGGCCTATCATCTCCAGCATCTCCCGGTTCAGGACAATCCCTTCGGGTATTTCGGGTATCATGCCTCACCTCCTTTCGCATAGGCCACCATGAGCACGTTGTCCATATTGTAGAGCATATCTGAGATGGTCGTGTGGATATTGGATTGGTACATGGTCTCGCCGACGGGGACATAGCTGAGCGCGAAGATATATGCCTCACTCCCGGAGTAACCGCTGTGGGCACATATATGGCCCGAATCGGCGTGGTGATTCAGAGACACCTTCTTGCCCTTATACAGTGTGTTGACTGCATTGACGACAGCCTGTAGGCGGCTGACGAGCTTGAGGAGCGCATCATCATCGGCGAGTATGGTATGCTCGAAACGTCTGACCACAGCCTGGAGAACTGCACCCTTACGCGATTTGCCGGTTGTGGTGAGGATGCTTACCGACTCGATAAAGTATCTCATCTCTTACCTCCTTCCGTTATTGATGTCAGTGATGCCGATACTGCCGAGACGAGGCCGACAGCCGACGAAACGGCCAGCATGGGCGACGGCATGGCACCGCCCGACATGACGAACGACAACGAGCACCACATGGCCACGACAGCCGATAGGACGGCTACGGCGGTGAGGATGCGTGATGCCGTCAGCAGGGGCCGCATGGCTGCGGCGAGGCGTGCGGGCAACGGGGTTATGGACTGGGCCCGGTATCTGAGACCGGTGAGGATCACGACTTGGTCGCGGCGTCGTGAGGCCGACAGGGTCAATGCGTTCATATTGCATCAGTGAGTAAGCGAGGCAGACAGAAAAACGGCTGCCGATCCGTTGCTTACTCACTGATGCAGTCTCGTCGCCGAGCACATTAATGACGGATGGCAGCCGTATGGCTGTGTATATGTCTGGACATAATAAATGCCCTTCGATATGGATGGGCAGTAACCGGGCCCGGCGGGACAGACATCTGTCAGTGAGTAAGCATTGCAAAGGTAGTGCTAATTTCGGATTCTGCAAAGCGAAAACGGTATTTTTTTTGGATGCCATACAAAAATACAGCATCTCAAGACGAGCTATGGCGTGTGTGGATTCAGTTCTCATGCCTTACCTCCTTCCGTTATTGATGTCAGTGATGCCGATACTGCCGAGACGAGGCCGACAGCCGACGAAACGGCCAGCATGGGCGACGGCATGGCACCGCCCGACATGACGAACGACAACGAGCACCACATGGCCACGACAGCCGATAGGACGGCTACGGCGGTGAGGATGCGTGATGCCGTCAGCAGGGGCCGCATGGCTGCGGCGAGGCGTGCGGGCAACGGGGTTATGGACTGGGCCCGGTATCTGAGACCGGTGAGGATCACGACTTGGTCGCGGCGTCGTGTGGCCGACAGGGTCAATGCGTTCATATTGCATCTGTTTTGTAGCATAGGTAGACAGAAAAACGGCTACCAATCCGTTGCTACAAAACAGATGCAATCTCTCGCGAGCGCATAAATTTTCGGATGGCAGCCGTAGGGCTATGAGATGACGGGGCATAAAAAAGCCCGTCTAATATGTCGAGCATTAACCGCGCTCGAGCGAGATAGATTACTATCCATTTTGTAGCACTGCAAAGGTAGTGCTAATTTCGGATTCTGCAAAATTTTCATAACTTTTCTTTCAGAAGTTCTTTCAGGTCAACCACCGCGATTGCTCACGAAAGAAGGCTTCTTGACAGTCAGATTGGCGGTTTATTTACTTTACAAAAGTATTAAAATAAAACCAAATAATCAAATTTGCAGGCCGTTGAATTGCAATTAAAACTGCCACACCCATCTATCACACCCGAAACCTCCCCACAACCGGATGCTGATGACAAAGAGCGCATAAAAACAGCCCACCCCCGCCGGATAGCGAGGGTGGGCTGTAAGTGCAAGGTCAGTTATGATAAATTTGTCCCTCAGACAAGAGAGAGATTGGAGAGTTCCGAGGCAAAAGAATGAAGTCCATTCTGAATTCTGGCAGTAGTCTTTGGCGAAGGATTGCGATAGCCAGTCGCATACTGCGACAGTTGCGCGGCAGACACTCCTGTGAGCTTAGAGAGCCCCTTAAAAGTTATGAGGCCGCCGAAATAAGAAAGAAAGGAGGGTACATCGTAGACGAATTTGAACTCAGTCTCGATGAACTTTTTTCCACGCTCCTCATATTTCTTTTTCATCTCGCGATATGTATTATTCCAATCGGCTATTGCCTCTTCGACAGTTGAGCCTTCACCCACTAGACCATAATTTATGGGCGCATGTTCATCCACAAAGATAGAATAGGTTCCATCGTTTTCGCGGGCAATATAGGCTTTAGTCTGTAGCATCTTGATAGAGAAATGGTTAATCTGTTAATTTGAGTTTTAAAAATATTTTTGGAATTGCTTATGATGTGTTCATATTGTTTTATTTATATTCATAATCAATCTGGAATGGAAAATTGTTCCCCGTGTCTCAGAGTTTCAGGCCGGACGATTTCAGGATGTTCCTCAATGTACCGGTGCTGACCTCTCCAGTGCCATGATGGCCAGTGGCGAAATACTCTCCAGTCTTGGGACTATACCACTCAGGATGTCCGTTAATTGTGCCGCCAGTAAGACGACATCCCATCTTCTTGAGCTTACGGTGAAGTTCATTATATTTCATATTTATTTATATTAAAACAACGCAAAGGTAATGCTATTTGTTGTAATAGCAAAATAATTTAACAAGAAAATTAACAAAACCTGTTGTTTTTCTTGATTTGCAGAACAGGACATACTTTAAATGCGGTTTTCATATTGATTTCGTGCGGTTACCGACCATTTTTAGCGAAAACAGGCGGTAACCGGGGTGGAAATGGCCTGAAAAAGTGTTAAAAACAGCGTTTTTGGGGCCAAAATTTTGGTGTCTCGGAAGCTAACTCGCTGACGGACGCGGAATCATGCGGAAAAAATCCGCAAATCATTTTTTGATGTCTCAATCCTGTCCGGCGCCGCTCAGAATCGCAACGGAAATTACCGCTCCCCAAACAGGTGAAATGTGAGGGCGCGGAGCATCTGTTACGGGTAATCCGGGTGTCCGGGCACAATGACGCCCGGCACCTGAAGAGGCACCGGGCGCACAGACTCACGAATGGAGCAGCGGGTAATGATGTCAGATTTTCCTGAGGTCTACGCCGAGGCGCTCAGCGGCCCAGAGGTCGGCCATGGCTCCGGCATTGCTCGAGACACCCTGCGCAGGCCGCGCTGCGAGAATCCACTGCCGGCGCATCATCAGATATTTGAAGGCGTCAGACAGGTTGGTCGACAGGCGCGGAAGCTTCTCGAGGGGGAGCTTCTCTGTGCTCTTGTCCTTGCCCACGACCTTTGAGCCCTTGCGATATCGTATCTTCTGACGCGCACCCTCGATGCTGCTGACGAGCTCGGGACACCCGAGGGCGTCGACAAGGAGGGTAGGCAGTCCCTTGTTGGTACCGCCCATCAGCTCGACCATAAACCCGAACTCGGCATCCTGATTGATGTTGGCCTGCTTGCGCGACATCAGCACGACAGTCCACCCGGTGCGGTTGCCGTCGGCATCACGCTCGACAGCCTCCTTGAACTTGCGGGCACGGTCTTCGCCCTGACGCTCGTAGGCGTTGCCGGAGCGGTCGTAAAAGAGGAATAGTTTCTTGCATCTGTGCGGACTGAAGAAGGTGATGAACCTGTCGGCAAGCTGGCGCAGGGACTCGGGAGCGATGACATACAGATTCTTGTGCACGCGGTAGTACCGGCCATCCTCCTGTCCTATCACCAGCGAGTTCATGTTGCCGAAGTCCATGCCGCCATCGAGGGGACGGTCGGGATCGAGCAGCAACTGCTCGCCACTGTGGAAGGGGGCCTCGCCCGACCGGGTACCGTCGGTGTACTTGTGGCGGTCGCTGAACAGCATGTAGAAGCGTGCCGACCTCTTCACACCCGGGCGCATGCCGACGACCGACTTGAGGAACTCGTGCAGCTCGAGGGCGCCCGAGAAGAGGCGCCGCGCATAGTCGATGGTGAGGATGTCGATATTGGCGAAGCTCGACAGGTTCATGAAATACGTCTGTCCCCGCCGCAGCTTGTTAAGGGCATTGTCATAATATGCCACCTTGCGCTCGAGACGTCCTATCCTGACGGTATCGGGCCGGTCTGAAGCATTGGCCCGCACCAGCTTGACGAGATAGGAATTTCGGGCCGAGGCCGCCTGGACTATGCGTATGATGCGCTCCGGATCCATCTCGGAGGCGTATCTGAAGAACCAGTCATACTCCCCCTCGGTCACGTCGGGCATGTCGGTGGTGATGGTGACACCTCCATACAGGTACGAGTGACCGTAGGTGATTGCATCCCCGCGGAGGATAGGGAGCACCCGGGCCGCCCTGGCATCGGAGGCATACTTGGCCTCGTCAAAGAAAAGATGGGCCACACTCTTGCCCGCCAGCAGGGAGGGGGCATCGAGGGAGCCCAGGAAGAGCGCAGAGCCGTTCCAGAACGAATAGACGTTCCTGTAATCGTCCACGATGACCGAACAGGCGGCATGCCATGACTCGGGGGGACGTTTCCCCTTGATATAGTGTACCCCCTCGATGAGACCTGCCAGACGCCATCCGTTCTGGACAGCAGGCATGATGTTATTGACAAGGTTGGTATATGTGTCAGCCACTATGGCGAGGGGGGCCCCGGGCATCGCCTGGACGCATCTGAGGGTGCGTCGCGCTATGATGACGGTGCTCTTGGCGGTTCCTCGTCCGGCTATGGCTATCAGATTGGTGGTATCGACCCAGTCGGTGAGGATCTGCACCTCGGAGCCGTAGCGGACATCTACGTCATCATTCTGTCTCGTCAGTAAATTCCTTGACATCCTCAATCATCCGTTTTAACAAGTCCTTCTTCTTTATTCCGGCATCCTCCTTGACACGCGACCGTGTGAGCTCGGGGACATCGGGTATCGAGTCGATAAACGCATCGAGCTCGCGGCGGTCTGCCGCCGGAGCGCCCAACGATTCGGCATCGGCCGAGTAGATGATGGCCGTCTTTGGCTCGAGGAGCTCACGCGGTATCTCGGGAGCAGCCTCGTCAAAGCAGCCGCGGAGGCTGGCCACGTCGTTCATCAGCGCACGGCCTTCCTTGAACTTACCCGAAGCGAAGGCAAGATCGGCCATCTTCTCGAGCTTCTCGGCATACAGGTTAGACCATGCCCGGGAACTGACTGAGCTCTCGGCATAGAAGAAATTGATGGCGTCATCATATATGCGGCGCGACATCCAGTCGGAGAGGCCGTAGTAATCCTTGAGCAGCCTTATTATCCCGGCCTTGGTCACGATTTTGCGGCCACCGGGCTGAAGGATCCTGGCCCGCAGTCCGCGCACCATATCCATGAGGCCATAATATTCGCGCTCCTCGGGAGTAAGCGAGTCAATGTCGCCCGACTTGCGTATGCGGTTGAGCTGCGCCAGGTCGATGTTGTCGAAATCTATGCGCGAAGGTTTAGCAGGCAAATTCGTCATCGTCCATGTTGATTAACAGTTCGTCAAACCTGATGGCGCCCTGTATCTCGCCGAGAGCCTTCAGGGCGTCGATGTTACCCTCCCTGGCCACGTCACCGAGCTTTGTCATGGCGTTGACGCGGCCTTCTGTCCGTCCGCGTTCGATAAGGTTGAACACAGGCGTGCCCGGAACGGCAGCCATACGGCAGAATATCGCGGCGACACGCTCATCGAGGCGTAACGCCACAGCAATATCGCGTGCCGACAGGCCGTTGGCGGCATGCCCGATGATTTCGGGCACACTGTCGAACGGAATCAGATCGGTTATCTCCAGCCCTTCGGGCCAGTCATAAAGGTTATCAGCCATGGCATGATGCTAAAGTATGTCGAGCCTTTTCCTGACAGCCGCAGACTCCATCTCAAGGCGCCTGAGCTGGTGTCCGGCCTCAGAGCGGTCGCAGGGATGACAGCCGGGACGGTTCATGAAGGCCATTATCCTCTCTCGGCGCCCTGCGAGTCTGGCGAGCTCGTCTGTGACTTTTTTTTTCGACGCTCGATCTCTGCCTCTATACCGGTACGGGCGTCAGTCCAGCGTGCGAGAGCGGCAGCCGGAGCATCGGTCGGTTTGCCCGACTCCTCGGCTTCCTTGAGCCTTGTGCGCTGCTTGGACTGGTTGGCACGGGCGCTGTCAAGTTTCCTGACCAGCTCGAGGTCTGAGAGGACGGTGAGATCCTCGCAGGCCTGCCCTGCCGTGTCGCGCAGCTTGGGATGGTTGCCAAGTATGAGGCCTGTGTCTCGGTAGTGGTCGAGCTCGGCCCAGATGGCACGGTTGTTGAGATAGGCTGTCACGGTCTTCTCGGCCTCGGCCATAGACTCGGCAGTAGCTTCGTCTGGCATCTCCTGAAGACGCTCGAACGATTCACGGTAGGCATCATAGGCTGTGAACATATCGGCCACAAGTACCTTGAGAATATCCGGGCAATCGGGATACTTGAGGAAGGGATAACGGTCACGGAACCTGACCATGCGCATCACCGACTCGGGAGCCGGGACATTACACGACTCTTTCTGCGGCTGCGGCACTGTCTCGGTCACCACGGGCTGTCTTCTGGCCAGACGTGGAAGGCGCCTGAACTCCGCGTCAGAGAGTCCGGCGAGCTTACGCAGTTCCTCGACCAGCAGTGTGCGGGTGAACTCGGTGTCATCGACGGCAAACCTGCGCTTGAGCATACGGTTCTGGCCGTGGAGTCCATAGAGTCTCACCCCTTCCGCAAAGTTGCGGGGGCCCGTGAGGTAGGATATGATTTCCTTGCGATCTTCTGTTGTCATGGCTTATATGGTTTACATCACAAAATTAACGACCGATAATTACCGGGGGAAGGACACAAAAACGCCCGGATGCGGACATTCGCATTCCGGGCGCAATCTCAGAAACAATATTCCCGCAGACACGTCAGGTGTTATCGTATCGGCTCTGCTCGATCCAGACGAACGAGTCATCGGCCACCTGGAAGGCCTTGAGGGTAAGTTGCGAGCCCTCGGAAGCAGTGAATGCCCTGCCGCCCTTCAGGAGAATCGCGGCGGGGACATGCGACACGGTGGGGGCGGTTCCGGCAGTGCCGAGAAGAGTGATCACGTCGCCGTGCGAGCCACCCTCGATCTTGGATATTACGGCCTCGCCTGAAGATAGCTGATACTGGCCCTCTGCGATGAAGTCGACAGTGGTGGCAGCGGCCTCGACGGTCGAGACAGGCTCCTCGAGAGGAATTGTCCCGGCATAGATGCCAATGTCATCACCCTTGGAGATCTGGGCAAAGGTAATCTCATTGGCGCTGCTGTCTTTGTTGCCTGTATAGCTTGTGGTCATGCGACAGGGGTTGCACAGGTCGCCGATGATATCCGAAGGCTTGCCGGAACAATAGCGAACGATGATGATACATGTGCGGTTGAGCCAGTTGGCCTTGAACTCGCGGATGGCGAGCTCGTTGCCGGGATGACTGAATACGACCTGGGGTGTGGCGCCGACCTGGTCGGGGTCACCCTCGGCGGCTGCTGTCACCTGTATTGTGCCGGGGGTCATGTAGACGCCGATACCATAGGCGCCTTTCTTGAGTATGATGTCTTCCTCGATGAGCACTCCGCGTGCATTGCGCTTGGGCATAAAATCAATGTCGCGTGTGTCAATGACGACGAGATGGTCACGGTTGCGGAGACCGATACCGGGATTGCCCTCAGGCCGGGATACAGACTGTTTGATATACATTTGGGGTAGATGTTTGGTGATTAGTTTCGGATGAATGGTGCCCGGAAAACCCGGAGGCATCCGGGCACCTTGCAGGGATTAGGCCTTGGGAGCCACCACGCGCTCTACCTCGTAGAACTTGCCGTCGGCAGCCTTGACCAGCGAGATGGATGAGCCTGTAGAGAGGGTCATGCCGGCGGTCAGGACAAAATTGCCTCCGTTGGCGATGGTCGATGCGTTGGCGTCGCCGTTGCCATGGATGGTGTAGACAACACCCTCGCTGGCGTCGGTAAAGCCGGTGATTGCGGTTGCCTTGGTGTTCTCGGCTGTCGAGAATACCTCCGCATCGGCCAAGCTGGGGGTGACGGCATCGGCGGGGAACATGAAAGCGGAGGCTGCTGCCGTAAGACGCTCGATCTCGATAAACTTGCCGTCGGCACGCTTCATGAGGCGGATGACCTCGCCCCTCGAGGGCTTCCAGTCGGCTGTGAGCAGCGAGAACTTGTCGGCCTGCTTGATTGACACCCCGTTGTCTCCGTCTGCCGCACACTTGAGCGAGATAACCTTGCCGGCCTGGGCACCCTCGATGTCGGTGATGGCATAGGGCTTGGTGTTGACACCGGTGAGGACAGAGCTGTGAAGCACGACCGAGGGATTGGCGTCGGGCTGTCCCTCGATGAAGAAATCATCGGGCCGGTCGTAGTCGTTGCACCAGATCATCTGACGGCTGCCGTCCATCTGGACCTTGTCGGTGTACTTGTAGCCCACGGCCTCGGCCCAGACTGATTCCTTCCAGTTTGACCAGACCTTGATGCTCCAGTCCTGCTGCTCGATCTTGAACCTGAGCATCTCGCCTGACTTGTGCTCGTAGGTCTTGATGTTGCCGATGACAGTCCAGACAAGGCGGTGGTGGTTGTCGGCATTGGGGACGGGTATCAGCTTGACGCTGGGGAACTCCTTGACATACATGATGTCGGGCTTGTAGTCCTGATTGACACCATATCGGGCCTCGTTGTACTTGTGGTAGAGATGTACCAGCGGCGAGGGGATATAGCAGGCGATGGTGCCGGTGTCGCGCAGGTGGGCCGGAATCATCGAGGTACCGAGGTAGAGCACCTCGCCGATATTTGCGCCGGTGATGCGGGGAAGCTCGAAGGGCTTGATCTGGTAGACGGTCTTGCCGGTGGTACCTCCGTCAGGAGTATAGTCGATGTGGCCGTCGACCTTCTTGCGGATAAACTCATAGAATCCGTCGGCAGCCTCCATGGCACGTCCGGGTACATTGGGGTTGGGATTGCGGCGCACGCCGTTGACGCGGCGCAGCTCGCGCTCGTTGTGGAGCTTCTTGGCGGTCTCGACAAGCAGGTATTCGATGAGCGACATCTTGATGGGATCGGAGCCCTCCTTGTTGAGATGTCCGATCCATGACTTCTCGAGCTGCGCAAGATCCTGGAACTTGTGCGCGAACATGACCGAGAACATGCGCAGTGTCTCGGTGCCGAACTCGTACGAGCCCTTGGTGACGTTATCGAAATTGCTTCCGATGGTGTTGTCAGCCTGCGAGAACTCACCGAGCCAGATGTTGGTGAGCGTGGCAAGATCCTGATAGCCCGACTCGAGGGGCCAGATCTTCTCGAGCGACGGAAGCACCACGAGGAAAGACTGGAGGCGATCGCGCCAGGGGGTGCGGTAGAATGCGCCAAGGTCGGCCTTGAGGGTCTCGTAGTCGATGCTCGATGCCTCGGTCACCATCATGGAGAGGCCCTGGTGTGCGGCGATGGCGGCACGGGCACGCTGGTTGTAGGGACGGTCGAGTGCGAACATCACACCCTCGAAGCCTCCGAGCTGCTTCTCGTTCGTCAGGTCGAAGGCCTGCCCGGTAACCGATGTTCCCGAAGCGGAGGAGGGTGCCTTGCCGGAATCCACCTCGGGCATAGCCGAGAGGATTTTTACTTTCTCCTGAAGATCCGAGGCCATGGCCTGATACTTGAGGACGTCTGCCGCCTTGGCCGAGGAGTCTGCCTTGAGACGCTCTACCTCGGCAGTCACGGCTGTGAGCTGAGAGGTGGTCTGACCGAGCATGGCCGAAAGAACGGCCACACGGCGGGAACCGTCTTCGGCCGAAGCCTCTCCGGCCTCCGGCTCAGGCTCGTTAAGCGATTTCTCAAAATCCTCGATGAATTTCTGATGGAAGCCCACAGCGGCGAGTTTCTGTTTCTCTTCGGCGGTGATGACCTGGCGCTCGTCTACCTTGGAGAAGGCCTTGATGCCGAGAACCGCCAGCACGGCGGGGATGAAATTGCGAAAATCCATATTTATATGTGATATTGGTTGGAGTGTGTTATCTGTAAAGCTGAGATGTCTCGGTGGCGACCGCCCTGCCGAGCACCCACACGACCGCGTCATGGACAGACCCCATCTGGTCGATATACCCTGCGGCTACCGCCTCGGGGGCCGAGTAGACACGACCGCGGAAGAGCTCGAGCTTCGGGTCATATTCGATGCCAAGGTTGCGGGCCACCGTCTCGGCAAACACACGGTGTGCCGTCTCGAGCCTGGCCTTGGTCAGGGTGTCGTCCCCTGCCTCCAGTGCCCGGCTCTCCTGGTTCTTGAGGTCTGAGGTGTCCGGGTATATGTCACGCACCTCGATGCCGAGCTTGACAAGAAGCTCCTTGATAGACATATACTCGCACATGGCACCCACGCTGCCCACGCTACAGAACTGCGACAGGGCGAAGGTGCGGTCGGCACAGGTACCGAGCCAGAAATGCGCCGAATGCATGTCTCCGGCCACGATAGTGGCTACAGGCTTGGTGCATGAGATGATGGCGTCCGCGGCGACATCCAGACGTGTGATATGGCCGCCGGGACCGTCAATCACCATGACGATTCCGGCGATGTTCGGATTTGCCTCGGCGGCAAGTATGGTGCGGATGAGCCAGTCTGTCTCCCAGGCATAGAGCATTCCGGTGAGATAGACCATGGCTATCGAGTTGACAGGGAGGTGCGCATCGTCGAGCTCGTGCCAATCGGCTAAATAAGGCGCCGAGAGGGCCTTTGCCACGGGCTGCTTTGAGGCCAGCAACACCTCTGCGGCGTCGAGATTGCCCGACATGATGCACGGGGCCAGCAGCGTCAGGACACTCTCGAGTCCCTGACGCCGCACAGCCCAGTCGTTTGTAAAGAATTGCTGTAGCTTTTCCACGTGATTAATTTTTATGCAAATTAACCACGTTTCCCTCCCATCGGGAAGGACTGCCTATATAAGGAATGGGTCTATGCTCACACCTTCGCCGGAGAGGGTACACATATAGGCACCCTCCCCCGAGCTATATGACAGCCTGAGGGGACAGTCGGGCGATCCGGCCACACGCCTGTTGCCGTTCTCGTCGACATAGACGGCAAGAAGCAGACAGCCACTCAGCGCCTCGAGCTGCGCGGAGCCCTCCAGGTCTACCGGAGCACGTCTGAAAGTGATGGTTTTCCTGTATATCCCTTCTTCATTGTCAGATGTCACACGGACGCTTCCGGGCACCGCCATCACATCAACCGGACGCTCGAGCCAGAGCATACTGACGCGCCCCTGCACCTGCGCGAACCGAGACAGAGTGTCGACAGGAATCAGTTGCAGCGAATGGACGGCAGAAACAGTCAGTCTTGTCATAATTCCGTAGTCATAAAATGTTGATACTCAATTACTCCGCAAAATTCAGCACTTTTTCCGCAAAAAATACCTCAAAAAAGGACAAAACCAGGCATGATGTAGGTTAAATTTTTTGACTGAATCATGAACTTTTTCAGCCGTTACGTGTGTAGCCTCTCTTCAGCCTTCTGCGCACCTTGTCACGCCACCGCTGGTAATTCTTCAGCAGGGCATCCTCCGAGATCGAGTCGATGGCATATTTGCGCATGAACATGTAGACTGAATCCTTGTAGCGGACACCGTTCAGATGTTTCTCCTCGTCCATGAACTCGTGCAGCTCAGCCCACATGAGAACCCTGAACCTGTTGCCGAGCATCGAGGCCGCCCGAGCCGAAAGATAGTTGTATGTCTTCGGATCCTTGCCTCCGGCCATATTGGCATCGCGTCTGTCCGGCAGGGCAAACTCAAGGTTCCCGGTATCGACAGGATGGTCGGCGGGGCGTTTTGCCAGCAGGTTGTAGACGGTGACATAGATGTCGCTTGCAGACGGGAACCGCACGGTGCCCAGGTCATGGTCGAAATACCTGCCGCGGATATATTCGGCGACGTGAGGCTCGACAGTGATTCTGACGGTTATCATTAGGGGGAGATGTTGGTTTGTACACTGCAAAGATAGCGCAAATCCGTGAATATCCAGCAGACATCCCCCCGTTACAGCTTACCCTTTTTCAACTGGGTATATGAAAAGTTACAGAAATTTTTGTTACACTGTTACACGGCCTTAACTCGCTGATTCACAAGTGTATCAAAATTGTATCAAGGTTGTTTCAGCCCTGTAACAGTTTGTTTCAGGGGGGTGTTTCAAAATTTCAGAAAGGCCGTAACAAACCGAAAAAAGTTTGTTACACGGTTTGTGACACGTTTTGGTACACTTTTTCGGCGCGCCACTCCCCTCTTTTTCAATGATTTATCTTTTTTCTCCAACAGGTGTTACAAAGTAACAAAAATTTCTGTAAGATTTGGGAGGGGCAATGGGGAAGACGAGGCGGCGGCCTGAGAGCCAGAGGGGGGTGAGGGCGGAAAATCAAGCCGGACATCAGGGCGCGAAACGCCACAGATGTCCGGCAGAAGGAAGGGAAAAATGAATGTTTTTATGTCAGGTCGTCGCGGTCTTAAAGAATGTTTCTTCGTCAGATCGTCGCGGCCATAAAGAATGTCGATACGCTCAGCCGGAGACAGAACCGACCTCACCCATGATACTGCGGATCTCACTGTCTATAAGCTCACGAACCTCGGAAGTGAAGCCATATCTGATATTCGGGAAAACGGTGCCGTACAGGATACCCCAGATCTGCCTGTTGTAGATCATGTGGTTCCCATGCTCCTTCATGTCCAGGAAGCGGATGTACATCGGATATTTCATGATTGCCGAGTTGCCACGGCCACTTTTCGAGAGACTGTAGCCCGGCTGGGACAGAGAGTTGACAAGATTGCCTGTGCGGATACCAATCCGGCGCTGGTTCCTGACCAATCTGTGGCTCGCCCCAACACGTCTTATGCCGGTGACGGCAATATTGAGCTGCTCCTGATATATGGTCTTCAGACCTGCCAGGAGCTCGCGGTGCACATATTCGAGCTTGAGGGAATCCATGGGGACATAATCAGCTCTGTGTGGTGAAGGCTATCGACCATCCGGCCCAGTCGCCGAAGAACTCCGTCTCGGGGAGTGTGCTCATCGAACCCGGGGCCGCATTGAGGAAATGGCATCCCGTCGACGAGTCGGCCAGAAGCAACCTCTTGACAGCCTCGGCCACCGGCTGGGTTTCCTCGAGCACGCGGTCACCCGTAGTGATGCGGGGATTGTATTTCTGCATGACGAACACCACGCAGAGGTTATCCTCGGCGAACGAGTCGACATTTCCCTTGCCTTCGGCCGATGGCGGCATATAGAACAGCACGGGAGTGTCTTCCAAGCGTATCCGTCCCACCTTATCGGCCATGTTGGCTTCGACAGTCAGCGGCACAGCATCACGAAGCCCGTCGACACGTCCCACCATCGACTCCCAGTACTTGCGGTATTGTGCGAGCGCTATCATGCCGAGAAATAATGGTCAGCCTCGCCACGGCGACGTTTCACCAGCCCCGGCAATGATTTCAGGACGCCGTTGACACGCGCCTTGGTATGCCTCATGAACTCATCGCGTATCGACGGGTCATCAGGATCAGCCTTGACCTTGGCAAGGAGGGTCGACTTGCGCAGGTTGCCCAGGCCGATGTTATATGCTATCGACACAATCGAGTCGAATTGCCGGGGATTAAGACGCACGCCGGACACAAGCCCCTCTACCGAGAGGGCAAACCTGTCGACGTCCTCATTGAACAGCCTGACGGCATCGGCATAGCTTATCACCAGCCCTTCGGTGACATCCGAGCCGGTGTGGCCATAGCCGACGGTCAGGACTCCGGCAGGGCAGCGGTATGCCTTGAGGCGGCATCCCTCCCACTGCATCATCTTGGTACGCATCTCGCTGGTAATTTTCATAGGCGTCTATTTTTTTGATTTGTCGTGTATATACTCAAATTTGCACTTATACAGATACATAAGCACCGACCAGAAGGGGGATGCCTCGACCTCGGCCACATTGCCGAATACCCCGGATGTTGCAATCTCGAAGGTTATTCCGGCCCAACCTGTCTTGTCATCGGGGCGGCGGGGGCCGGAGCTCCTGAATATGATCGAGAAATCGACATCCCTGCCGTTAATCTCTATCGGGCCCGACTGGATGGCCTTCCACACTGCGAGAAACAGCATCGGGGCGTGCCATGCGAGTATCATGGGGACATCATCTTCGGGAGGTATCGAATAGAGTACCCTGGCGACCTCCGCATAGTCGCCATCGTCTTCATGGTGCGCCTCGATTATTGTGGCGCACTCGACAAACCTGTCAAAGCGGACATCATTCAGCCAGTCTGCCGGGCCCTTGTATCCGCCGTATTCCGGCAGCAGGTTGCGGCATGAGTCGAACCGTGGCACGGGCCCGCTGCCATGATCGACGAGATAAGGGTCTGTGACCTCGGCAAGCTGTGACTCGGCCTCACGTCTGTACCTGTCATGCAGCACCTCATAGCTGTAGTGCTCGAGACCGGCCAGGATGCTGTACCATGCGGTGCGCCATTTCCTGAGGTCGATATGTCCTCCGGTAAGGAGCATGGCCAGCCTCACATATTCCCGGTACTGCCCTGGAGTGAGCTCCTCGGGGATTCCTGGCACCTCAATATGTTTCCCCTTGAAGATGATTGTCCTCATATCAGTAGCTCATGCCCTTTGAGTGTACTATCGGGCCCGGCAGATGATAGTCAACCGGGGTGTCTTCGGCACGGATGGCGGCCATTATGTCCTCGAGCTGCCTGAGATAACGGTCTGCATCGGCCCCGAGGGATGCAGCCACCGCATTGCGGGCCTCCTTCTCTGCCTGTAGCCGCTGTTTGACGGGGGCTGACTGGTTTACCTGCACGACTCCATCGGGCAGAACCTCGACCGGGAGCCGCTCGACGGCCTTCTTCATGGCCAGGAGAGCTATTGCACGCCGGGCAGTGTCGCCAAGCTCTTCCAGCTCCTGGTCCCCGTCGAGAAGCCGCGCCATATATTCACGGCCCACTACCGGGGCGACAGATGCCGACTGCACCTCACGTATCATCGGCAGCAGCGTCAGGAACAGGCGGTGAGAGCCGATGACATAGTAGCAGTCGAACTCCTCCTTGCTCCTGATGAGAAGCCCGGCACGCTGGCGGTATTTGGACGAGTCTGTCCAGAACCCGAAGCTGCCGCGGTCAAGCGCCTCGATCAGCGCGTCGGTGGCCTCGTATGCAAGCCGCTGGATGTTCGACTCGTCCTTGAACTGTTCGAGGGCAGTCATCCCCTTCTCGTTCTCGCCGAGCCTGTGAGAGCGGCCATTGGTGTCGTGATGGGCGTCGAGTGTCGGGATAATCTTGAGCCAGGTGAACATGGCCACAGCCTGCCTCAGATAGCCTAGAGGGATGGTGGCCGAAGCCGGACACACCTCGGAGGGCTGGCAGCCCGACTCATAGAATGATGCCAGAGCCTCGACGGGGCCATGCCCGACGATAGCCGCGACATCACGTATGCCCAGGGGGATTATCGGTGCCCACATGGCAAAATCAACCCGGTCTGAAATCAGGCCCAGGGCGGCGGTTATCTCGGCCCCGCCATTGCCGTCACGGTCGAACAGTATCATGTGCAATATCAGATTTGCAGGTCAGGCATTCGCCTTGACCCTGTTTTCGGGATTGACGTCTTTCTCTGCGTCGACGATGGCGCGATAGAGGCCGATGCGCAGGTCAGTGCCCGGACGGTTGGCCTCGAGCATCATCTGGAACGGGGCACACAGCACCATGTCGGGGATGGCGGTCTCTGTGGCGTTGTAGACCTTGAGCGAGTACAGCTTCTCCGAGCCGCTGCCGAGCTTGGTATCGAGTATGAGGTTTGAGAGCGCCGGATCCAGACCGAACCCTGAGGTGGCCGCGGCCTCGGCCTTGCGGCAGATGGCGACCTGCGCCTCGATATAGTCCTTGATCTTCTTGTCGATGGGTGTTATCTTCCATCCCTCGAAATTGTTTGCCACCTCGTTCCAGAACTGCGACGTGTGCATGAACTTTCCGGCATTCTTACGCCCGGACATATTGGCGGCAAACTGCTCCATTGCCTTGTCCTTGGCCTCCTCGAGCATACGTGCCTCATAGGGTACCTTGGTCTTCTCGCATATCTCGCGCAGCCGGGCCTCCACATCGTCCCAGTATGACTGAGGGCTCTCGATGTGCATGGAGATTGCAGAGGCATTCTCGTTATATGTAGCCAGTATCCCGTCGAGCGTATTGACCAGCTCGAGCCATCCGAAGGCACCCTTGAAACGCGGCATACTGTAATGCAGCTTGTTGTAGCTGTATATGCGGTGATATGCCAGTGAGACGGGATGCCTGAACGGATGAGCCGGGTCAAAAAGCGGATACACGCGGAAATCCGTGCTGAGCGGATTGGGGAAATCGCCCACGGCTGCCTCTGTGGGCATCTGTCCCTCGCCGGCATAGACGAACCTGACCCTTCCAGCCGGGACATGCTCGACACTCGCTATCGAGCCGGGGCCACCTACGCGCGAGCCGCGGGTGCGTGTCACCTTGACCCAGAACCCCTCGAGGTGCATCAGGTCGACAAGACACCGCATCATCTGTGTCCTCCAGTCCGAGGTCTCGAGCATCGCCATCGCATCGGGGTCGGTAGTCCATGCGCGATAGGGCCTGCCATCCGTGGTCACAGCATCGCGGAAGAGGCGTGGGCCTTCTCCCCATTGCAATCCGACCTTCTTTCCCATGATGCCCTCTCCGGCATAGAATCCGGACAGAAGCCGGTCGACATATCCCGGCAGGTCATCGTCATCACCATAGGGTATGACACGGACGCCATGCACCGTGCGGAACCTGTCAGAGCCCCAGTATCCGCCTGTGATCATGCGGCTCGAGGCCGACCAGCCTCCCGAGCGCGAATTGAGGTTGAAAGACATCACCTTGCCCGGGCCGTTGTCTATGAAACCGAAATTACCTATCCTCCTTATCATATCTCGATATTGGTCAGTTTAACACCGTGCGGCATCCGTTGAACTCCATTATCAGGCACTGCCAGCAGTTCATGGCCCTCCCGGTATCAGTATCGGTGAAGAACAGCTTGTGGCTGGCGGCGGATACATCTTCGTCCGAGGGTTTGGGCCGGACACGGGCATTGGCCACAGAGGCCATGTCGCCGCCGCGGCGCGTGTCACGGTTCCACTTGCGGAACCTTATGGAAAAGGTGCCCCCTTCGGCGCTTATGCGCTTCATCTCGTCGATGGCCTTGTATATGTTTATTTTTTCCATAGCTTCGGCAATAATGTCCCGGCCATATAGACCAGGGTAACGGCGAGTATCATGGCTCCGGCGTGCCGCTCGAGCCTGTCGAGGGGAGACTCAGCCACGGCCACAGTGTCCGAGTGCGTGTCTGTAGCGCTGCTGTCGGCCTCACTGTATGTACCTGCGCTCCTGAGCCGGAAGCCCTCTATGTTCATGCCATAGTCAGTCTGGCGGAAGCTGCCCCAGCCGAATACAGAGAGGCCAGACCATATCACCGTGACAGGACGTCCGGCAGAATCTCTCGAGATGTCGATGCGTCCGCAGTCACGACGCAGGCCATCCAGTGTGTCGGCTTCAGATAAGGTCACAGACAGGTCTGTGCGGCCTGAGTCGCCCTGTACATTCATCTCCATGGCTGAGGCAGTCACGGCAGAGGTCTCCGTGACGGTCGTGGAGCGCGATGTGCCGCACGAAACGGCCATCACACCCAGTGCCACCAACATCGCCGTCAGGATATCCTTCACTGGCCTCCTCATAATGCCTCCGCGTTTTTGGTTCCGGCCATGGCCATCAGGCGCTCATTGACATTGTCCTTGAATTTCTCGAGCTCGTTGGCATAGTGGATTGAGATGCCGAGCAGGGAGGCCACGAATATGGAGATAAGACCGAACGCCGTTATCACTGACTGGTGTATCTCTCCTTTCGGGGGGATCAGCAATCCAAGATAGAGCAGCGTCAGTCCGGCCAGCATCGTCACTACGGCCAGCGAATAGGTTATCACATCCTTGATGGTGAGCTTGTCGAACTCTTCCTTTAAGTGTTTCATCTCGCAGACATTTTGTTATGTCACAAAGTTCGTCAATCCCCCGGCACCCGCGAAGGACAGAAAGAGAGACGCACCGGCCTCACGGTCGGTGCGTCAACATGCTGAAGCCAATCTTCCTTACCTTATGTTCATCAAAAGGATAACTTCATTCATTCTGAGCAAATAACGTTTTTATGTGGTCGCAGATTTGTCTTGACATACGGAGAGAGATATGCCGGCAAAAACATCATCGACCCGCTCGGCCACCGTCTTGGGGAGGGTGTCGGCGCAGAGCTGCCTGAGCAGTTCCCGGTCGCCGGAGATACTCCTGACGATGCGCCGGAGCGTGACAAGAGTCCTGATGGTATCGAGGGCCTGGCGGTCTGACATGTCAAGCTCAGCCTGGTTGTCGAGGATGGCTGTGATGGCAAGCGACAGTGTGTCGATACACGCCCGGGAGAGACCGCCGGGATGCGCCATGACGGCAAGAGCGGCGGCAGCCGGCGACACATCGGTGTCTAACGTGATTCTCATCTTTCAGGGGGGATTGTTTTATGTCGGGCTTTGTGATTGCAAATATAGTCATTTTTATCACAACTATATCATATATCGCCCAAAAATGATTGAAATTTAACTGATTATTCCCTTCATATCCCGGTTTTTGGCTCCTGCGATGGTGACCAGGGCATATCTGGCCAGTTGCAGAAGCCCGAGATTACGGTAAAAGAGATCGTCGTCGCTGAAGTCGGCCTCCTTGAGATAATGACCCACCAGGATGTCGATGAATGTGCTGACGCTGCTGACCAGAGCCGGGTCATCCTGGATCATGCTGACAGCGTCGATTACCTCGCGGTTTATCACTACGCCTTCGGGTATGTTGTCGTTCATGACGCGCCTCCTTCCTGACAGACGGTGATGTTGATGGTGCCCCCCTCGAGATGTATCTCGAAGGTGTTGCCGGTGAGCGAGAGGATGACCTTGTCCTGGGCCTGGCATACGGCGTCGGCGAGTTCATTGAGGATGCCGCGAACCTTCTCTGAGGCTACGCGACGGGAATGTTTCTGGTTCATTTTGTGAGGTTTTCGCGTTAAGACAGAAAAACGGCTGTCATATCCCGTTCGCGAAAACCTCACAAATCTCTCCGAAGAGTCATTATGATATGGATATGGCAGCCGTATGGCTATATGTATGGACATAAAAAATGCCCGATAGGATGTCGAGCCTCTAACCGGGACTCAAGCGGCGCATGATTGCGAGCTGTTTTCGCACTGCAAATCTACGACAAAAAATCAATTCTACCAAAAAAAATTGATAAAAAAGCCCGACTGCACCTTACGGGACAATCGGGCCGGATGCTGACGGATGCAAACGTTGACAGACGAAGATTTATATGATCTTAATGCAGCTCGTCAGCTAAATCTTGCAGTTCAATAGCTATTGTATGCAATGCGTCACTCAGTTTCTTAAGCTCGTCAGGGCTGAACTCGCACGGCTTGCCGTTCTTGATATTGTTGTTAAGTTTCTGACTGAACCAGCTCCCGGACTTGCCAAAGAACCGTTCTGCGATATAAGCCCCGTTAAGGACTCTCAGCAAGTCGCCGCGCTCCATGAATTTAATCTTTGAGAGCACCGGATCTGATGTTTTATTGTTTTGAATATCCTCCATATCATGTCTCTTTTAAAACGCCCTCCCCGTTTTGGTGGGGAGAGCTTGTTTGTCAATCGCTAAGCAGCAGTCTCAGTTGATTTCTTATTTCAACTTTCAGCCATCGTTTCCGACTTTTGTCCTTAATCAGGCGGAGGTGGTTGAGCATGTCAACCAAGTCTTGGACCTCCTTTCTAAATTCTTCGTCTGTCATTGTTGAAGATTTGGGGTTAAACGTTTAAAGATTCTCTTGTTCTTTTGAACATTACAAAGATAGTAATTATTTCGTTACTAACCAAATTTTCAAGTAAAAAAGTTGATGAAAATACGTATAAAAAACACCCCCGCCGTAATGGCGGAGGTGAGCCCGGCCTTGGCGGACATTTGTCAAATTAAACAAGGCAATCTCAGATTGAATCGGCGGCACGGCGTATCCGGTCGGAAAGGTCGCAAAGCGCCCCCTTGAGCTGCATGGCTTCCTCGGGAGTAAAACCACCTGCGCCACCATTGCCATCAATGCCATCAAGTTTGTGGTACAGCCACGAACTCGATTTGCCGAAATAGGTTCTTGCAATCTCGCGCCATGAGATAGCCACGAGGATGTCGGACATCTTGCTCTTCACGTCCGGGATCAGTGTTTTTGCTTGGATGACTGTTTCCATATCATTCTATTTTTAAACCCTCCCCCTCGATGAGAGGGAGGGCGGTTTGTCAGGGAAGGTCTGTCAGTTCATCGACGAGTTGCTGGATGTAGTAGAGCAGTTGGGGATAACCGTTTGGGAAACTCTTTTGATAGTTTCGGATAGCTCTTATCAGCTCCTCCTCCTTTTCTGTCAGTTTGATTTCTTCTTTTCGTTTTTTCATTGTGGTAACTTGTTTAATTTGACATCACAAAGTTACTACGAATTTTCGTATTAAACAAATTTTCGAGTAAAAAAGTTGATGGGAAATTCGTACTTTTTGACCTATCGTTTGCACATTCGGTTGGGGAGATTGGTTTTATAAATGATTGGCTTCTCATACGCCACATCATATCCACCCTCGAGCAATTCAAAGTCATAGATGAACACAAAGGGATTTCTCTCCCATGTCCCTTTGCTGAATATACGGTCAATCAATACGGCATATACTTCGCGGGGAGTCATGCCTATTAAAAGCTTTTCTCGACTATATTTATCCAGATAGACAACTCTGTATTCCGTATGAGTTACGCTGTTGCCCCAATTATTACTCACTTCAACAGCCCTCACTCCTTCTGCGACACAATCCTTGTCTGAAATATCCTGCAACCGTTCAACACGCACGTCGGTTATTCGGATGTAGTGAGGCATGAGGCTAGCTCCAACAAACATTTTGTTTGCCCAACCCCTTAGTTCAGAAGCCAATTCTTTCTTATAACCGCCGACCTCAGGAATACTGCGATAAAAAATTTTGTCGGGACTATATCCGGCATCTCTATAGCTTTGCGCTACAGCTACAATCTCACCGACTTGATACCTTGAATTTCTTACGGTATCGCTCCAATTGCCTAATGGCGTATTATCTGGAACTATCCGTCGGGTCTGCGTTTTTCGTCGGCTCAACACGGCTTGGGTGAGCCCGAAACGGTCATCGAACATTATCTTTTTCATAAAAAATGAGTTTCAGTTTTTACTGACTCAACCGAATAGGGTTGGAGCGGGATTGAGACGCTCCGATCGGAGTTTACCGAGAGCTTCCTCCGCTTTCTTTCGGTCGGCCTTTGCTTCCTTCTCCCGGGTAATGGCCGAGTTTATCGTATGAAGCAGTTCGATCTCGGCATTGTTGGTCTCGATAGTACGTCGCATTGAGCCTGTGAAATGCTCATAAAGCACATCATAACATTCGCGACGGTAGCGTGCGACAGCCTCGCGGGCTTCCGGCGCGACTTTGCCGGGATTGATTGTGGCAAGCCAGCCGTAAACATCGCGGAGACGAATGCAGTACATTTCATACCGCTTTCCGTCGGCACCAGTTGCGGTGATAATCGCCGTAACTGAATTGAAAAATTCGTCGGCATTTAGCTTGTTTCGCTGTGCGTCTACGTCAATGCCTATGGCATCGCATACGGGCTTGATGGGGACGAAGACCTCTCCGTCACGGACAACGGTAACGATGTCGACACCGTTGATTTTTGAGATTAGTGTTTGCATTTCTTTAGTGGATTATTTATGGATGGATATTCCTCACAGACAATTCAAGTGAATCAGAACGGAAGATCGTCATCAAAATTATAGCTCGGCCCAACAAGACGACTAACTGCAATCTCAAAATCTTGCCTTAATTCCGATAACCGCGCCCTTTCTGCATCTTCTTTTTTGGCTTCGGAGTATTCTGCATCATCATCCCCCAGGTACTCTAACAAATCTATAGAAGCCGGGACAGTTATGCGGGAGAATTCTTCGAGAGCATCCAGGAGGCTTTCTTCTAACTCGGCAAACGCAAGCAAAATTTTCTCGCTCAGAACACACTCCCATGCATTAATCAGGCATCCATTGAACCCACTGGGCATAGGAAGGCTGCTGTAATACACACGCAGAAATTCGGATATATCTTTATCCAACTTGACGACACCTTTAAGCAAGTTCTCACGCCTGCTCAATTCAACCCAAAAAGGGTCCTCCGACCGGAAAGAGAGAATACGTCGTGGGTCTGTGATACAACTCATTGTTTAGTACAGCTTGAAAATGTCCTCGCCACGGGCATATCCGCGCAGATACTCGAGGACACAATAAAACATAAGATTGTCGAACATGTGCCACTGGGCGCTGTCCCAGTCAAGGAACATGGCACGGCCTATATATTTGTCGATTGGGTTCTCATGCCCAAAGTATGACGAAAACTCCAGAAGGACGAAACGGCGACGGAGTGCGCCGTTATTATGGAACATGTCGGAGGTAGCGTCAGACGTCATGAGCAAGTACGGAACTTTCGAGCGAGGGATGACGAGTGCGGGCTGTCCTTTGCGCCGGACAGACCATGTATCGGTGCAAAGGAGGGAAGCTCTGTCGAAATCGAAGCAATAAGGCACGTCATCAAGGATAAGGAGATTTGGGTTCTCCTTGACCCCACTCAAACCAAATGACCTGTGAACGTCGCGAGCGCGTAAGAATACGGGATTGCAGAGCTGTGCGATGGCCCGTGCGAATAGGGTCTTACCATTGGCGCAAGCACCTTTGTCTTCGTTGACACACATGAACGCATAATGACGGCATCCACCGCGAGGCAGCTTATTACATAACATATAACCTATGGCGGCGAGTTTCTTGATGAAGCAGCCATTAGAGGGGCTGGTGCCATCAAGGAAACGGTAGAAATCGGATTTTCCGCCGATAAATTCGGTCGGCGAGGAGGCGGCCATGAAAAAGCGGTCGAGAATCACATCGCCGGGGCCCGGGCGGAAGGTGCGCGAGATTCTGATCTCGCCGGGCAAGTGGATTGAGACAGTGCAGTTCTTGAAGAAGAAACGCGCTGCCAGTGTTGTGTCTTTGTCGTTCATTTCGCTATGGAGTTAAGGGGTTAATCATTTAGTTGCCACAGTCACACCTGAGGCGTACTGAAGGGAAGGTATGTTTCATCCGGCGCCTGGGGAGTCTTTTCGCCCCGGCTGATTCTCTCGGCCTCCGCTACGGTGCGCAGATACAGCATATCCACAGGCTTGGTCTTCCCGGGATTCAGGGGATCGTTGACACGTTTCTGTATGCGTCCGCTCGGATTCTTCAGCTCATCGGGATTAAGCTCGTCGATATATCCGCAGGTATAGCAGAAGCCCTTCAGAGCCTTGGTAAAGGCCTGCATGGAGAACTTGGTCACGCCGCTTGTGCGCTTGTAGTCCTCGAAGGCTATCTGCCTTACGACAAAGTTGTCGAGATTGTCTGAGCCCTCGGCAAAATATCCCTCGGCCCAGTCACGGAAATTCTCGGACATGTCGCGCATATACTTGCGGAAGATGATATTGTCAATCTTGGGCTCAATCTTGATGCTCTGGGTGCTGACAGATAGATAGAACCGGACGCACTGCATGATGAAATTTATGTCGGCGTTCCATTCGGCATCGGTATAGCGCGGCCCGAAAAGGTCTTTGCCGAAATCGTCCTTGATGGTGCGTGTCTCGAGATAGTCGTTCTCCTCGGTCGACTGGTGGTAGTAGTCGGACATGGTGACATATATCGAGCGCCTGACGGTGGATGGATTGAACTCCTTGGGGACATAGTTGGTGGTGAAGGCAAATTTCGGAGCTTCCTCAAACGTGAGGGTGTAACTGTTGACCTGTTTTGGATTGATGGTCATGTCACCCGTTATGGTGTCATAGAGCTGCTTGACCGGGAAATATTCGTCGATGTCATCAAACAGGGCTATATCGGTGCGCTTGCTGATACGCTCAGTCCAGAACTGATTCTCGAACAGCTTGGTATTACGGCCCGGCATCGGCACATAGTTGACAAAGTTCGAGAGGGCCTTGAACATGAAGGATTTGCCGGAACCGCCATTGCACTGGTCATTCTCGCCGATGACATTGTCCATGACGAAAGGCGCCCATCCGCGGGACGGAGACTTGAAGCGGTGCATCATGTAGCCGACAGTGAATATCTTGTTTATCAGGCATTGCTTCTGTTCCTGAATCTCATCGGCCTCGAGACCCTCGCCGGCAATATCGAACTTGTGGGCCGTCCTGTAGGCATCAGCATCCGCACGGTTCAGGGATGCAAGGTTCTGCTCGAGCTCCTTTCGCCAATAGAGGCGTGATGAGTTGATGAGATACCTGAAATAATTCGAGGCCGTAGAGCTTATGGATATGTCAAAATCCGCGCTGGCAGTCTGCCCCTCGGGATGCGTTATCTCAAACATATCGGGCAGCAGACTCACCTCATGCCCGATGACGTTGCTCTGCCATACATATCGGCCTTCCAGCCCTTTGCGGGCATCCTTCTTGGTAATTCCCTCGGCAGTGATCTCCACTGCGAATCTCGGGAAGAAAAACCATTGGGATGTTTCCGTATAATTGGAGAAATCGAGATCTATCTCGCGAAGGGACTCCAGGGAAGCGGCGTTGAGATACTGTGTCCCGGCAATGATATTGCGCAGGTCTCGCTCAAGGCCTTCCTCCTCGGCCCAGTACTCGACAAACGCCCTTATCTTCCTGGCCGTAACAGGTTCGACGACATTGTCAATTATCCTGATAAACTGGGTCTCCTTTACGGTGTCATCCTTGAGGGTATGGAATCCGTTGAGCCATAGGAAATATTTCAGACAGATGAAATCTATGCCGTATTTGCGGCGGCAGCTCTTGCCATCCTTGGATGTCTCCAGCCTCATAGTCCAGAAACATGCCGGGAGGGCGCGGTTGATGAGCTTGCGGAAATCATTTTTGTCAGGGCGTAGCTCCATCCAGTCGCGCAAGTCCTTTCGGGGCTTGCCACGGTTGTCCTTATATTGCATGAGGAGCTCGGAAGGCAGCCATACAGTGTGTATGTCAAGATATTTAAGGGCAAGCTCTGTGCCGCGACGTATGCCGGTAGCATCTATGTCGGGAATATTGTACAGCACCTCTACATATCGCATAACCTCACGGTAGGTAGCGGGCTTGAGCTCGGCGGTCTCCGAGTTGAGCCAGATCGGATGATAGCCCTGCGAACGGGCACACAGTGCATCGCGCTCGCCGGAACACAGGACGGCAGCCGGGAGCTTCTTCTCTACATAAGGCTTATCTTCGTTAGCAGGATCTTTCGCCCATATCCTGGCCTCCTGATCGTTCATGCGGCGGTATTCGTCACGCAGCTCTCCGAGACCGTTCACATAGTCGGCCTGCTTCTTGCCACGCGGCATATAGCTGAAGCGGAACCCCTTGTCGGGATTCAGCGGCTCGTAGACCTTATAAAATCTGTCCTGCTGGCCATTCTTATCAGTGAACCAGCACTCGCGCATGAATATGGGAAACCGCTCGTTCGAGTAGCGGTAGGTTATCTTCCTGTCCTTGACACGGGCAATATATTTCACCGGACACCAGTGCAGGGCCCGCAGATGATCACGGGTGACGTTAGGGCCCATCACCCGGCACATGCCGTCAGTGAAATCATCGAGCAGCTCGAAATACTCTCCTCCATCCGGCTTATCTGCCGGAGCGGGTTCCTGACGTATATCGGGCTTGTTGATGGCCCTGTCGAGGCTGTCCTGTATGCCGAATGTCTGCGCAAGATCCATTATAGCCTCAGGGAAGCTGAGCCCGGTGGCCTCACGGTGAATCTGGATGGGGTCTTTCATCTTTCCATCGTCACCGAAATCAGTCACGCAGTAGACAAACGACCCGTCATTTCGCTTCTGGCGCCGGGCATGGGCGGATGCAGTCTTCTCATCACGCAGCTTGAAGGGAGTCTTCTTCCGTATTGCCTCGCGGATGGAGGGAATATGGAGCTCAAGAATACTCAGGCCCTCCTCCGTCGCTTCATATAGTTGGGTTGGCGTTATCATGGGTAACAGGTAACGGTGTAACAAAAAAATCGGGCAATCTCAAACCTGTTTCGCCTCTGAGACAGAGGACGGAAGGGGATGGGCCTCATGGCATCACGACAAGCTCATCTCTGTTGATACCGAAGGTATGCGTGATGGCATCGCATACTGACTGGATAATCAGACTACATCCCGTCATCGAGTCGACTGTGAAGACCATCTTGCCTCGATCAGGCAATATGCCCGTGACATTGATTTCGGGTATCACGTTCAGGTTGTCGGCCATCCCCGCAATCGTTCGTGCATTTTCCGGCTGCGGATAGACTGTCATGCTGGCAGCACGTCCTGTCCGTTCGATGATTGCCGAATATTTTCCAAATCTGATTTCTTTTCTCATTTTCTTTACAATGTGTTTCTATGTTAAAAAAGTCTCGCCGGAGAACGATGCCGGTTACGCCTCCGGCACCTACTCCGGCAAGACTATCGTGAATATCTCTTTTCCTGACACATCAAGGGAAACCTCATTGATGGCTTTTTTAGCAAGTACCGGGATCCTACACCTGCCATTTCTCCAGTTATCCAGAGTATATTTTGGTACTCCACACACCTTGACAAGCGTATTTACAGTCTCACGGTATTCCCTGTATGGAATCTCATACAGCCAGTCACGAAGGATTTTTCCATCCTTGCGTGCGATTGCAGTCCTTTCTCCTTGCATTGTTCATTTAATTTGAGTAAATTTACGTCACAAAGGTAAATTAAATATTCCGAATACGGCATATACACTTTACTTTATTTTATGTTAAATAATGCAAAATGATAGTTAAAGGATTAAATTATAATAAGATAAATAAAATACTTGAGGAAAGTAAACATTCCAAACGATATGTCGCGGAGCGTTGTCATATCTCTCGGCCATGCCTCGATGGCCTTCTGAGAGGAGGAGACACCAAAGTGACTACCCTTGTCAGCATCGCCAATTTCTTCAATCTCCCAATATCATATTTTTTTGACGAAGAGACTCCGACAAACCACATTGAAGCCCACGACCGGAGTAATGCCGCCGGACGCGACATCAACATAGGGTCGGCGGACACAGTACAATATCAGGAAAAGATTGCCCTGCTTGAGCAACGCATCGCCGATAAGGATGAGATACTGGCAGACAAGGAAAGACTTATAAAGATTCTGCTCGAGGGCCGTAACCAGTAACCTCACAGACATGGCAGATCTGACACTGATACGTGAGCTGTGCAAGAACCGTAAAATCACAATACGCGAGCTTGCACGCCGCGTGGGCCGCAATGAGAGCGCTATTCAGCGCATTATACGCGACGGCACTACCAGTACCGCACTTTTGGAAACAATCGCCGGTGAGCTTGGCGTTACTCCGGGTGTGTTCTTCGGCAACGACACCAATTCGCCCGCGGCAAACCTACAGATTGAAATAGAGCATCTAAAAGCTCTGCTCCATGAAAAAGAACGCCTTATCGCAGTGCTCATGCAAGACCGCGATACACTCCAAAATAAAAATGTCGGCACAATGTCGGCACAATAGCACACCAAATTGTTGACGGGGAAAAAGGAGATCATTCTGCTAGGAACCTCCACAAATCCCGACCCCACGTCGGGATTTTGTCGTAAAATACCGTATCCAACACCTGTTTCCTAAAAAAATACCGGCAACCAAATTTGGTTGCCGGTATTTTTTTATTTCACTCACGCACCTCCTCCAAGGGCGTGGTAGAGTTTTATGATGCCCTGAATCTTGTCGAAAATTTCCTGTGTCTCGGTAAGTTGGGCGGTCAGCAGTGACTGCTGGGCGGTCAGCACCTCGAGATAGTTACTGCCTGAGCTATATGTCATCAGGAGGCGGGTCGCCCGCACGGCTCCTTCCAGGGCCTCAATCTGCCGTGCACTTACCTCAAGACGGAGGTCTGCGTTCTGCCATTGGACGAGTGCGTCGTTTACCTCAGATCCGGCATCGAGAAGTTTCTGCCTGAATGTGAGGAGAGCCTCTTCCTGCCTGGCTTTGGATATTTTCAGGTTTGAGATATTCCGGCCTCGGTTGAACAATGGCTGGGTCAACGAGCCGATTGCATTCAGAAGCCAGTTGCCGGGATTCACAATGGCAGCCCCGCTGTTGTTGGTCCATCCGACGGTACCGCTCAAAGTGAGCGAGGGATAGAAGGCCGAGCGCGCCACATTGACCGAATAGAAAGCCTCTTGAAGGGCATACTCAGCCTGTCGTACATCCGGACGGTTTTCAAGCAACCCGAGCGGCACCCCAAGTGCGATGTCGTCAGGGAACAGCTGTGATTTCAGCTCACCGCGCTCGATTTTCCCGGGCGTGCGCCCGAGCAATGTGCATAGCGAGTTTTCCTGCGCCTTGATCTGCCGGGACAGCGAGAGGATTGTGTTTTCCACATCAAGGCGGCTTGCCACGGCCTGGGCCACCGAGGCCTCATGTGCCTCACCGACATCCTTACGGACGCGGAGGGTGCGGATTATCTCATCCCACGACTCCAGCGACAGGCGGGATATTTCAAGCTGTCTGTCAAGAGCCAGAAGGTTGTAATAACTGTTGGCTACAGTCGCGACAAGCTGTGTGGCCACAGCCTGACGGTAGTATTTCTGTTGCCACAGTGAGGCGACAGCGGCACGCTTCTCATTTGTGATGCGTCCGGCTATGTCAATCTCCCAGTCTGCCGACAGCCCGAGCGAGTAAGTCTTCGCAGCCTTTTCGCCTGCATAACTGCTTATTCCGCTCTGAGGATTCAGTGACACCGCCGGAAGATATGCCAGCCGTGCGGCAGATAGTGTGGCCTCTGCCTGTGCGACCCGTAAAGACGCAATCCTGAGATTGGAATTGTATGCCAGAGCCGTATCTATGAGAGCCTGCAGCCTTGTGTCCGTGAAGAACTCACGCCACGGTATCGAAGCCACACTGACTGTGTCGGAATCCGACGCCACGTCGTCGCCGAACAGGTTCCCGGTCTCTATGCCGTCTGGGCGGCTGTATTGCCTATAGTTAGCACATCCCCCGGTGACGAGGAGGAGTGCAATCAAAACTACAATCTGTCTCATTCTCCTTTTTTCTTTTTCTGAATCCTTATATCCTCTTTCTCAGCCTCAATCTGGAGGTCGGGCAATTTCTCCGCTCCAAACTGAACGGGCCTCACCCTCTCCTGCAGAGCCTGGAATACGATAAACATGGCCGGGACAAAGAACAGCAGCGCCACGGCGCCCACAAGTAGTCCACCGACGACACCCGAGCCAAGCGAGCTGTTGCCATTGGCACCGGCGCCCGACGAGAACATCAGGGGCAAGAGGCCGAATATCATGGCAAGCACGGTCATGAGTATCGGGCGGAAGCGCGCCTTGGCCGCACCGACAGCAGACTGTATCAGCGACATCCCGGCCTTGCGCCTGTCGACGGCATATCCTGTCACAAGGATGGCGGTCTTGGCAAGGAGGCCGATGAGCATTATGAGGCCGGTCTGCAGATAGATGTTGTTCTCGAGTCCCATCAGTTTGGCGAACAAGAAACTGCCCATGAGTCCGAAAGGAACTGAAAGCAACACAGAGAACGGTATGAGGAAACTCTCGTACAGTCCGCACAGGATGAGATATACGAATACGAAACAGAACAGGAAGATAAGCACCGTATTGTCCGATGTCTCGCTCTCCTCGCGCGAGATGCCCGAGAACTCATATCCATAGCCTTTGGGCAACACCTCGGCCGCAACCTCGCGCACTGCGTTTATGGCATCGCCTGAACTATATCCCGGAGCGGCCTCACCGTTTATGCCCATGGAACTGTAGAGGTTGAAACGGCTCACAGACTCGGGCCCATAGTCTTTGGTTATGGTCACGAAATTGCTCAGCGGAGCCATGCCTGAGGGCGTACGGGTCATTATCCTGTCGAGTGACTCCACATCCACGCGATAGTCGGGAGAAGCCTGAATCATGACGCGGTAGAGCTTGGAGAAGCGGTTGAAATTCGACACATAAGCACCGCTATAGTAGCCCGAAAGGGTCTCGAGCACGGCATCGGCGGTTATACCGGCCCTCTCGCACTTGACAGGATCGACCTCGACAGTATATTGAGGGAAAGCGACATTGAAGGTTGAGTATGCCGTCGACACCTCGGGGCGTTCCTGGAGAGCGGCAATCAGACGCTGGCCGACCGAGAACAATGAGTCCGGGCGTCCTCCGGCCTGGTCCTGCAGGTTAATCTCAAAGCCGCTGCTCACGCCATAACCGTCTATGAGGGGTGGCAGGAATGCGAATATGGTCACGTCAGGGATTTCGAGGCCGATGGCGTTAATCCTGTCGACCACACTCTGCGCATCACTCCCGTCGCCCTTGCGGTCTGCCCAGTTATGGAGCTTGACTATGAGCATACCGCTCGACGGTCCGGCACCTCCGATCAGGCCATATCCGACCGTCTCGCTATAGAACTCAATCTCCGGGATACTGTCTATGCGCTGTTCTATCTGCTTCATGATCTCGTTGGTGCGGGCTACCGACGACCCCGGAGGAGTGGTTATGTTGACCATTATGGAACCTGTATCCTCGTCAGGCACGAGACCCGTCTTGGTAGTCTTCATGAAAAAGACAAGCAGTGCCACTGACACAGCGAGCGAAATCCACATTACGGGCTTATGACGCACGAAGAATATCACACCGCGCACATATCTCTGGGTGAGATAACCGAAAGCGGCACTGAATCCGGCCCTGTATCTCTCAGCAAATCCGTTTTTGCCTCCAGACACCTCATGTGGCCGCAGCATTATGGCGCACAGAGCCGGAGACAACGTGAGCGCATTGACCGCCGATATGCCGACGGCCGCAGCCATTGTCAGGCCAAACTGCGTATAGAAAGTACCCGAGGTGCCACCCATCATGGAGACGGGAAGGAACACCGCCATGAACACGAGCGTCGTCGTGATGATGGCCGAGGTGATGCTCTTCATCGCATCGTTGGTGGCCATGAACGGAGACTTATATCCTATGTCAAACCTGGCCTCGACAGCCTCGACCACAATAATCGCGTCATCGACCACAATACCAATCGCAAGCACAAGGGCGAAAAGGGTGAGGAGGTTGATGGAGAAGCCGATGAGCGACATGATTATGAAAGTACCCACAAGAGATACTATGATGGAGATGGCCGGAATTATGACAGACTTCACATCCTGCAGGAAGATGAACACAATGAGCACGACAAGGAAGAATGCCTCGAAAAGGGTCTTGACAACCTGATGCATCGAGGCGTCAAGAAAATCTTTTGTCGAGAACACGTCGCCGAACTCTACCCCCTTCGGCAAGCTGGCAGACATCCGGGCTATCTCGCTGTCTATGGCATTGATGACCTCTGTGGCATTTGAACCTGCGGTCTGATATACCATGAAGAGTGCTCCGGGATGTCCGTTGGTCTGGCTGCGATAATTGTATGCCTCGTCACCAAGCTCAACCTCCGCAATCTCCTTGAGACGGAGCACCTCGCCCGAGGGGAGCGATTTTATCACTATGTTGCCGAATTCCTCGGGCGTCGACAGACGTCCCTTATATTTCATCGTATATTGGAATACACCCTCATAGTTCTCCCCGAACGAACCTGTGGCCGACTCTATATTCTGGGCCGCGAGAGCCGCGGTGACATCGGCGGGTATCAGGCCATATTGCCCCATCACGTCGGGCTTGAGCCATATACGCATGCTGTAGTTAGAGCCGAGCAGTGTCACGGCCCCGACTCCCGATATGCGTTTGAGTCTCGGGATTACATTTATCGAGAGATAGTTGTTCAGGAACTGGGTGTCATAGCTGTCGTCAGGGCTATAGAGCGTGATGGCCTTGAGCATGGACTTCTGCTGCTTGTTGGTGGTCACACCGATTTTGGTGACCTCGGCAGGGAGGAGTCCGGCAGCTGTAGACACGCGGTTCTGCACATTGACCGCGGCCATATCCGGGTCTGTCCCCTGCTTGAAATAGATTGTCAGGTAGGCGTCACCGGCGTTAGATGACGTAGACGAGATATAGGTCATGTCCTCGACACCGTTGATGGCTTCCTCGAGAGGCACGATGACACTTTTCTCCACAGTCTCTGCATTAGCACCGGGATACGAGGTGGTCACCTCGACTGTCGGAGGCGCGATATTGGGAAACTGTTCGATGGGAAGCCCTGACAGGGCGATAAGTCCGAGCAGCAGTATCGCGACAGAGATCACTATCGAGAGGACAGGCCGCTCGATAAAAGTCTTTACATTCATATTCCGTAGCGCGTTATCTGAGTTTCACATCCACGCCGTCCTGCAATGTTCCGACACCCTCGGTTATGATGACATCACCCACAGACAGCCCTGACTGTACTATATACTGCTTCTTCTCTGCCACCGGCCTGACGGTAAGACGCACTGCATTGGCCTTACCGTCAATCACCTTGTAGGCATATACTTTGTCCTGCAGCTCGTATGTCGCAGACTGAGGTATCAGCACGACACCCGCCATCTGCTCGGCAAGACCGATATTGCCCGCGCCTCCGCTATGCAGCAGGCCGTTGCCGTTAGGGAATACGGCCCTCAGCGAGACACTTCCCGTGGTCTTGTCGATGACACCGCTCATGCTCTCTATACGCCCCTGGGACTCGTATTCAGAGCCGTCATTGAGGTAGAGCCTCACGGACGGCATAGACTTAAGCACGGCATCCGTGCTCCCATGACGCCTTATCAGGTCTATCATCCTGTTCTCGGGAATCGAGAAATAGACATACATCTCAGAGTTGTCTGATACGGTGGTGAGCGGCGTCTGCATTCCCGGGCTCACAAGATAGCCCGCGCGATATGGCAACGTGCCGATAACACCATCGCAGGGACTTGAAATCACGGTGTATGACAGATTATTACGGGCATCTGTCACCTGTGCCTCGGCCTGCATACGGGCAGCTTCCGCCACCGACAGTGCATTACGGCTTTTCTTCAGCTCGAATTCAGAGATTACCTTCTGAGAGAAGAGCTGCTCCTTGCCCTCATAATCAAGCATGGCCGAAGCGACCTCTGCCTTTGCAGACTCGAGGTTTGCAAGAGCTGTCTGTAGAGCTGCCTTATAGGGCACCTGGTCAATTACGAAGAGGGTCTGGCCCTTGTGCACATGCTGTCCCTCCTTTACATCGACCGATACTATTTTCCCTGAAATCTGAGGGATGATCTCGACATCCTGCCGGCCCCTGAATGTCGCCGGATATCTGTCAACAATCTCCAATGCCGATTCTGTCACGCTCAGTGACGAATATTCTGTCTCAGGCATCTGTCCGGCTTCTTTCCTACACCCGGAAAGCATGACCGCGACCAGAAAAAGTAACACGGGAAGCTGTCTTTTTTCCATATTATGATTCTGATTGGCGTTATGGTTTTTCAGGCTGCAAAGTTAGGTCTTATTCACAACCCCACTACAACACAAAACAAAACAGTTATGTCACTTTTGAAAACATAATGTCATTTATTGCCTGACAATCGCTATATTTGCGTCATAATTTAAAAGACAGTGTCCCATACGCACTACATATCGTCATACGATACAGACCTCCGGGACGACATCGGCAGACCGATGCGTACCCGTGGTGGCATCCTCATGTTCTGCATCGCAGGATGTGCGGTAGTCGAATATAATTTCACGAGACGGCCATTCAGACGTGGCTGCATGACAGCAATCTTCTCAGACACGCTCTTCTCGGTCGAGAAGGTGAGCCGGGATTTCCGTGTCAGAATATTCGAGCTATCCGTTTCCCTCGCCGACGAAGCCACATTCCTGTCAAGCGGCCCGTTTTTCGACTGGCTGGACGAGACACAGGTATTCATCATCCCCGAAACCTACAGAGATACAGTGAAGCTATGGATCAGGGAAATGGAATGGATTGAAAAGCATTGTATCGCGGGATACAAGGAAATGATGATGCGCAACCAATGGCAGAATTTTTTCCTCGGATTCGAATCGGTCGTAAGACCCATGCTCGAGACAAGGGACATGAAGACCATAAGCTCGTCAAGACGGCTTTTCAACCAATTCTGCCAGTTGCTGTGCGAGAACTGCCGCACACGGCATGACGTAAGGTTTTATGCAGACAAACTCTGCATCACCCCCTATTACCTCTCGCGCGTGACATATCTCATATTCAAGGTCTCGCCCAAAGAACTCATTGACCGCCAGCTGATGATGGAGCTCAAGGCAGCGCTTACCACCACACATCTGACGGTCAAGGAGATTGCAGACAGATTCTGCTTTGAAAGTCCCTCATATCTGGGACGGTATTTCAGGAAACATGCAGGAATGACACCCATCGAGTACAGGGAGCGACATTCCGGCTCATAATTCTATGACATGCGGTGTGACGTCGGCGTCATGATTGGCAAGCGACTCGACACACTCTGCCGCCAGGCTCTTCTCCCTGATCCACTGCAGGGATGCAAGCTGCTCCTTGCGGTTGTCGGCTATGCCGGGGAGAATCATCTCCTCCCACGACTTTCGGCCGTATGCCCCGTCAGAATCTATAAGCACATAGCGTCCATCGGGATTGGTAATCTTGACCGCCACAAGCCCCTCGGTGTGTCCCGGAATGTTCACAAGCTGGATACTGCTGTCGCCAAACAGGTCGTACGAACGACGGAAAGGGCCCTCGTCACTGTTCCAGGGAAAGAGACCAATAGGCACACCTTCCCACCAGCGCTTCTGAAACCTGAACCGGTTAGTCAGAGAAAATTTTCCGGCGAATTTCATTTCGGTTTCCGAGACGAGGATATGTCTGGCATCGGCTACCTGGTGCACCCCGCACACATGGTCGCAATCGAGATGTGTCAGGATGACATAATCAATCTCTGATGTCTCCACCCCAAGCGCGCGGAGCTGTTCGTCAACCGCCTCTCCCGCGGGGAGATAGCCCTGGTTCATAGAGTACAGCACACGCCCAAGCTCGGCAATCTGTGCCTTGCGGTCCAGAACCCCGGCCGGACTTATGCGGCGGCTCCAGCCGGTGTCGACGAGGACCTTACCCTTGGGATGCTCGATATAATATGCCGATACAGGCATCCACACCCATTGCTTTTTGGAGACACCGATTCCGGCCACCTTCAGCGCACCTGCACCATCGGTGTCGAACGGCAGATATGGCGACGTGAAGACACGGCCACAATGCAAAACATGTATCTTTATTGTATTCATATCCGTATAACAGTCATATGTCTATCATGTTCATGTGGTCTCCTCCCTGTGATAAGGCAGGAACCATACCACCACAGAGGTGACAAGCAGCAGAATAACGGTCTGACCCGTAATCTCCTTCATGGCGACTATCGCAGCCTGTACAGCAACTCGTCCTCTCAACACTGTGGCAGCCATCTGTTCGGCCTCAAGAGAACCCTTCCCGGCCGCCTGAGCCATCATCCGGCTTGCGCTGTAGGCTGATACAGCCGCAGTGTTGCCGGACTCCATATCGTGCGCGAGCCTCGTGATGTGATATTGCTGTCTGTCATTGAGCCAGTTGGCATATATCGACGAACCGACCACAGGCGCTATGGCATTCCTCATCCATATCATCAGGAAAACGAATGTCGCAAGGTATCGTGACGGGAGACTCTTCATGCCGAAGGCCGCGACCAGAGAATAGAGCATCAGCAATCCCGTATAATTCAATATCACCGGAAGGGTAAGGTTGGAGAAGAGGCCCATGGTCTGATATTGGAAATAAAGATATGCGTTTGCGGATGCCATAAGGAGGAATCCCGCGACAAATATGATACGGAACCGCACCTTCAGGAGCACAAGGACTATGGAGAGCAGGAAACCCAGCACACACCCGACGATGGCCCACCGGCTCAGGAACGCGCCGTGCAGGTTGCTGACCGATGTCGACAGATGCGCGTAAGTCCCGACAAAGATATTGGCCGAATTGAATACCATCGTTATCAGGAACAGCAGCACCGACATCCACACGTTGCGGTATGAGAATATCTCCAGTGGCAGATAGCGGTGCACCCCGTGGTGGGCCATCCTCCATACAACTACGGCGGTGCCGAGGAGAGACAGGGCTGTCGAGAGACGGATGGCACCTGAATGAAACCAGTCGAGGGTCTTACCGTACACCAGCACATAAGACATGGCGCACAGGGCTACCCCCATAGCCAGCATATCGGCAAGCATATCCCATTCAAACCTATAGCGGACAGGCTTGCGCTCATCCTTCATGGTGCATATCGCCACGACTATACATATAGCGAGCATCACGACCACAGCATAATATGCGTCCTGCCACCGGTAGTGCCATGCAAACCAGGCAGTCACCATATTGCTGGCCTGCGAGATGATGAGTATGTAGAAATAGAGCAGAGGCATCAGCATGGTACGTTTCCGCTCAAGACCATATTGTACGTGGGGAGGGGGCTCCTGGGTCATGGTGAACATGGCCAGGGTATCCATGCCCGTGACATATGGCGCTATGGTAAATGTGCAGTTGAGCATCACTATGATGCGGACTATCCCTGTGAGGAGACATGCGCCCAGCATAACCGGCAGGGATGTCGTGACGGCACAGCACAGATTCAAGACAATCAGGAGAGCGAAACACCTGATGTATGTCTCCCTGACACGCCGCGCCTCAAGGAAACGCACCATGAAGGGTGGAAAAAGGCACATCCCGATGCTGGTGAAAATGGCGGCAAGCTGTATGTCTTCCGTCCACATGCCTGTCGACCCGGCCATCTCGCTGATATTGCTCAGATATGCTCCTCCCGAGAATGTCGGGGGCACAAACATGAGGAGCAATATCAGGATTCCGAGCGGGCGAGGCACCCAGTCATGAAACGGGGCATTGCTCCTGTGCTCAGTCATGGCTGTCCCGCTTCACGTCTACCTTCACCACACACATCATTCCCGCGGCGGCATCTGTGCCGATCGGCTCGTCAAAATCGATCCTGACCGGGATGCGCTGCTGTATCTTCACAAAATTTCCGGCGGCATTGTCGACGGGAATCATCGAGTATTTCGACCCCGTTGCAGGGCTCAGGGATGTCACGGTACCCCTGAACACACGTCCGGGCAGGGCGTCGATGGCAATCTCCACCGGCTGACCCTCGCAGATACGTCCTATCTGTGTCTCCTTGAAATTGGCTACGACCCATTTCCTGTTGTCTGGGACAATGGTCGTGATTGTCTGGCCGGGGTTCACCAGCTGGCCGGTCTCGATGTTGCGGCGTCCGAGCCACCCGTCTGCAGGTGCGGTTATCACCGTGTAGCTGAGATTCAGCTCAGCCATCTCAAGCGCAGCCTCGGCCCTAAGCACGGCAGCCTCGGCGTTATGCTGCCTCTGGCTCACCTCAGAGACCGACGACCGTGCGGCCTCACGCTGGCGCCGCATGGCCACGACCCCGGGCCCGTGCCATATCGAGCTCCGTCTTATATTGTTCCACTGTCACGGGTGTGGCGGCTTTCTTCTCGAGCAGTCTGGAATAGCGGGCATAGTCCCGTTCCAGCTTGGCGACACGCAACTCGGCCTCCTCGATAGAAGCATCATAGACCGTAGCACTGTTTGTAGCGGTATTTAGGCTATTGCCCGCGGCCTTGCGTCCGCTGCGGGCATCCATCACGGCGGCCTGCGCCTGTTTCAATGCTATCCGATATTCGCGGTCATCAATGACCATCAAGGTGTCACCCTTTTTCACTTTCTGGTTCTCTGTAAAACGTATCTCCCTGATATAGCCCGGCACCTTCACGTTGATTGGAGAGATGTACTGCTCAATCTGGGCGTCATCTGTCTTCTCATAGGCACTGTCGGTAAACATAGACACGATTATGGCGATGGCGGCAATGAGGATTATCACAGCCACACCGTTGACAATAGTTTTCTTTTTCATAATCCGTTATGGTTCATTCTGTAAGCAGTGATAGATTGCCTGAGAGGCGGAGCAATTCGAGCCGGGCAAGAAAGAACTGGCAATGAGCCTCGACACACGACGACTGGGCCGTGCGCATCTGCATCTCGTCCTGCAGCAGCGATGTCATGCTGCTCACCCCTTCCCGGTATTGTTCGGCAGTAAGGGCATAGACAGACTCGGCCTGACGGTAGCTCTGCTGTTGCGTCCTATAGACCTCGAGATTATGCTCCAGGCGCAGACGCGCATTCTCATATTCGGTATCGAGCCTGTCGCGCAACATCTCATAGTGGTTTGATGCCTGTCTGGCCTCGATACGGTAACGGGCTATCTCATGCCGCTTTGAATTGGCGTCAAATATAGGGATGTTCACCGACACTCCGATAAAGCTGTTGCCAAACCAGTTGCCGGAGGCCGCGGACGTATGGAAAAAATGGCTGAACCGATCCTGATACCCTACCCCGCCGAGATATGCCGTCAGTCCGACAGACGGCAGATAGCCCGCACGGACAGCACGCATCCGTCTGTCCACGAGCTGCTGCTGTTCTCTGGCCAGCAGCAGCTCCGGCAACTCGCCGGTTACCCCGGTGCCGTCCGGCTGCCATGCCACCTCGGGAGTCCGGGCAATCTCAATATCATGCTCGGGAGGCAGGTCGAGGAGATATTTCAGCATATTGAGCTGCTGCATATAAAGCATGGAATATGTGCCTCTGGCAGCCCTGAGGTTCTGCATGTTTATCTCTATCCTGCTGAGATCGACCTCAAGCACGACACCCTGGTCATACAGAGCCTTGGTGATATGGTATAGTTCTTCCATCCTCGATATGTTGCCGTCAAGGAGGATGCCCTGCTCCAGCGAGCACCCGGCCATATAATAGAGCGTAGCTATGCGGACAGTAAGCTCCTCGACCCCTTTGCTGTATGAGAGCGATGATATGCGCTCGACCGTCTTGGCCACATCGACCGATGCAAATATAGTGCGGTTATACAGCGGCACATCCATGCGGATACCGGCATTGGCGTTATACGGCATGCTCTTGATCTTCTGCCATGCAGGATTGTCCTGGAAATCATTTCCAAGCAGTGTCCCGGTGGTCACATTGACAGGATTCATGACAAAGCCTGTGAGCTGGAACGCACCGTTTATGACAGGGAGGAGTCTCGAACGGTTCTGCGTGACGGCGATACGGCTTCTGTCAATATCCAGCCGCGAATTGAGCAGCTCACGGTTATTCTCCAGACCGATCCGTATGCAGTCACTCAGTGTCAGCACCTGTGATGACGCACCACACACCGTGAGAAGGCAGCCCAGACATATTATCAGTGTCCTTTTCATCGCAGTGTGCTCAGTCGCTTACAGTCGGGCATTCGTGCAGGTAGCTGCGGTCCTTTATCATCCTGACCATGAAATCTGCGAGACCGTCGGCCGAGATTGAGAAACCTATCCCTTTGCCATCCAGACTCGCCTTGACTTTCCCTGTGGGCTTACGCTCCTTTACAGTGGTTCCACGCACCACAGTCCAGTCGAGATTGCTCTTGAAGATATCTGCCTCCATGCGGTTTTTGTCATCTATGATCGGAATAAACCATCTCTGGAACAGCGGCATTATGACACGCCGGTATATTGCGGGGAGAAAAGCTATGCTGTCACCCGCACCGATGACACTTATGGCGACGTACCTCTTGATTCCGGCACGCTCCATGCAGCGCATTATCACCCGGTTCGCATCCGACACAACCGTGGTTTTCCTGCCATCCCCTTTGCCTCCGATGCCAATAGTCTGTATGACGGCCTCGCTCCCGTCGAGGGCCCTCTGCACGTCGGCCGGATTAATCACCTCGCCGACAAAAACATGTAGCCGGGAATCATTCTCATTTATTTTCTCGGGATGCCGGGTCAGCACATTGACCTCGTATCCACAATCGAGCAGATGTCTCAGCACTGCCCTTCCAACGACACCTGTCGCACCAAAAAGAGTAACTTTCATATCTTTTTTTGGTGCAAAATTAGCTCTATCCCTTCACCCGCGACTGACACATTTGTGTCATTATCATCATTTGCCTGCAAATATTTTCTTGCGGATTCTCGTGAGGCTCTGACGCTCTATGCCGAGATACGACGACAGGTCCGTGACCGACACCCTTGATGCTATGTTGGATTTTTCAGAAAGGAACCTGCGGTAACGGTCCTCAGCCTTGAGAAACAGGAAACTCTCTGTGCGACGCTCCCAGTCAGTAAATATCTCACCAAGCGCCAGACGGTAGAACCGTTCTACGGCGTGGCTCCTGTCACATAGCCTGTCAAGTACCTCGATCGGAAGGGAGAGATACCCGACAGGCTCGATGGCCTGGAAATAGAATCGGCTCGGGAGCGAGCGGGTCGTCGAGAGATAATCTGTGAACAGGCGCCCTTCCTCCATGAAATTGACGGTAATCTCGTTGCCTGCGTCATCTACATAGAAGGCCCTGACAAGGCCCGACACCACATAATGCAGATGCCTGACACGCTCGCCGGCCTGGATGATGAACTGACGCGCAGACAGAGTGTGCTCTGTCAGACATCCGATGATGTCCGAGAGGTCGGACTCTGAAATCCAGTCTACGCGCGCCCTGATTTTCTCCCGCAGGTAATCATATCGGCTATTCCTTTCCATACAGTTGCAAAATTACAAAAAAGCGGATAAACCGGGAAACCGAAACGACAAAATGCGTGCCCGGATGGCCGGGCCATCGGGACACGCATCATATCATTTGCAACCGGGAATTTATTTGCTGCCCGGGGCCGGAGTGCCGGAGGTGGTGGATGCAGGATGCTCGTATGAGTCGGGGTCGACCTTGAAGACAAAGTCTTTGCGTCTCCAGATGGCTACCGCAAACACTGCAAGGACGACAAAGCCGTTGAGGATGAACGAGAAATTGACGTCGCCCTGGGCATCGAAGAGCCTGCGCATGGCGCTGACGATGAAGGGCACCAGCGAAATGCCGATATAGTTGCAGGTGAGCAGATAGGCGAAATACTCGGTCGACTTGGCTGAGGTGGGCGCGATATACGAGGTCTTGTCATAGATGACAGGCTGCACCACGCCATAACCGAGACCCATGATGAAGACACCGACGATGAAGCTCCAGTACCAGTGCAGCAGTCCGCAGATGAAAAGTCCGATCATGGCGACCAGAATTGCCACCATCATAGTCTTCTCGCGGAATATGGCGATGATACGTGTCAGCGCGAACCCCGACAGGGTCGCCGATGTGAAGAACATCGCGGTGGCCACACCGACGTCGCCTGTCGAGAGCTTATAGTGCTCCATCGTGAAGGGCAGATAGTATGACACAATCTCGGTGGCGTAGGTCATGACGAAATAGAGTGCCATGACGCTCGACAGGAGGATGATGGTCTTGGGGCCGTGAAAATGGAAATTGACGTTGGTCGGTTTCTTGATGGCCACGGCCTTCCTTACCTCGTCGTCTGATGTCGGCGGCTCCTTGAGGGGGGTGAAGGGGGGCGGTGTCACGTCATGCTTGTTGCCCTCGATATACTTGGCGGTCATGAAGGGTATGAGGCATAGCGGAATGATGGGTATCATGTAGACTATGAAGGCGAGATGCCAGTTGATGGAGGCTACCCAGCCCACGAAAAGGGTGGCGAAGATGACGGTGAAATTACTGAGTGACGACTTCATGCCCAGCTGCTTTGTGCGTGCCTTGCCGACAAAATACTGCGATATGAGGCTGGCGGCCAGAGGGATGACGAGTCCGCAACCGACACCGAGCAGACAGCTGAGGATGATGAGCTGCACGATGGTGGTGGCGAAGAAATAGAGGATGCCTGTCAACGTGTAGAGTGCCAGTCCGATAGCAAGGATGGCAATCTGGTTTTTCGGCGTACAGATCTTGCCCGAGCAGAGGATGAACGGTATGGTAACGAGATTGGGCAATACGGTCAGCAACTGGATTTCCAGCTCTGTCACATGATGGAACACCTCGTCAAGCTTCCCCATGATCGGGGAGATAGCGAGTCCCGGCAGGTTGACGGTCAAGGAAATCGACAGGATTGCAACCAGCGAGATAAATGGAATCTTACCGCATCCTGAATTAACGTATTTCATTGTGTGGGTGAATTGATAAATTGTTTGGGTTGATGACCCGGGCGCGGAGTACGGCTTTTACAGTTCTTATATGTTTTTAACAAACAGACGCGAAAAGAGTTCAGTCGGGTCCAGATAAAAAAAATCGTTACATTCGCCACTTTTCTTCTCAACTCCAAGAACTTTGCAATAGTGAGGGTGTTTATCATTTATATAGTTTCCGGTGACAGAGGTTCCGGGATAAGGCTGACACAAGTTCTTAAATAATGTCAAAAATGTAAGTAAAACCGGACAGCGACTAAAAACCGTCCTAAGCATCCCTCTACAATGAACTCCATCAAAACAAAGGCCGGATTGCTTCTGCTTTTTTCCGTTTCGGCAGGAGTATATGCCCGCGGACAGGACAATGTGTCCTCGACCGAGGGCTCCGGGAAAGTCGTCATCGAACGTACCACCCCAGAGATCAAAGAGATTCTCGACCGCACACGCCCCGTTGAGAACCGTGCCATCCCGACCCCTAAATTCAACATTCACACGGCAGACAAGAGTTTCATACTGACCGTCGGCGGACAGATCAACCCGATTATCGGCTATGACATCGGCAACAACCTCTACAAACAGCCCGGGGCAGGCATAAGCTTTGTCACCTCGGCCATCCCTGTACCAGCTACCGCAGGTCATAAGGGGGATTTCTTCATCAACCCGATCAACGGCAATATCGACCTTCAGGTTGTCGGACTTCAAGGCACACCCAACGAGATAACAGGCTACGTCAAGGTGGGCACCAACGGCATAGACACCGATATAGTACTCCAGCGTGCATATATCACATACCGCGGATTTGTAGCGGGCATGAAACTGACACTGCTTCAGGACGATTATGCCTGCCAGCCTCCCACAATCGACCCCGAAGGCCCCTCGGGCTGCGTCAGCACGGTGGCATACGAGATTGCCTACAAGTCGAAAAATTATGGCGGTTTCCGCTTTGCTGCAGGTCTTGACATGCCGACCTTCTACAGCTCGAACGGCTATTACCGTGGCAAGGATTATCCTGTGATGGATGGGAAGAAGACCATCAGAGACGCCGAACAATATGTACCTGACATACCCGTATGGGTTGAGTACTCTTTCTCTCAGTGGAACCGCGTGAGGCTCTCGGGTATCCTGCGCAATTTCGCATATCGCGACCTCATCGCAGACAAGACGCGCCACAAGGCCGGATGGGGCGCCATGCTCTCGGGCAACCTGAGCCCGTCGTCGAAACTCATATTCTATTATCAGTTCGCATATGGCAAAGGTATCGGCAACTATATCCAGGACATCGCCGGAAAGCCTATCTCGTTCGTGCCCCGCGACTCTGACCCGGGCCGCATGAGCGCATCACCGATGACAGGCCTCAACCTCGGCGTCAGCTACAATCCTACCTCAAAGCTGCAGTTCAACGCCATGTTCTCCGAGGCCCGCATATGGGACGTGGGAGAATACTGCAACTCGCTCCCTGAGGACCAGAACTATAAATACGCCCTCTACGGTGCAGTAAACTGCTTCTATACAATCAACTCCTATCTCCAGTGGGGCATCGAGTATCTCTGGGGCCACCGCGAGACATGGAATGCCGGAGGCGCCCACGATAACCGTATACAGACGCAGCTGAGTTTCACATTCTGATGACACGCGCCGCACTCAGATTCTAACATATTCTATAAACTCTTTTAAAACATCCTCACTATGAGTGGCATTAAATCCGGATTCGGCAATTCGACTCTACCGCTGTGGGCCGTCTTCAACCTGTATGTCATCTACATCTGTACCTCGATTCCAGGTCTGGCCATCTCCCCTATCATGGGAGACCTCACAAAAATCTTTCCGGGGACATCACAGTTCGAGACCCAGCTTCTCGACATCGGCCCCAACATCGCCGCCATCCCGTTCGTCTTTCTCGGCGGCTGGATCGGCACGAAATTCAACAACAGCAAGCTGACCACCTGGACCTGTCTGGCCTATGGCATCTGCGGCGCGCTATTCTTTTTCGTGCCCAACATGATCTCGCTGATTATCCTGAGTTTCCTCATCGGCATCTTCGCAGGCATCCTCAGCCCGCTCGCCTCGGCATTCATCGCCGATATGTTTGCAGGCAAAGCCCGTACCGCACAATATGGCTACACCTCCGCAACACTCAACCTCGTGCTGATGGGATGTGTCATAGCCACCGGCTATCTCGCCAAGATAAACTGGCGTCTGCCCTTCTTCATCTATCTGCTCCCGTTCATCCCCCTGTTCTTCGCCAAGGGCTTCAAGAAATACATCAAGGAGCCCGGCCAGATACGCAAGAGCGACGCTGCTGCCATCGGCGCCAAGAAGGTGCATTACAAGTTCTCGAAAGAGGTCAATATGGGTATGCTCATAAGGTATTGCGTCTACTATTTCGTCATCACCTTCGTGATTGCCGCAATCAGCCTCTATATCCCCTTCAGGTACACTGACTCGTCTACTGCGGGCAACCTGACCTCAATACTCTTCTTCGGTATCATGGCCTCGGGCTATACCCTTAACTGGTGCCTGCGTGTGATGAAGAAGAAAGTTGCCATCTGCGTGATGGTGGCCATAGCTATCGGCTTCCTGCTCATGTCTATCACCAGCAATGTGTTCATCGTTGGTCTCGGCATCCTGATTGCGACATATTTCTACGGCGTAGCCCAGCCATACTACTATGACCGGCTCTCAGTCGCATCCTCACGTGTGGCCCTGACCCTCACCCTGGCATGGTTCGCCTCGATGGACTCGATCGGCAACGTGCTCGCCGCACCTGTCATCGACCTCATCGCCAAGATATTCCACGAGCCGACGGCCACACATCCGCTTATCGCCTTCAAGATCTGTACGGCCCTGACCGTCATCGGACTCGTCGTGGTGATTATCCGCAAGATATATGTCTCCGCCCATGCCCCGGCCGAGAGCCATGAGGTGGTCAATCCCGGCGCATCGGTAGCCCCGATACCCGACAAACCCCTGGCGACTGTAAGGAAGGAGACCGCAAACGACTCTACAAACAAGACTAACAACTAATTGTCTGACCTAATATGTACACTCCGAATTTCAAGAACACTGAGCCACGCGAGTATGTGCTCAATCCCTACACACGCGGCTTCTCACAGTGTGTCGACAACAACTGGAACTACGCCATCTATGCGCAGGATCCCAACGTCAGCATCTATCAGAACGAGTACAACGCAGGCTATGTGCAGGGCAAGATCCAGACCAACAAGGTCATCAAGGCAACCCGCAACAACACATGGCGATGGTATGTGCTCGACGAGGGCCCCGGCGCAAACTCTACCCAGATTCCGCCGAACGGCACCGAAATCGCCCAACGTCACCTTGTCGACAACTACAACTATCTGACAGACTGGGCTGAGAAAAACCAGTCTGACACCCGCGCACAAGGCATCATCCGACTGATGTTCAGGATGCTCGGCATCTATCACGGAGCTGCCGACAAGGAGCCGCTGACCGGTGTGACGTTCGACATGCTCAAGCTGTCGTCAATGGACGCCGAAGATGCCGTGATGCATACCGGCGACGAGCCGCTGACATTCATAGACATCTATTTCCTCAACGCGCAGATGGACCTCTGGGACGCCGCCGGTAAGGAACTCGGTGTCGCGCTCAACAAACTCGAGCAGGATGACAAGGAAAAACAGCTCATCGCCACAGAGCATGACCCGCTCAAATGGCGTCCGGGCGACTGCTCGGGATTCGTCAAGAAGATGGACAACGGCGAGATTTTCTGGGCACACACCTCGTGGTGCTGCTTCATGGCCCAGACCTGTGCCGTCACCTATGTGATAGGCGAGGATTTCCTGACACAGAACTCATTTTGTCCCGGACAGTTCGGGTCTAACACCGATTTCGGCTTCAACGGCCACGGCATAGGCTTCAACGAGACCACCGAAACATATTTCTATAACGAATCCAAGACGCTGGGTATCTGGCTGACATGGCGTGCCGCCGCTGCCGAGATGTTTGCCAAGTCGATAGACGATTTCTATGAGTATGTCAAGCTCGACAATACCGGCACATACCTCAACGCCTATATGCTCGTCGACGCCTACAGAGGCGAGTTCGGCATGATAGACATGAGCTATGCACGTTTCGCCCTCTTCAAGAGCGACGGCAAAGACCTCACCGTCGAGGACTCGACAGGATACAAGCCCGATTTCCTCGACTATGACCACCACATGGTGACGCCGGGACATGTACTGGGTTGCAACATCCCGAGCTACAAGCGCATCTGGCGCGAGCTCGAGACCATCGACGGCGCTCCGAAACGCCGCTATCAGCTCTGGCGCAACATACCCAACGTGCGCACCATGGAGGATGTCAAGAATCTCGTCACATACAACGAGAGCCTTGAGCCTATCTCTATCGCCGGACGCTGGGACAAGAACTACGGCACATCCGAGTTCCTCCGCTATCAGCCCCACGGTTCTATCGACGCCAAGGCATTCGGCTCGGAGGAGATCAAGGCGGTCCTTGCCAACCTCTCGATGAAACCCTCGATCAACGGTACCAAGACCTCGTTCTGGATGAAATTCGGCAGTGCATATATCGACGGCCTCCCCTTCATCTGGTCAGACTCAATCTGGGCACGCTTCAAGGAGCCCGAGGATGTCGACTGCATCCCCGATGCCATTGACGGCCAATGGAACCGTGTCAAGATGTTCATGGAGTGACGACTGTGAGTGACCGAAATACAGACACAACTTTTAATATCCACAAATCATGGCTAAATACATCCCAAAATTCAAAAATACCCCGGCCACGCAGTTTGTCCTCGACGAATACACCTGCGGTTTCGCACAGTGTATCGACAACAACTGGAACTATGCCATCTACGCCCAGAACCCCGACGTGAGCATCTTCCAGAACGAGTATAACGCAGGCTATGTGCAGGGCCGTGTCCAGACAGGCGAGACAATACTTGCCACCCGCAACAACTCATGGTCAAACTTCCTGATCGGCTCTACCCCTCAGGACGCTCTCTCGATCGAGGTGCTTCCCGAATATCTGACAGCGGCCGGACAGACTGTCATCGAGAACTACAACTATCTCTATGAATGGGCTGCCCAGCGCAAGGATGACGTCAAGGTAGAGAAAATCATCCGGCTCATGTTCCGCCAGCTCGGCATCTACGAGGGTGCCGTGGGCGCGACTCCGCGCAAGTCGGTCTGCTATGCCGACCTCGACCTGAATGCGTTCGACCCCTCGCAGCTCAAGCTGGGCATCGCCTCGACACCCCTGACATTCCTCGACGTCATCTTCATCAACTCGCAATACGACCTCTTTGACTGCATCGGCGACAAGATAGGCCTGGTGATGGGATACGGCACCGCCCACAAGGAGGGCTCGAAAGGTGCAGGCACCTCGAACGAGGGACGCGAGAAGCCCGAGCACTGCACGGCCTTCACAAAGATGATGCCCGACGGCAACGTGTTCTGGACCCACAACTCGTGGTGCTGCTTCTGGGCACAGTCGTGTGCCGTCACCTACGTCATCGGCGAGGATTTCGTCACACAAAATGCCAACTGCCCCGGCCAGTTCGGCTCGAACACCGATTTCGGCTTCAACGGCCACGGCATAGGCTTCAACGAGACCACACATGTCGACCTCTACGACAAGACCCGTGTGGCCGGTGTATGGCTCACCTACCGTTCGGCAGCCGCCGAGCAGTTTGCCGGCTCGATACAGGAGTTCTATGAATATATCTCGCTCGACAATACAGGCACATACCTCAACGGCTACCATCTTGTCGATGCCAAGACCGGCGAGATCGGCTTGGTGGAGATGAGCTATAACCGCTTCGTCCTCTTCACCTGCGACGGCAAGACGGTCACCCAGTCCGACTCGACAGGCTATAAGCCCACATTCCTCGACTATGACCACCACCTCATCTCGCCGACACATATCTTCGGTGTCAACCAGCCCGTCAACTGGTGGGTCGGCTACGAGCTCGAGAGCATGAACCTGCGCCCCATGCGCCGCAACCAGCTCTGGGAACGGCTCGACACCGTACAGGACATGGATTCGGCCAAGGCGCTCATCACCTATACCGAAGACCGCGAGCCATTGTCGATATACGGCCGATGGGACCTCGGGTATGGCACCACAGAGATGCACCGCACACGCCCCGACGGCTCGGTCGATGCCAAGGCATTCTCGACAGAGATGATCAAGGAAGTGCTTGCCAACCTCAGCCGCAAGCCCTCGCTCGACGGCACCAAGACATCATTCTGGATGAAGTTCGGCACGGCCCATGTACGCCAGCTCCCCTTCATCTGGAGCCAGTCGCAATTTGCCGGATTCAAGCAGCCCGAAGAGCTTGACTGCGTTCCCGACGCCCTCGACGGACGCTGGAACCGCGTCAAGATGTTCATGGAATAATCTCCCCCACCCCCAACAACCTGCCTGCGGATGCTGTCACACCAGACCGTCATCCGCAGGCAGGTTGCTTATGTCAGCACTCTCACTCAACTCTCTTATCGGGAAAAGGAATAAAAAATCGCCCTGCATCACGTGGATGCGGGGCGAAGAGGAGAGGGAGATGGGCTTTTATTTTACTTCGATTTCAGAGGTGGCGGGTCTGACGCCGGGGGCTGTCACGGTGAAACGGAGCGTGCCGGGGGTCTTGGCACTGCGGGCTATGGCGGTGGCGGCGCCGCTGAAGAGGTCCATTTCGGGTTTCTGGAACGGACGGAGCGAGGTGGGGTCGCCGTTGGCGGTGGCCTCGAATGTTCCGGCTCCATCGACCTTGAACCTGACGGCACGGGTATCGGTGGGAACTATGTTGCCGTCCTTGTCAGCCACCTGCACGGTGAAATACACAAGGTCGTCGCCATTGGCCTCGAGGGTGGTGCGGTTAGGGGTCACGACGAGGTGGTGGGGCTTCCCGGCAGTGCGCACCACCTTGGTCTCGGCGGGATTGCCCGAGGCATCGTATGCCACGACCTTGAGCTCGCCGGGCTCGTAGACGGTCTCGTTCCACATCAGGCGGTAGCGGTTCTGGACGGTAGAGTCGTTCTTCTCGCGCACGCCCTGCGACTTGCCGTTGATGAAGAGCTCGGCCTTGGGATAGGAGGTGTAGACGAATACGGGGGTCACCTCACCCTCGCGCCCTTTCCAGTTCCAGTGGGGAAGCACATGGAGTGTGGGGGTCTCCTTGTTCCAGCGCGAGCGGTAGAGATAGTAGCGGTCTTTGGGGAGCGAGGCGAGGTCGATGATGCCGAAGACCGAGCTGTGGCTGGGCCATGCGTCGGTGTCGTAGGGCGAGGGCTCGCCGAGATAGTCGAACCCGGTCCATACGAACTGGCCGATGACCCAGGGATTGTCGTCATCGCGGGCAAAGTCGAGGTCGGGGGTGTTGCTCCACGAGCATGACTCGTTGTCATACGAGTTGCTCTGGTTGTCGGGGTGCATCACCACATTATGGTCCTTGAACTCGACGGGGAAATGATAGACTCCGCGCGAGCTGACGGTGGATGCGGTCTCCGAACCGAGGATGAGCTTCTGCGGAAGCTTGGCGTAGGCGTCATCGTAATACTGGGGCTTATAGTTGAAGCCGGGGATGTCGAGGGCGGCGGCGAAGCCGTTGTCAAGCACGGCGCGTATCTGGTCCATGCCGTTGGTGCAGGGGCGTGTGGGGTCGAGGTCGTGGATGAGGTCCTGGAGCATGACGAGCTCCTGAACGCCGTCGGGGCCCCACTGCGAGGGCACCTCGTTGCCGGTGCTCCACATGACCACGGCGGGCGAGTTACGGTAGTGCTCGACCATGTTGGTGACATCCTTCTCGGCCCAGTCCTTGAAGACGGAGCCGTAGCCGTTGGGCGACTTGGGACGGAAACCCCAGTCGTCGAAGGGCTCGACCATGAGCATCATGCCCATCTCGTCGCACAGCTCGACCAGCTCGGGGGCGGGCATGTTGTGGGAGGTGCGGATGGCGTTGACGCCCATATCCTTGAGGAGCTCTATCTGATGGCGCAGGGCCGAACGGTTGACGGCGGCTCCGAGGGGGCCGAGGTCGTGGTGGTTGCAGACACCCTGGAACTTGGTGAGCTCGCCGTTGAGGAAGAAGCCCTTCTCGGGGATATACTCGATGGAGCGAATGCCGAAGCGGGTGTCATAGTTGTCGAACTGTCGGCCGTCGACACTCAGTGTGGTGCGGGCGGTGTAGAGGGACGGCGACGAGGGGCTCCAGAGCTCGGGGGTGTTGACGAGGAAATTCTGTGCGAACTTCTGGCCGTGGGCATGATATATAGAGGTGTCGGTGGCCACGACCTTCCCCCGGGGGTCGAGAATGTCGGTGGTCACGGTGACCTTCTCGCCCTTTGTGGCTCCGTCAATCTTCATCTCGAGGCGCACCGAGGCATACTCCTTGCTCACCTTGGGAGTGGTGACGTAGGTGCCCCAGGTGGGGATATGCAGACGCGAGGTGTTGACCACATGGACGTTGCGGTAGAGGCCCGCGCCGGGATACCAGCGGGAGGCTTTCTCGAAATTCTCGAGGTCTACCTCAAGGAGATTCTCGCCCGGCTTGACGTTATCGCCGAGGTCGACGTAAAACGAGTTGTATCCGTATGGCCAGAAGGCTACCTCCTTGCCGTTGACCTTGACATGGGCGTTGCTCATGGCTCCGTCAAAGACGAGCGTCACGGCACGGCCGGCGGTGTCGGGCACCTCGAATGTGGTGCGGTACGAGCCCTTGCCGATGAAGGGGAGTCCGCCGGTACGGCCTGTCTTCTCGGTCTTCTCGGTCTCGCCGTTCTGCTCCACGGCCACGGTCTGGAAGTCGTTGGCGCGGTCAAAGGGGCCATATATGGCCCAGTCGTGGGGCACACGCACCGTCTGCCACTTGGTGTCGGCCGTGGGGACCCCTTTGGTGAACTGCCACCCCTCGTTGAGGGTGGTCACGTCGCGCTGGGCCGAGGCCGCGAAGGCCACCACGAGCGCAAGCCATGTTACTTTCTTCATGTCGTATAAGCTGTTGATTGTTATTTCTTGAATGAGTTCATTGCGCCGTTATGGCGTCCGTTGATAAAGCAGCCCTTATCATATCCGCCGTTGAATCCGGCAGGTGCCTCGGGCTCCCAATAGAATATGCCGTCCATGTATCCGAGTCCCTCGGTGCGCTGCTTGAGACGGCTTATCATGGCGTCGGCGACGGCGCCCTGGTCGTAACGCATCCCTATCTCGCAGACCATGACAGGCTTGCCATAGCGCGAGTGGAGGGTCTTGATGTTCTCTATCATTGCGTCGGTATCCTTCTGCCAGTCGGCAGGTTCGGGATAGAGCGACATGCCTATCATGTCATACCTGCCACCGTTCTGCTCAAGGATTCCGAAGATATGGTCATAGCGCCAGAGGTCGTTGCCACGGTCGAGGTGCACTATCACCTTGGCATCAGGGAAGACGCTCTTGACGGCATCGTATCCGGCGTTGACAAGGGCGGTGAAATCTGCGGGACGGTCGTCACGCCCTATGGGCCAGAGCATACCCTGGGTGGTCTCGTTGCCTACCTGCACCCACTCGGGGGTGATGCCCTCGGCCTTGAGGCGTCCGAGCATATCGGTGACATGGGCGGTCATGGCCTTCTTCAGACCCTCGACATCGAGGTCTTTCCATGCCTCGGGGGTGGGCTGGTGTCCGGGGTCGGCCCATGTGTCGGCAAAATGGAAATCTATCATCAGGCGCATCCCGAGCTTGTGGGCGCGACGTGCCTTGACCATTACGTCCTCGATGCCGTTCCATCCGTCGGCGGGATTGACCCACACACGCAGGCGTATCGAGTTGACGCCTACATCATCGCGAAGGAGCTGCATCAGTTCTTTCTCGTTGCCCGAGGCGTCATAGAACTTATGCCCCTCGCTCTCGAGCTGGGTGAGCCAACCCACATCAGCTCCTCTGGCAAATGTGGTGGCAACAGGATATGTCTCAGGTCTGGTCTCGGGAGTATCATCGGTATCAGAGCATCCGGCGATGACCGTAGCCATCGACACAAGCAGAGCCATCAGGCTCAGGGAGATTCTTTTCATGTATTAAGGAAGAATGATTATAATTTCTACAGGTTTCTAAATGTCAGGCTTTAGTTTATACAAAGTTACTAAAAAAAAGCCTCTTGCACAAGCCGGACTTAGTGAAAATAATATAAATTCAACTGCAGACATAAAAAAATTATCCGTCATCACGACGAATAATCTTCTTACCTTAAATCTAATACCATGAAAAACTGATGCAAAGGTATAGACTTTTTATGATATGTCAAATAATTATGCTGAAAAACATAGCCTATTTAACATGATTTAACTTAAAATCAATGTTTGATGAGTCTGGCGAGGCCATAGATATAGCGACGGAACCCGGGGCGGTAGGCCAGCACACGGTCGAACCATCCGATGCGGCGTCCGACGACCTTGACGACCATTCCGACAAAAATCATGGCGAAAAGCGTGCCCGGGCCGATGACATTGGCCATCCAGCGGCCGAAGAAAAGATAGCCGAGCGCCACGGCAATAGCCACAAGGGTGATGTCAACCCATATCTTGGCTTTGGGAAAAGGTGTGCCCGACGCCTTGCTGATGGCCGCGGGTACCCCCTCGCCCGGCATGGTGATAGAGCCGCACCTTATCTCGAACGCGATGCCTATGCCAAGCACCACACATCCGGCCACCTGGGCCACAATCTGTCCCGGCAGCGCGGAGGGGGTCAATGGTGCCGTAAGATACATATTGAGATCGAGGAGCCACCCGAACACGGTGCCGATGATGAGCTGGAAGAGCTGCACGCGCTCGAAACGGCGGCGCAGTATCAGTATCTGCACACCGACAAGGATTATGTTCATGATATTGGTGTAGTCGCCGATGGTCAGCGCCGGGGCCAAACCCTCGCCTCCGGCAAGCATCATCACCATGGGGATGGACGAGATGACGCTGCTGCCGAGACTCGACCGTATGGCCAGCGCCACCCCGAAGGTCATCACAAACAATGACAGCAGCAATAGCACATGCTGCCATACAAACGGAATCACACGTATGCGGAGAGAGTTTCCTGAGAGAGATTTTTCTGATATTTCTGTGCTGTTCATCTATGGTTTTAAAAATTACCTACAATCAGACAGGCATCCTGAAGGACGCCTGTCTGCAATACTTTAAATCATTTGTCCGGTTCATCCGTTCCTTCAGGCAGAGAAGAGTCGGCATCAGAAGGTGCAAGATAATCGCTTGCGCGAGCCGAAGATATGACAGTGTGCCCGAGTTTCGACTCCAGTTCATTCCTTGCCGCCTTGGCCACCTTGCCTCCACCTTTGGCGATAGCCGCGTGATGTCCGATTGTAGTCGGATTCTGCTGTCTGGATATTTCCGTGGCAGAAGCCTCTGCCAACATATTGAGCGCAAGCTCGATATTTGTCATGTTATCCCGCAGACTCTCCTTGTGCAACCCTTTGAATCCCTTGTACTCACGCGTAGACATCCCGCTCCATTCTCTTGTGACGATGTCTGTCAATGTAGCATATTGCGCATCTTTCACACCGCCACGCTTCCACTCGTCTGTCAACAGTTTCCTTACCTCTATTGTCCGCATCCGCTGGTTTATCCAACCTTCGGAATAGCCGAGCCGACGGTAATCGGCGACAGCCTGTTCTATCGAGAGTTCCGGGTCTTGCATCTGGTCAAGACGGTTTGAGGCGACCACAGCCATCCACTGCTTGAAAGGCTCCGCTTTTGGAGATGGGATAGACTGTATGAGCCGGAAAAGCTGCTGCTGGTCAGCAACATCCGTAAAGCGCATCTTCCCATCGGCTGCGACCAGCTTCAAACGGTTACAGTTTGTAACCGTTTCATTGCCCTCTTTCTTAAGCCTGCTTTTCAATACTTTCCAATAATTGGCGGGATTATCACTCCCGGTAAGGGCTCCGACAACATCCACGATGCTGAAACACCATTTTTCGGCATCTGCATCCCATGCCATACGGATTCTGTAATCATTGAAAAGTTCTATCTGATTGTGTGCCATATACGGATATATCGGTAAGGTAAGATTAAAGGTCGGACTGATGGAGGTCTTCTACGAAGCCAACCACCGTCCGACCTTAAGAATGACTGGTTACTCCCACTCGATGGTTGCCGGTGGCTTGGAGGAGATGTCGTAGCAGACGCGGTTGACGCCACGCACCTTGTTTATGATGTCGTTGCTGACTTTGGCCAGGAACTCGTAGGGCAGATGAGCCCAGTCGGCGGTCATGGCATCGGTCGAGGTGACGGCACGGAGTGCAACGGCACGCTCGTATGTGCGCTCGTCGCCCATCACGCCCACGCTCTGCACGGGCAACAGGATTGCACCGGCCTGCCAAACCTTGTCATAGAGGCCGCTGTCACGCAGACCCTGGATGAAGATATGGTCGGCCTCCTGGAGGATACGCACCTTCTCGGGAGTGATGTCGCCGAGGATGCGTACGGCAAGTCCGGGACCGGGGAACGGGTGACGTTTGATGAGGTGTTCGGGCATGCCGAGCTGACGGCCTACGGCGCGAACCTCGTCCTTGAAGAGCAGACGCAGGGGCTCGCACAGCTTGAGGTTCATCTTCTCGGGGAGTCCGCCCACGTTGTGATGGCTCTTGATGGTGGTGCCGGTTATCGAGAGGCTCTCGATGCAGTCGGGGTAGATGGTGCCCTGGGCGAGCCACTTGACATCCTTGATCTTGTGGGCCTCCTCGTCGAAGACGTCGATGAAGCCCTTGCCGATAATCTTGCGCTTGCGCTCGGGGTCGGTGACACCGGCAAGCTCTCCGAAGAACTTGGCCGAGGCATCGACGCCGACCACGTTGAGGCCGAGGCACTCATAATCGTGGAGCACATTCTTGAACTCGTCCTTGCGCAGCATGCCGTGGTCTACGAATATACAGGTGAGGTTGCTGCCGATGGCACGGTTGAGGAGCACGGCGGCAACCGATGAGTCGACACCGCCACTGAGGCCGAGAACCACCTTATCGTCGCCAAGCTGCTCGCGCAGAGACTTGACGGTCGACTCAATGAACGACTCGGCTGTCCAGTCGAGCTTGCCACCGCAGATGTCGGCGACAAAATTGCGCAGTATCTGCATACCGCACTCCGAGTGATAGACCTCGGGGTGGAACTGTACGCCCCATGTCTGCTCGCCACCCACACGATAGGCGGCGATGGCAACCTTGTCGGTCGAGGCGATGACGCCGAACGAGTCGGGTATGGAGGTGATGGTGTCGCCGTGGCTCATCCACACCTGCGCACCGGGCTCTATTCCCTTCATCAGCGGATCGGAGGCATCGACACTCATCAGATGAGCACGCCCGTACTCGCGCGAGGGCGCGGGCTCGACTGTACCGCCCGAGGTGTAGGCGATGAACTGGGCGCCATAGCAGATGCCGAGCACGGGGAGATGCCCGCGCAGACGGTCGAGTTCGGTACGGAACGCCTTCTCGTCATAGACCGAGAACGGAGAACCCGAGAGAATGACACCTATCACTGACGTATCGCCATAGGGGAACTTGTTGTAGGGAACAATTTCGCAATACTCGCCCAGCTCGCGCACGCGCCGCCCGATGAGCTGGGTGGTCTGCGAACCGAAATCGAGAATGATTATTTTTTCCTGCATATATATAATGTTGGTGTTCTGACTGCAAAATTACTCATTTTCCGCCAAAAAATTCGTAACTTTGCATCTCAAAATTCAAGGAACCAACGCATGAACCAGAAAATAAAGTTATTCCTCACCGATGTCGACGGGACGCTGACTGACGGAGGCATGTATTATTCGGCGTCGGGCGACGTGATGAAGAAGTTCAACACCCGCGACGGGATGGGACTGCAGCTCATGCAACGCGCCGGGGTCAAGGCCGGAATCGTGACAAGCGAGACCACCGACATCGTGACCGCCCGCGCCCGCAAGTTAGGACTGGACTATCTGGTGCAGGGCAAGCGCGACGGGGGCAAGCTGGCGGCAGCCGAGGCGATTTGCGCCGAACTGGGGATAACCCTGGCCGAGACCGCCTATATCGGCGACGACGTGAACTGCGCCGACCTGCTGCGCGCCGTGGGCACCGCAGCATGCCCGGCCGACGCCATGCCCCAGGTCAAGGCTATACCCGGCATCAGGGTGATGACCCTGAAGGGGGGCGAAGGGTGCGTGCGCGAGTTCATAAACCAGATTCTCGAAGAATGAAAGATGTAAAGATTTCAGTGACTTTCCTGCTGCTGACGGTGACATTCTGCGTATGTCTCATCGTCAGCAACCTCATGGAGATAAAGACAGTCGACCTCGGGCCTCTCACAATCACGGCCGGAGTGATTGTATTCCCGCTCTCATACATACTCAACGACTGCATCGTCGAGGTCTACGGATTCTCGAAGGCACGTCTGGTGATATGGCTCGGATTCGGCATGAACCTGCTCGTGTCGCTGCTGCTGCAGCTCGGGATATGGCTCCCGGGCGCACCGTCGTGGCACGGACAGGAAGCCATGGAACTGGTGTTCGGGGCCGTGCCGAGGATATTCGCCGCAAGTTTCGCGGCATTCCTTTGCGGGTCTATGGTGAACGCCTATGTCATGTCGAGGATGAAGCTGTCCTCAGAGCCCGGCAAGGGCTTCTCGCTGCGTGCCATCATCTCGTCGCTGTGGGGCGAGGGTGTCGACTCGGTGATATTCTTCCCGCTCGCCTTCGGGGGGATACTCACATGGGCCGAGATAGGAGCGCTGATACTGACCCAGACAGTACTCAAGACCCTCTACGAGATACTGATACTCCCGGTGACTATGCGCGTGGTGAGACGGCTGCGGGCCATCGAGGGTGGCGACAGCCGCGAGAAGCCCAAATCATATAAATGGTGGAGGATAAATGAGATCTGACGCCGACATATCCCGTTTTGCCGACGGTGTGACTTGGGTGTGGCTCGACCTCGACGACACGCTCATAGACTTCCACACCAACTCGCGCGCCGCCCTGCGTCTGCTCTATGAAGCCGAAGGGCTCGACCGGTTCTGGTCAATCCCCGAGACATGGATCGCGGCATACGAGGCCCACAACCACCTGCTGTGGGACCGCTACTCGCGCGCTGAGATAACACAGGATTTCCTGCGCGTCAACCGTTTCGCTGGTCCGATAGCACACGCCTGGACCGGCAACCTCGCCGAGCTCGAGGCATTTGCCCGGCACCTCGACCCGATATATCTCGACCTTCTTGCCCGGCAGAAGAACCTCGTGGACGGCGCCATGGAACTGCTCGACACCCTGCATGAACGAGGCTACCGAACCGGCATACTCTCGAACGGATTCACCGACGTGCAGCACCGCAAACTCGCCGTGACGGGGATAGGGCCTAAAATAGACATGGTGGTACTGAGCGACGACATCGGCGTCAACAAACCCGACACGCGCCTCTATCACCACGCCATGCAACGCGCCGGAGAGCCCGACCCGCAGCGCCACCTGATGATTGGCGACAACCCGTCGACCGACATCGCGGGCGCCCTGGCTGCCGGGTGGCGCGCCATCCTCCTCGACCCTGCCGAGCCCGGCGCCATCAGGCCGGGAGACACCTCCAAAGAGCTTGTGACACCCTCGCTGAGAGGGCTCGCGGAGGTGTTCAGAGGGGCTATTGAGGCTTAAAATGGTGAAAAAGTGAACCTTACGATAATTTTTCCATAAAAATTCATTGTCAATTCAAAAAATATTCCGATATTTGCACCTCGAAATCGTGACCCCCGGGTCGCGGCATCATAATATCAAATCATTAATTTCATAAAACGAAATGACTAAAGCCGACATCGTAAACGAGATTTCCAAGTCGACCGGCATCGACAAAGCCAACGTCCTCGACACCGTCGAGAAGTTCATGGAGATAGTCAAGGACTCACTTGCACATGGCGAAAACGTCTACCTCCGCGGATTTGGCAGCTTCATCATCAAGGTGCGCTCCGAGAAGACCGCCCGCAACATTTCCAAGAACACCACCATCATCATCCCCGAGCACCGCATCCCCGCGTTCAAGCCCGCCAAGGTGTTCATGGAGGAGGTGAAGAACGCCGACATCGCCGAGTAAACCCCGGATACGCGTCAAAACCCATCCACCACGACAAGACAATCAACAACATCGTTAACACATAATATAAATCTGCTATGCCCAACGGAAAAAAGCGCAAAGGCCACAAGATGGCTACCCACAAGCGTAAAAAACGCCTCCGCAAGAACCGTCATAAGAAAAAGTAAGCCGCTCTGACCGGCCCAAACTGACGGCAAAAGCCAACCAACGCAACAACGAAGAACAAACTCCGGGCCGGACTCTCCCACCCCTACCGTCGGGAGAAACGCCCGCAGGTTTGTTCTTTGCGCGTTGATTGCCCCCAGTGTTCAGCAACCCCAATCCTTAAACCCCTAAGACCAACCCAAACCCCGGAGAGAGCGACTCCGAGCCGCACTCTCCATCACCCCACGGTATTAAATGAAAAGTGAACTGATTGTCGACGTACAGCCCGCAGAGGTATCCATTGCCCTGCTGGAGGATTCGCGTCTCGTCTCCCTGCAGAAGGAGGCGCGAAACATTGCCTATGCCGTCGGCGACATCTACCTGGCAAAGGTCAAGAAGCTGATGCCGGGCCTTAACGCCGCCTTCGTCAACGTAGGCTACGAGAAGGACGCTTTTCTTCACTACCTGGATCTTGGATCGCAATTCTCAACCTATTCGGCATTCCTGCACCAGGTGCTCGACGAGCACAAGACCGATGCCTCGGTCTCTAAAATCAAGCGTCTGCCCGACATAGACAAGCACGGATCTGTGACAGACGTGCTCCAGGCCGGACAACAACTTCTGGTGCAGATAGTCAAGGAGCCCATCTCATCCAAGGGCCCGCGACTCACCACCGAGATCACCTTCACAGGGCGCTATATGGTGCTCATCCCCTTCGGCGACAAAATATCGGTATCACAGAAAATCTCGTCGACCGAGGAAAAGCTGCGCCTGCGCCAGCTCATCGACAGTATCAAGCCCAAGAATTTCGGCGTCATCATCCGCACGTCGGCCGAAGGCAAAAGCGTGCGCGAGCTGCACCACGAGCTCAAGACCCTGCTGCATTGCTGGGAAGACACCGTGGCCAAAGCGATGAAGGCCACCGCTCCGGCACTGATATTCGAGGAGGAGAGCCGTATCGTCGGCATGCTGCGCGACGTGTTCAGCCCTACATTCGAGAGCATCCATGTCAACGATGCCGAGACATACGAGCAGATAGCCAAATACGTCGCCCTTATCGCCCCCGAGAGCAAGGACATCGTAAAGAGATATGACGGGGAGATTCCCATCTTCGACCATTTCAACATCACGCGACAGATCAAGTCGTCGTTCGGCAAGACCGTCTCCTTCAAATCGGGCGCATATATAATCATCGAACATACCGAGGCACTGCACGTCATCGACGTCAACTCGGGCAACCGCTCGAAGGCGGCGCCCGACCAGGAGAGCAATGCCCTCGAGGTGAACCTGCGTGCCGCCGACGAGATTGCACGCCAACTGCGCCTGCGCGACATGGGCGGCATCATCGTCATCGACTTCATCGACATGAACAAGGCCGAGCACCGGCAGAAGCTGTTCGAGCACATGCGCGAGGTGATGGCCAATGACCGTGCACGCCACAACATCCTGCCCCTGAGCAAGTTCGGCCTGATGCAGATAACGCGCCAGCGTGTGCGTCCCGCGCTCGACATCATCACCTCTGAGGAGTGTCCCTCATGTCACGGCAAAGGGGAGGTACAGCCCTCACTACTCTTCACCGACACACTGCGCGAGAAACTCGACTACCTCGTCAACTCGCTCGGCGTCAAAGGATTCACCCTTTATGTCCACCCCTATGTGGCAGCCTATCTCAACAAGGGCCTCATATCCCTCTACCGCCGCTGGCAGTGGGAACTCGGATTCTGCTTCAAGATTCTGCCCGACGAGTCGCTGGCCTACCTGCAGTATCGCGTCATAGACTCGAACCGCAACGAGATAGACCTCAAGGAGGAAAAGGACATCGCATCGTCGGCCTCCAAATCAAAAACGCGAACCAAGAACCGCACGAAAGAAGAATAAGCGCCGCTTTTCACACGAAAAGCCAACCCCATCCAGGCTCCGTACCACGAAGGCACGGAGCCTTTTTGGCTTAATGCATCGGGAGCAACGGAGAAAACAATACGATTTTTTGACAAATAATTGATTTATAGCGCGGAATATCGGAATATTTTTTGTAACTTTGTCCCGCTTGCGCCCGCGCGTCCAGACCTACGCCCCGGCGTGACACCTTAAGCTGCAAAAACGACGAAAACTAAAAAGCTGAATTTTAACATTTTATGAATCCAATCAAAAAAACCATCGCGCTGCCTGACGGCCGGACCATCACACTTGAGACCGGCAAGCTGGCCAAGCAGGCCGATGGAGCGGTAGAACTCCGCATGGGCAACACCATGCTGCTGGCCACCGTGGTGACAGCCAAGGAAGCCGGCGAAGGGGTAGATTTCATGCCCCTCCAGGTAGAATATAAAGAGAAATTCTCGTCGAACGGACGTTTTCCCGGCGGTTTCCTGAAGCGCGAAGGACGCGCCAGCGACTATGAAATCCTCACCTCGCGTCTTGTAGACCGCGTGCTCCGTCCTCTTTTCCCCGACAACTATCATGCAGACACCTTCGTCCAGGTGACGATGTACTCGTCTGACGGCGTCGATATGCCTGACGCTCTCGCCGGACTCGCCGCCTCTGCAGCGCTCGCCGTAAGCGACATTCCCTTCAACGGCCCCATCTCTGAGGTGCGTGTGGCCCGCATTGACGGCGAGTTTGTAATAGACCCCACATTCGAACAGCTCGAGAAGGCCGACATGGAGCTCATGGTCGGCGCCACATACGACAACATAATGATGGTCGAGGGCGAGATGAACGAGGTCAGCGAGGCTGACCTGCTCGCAGCCCTCCGCGCCGCCCACGATGCAATCAAGGTCCAGTGCAAGGCCCAGATGGAGCTCGCCGAGGAGGTAGGCTCGACCGTGAAGCGCGAATACTGCCACGAGGTCAACGACGACGAGCTCCGTGCCGACGTCCACGCCAAGTGCTATGACAAGGCATACGCCATCGCCAAGGCCGGAAGCGCCGACAAACACTGGCGTCAGGACAGCTTCGACGCCATCTGCCAGGAGTATATCGACTCGCTGCCCGAAGAGGAGCGCGACGAGAAGACTCCGCTCGTGAAGCGCTACTATCACGATGTCGAGAAGGAGGCCGTGCGCCGCTGCATCCTCGACGAGGGTATCCGTCTCGACGGCCGCAAGACCACCGAGATCCGTCCCATCTGGTGCGAGGTTGACTATCTGCCCGGCCCCCACGGATCGGCAGTCTTCACCCGCGGTGAGACACAGAGCCTCGCCACCGTCACCCTGGGCACAAAGATGGACGAGAAGATTCTCGACGACGTGCTCAACCAGGGCCGCGAGCGCTTCCTGCTCCACTATAACTTCCCCCCCTTCTCGACCGGCGAGGCCAAGCCCGTGCGTGGCGTAGGCCGCCGCGAGGTAGGTCACGGCAATTTGGCACACCGCGCGCTCAAGCGTATGTTCCCCGACGACTTCCCCTATGTATGCCGCATCGTCAGCGACATCCTCGAGAGCAACGGCTCGTCGTCGATGGCCACCGTCTGCGCCGGAACACTCTCGCTGCTCGACGCAGGTGTCAAGATGAAGCGTCCCGTATCGGGTATCGCCATGGGCCTCATCACCGATACCGCATCAGGCAAATATGCCATCCTCTCTGACATCCTCGGCGACGAGGACCACCTGGGCGACATGGACTTCAAGGTGACCGGCACCCGTTCGGGCATCACCGCCACCCAGATGGATATCAAGTGCGACGGCCTCAGCTATGAGATTCTCGAGAAGGCTCTGCTGCAGGCCCGCGACGGCCGCATGCACATCCTCGACAAGATTGAGGAGACCATCCCCGCTCCCCGCGAGGACTACAAGCCCCACGTACCCCGCATCGTCAGCATGCTCATACCCAAGGAGCTCATCGGCGCTGTCATCGGCCCGGGCGGAAAGGTCATCCAGGGCATCCAGGAGGCCAGCGGCGCCACCGTCAGCATCGACGAGATTGCCGAGGGCGGCTATATCGAGGTTGCGGCAGCCAACAAGGCAGCCATCGACAAGGCGCTCGAGATGATCAACGCCATCGTCGAGCTCCCCGAGGAGGGCAAGGTATATCACGGCAAGGTGCGCTCGATACTCGAGTTCGGCGCGTTTGTCGAGTTCATGCCCAACCGCGACGGCCTGCTTCATATCTCCGAAATCTCGTGGGACCGTCTTGAGAATATGGAGGCATCCGGCCTCAAGGAAGGCGACGAGGTTGAGGTCAAGCTCATCGAAATCGACAAGAAAACAGGCAAGTATCGCCTCTCGATGCGTGCGCTGATGCCCAAGCCCGAAGGCTACGTAGAGCGCCAGCGCCCCGAGCGTGGCGACCGTCCCCGCCGCGAGGGTGGCGAGCGCCGTGAGCGCGGTCCGCGTCGCGAAGGTGGCGACCGTCCCCGCCGCGACCGTGGTCCCCGCGAATAACGCAAGACCGACGTCATAGACACATATCCGGCCCGGAGCATGCCGTCAAGGCACGTTCCGGGCTTTTGTATCGTCATGCGCCATGACCCTACAGAAAAATTTTGGCAATCTCGAAAGTTATTGTTAATTTTGTCAGAGCATAAGACCGCGACCGACGGTCAGCACCATAAGAAACACGTCCACATAAGAGTCAGCCATGCAGTTCTACAGCACAAACCGACAATGCCGCGAGGTCTCGCTGCGCGAGGCGGTCATGACAGGGTTAGCACCCGACGGCGGGCTGTTTATGCCCGAGAGGATACCCGTTATACCCGGGGCGTTTTTCAATAATATCGCCGACATGACCATCCGCGACATATCGTATGTAGTGGCAGACATCATGCTGGGCGACGACATCGACTCGGCTGATATCAAGCGCATCATCGACGAGACATTCACCTTCGACATCCCTCTTCAGGCCATAGACAGGGACATCTATGTCCTCGAGCTCTTCCATGGCCCGACACTGGCATTCAAGGATGTCGGGGCACGGTTCCTGGCCCGCGTCATCAGCCACTATTCTGACGGGCTGCCCAACGGAGTAAAGGTGCTCGTGGCAACCTCGGGCGACTCGGGGGGCGCGGTGGCCGCAGGTTTCAGAGGTGTTCCAGGTGTGGAGGTCTATGTGCTCTATCCACACGGAGGGCTCACCCAGTTCCAACGCGCACAGTTCACATTGCCCGACTCGAATATATATCCTATCGAGGTATTGGGAACATTCGACGATTGCCAGCGCATGGTCAAGGAGGCTTTTCTCGACAAATCCCTGCGCGAGCGCATGACACTGACCTCCGCCAACTCCATCAACATCTGCCGTCTGCTGCCCCAGATGTTCTATTTCTTCCATGCGTACGCATTGCTTGTCCACCGCGATGGTGCGGGTGACGGAGTGGTCATCTCCGTTCCCTCGGGAAATCTCGGCAACCTCACAGCAGGGCTTCTCGCCATGAGGATGGGGCTCCCCGTCAAGCGGTTTGTCATATCAAACAATTCAAACTCCGTCACTGTCGACTATCTGCACGACGGCCTTTTCAACCCACGCCGTGCCGTCCGCACCGTGGCTTGCGCGATGGATGTGGGCAACCCCTCGAACATCTCGAGGATACTCGACATCTTCAGTGGCGACCACGAGGCCATAGCCCGCAGTGTACATGGATACAGCATTGCCGACAGCGAGACAATCGACACGATGTCGGTGACACACTCGGCCTCAGGCTATCTGCTCGACCCTCACGGCGCTACAGCCCTTGCGGCCCTGCGCAAAGATCTCGTGCCGGGCGAGAAAGGGATTTTCCTCGAGACAGCCCATCCGTCCAAATTCCCGCGTGCGGTACAGACGGCTACCGGCATACGCTATCCGGCACTCCCCCACTCGGCCCATCACGGACGCCAGGCCATCCGCATCTCGGCGTCGGCCGACGCGCTCAGAAAGATTCTGCTCGGCCAAAAACAATAAGGTCAGAGTATATGTTATACCTATAAAACCCATTCAGTCCACTCACCTACCTCACGTCTGAAACATCATGTCAACCAATAAACGCACCCTCAAGAAAGAGATTCGCCTCATCTGCGGCGCCCTCGCAGGCGAATGTGTCATCACCAAGATAACCGTCCCCGGCGTGAATGCTGAGGCCCTCAACGAGATAATCTACGACATCGCCGACCTGCAGACCAATGCCCTGCGAATGGTCAACATCACCTTCCCGCGTTCGGAGTCGTCGTTTGACAGCCACAAGGAGTATGCCGACGAGAAGCACCGCTATTTCCACGCTGCATTCCGCAAGCTCAAGGCTGATTTCAACAACCACGTCGAGAAAATCATCAAGGCGATGAACGCCATGCTGCCCCAGGAGCAGAAAGACGCCAACCGCAAGGAAGCCGCCAAGAAATAAGTACGGCCCATGGGATTCAGCAAACTGATGCTCAATCTGTTCGGCTGGAAAGTCAGGTGTACAGTGCCCGACTACCCGAAATGTATCATCTGCGTGGCCCCGCACACCTCAAACTGGGATTTCGTGCTGGGAGAGTTCGCATGGTGGTCGCTCGGGCGCAAGGCCGGATTCCTGATGAAAGACTCATGGTTCTTCTTCCCCATGAATCTCCTGTTCAAGGCTCTCGGAGGAATACCCGTGTCGCGTGGCAAAGGCTCCTCTCTGACCCAGCAGCTCACGCGTAAATTTCAGGAGTGTGACTATCTCAACATAGCCATCACGCCCGAGGGAACACGCTCGAAAGTGACGGAATGGCACACGGGATTCCTGCGCATAGCCCGCGATGCCCGCATACCCGTGATACTGGGCGCCATCGACGGCCCGGCCAAAGAGGTGCATCTCGAGAAGACATTCATCCCCACCGGCAACCTTGAGGCCGACATGAAGGAAATACGCAAGTATTATGCCCCGTTCAGAGGCATCAAACCCGAAAACGCATGAAAATCTGCGCCATACCGCTCGACATAGCCTTTGCCGACCCTGAAGCCAACATAATCTCGGCCGCCCACGCGCTGAGCCAGGTGGAGAGCGACACCGACGTTGTGGTACTCCCCGAGCTGTTCACGACCGCCTTCGTACCTGACACAAAGCGGGTTGCCGAACTTGCCGAAGGCAATGGCGGCCATACCGTCGATGCCGTTAAACGCTGGGCCGCATTCTTCGGATTCGCCATAGCAGGGAGTTTCCTCGCCACCGATGGAGGCGGACGGTATTATAACCGCGCCTTCTTCATCGAGCCCGGGGGTGACGCCACATTCTATGACAAGCGGCACCTCTTCCCCCTCTCGACCGAAGACAAGGTTTATAGTCCGGGGCATAAACTCCCCCCGAGGATACGCTTCAGGGGATGGGATTTCTCACTCATCGTGTGCTTTGACCTGCGGTTCCCTGTATGGTGCCGCAATACCCCGGAGCATAATTACGACGTACTGCTCGTCCCGTCAAACTGGCCCCACTCGCGCATCGCACAATACAAGCTGCTGCTTGCAGCCCGCGCCGTTGAGAACCAGACATATACCGTCGGGTGCAACCGCACAGGCACCGACGAGTATGGCGAATACGAGCACTCCGACTCGGCGATATACGACAATCTCGGTATAGCAATCCAGGAGACACGCCGCAATGGCCATCTGTACACCCTGCTCGACCGCAAACAGATTGACGAGGGTCGTCACCGCTTCCCCGCCTGGAAAGCCAGCGACAAATGGACAATAGAATTGTAAACGGAAAAATTAAAACAAATTCGCACGCCCACCAATCTCAAGGTGGGCTTATTTTTTATGGAGAAGCAAAGAATAGAGGTCCACTAATCACATACAGGGCGTGATCACTCTCCCATATTGGAGCGGAGGAAATCGGAGAGGGTGAAATCTGTCTTGTAGTCAGCGGGAGCACCAGGCACAGACTGACGGGTCACCGTGATGCGGTCGGCACGGCCGTCGATAAACTCGCGCAGAAAAGCGAGGATGTCATAAAGATTATGTTCCATAGGCGAGATGGCCACCGAGTGGTCTGAGCCACATATCACATACAGTTCGTGAGGAGCTCGGACAGCCGTGAGGCTGTCGCTGATGACCTCAGAGCCATAGAGCCCCATCCCTCTGGCAGTAACCGAGCTGAAAGGCACCGTCGAGTCGGCATCCCCGTGAAAGAGCATCATCGGACATGTGCGCTCCCTGTTCCACATAGGTGCCTCAGGGGCGCATACTGCACCGGCAAAGGTCACCGTCCCGGCATAATTGAATCCATCCGGGAACATGGCGACGGCCTGTGAGCCTGTCGAGAAAAGATACTCGCACTGCAGGGCAGTGATAGCTCCGGCGCTCGAGCCGGATGCGACTATCCGCGAGGGGTCTATCCCCCACTCCCCGGCATTGGCGGCTATATAGGCCGTGGCGGTCAGGAAATCCTCGACCGCCGCACTGACCGCACCCTCGAGAGCCGACACAAACCCTGTAGCCCCCGATGCCGGGTCAAATGACGAGAGCGTGGTACGGTAGTCAATAGATGCGACGACATAGCCATGCTCGGCAAGAAACTCAAAATAAGGCAGATACCTCGCATCGTCACGCACTCCACCCCTGAAACCTCCACCAAAGGCAAACAGAACGACGGGCCTGTCCTTCGGGCCGTCGGGAAGCTCATAACGGTCAAGGCGCAACGTGTCGGTCTGGTTGCGCACCACATAAGGGAGGGTTGTCTTGACAACATTCGCGGCAATAGCCGGAAAAACCAGAAATGATGCCAGGAACATAAGCAAAAATTTCTTCATATCGGAACTCGTTTTTTGATAGTGAGACAAAGATAAGCAAAATCATCCTTAGTACAAAAAAGCCCAGAGCTCCATCCTATCATAAAACAATCAAACCATAAGAATTGTTATAATTCATAGAATCTTGAGGTTTACTAAATAACCGATTCACCACAATAACTCCATACCCAACAACCCGGAAAATGAAAATCGCGATTTCAACACTTGTATTATCAGTTTTTTTGTCAACCCATCTGAGTGCAGCAGAGAAACCGGCCTCATGGGGAGACCATAGATTCATAGAATATCCTACGACCGAAGCCATCTTCTATGGTTCAGGGATTGATGTCAGTAAAGACTGGAATATCTGTGTCGGAGCAACTGACGGAGGTGTAGAGGTGCATCTCAGGCAGCAAATCCTTCCGATTCAGAACTGTCCCGGAGAATATGTGGTCGTACGGACATATACCGACAGGGATGGCAACCTGATAAAGCGTTCTACCCGCAGGTTGTCTGACTACGGGTCTGTTCCTATCTGATTCCAGACTTACCTTATATATAATTGGATTGGACTTTCGTAAAAGTCTATTTGATATATACTTGGTTTTATAAGAATTTCACTATCTTTGCGAGATATTTGTCATTCAACCATATCTCCGACAATGAAATTCCTCACATTCGTTTCATCGCTTCTGCTTTTGCCGTCATTTACCCCTGCCTTGGCAGAGGAGACAGACTCCATCCCGGCAACGCAACTTGACGAAGTCGTTGTAGAAGCCATATTGCAGAGCACAGATGCGAAAAAGACGACATATCTGCCGACATCGAGACAGAAAAGCGCGTCACAGTCCGGGGCAGACCTCATCGACCAGATGGGAGTACCACAGCTCAAGGTATCGCAAAGCGGAACAATAGAGACCAACTCGGGCAAAAAGGTTGCGGTGTTCATTGACTTTATCCCTGCCACACAGGAAGACCTGAAAGCTATGCGCATGTCTGACGTCAGGAAGGTCGAATATTATGAATTCCCCTCCGACCCTCGTCTGCAAGGCAACCAGTTTGTGGTCAACTACATCATGGCCAAATATGAATACGGCGGATATGTCAAGGGATTCGGTCTCGGCCAGCTGATTAACTACTCGGGCCAATTGCTCGGCAATGTGAGGGTACAGTACAAGAAAATGACCTACGACCTGATGGGTTACGGCTGGGGACTGAACAGTAACCATTATGGGGAGGAGCTGACTGAAAGATACCGCCTGCCTCAGGATGACGGGAGCATGAGGATATTTGACAGGTATTCAAACACCACGTCATCAAAGGAAACGCGCCAACAGTATTTCGCCACATTCAAGGCCACCTACAACTCTGAAAAGATACAGGCCTCCTCGCAAATCAAAGGCAACATAGACCGTCGTCCACACTCCGACCGGAGCGGTTCGGTCTTCTATCTGCCCGACCTGTTCCCGGCCTCGCAATATGAGTCGGCGCTGCGCAACAACTCGAGATTCCTGTCGTACAACGGCTACTATTTCTTTGCCGTCACCAAAAACAACTCCATAACCTTCACTCCGTCATACACCTACTCGCATACGTCGCAAAACTCATCCTATCTCGAGACGGGATATTCCCCGCTGCTGAACGGAGCCACAGACAACACAAACCAGGTCACAGCCGAGCTGAAATACAGTCACGATTTCGGCAAGTATGGCAGCTTGCTATGCTTCGGACGGTTCTCGTATGAGTATAACCGCACACGCTATGGCGGCACGGCAGCCTCGCTCGACAAGGCAAAATCACATCAGACAGGCATTGGAGCATCCTATAACGTGAGCATCGGGAATTTCTATGGCCTGACCGGGTTCGGCTGGGACTGGGACAGGCTGCAGTTCGGCGATATGGTCGACCACCCCTCCTCGCCTTGGTTCGACCTCTCGCTCCAATATGGATTCCGCGAGACCCATTCCCTCTCCACGACATTCCATTACAGCTCATGGGAACCGTCGGCCGCCTACAAGAGCGCAAACATCATACAGTCCACGCCGCTGATGCGCTATACAGGCAATCCGAACCTCGTGCCGTCAAAGAGTTATGACATAGATTTCAGATACACATGGCTCCCCGACAACAACCACAGCCTCAGCGCCTATGCATGGGCTTGGATTGTCGGCGACAGGTATGCTTACGACTATGAGGCCTCTCCAACAGGAATCCTCCGCACGATAAAGCAACCGATGGGAACCTTCGCGCAAGGCAAGTACGGCATGTCGTGGACACTGAGATTCCTCGCCCGTAAGCTCGTGTTCAGCGGACAGGTAGGACAGGTCCTCAATCACAACGGCGCCCCCTATGATGTCGACCGTTCCTATATCGACTGGTACGCCCGTGTGAGATACTATCTCGACAGGTGGAATTTCACCCTGACCTATGTATCTGCCAACGCCGCTCCTGACGGATGCATGAACGGGATATGGCGCAAGGACAAAAGCGACTGGTATGTGACCGTCGGATGGTCGAATGATGACTGGAACCTGAGGGGCGACCTATTCAACCTCACGCGCTGGAACTGGCGCAGCAACCGGCAGGAGATGCAGAGCCGGTATTATGACACATTCAGGCAGACATACGACGGCTCAAGCCATGCCATGATACAGCTTTCGGCAACATATACCTTCGGATTCGGCAAGAAGGTCAAGAGAGATGACGAGCCGGGAGTATCGGGAAGCGCAGCCTCGGGAATCCTGAAATAAAAATATTTTATGATTTTCCCGGCAAACTAAAAAAATTTCATTATATTTGCCATCGGTAAACCTAAAATATCACGATTATGAAGAGTTTCCTGATTGCCGCTCTACTGCTCACGCAGTCCGGGCTTGCGCTGGCGCAACAGAGGTGCGCGGATGACACCACAGCCCGCATGATTCAGTTCCCGCTGACCGAAGCGGATACCAGACCCGTCTTCTACTATTTCAATGACGAATGGATTGCAGAAGCAGGCGCCGGGATGGTCATGCCCGACTCAATCCTCAAAATCGAAATAAAGGACGACACGTACGGAAACCGCGCCGTCTTCATCACCGTATCGCCCGAGACACTTGCGCAACTGAAATCAAAGGTACATGAGGAGACCAAGAATCTGTTTATCAACTACGACCCCATCTGCGAGTTTCCGGGAGGTAACGGCAAGCTCAAGGAGTGGCTTGAGGCCAACATCCGCGTGCCCGAGGGATATAAGGGAACCGAGAGGGTCGTGGTGACATTCAAGGTACAGCCCGACGGCACAGTCACCGACCCCCGCATAGTGAAGGGAAGCAAGAATGAGGCCGCCAACAACGAGGCCATGAGGCTGGTGAGCGAGCTGCCGAGATTCCGCGTCAGATATTGCACACCGCGCAAAGCTCCGATCACCATGGGATTGCCCATCACCTTCAGGGAACCCGGCCTGATATATATCCGCGGAAACGAGAGCGCACAGCGCTGACACCTCTGCCACATCTCCTACTGTAACAAAACAAACATGACTTGCGGATTGTTAGAATCCTGAATGGTTCAACCAACAATCCGCAAGTCAATTATGTCATCACCCGCCTCACGCTCGATATTCTTTGCCGCACGGCGCGCGCTGTCGCACCATGCCACCGGCGGCAACGTGCTGATGTGTGCCACCGTTCTGGCACTGATTGTGGCCAATATCCCGGGCCTCAACACACTCTACAACGATTTTTGGACACAGGAAATGCGCCTGCAGATAGGGAGTTTCAACGTCCTCTCGCACGCCGGGCATCCGATGACGGTGATTCAGTTCATCAACGATGCCCTTATGGCCATCTTCTTCTTCAACATCGGGCTTGAGATCAAGCGCGAGGTGCTTGTGGGCGAACTCTCGTCATTCCGTCAGGCCCTGCTTCCCATCATGGCGGCAATCGGCGGCATGGCCGTGCCCGTCGGGATATTCTGGCTCATGTCGCGCGGCACAGACTATGCCGGAGGCGCGGCCATCCCCATGGCCACCGACATTGCCTTCTCCCTCGGCATCATCGCCATGCTCGGCAGCCGTGTGCCCGTCTCGCTCAAGATTTTCCTCACCACCCTCGCCGTGGTCGATGACATCGGCGGCATCATCGTCATTGCCGCATTCTATTCTGGCCATATCGAGGCGTCTTATCTCGCATACGCCGCCATCGGACTGCTTGTGCTGCTCGCAGGTGGTGCGTGGCTGAAGATACAGACCAAGATGTTCTATTTCATCGTCGGAGGTGTCGTGTGGTTCCTGGTGCTCAACTCGGGCATCCACCCGACCATAGCCGGAGTGCTTGTGGCACTGACAGTCCCTGCGACCCCGGTCTATGCCCCTGAGAAATATATCAAGGTGATACGCGACACCATACGCAATTTCCGCGAGACTGACGACATCGGCCTCGAGGCACGCGCCATGCTGAGTCACGAACAGCTCGACTGGCTCAAGGAAATCGAGTCGGCGTCAGACCGCGTCATCTCACCCCTCCAGGATATGGAAGACCAGTTGCACCCCCTCACCGACTACCTCATCATCCCCCTCTTCGCTTTTGCCAACGCTGGCATCTTCCTGGGCGGATTCGACATCGCCTCGGTGTTCGGCGGCATCAGCCTGGCCATAATCCTCGGTCTTGTTGTGGGCAAGTTTGTGGGTATATTCACATTCTCATGGCTCACCGTCAAGACCGGGCTCGCCCCCATGCCGTCAGGTACCGACTGGCGTATGATAGCCGCGGTCTCGATGCTCGGCGGCATCGGGTTCACAGTCTCGCTCTTCATCGCAGACCTCACCTTCGGCAGTACGTCGGCCGTCTTGCTCAACCTCTCCAAACTCGGCATCATCGTTGGGTCGCTGGTGGCCGGAGTCGGCGGTTATCTACTGCTGCGGGCATTCCTGCCAAAAGAAAAGAATGAATAGCGATGAAATTTGTGCCCCGATTGTACGGATTAATGAAATTTTTCCTTAATTTTGCAATCTGAAAAGACACTCTCAAAATATCATCATCAATGACAATCGACCAGTACAATTTCAAAGGCAAGAAGGCCATTGTCCGCGTGGACTTCAATGTGCCCCTCGACGAGAACGGCAACATCACCGATGACACCCGCATCCGCGGTGCCCTCCCCACCCTCAAGAAGATTCTCGCCGACGGCGGCAGCCTCATCATCATGAGCCACATGGGCAAGCCCAAAGGCAAGGTTAACCCCAAGATGTCTCTCGCCCAGATCAAGGACGCCGTGGCCAAGGCTCTCGGCACCGAGGTAGAGTTCGCAGCCGACTGCGCCGACGCCGGCGTACAGGCCGCAGTCCTGAAGCCCGGTCAGGTACTCCTGCTCGAGAACCTCCGCTTCCACCCCGAGGAAGAGGGCAAGCCCGTAGGCATCGACAAGGAAGATCCCGCCTATGACGCTGCCAAGAAGGAGATGAAAGAGAAGCAGAAGGAGTTTGCAAAGAAACTCGCCTCGTATGCCGACGTATATGTGAACGACGCATTCGGCACCGCACACCGCCGTCACGCATCGACCGCCGTCATCGCCGACTATTTCCCCGCCGACGCCAAGATGCTCGGCTACCTCATGGAGAAAGAGGTCAAGGCCGTCGACAACATCCTCTCTGACATCAAGCGCCCCTTCACCGCCATCATGGGTGGCTCGAAGGTATCGACCAAGATCGGCATCATCGAGAACCTCATGGACAAGGTTGACAACCTCATCCTCTGCGGCGGCATGACATACACCTTCGCCAAGGCTCTCGGCGGCAACGTAGGCAAGAGCATCTGCGAGGAGGACAAGCTCCAGCTCGCCCTCGACATCATCGAGAAGGCCAAGCAGAAGGGCGTGAACCTCGTGCTCGGCACAGACTGCGTGGCCGGCGACGATTTCAAGAACGACTGCAACACAATGGTTGTAAAGTCGGGCGAGATTCCCGCCGAGTGGGAAGGTCTCGACGCAGGTCCCGAGACCCGCGAGGCATTCAAGGCAGCCATCCTCCCCGCCAAGACCATCCTCTGGAACGGTCCCGCCGGCGTGTTTGAGTTCGACAACTTCACCGGTGGCTCGCGTGCAATCGCCGACGCCATCGTCGAGGCAACCGCAAACGGCGCCTTCTCGCTCGTAGGCGGCGGCGACTCCGTAGCCTGCATCAACAAGTTCGGCCTCGCCGACAAGGTGAGCTACGTATCGACCGGCGGCGGTGCCCTCCTCGAAGCCATCGAGGGTAAAGTCCTCCCCGGCGTAGCAGCCATCAAGGGCTAATCTCCCGGACTCACCAAGATAACGAATCCCGGTAAGACACACGATGTCTTGCCGGGATTTTTAATGACATATAGCATGACACAGCGGCGCCCGGGGGATGTCCGGGCGCCGCAATTCGGTCGATAGCCGCGAGAATCAATAATAGATCTCGCTGATTACTGCTGCATCATTGTCAGACTCGACCTGAGTCTCGCTGCTAGATACGCTCCAGGCGCTGAAGAAGAAATAAGAGACAAAATTGGATGCCGAGTCTAAGATAATGTGAAATTCAGGAAAATAAGTAGACATTTTTGAAAGAAGATTTGTAGTATATCTTCAAAACACTCCGTGCTGGAATAAGTTCACTCCACGGCCTACAATTAACATATTTTAAATCATAGATACACCTCCCTCACCCAAATGGACGGTACCTGGACATTCGATACGTCGGCGGGAGGATAATTTCCTCACGACATCGGAGCGCGAGAGGTATCTGAGAAAAGAAGACTTACGCTCAAATCGTATCCAGCCCCGCGGAGGCGGGCGCAGCCTCAATAGCCTATGGGCTTGCCCATAGGTACTGGCATTCACCCATCCATTCGGGCTCCCGCAGGGTGTCCGGGCACCTCTGCCACAGTGCCGCGCTCCCCATGCTGGGGCCGCAGGATTATATCGCGACGGCTGACCTATGGACAAGCCCATAGGCTATTAAGACGGTGCCCTGCATCCGCAGGGCGCATCCTGTCGAGGCAGTATCGGCCTGACGCCCGGACGTCGGAGAGGCCATGTCTTAGTTACCATAATATCGTACTTATAACCACATCACCCTCGCCCCCCACACTGCGGGTGGGCTTCCTGATAATCCCCGGGCCTCTGGCCCTCCGAGACACCACACCTTCGGCCTCAGTCAACGCGTCCGACAGGACGCAACTCCAACGCCACGTGTGCGGCTCCTCCGATTTGTCGCATAGATGACATCGCCCCTGTCGGGGCTCAGCTTGGGGGGACAGGTCTCCCGGGGGTGCCCTGCGGTCACCACCGGTTAGTCATGACATCGGCCCTGCCGGGCCTCATTAGCCACACGTCATGCAGGTGTCCGTCAGGACACCGATTTAT